>Ga0207648_10006683_pt1 | contig 11440 bp, 10 predicted proteins | sample KBSMisM32_FD_184310 | JGI IMG/M metagenome (GOLD analysis project Ga0207648, IMG submission 184310) | Miscanthus rhizosphere microbial communities from Kellogg Biological Station, Michigan, USA - KBS Miscanthus M3-2 (SPAdes) (version 2) | ecosystem: Host-associated > Plants > Roots >... | reverse complement strand
AGCCAGCCGCCGCCGAATCCGGGGTACTGTTTCACCAGAGTAGCGAACTCCTGCGTTACGTACGGCTGCATGCCCTCGCCGACCTGCAAGCCGCCGACGATCTGACCGACACCGATTCCGGCGCTCTTCAGCGGGCCGACAAACTCGCCCGCGGTACCATCCGCATTTTGCAGATTGACCCAAGTGATCTGACCTGCGCCGCCGGCTCGCTTGATCACGTCCACCCAAAAGTCCGGAAACTGGTACGGGCAAAGCGTGCATATTTTCCGGCGCCAAGCCACTTGATGATCGTGGCGAGCGTCGTGGTAAAGCTCTGGTGATCGGCCAATGAGTTGCACTCAAGATCAAGGTCGATGCCACGTATCCACGGATAGGTATCGAACATGAACGCCAGATTCTGGAAGAACGGATTCTTGGTGGGATCGGGATACTTGCCGATCAACGTTTTGATGGCGCTGAAATCCCAATAACCGACCGGATTGCCGTTGAACTCGCCGCCGCCTCCGAATGAAGCGAGCATCACGGATTTCGACATGATGGTCTTGAAGCACTGAGGCAGATTGCGGCTGAGCTGGCCTGAACGCGCCGGCGGATTCGAGTTGATCATGGGCGTGTCGTTGAAGAAGATCGAGCCGTCGTCATGCACGTGGAGCGATGCGAGCATCACAAGGTTGAAGTCGGACGCCGAGAGCGCGACGGCCTCTTCGACCATGAGATCCTGATCCGATGGAGTCGGGTTTGCCACGCTATAGGTTCCGAGCGTGTAGACGCCGATTTTCGCTTCGCCGGTCATGATCGCTCCGTTCGTAATCCCAAGCGTACCGTGAATGCTACCTCAGCGATATGTTTGATTTATAGCTACCTGTAATCGAAATCGGGAATGTGGCTGGAACGCGTAGCCGCGACGCATGCCGGTCTGGTAGACCGAGACGCGCCGGCGAATGAATGAGGCAGCAATGGCTTTCGACACGATCATCCGCAGCGGCACGATCGCGACCGCGGCCGACACGTTCTCCTGCGACATCGGCATCAAGGGCGGCACCATCACCGCACTTGGTGCGAACCTGGGCGATGCGTCGGAAATCGTCGATGCCAGCGGCAAGCTCGTGCTGCCCGGCGGCATCGACAGCCACGTGCATCTTTCGCAGCCCTCCGGCCCCGGCATCACCATGGCGGACGACTTCGAGTCAGGCACGCGCGCGGCCGCGTTCGGCGGCAATACGATGGTGCTGCCCTTTGCCATGCAGCAGAAGGGCGAGTCGCTGCGCGAGGTCGTGAAGCAGTATCACGCCAAGGCCGACGGCAATTGCTACGTCGACGTCTCGTTCCATCTCATCATCGCGGACGCGACCGACCGCGTGCTGGGGCAAGAACTGCCCGCGCTGGTCGAGGACGGCTACACCTCGTTCAAGGTGTTCATGACCTATGAGGGCATGGCGCTGTCCGACATGGAGATGCTCAACGTGATGAGCGTCGCGCGCGAGACCGGCGCGCTCGTCATGGTGCATGCGGAGAACTACGACGCGATCCGCTTCCTCACCGACCGGCTCGAGCGCGCCGGCCACACCGCACCGCGTTTCCACGGCACGTCGCGGCCCATTCCGGTGGAGCGCGAGGCGACGCATCGTGCGATCTCGCTCGCGGAACTGGTCGACGTGCCGATCATGATCGTGCACGTGTCGAACGGCGAGGCGATGGAAGAGATCCGCCGGGCGCAACAGCGCGGGCTCAAAATCTACGGCGAAACCTGTCCGCAGTACCTCGTGCTGACCGAGAAGGACATGGACGGCCTCAACATGGAAGGCGCGAGGTATGTCTGCTCGCCACCACCGCGCGACGAGAAGAGCCAGAAGGAGTGCTGGGCCGGACTGGAGCAGCACGTCTTCTCGTTGTTCTCGTCCGACCATTGCCCTTTCCGCTATGACGACCCGCAGGGCAAACTCAATCCGAAGGGCCGCACCAGCTTCCGCTGGGTGCCGAACGGCATTCCGGGAATCGAGACGCGCTTGCCGATCCTGTTCTCCGAAGGCGTGAAGAAAGGCCGCATCAGCCTCAACGACTTCGTCGCCTTCACGGCGACTAACCACGCCAAGACCTACGGGCTCTATCCGAAGAAAGGCACGATCGCGGTCGGTTCCGATGCTGATATCGCGATCTGGGACCCGGAGCGGAAGGAAACGATTTCGCAGAAGCTGCTGCACCACGGCTCCGACTACACGCCTTATGAAGGAATCGCGGTCACCGGCTGGCCGGTTTCCACGATGGTGCGCGGCAAATTCGTGGTGCGCGACGGCAAGCTCGTCGGTGCAAAAAACGACGGTGCCTACATCAGCCGCGCGAAATCACCTTACGCGGCGCCGAGCGGGCGGTTGGTCACCGGGTTTTCGCCGGCCGGCTCGCCCAAAAGCTAGGTCCGCATATGCGCTGGGACCGCGAGGTCGATGTCCTGGTCTTCGGCGCCGGCATGGGCGGCATGTGCGCTGCCATCTTCGCCGCTCACGAAAGCCTCGATGTCTTGCTGTGCGAGAAGACCGATCAGGTCGGCGGCACGACGTCGACATCCGCCGGCACCGTTTGGATTCCCGGTTCCAGCCAGGCGAAGCGCGACGGCGTTCCGGATTCTGTCGAAGACGCGCGGCGATTTCTCGAATCCGAGATCGGACCGCACGCGCTCGATCAGCGCGAAGCGTTTCTGGACGCCGGTCCGGCCGCGCTCGATTATCTGGATGCGCGCACGGAGGTGAAATTCCGCGCGCCGCCACGCCATCCGGATTATCACTCGAACCGGCCCGGCCGCGCGCTCGCGGGGCGTGCGCTCGCGCCGCTGCCGTTCGACGGACGATTGCTCGGCAGGGACTTCGCACGGGTGCGGCCGCCGATCGCACCGTTCATGGTGCTTGGCGGGATGATGGTCGGGAAAGACGACATCCCGTTTCTTTTGAAGCCATTCGCATCGCTGAAGGCATTCGCGTCCGCCGCCAGGCTTGTGCTGCGTCACGCGACCGATCGGATTCGGTACAGACGCGGCACACGGCTGGTGATGGGCAACGCGCTGGTCGGGCGGCTGTTCTACAGCTTACGCGCCCGCAACGTACCGATCGCATTCGACGCACGTCTCGCCGAACTGGTGCAAACAGATGGCCGTGTCCAAGGCGCGGTGGTCGACATCGGATCAGCGCGCCAGACCATCCGGGCCCGGCGCGGCGTGATCCTGGCGACCGGCGGATTCGCGCCGAGCGAAAAGCTGCGCGCTGAATTCATGCCCGGCCTGCCGGTCGCACATTCCAACGCTTTCGCGGGCGCGAGCGGCGATGGATTTCAAGCCGCGCGGGCCGCCGGCTCGGCGGTGGACGAGAAGCACACCAGCCCGGCGTTCTATTTTCCAAGCTCGCTGCACAAGAACACGGTCTATCCGCACATCCTGCTCGACCGCGCCAAGCCCGGCCTGATCGCGGTGAACCAGGACGGCCGGCGCTTCGTCAACGAGTCGGACAGCTATCACGACTTCGTCGAGGGCATGTTCCGCGCGAATGCCGCGACACCCAGCGTGCCTGCCTGGCTGATCTGCGACCGCTCTTTCGTCCGCGACTACGGGATCGGTCTTGTCCATCCGGGTTCGGGAAACCGGCAGATCGAGCGCTATGTCGCCGACGGTTATCTGACGCGCGCCGAGACGCTGATGGAGTTGGCCCAGCGCATCGGTGTCGACGGCAAGAACCTCGTGCGCAGCGTGCAGGAGCATAATCGCTATGCCGAAACCGGCATCGACGAAGCCTTCGGCAAGGGCGGCACCGAGTACAATCAGTTCAACGGCGATCCGGCCAACAAGCCCAATCCGTGCCTGCGGCCGATCGTTGAGCCGCCCTACTTCGCGGTCGCGGTCTATCCATCGACGATGGGCACCTGCGTCGGGCTTTCGACCGACGGCGATGCACGCGTGCTTGACCGCGAAGGCCGCGCGATCGGCGGTCTCTACGCAGTCGGCAACGACATGGCGTCGCTATTCCGCGGGGTCTATGTCGGGCCGGGCATCACGCTCGGACCCGCACTGGTGTTCGCCTATCGTGCCGTGATGCAGATCGCGAATGCGCCGCGCTGATGCTTTTTCGTTGACTTTTGAATCGCCGCCCTCGAGAAAATTCAAACACTGCAGTACCGGCCCGCGATAGCCGGGGCTTCTTCGTGCCGGCTCCGTGCGATCGGCAAGTCTGCATCCGTGCAAACGTTCCTGTTATTGGCCCGATGGGTGCAGCCGCGTCAGGGCCATCTGTATGGGAAGATTGGACAATCGGGATATGCGGAAGCGCGAGCCCCTGGATTTTTCCTGTTATTTACAGGAACGAGCTCATGCCGGAACCTTGCATGGATGCCAATTCGGCCGGTGAGCCGATCGTGGGCGAAACCACGTCCGCGCCGAAAACTCTCTAGACGATCCCGTTCTTCAGATCGGTCTCGCCGCGCCAGAGACGGTCGAGGTTTTCCAGCAGCAGATCGATCACGTTGTCCTCGTAACTGCGCGTCTCGCCCGCCGTGTGCGGCGTAATCAGTGCGCTGGGGATGTCCCACAGCGGAGACGCAGCCGGCAGCGGCTCCTCGACCGCGCAGTCGAGCCCTGCGCCAGCGATGCGCCCTTCGTTGAGCGCCGCGATCAGCGCGGGCTCGTCCACGACCTTGCCGCGCGCCAAATTGATGAGAAACGCTGACGGCTTCATCAGCGCGAGCGTCTGCGCGTTGATCAACCCCTCGGTCTGCGGAGTCAGCGGACAGGTGAGCGCGACGAAATCCGCAAGCGGCAGAACCTCGCCGAGCCGCCCGTTCGAGAACACATCGTCCGCGTTCGCGCCGCCTGAACCCGGATCGCGCTTCGTGCCGATCACGCGCATGCCGAACGCCTTCGCCAGGCCGGCAAGATGCGAGCCGATGCGGCCGAGACCGACGATCAGCAGCGTCTTGCCGCCGAGCTCGTCCTCACGCTTGCTCAGGTCGGAGATCATCCCGCGCCAGTGATGTTTTGCCTGATTGTCGCGGGCGAAATGGAGCTGGCGCGACATCGCAAGGATCAGCGACATCCCGTGCTCGGCGACCGCGCGCGCATTCACGCCCTGCGCGCTCGCAAGCCGGATGCCCGCGGCTTTGAGCGCGTCGCGCTGATACTGGTCGGTGCCGGCGCTGATCGACTGAATGAATTTGAGCTTCGGCGCGCGCGCGATCAAATTGTTGCGCCACATCATCGAGACGCTGACCACGTCCGCGTCCGCGATGCGCACGGTCAGTTCTTCCAGAGAATTGACCTGGTAGTGCTTGATGCCGGTGTTGCGCGCCGCGAAGCGGTCGGCCATGCGGTAGGCGACGTGTGCGAAGCAGATCGTCAGGTCGTTCTTGGACGGAAACGTCATTTCTTGCCCCCTGCGCCCTCCCGAATGTCACAAGCCACTCGCATCCGCGCAAGGGCGCCGGGTGAGCAAAAGATTGAAAATCAAAGGATAAATGCTAGATGAGGCGCGCTCGGTGCCTGAGAAAAAGGTCGCGGAAGCCGCATGGCCGTCAATTCGCACTCGCTGATCCCGGTTCTGATGTGCGGCGGCGCCGGCACGCGGCTGTGGCCGGTATCGCGCGAAAGCATGCCCAAGCAGTTCGTGCCGCTGATCGGCGAGCGCTCGACTTTCCAGCAGACGCTCGCGCGTATCGCCGATCCCGCGCTGTTCGCGCGGCCGATCGTGATCACCAATACGGATTTCCGTTTCATCGTGGCCGAGCAACTGCGCGAAATCGGCGTCGAGGCCGACATCGTGCTGGAGCCTGCGCGGCGCGATTCCGGTCCCGCGGTCGCGGTCGCGGCCGCGCTCGCGGCGCAACGCGGTCCGAAGGCTGTCGTGCTGGTGCTCGCAGCCGACCATGTGGTGCGCAAGCCGGATGAATTTATCGCCGCCTGCCGCACAGCCGCGAACGCCGTTGCCGAAGGGCGCATCGTGACGTTCGGCATCCGGCCAACCGCGCCCGCGACGCAGTACGGCTACATCCACCCCGGCGCGAAACTCGACGGTGCGGCGGTGCTGGCGGTCGAAGCCTTCGTCGAAAAGCCGGATGCCGCGACTGCGGCGCGCTACGTCGCCGAGCATTACCTTTGGAACAGCGGCAACTTCATGTTCCGCGCCGACGTGATGCTCGACGAGATCACGCGCTTCGAGCCCGCGATGGCGGAGGCTGCGCGTGCCGCTGTCGCCCAGATGACCCAGGACCTCGACTTCCTGCGGCTCGCCGCCGAACCGTTCGGCCGCGCGCCGAAGAAGTCCATCGACTATGCGGTGATGGAGCGTACCTCGCTCGCTGCCGTCGTCCCGGCAGACATGGGCTGGTCGGACGTCGGAAGCTGGGATGCCGTATGGGAGAATCTCGACCACGACGCGGCCGGTAACGCCGTATCCGGCCCGGCCGTCGTACTCGACAGCCGCAACAATCTGGTGCGCTCGGAAGACAGCATGCTGACCGCCGTGATCGGCATCGACAATGCGGTCGTGATCGCGACCGGTGACGCCGTGCTGGTCGCAGCGCGCGACAAGGCCGAGAACGTCAAGGCGTTGGTGGAGGAACTGAAAAGCCAGAACCGGCGCGAGGCGGTGGAGCACCGCCGCATCTATCGGCCGTGGGGCTACTATCAGGGTGTCGACAAGGGTATCCGCTACCAGGTCAAGCGCATCGTGGTAAAGCCCGGCGCGCGGCTTTCGTTGCAGAAGCACTTCCATCGCGCCGAGCACTGGGTTGTCGTCAAGGGTACGGCGGAAGTCACCGTCGGCGAGGAGGCGCGCGCCGTGCACGAGAACGAGTCGGTCTACATTCCGGTCGGCAGCGTCCACCGCCTCGCCAATCCGGGAAAAATCCCGCTTGAGCTGATCGAAGTGCAGGTCGGCAGCTATCTCGGCGAGGACGACATCCAGCGCCTCGACGACACCTACGGAAGAGACTGACCCCCCTCGCGCCGCGCTCCCCGCGTGCTAGCATCGCGTGCCGCAACGGACAGATGTAGCGTCCCGTGGCGCGCGAGGAGGAAGTCATGGCGAAGAAAAGCGACAACGAAGGCGTCTATAAAATCGTCGAGGTGGTGGGCGTGAGCCCGGTGTCGTGGGAGGAGGCCGGCCGGCAGGCGGTGAAAACCGCGTCCAAGTCGCTGCGCGACCTGCGCATCGCCGAAGTCATGAAAATGGACATGAAGGTGGAGGACGGCAAGGTCGTGGCGTTCCGAACCCGCGTGTCGCTCTCCTTCAAGTACGAAGCGTAACGCTCGCAATCAATGATGTGCGGCCATTCGGGTCACGGCGTAGCCGCGGCCCGCGTGGACGCTTTGGCAGAGAGGACATCCGATGAAAGACCTCGTCTCCATTGCGGAGAAAATTTCCGCCGTGCTGACCGAGCGCCGGCAGACCATCGCGATTGCCGAATCCTCGACCGCCGGCTTGATCTCGGCGGCGCTGCTCGCGGTGCCCGGCGCCTCGGCCTATTTCCTCGGCGGTGCGGTGGTCTACACGCGCCAGTCGCGCCGCGTGCTGCTGGACATTCCGGATGCCGCGCTGGACGGGATGCGGCCCTCGACCGAAGCCTATGCGCTGATGATGGCGCGCACCGCGCAAGCGCGCTTTTCCTCGACCTGGGCGCTGGCCGAGACCGGCGCAACCGGACCGACGGGAAACCGCTACGGCGATGCGCCGGGACACAGCTGCATCGCGATCGCAGGCGGCGCCGAGCAGGCGATGACGCTGGAGACCGGGAAGCCCGACCGGCTCGAGAACATGCATGCCTTCACGGCGGCGGCGCTGAACTTCCTGCTGAAGGCCGTCGCCAAGTAGGTCAGGCCTTTTCGAACAGAATATCCTGCGCGCCCTTCCACAGCGTCATGTTGCCGAGCGGTGCGACGTTTTCGAGACCGGACGTGATCGTGATGAAGTGATTGCCGGCGAGCTGGCCCATTTTGCTGGCGAAATGCACGCCGCCATAGGCAAGCAGGATCTCGGTCTCGCTGATGCCGCCCGGATAGAGGACGAACTGCCCCGGCGCGGGATAGCTGGTGTGGTTCTCGTAGCCGACGCCGAAGTCGAGATCGCCGAGCGGGATCCACACACCCTCCCCGCTCCAGCGCACGTGCACCACCTGGCTCTTGAATGGCATGTGCTTGAGGAACGCTGCGCACGTCTTCGGCGCAGCGTCGGTCTCCAGCCGCGCCCCAAAGGTGAACGGGCCGGCGGTAATTTTCAGCTTGGACATGGGAACGCCTGATTCGACTCTTGCTGATTGCAAAGGTTAGCCGCGCGAGCGCAGGCCGTGAAGCGCCACAACGCCGAATGCTAGCTCGCCGTCGACTTGGACTGGCGCTTCGGGGCCTTCTTGCTGGGCGCCGGCTGAGCGGCCGCGGCCTGTGCATCCGCGGCCTCTTTCGCCAGACGGAGAGCGCGAAGCCGGAGCGTGTTGGCATCAATGCGGGTCTTTTCGGTCTGATACTCGCGCAAGGCCTTCAACGCTTCCTGCTCGCGGAACGCCTTTTTCGCGTTGGCCACCATTCGCTGCTCAACGCTTTTCGTCGACGTCATCAGCCAATCCTCGTTGCCCGCCCAGCGGGGCAATCCGATTATACCAGACGCGGCCACAAAGCCCCATCAAAAAACCGCGCATTGCCCAATCTGGGCCAACGAGGCCCCCGCGGCGGAACGTGCAGCACTGAAAAGACTGGCTGGGGCGCCTGGATTCGAACCAGGGGATGGCGGAATCAAAATCCGCTGCCTTACCACTTGGCTACGCCCCATCAGGGTGTGTTGTGAACGCGGCGGACCATACAGAGGCCCGCCGTACCGATCAACGGCGCATCACGCGGCCGCCGCCTTGCTCAGGATCGCGGCAAGACGCGGCACGATGACGGCGGTCGCGTATCGCTCGGCCACGGTCTTGCGCGCCTCCTCGCCCATGCGCCGGCGCAGTTCCGGATCGGCGAGTTGACGCAGCGCGTCCGCCCATTGCTCGGTCGTCTCGGCGAGGAAGCCGTTGACGCCGTGCCGCACCACGTGCCGGTTCGCGCCAACCGGCGAAGCGATCACGGGCTTTCCCGCCGCCATCACCTGCAACAGCTTGTAGGCGCACTTGCCGCGCTCCCACGGCGTGTCGTGCAGCGGCATGATGCCGATATCGAAAGCCGCGATACGTGCGATCTCGCTGTCCTCGGTCCATTCGAAGCTCTCGGCGGCAATGCCGGAAAGCCCGGCCGGCACCGCTCCGCCGACGACATGCAGCCTGACCGACGGCACGGCGCGCAGCGCCGGCGCAATGATCGACAAATAATGCGCGTTGAGCGGAATGCCGATCCAGCCGATGGTGAGGCCCTCATGCCGCGGCTCCGGCAGATCGCGGTAGCGCTCAAGGTCAATCGCGCTTGGCACGATCTCGACCTGCCGCGCGCCGGCTTCGCGCGCGCGCCGTGCGATGTAGTCGTTGCCGGCAACGACCGTATGCGCGACCTGCATGATCGCATCGATCTTGCGGCCGAGCAGCGGGCGCGTCCAATTCATGTCGTAACGGTGAAACCAGGCGTCGTCGTAGTCGACGACGTATGGCATGCCCTGCAGCCGCGCGATATCGACCCACGCGGGCAGCCAGGGCAGCGCTTCCTTCTCGAGCCACACCACGTCGTAACGCAAGCGGCGCCGCAGCGCATTGAAACGGCGCATATAGGACATGAACAGGCGCCCCGGCCCGATTGGCGGGCCGCCATAGAGCGAGCGGACATAGTTGTTGTCGAGCAGCGGCCGCACGTCGAAGGTGAAGCCGTGCCGCTCCAGTGCGGGCAGGAATTGCAGGAAGCGTACCCGGCTGCTCGCGCCGAGCCGTTCGTAGCGTGTCAGAAGGAGAACGCTCGTCATCAACCGGTCTCAGCGCAGCCGCAGCGAAAAGTCTTCGCGATCATAGGTGAGATGCGGCGAATAGTACGGATCGTTCAGGAGCTGTGCGCCCCAGCGCCGCTGCATGGCGGCGTATTCGTCGGCAAAACGCTTCGCCTTCGCGGGCGTCAGGTCGCGGCCGCGGCTGACGGATTCGTGGTGGATCAGTTCGGCGGACGGCGTCCAGAGATTGAGATAGCCCGCTGCGCGCACCTTCAGACAGAAATCGACGTCGTTGAATGCGACGGTCAGCCCTTCGTCGAGGCCACCGACCGCATCGAATACCTCGCGCCGGATCACCAGGCATGCCGCGGTGACCGCGCTGACCTCGTGCACGGCGCGCAGGCGTTCCAGGTAGCCTGGGTCGTCGGCCGGCGCGAAGCGATGCGCGTGGCCCGCGACACCGCCGAGCCCGATCACCACGCCGGCGTGCTGCAGCCGCCCGTCGGGATAGCTGAGCTTCGCGCCGACGCAGCCGACCTTTTGCCGGACCGCCAGCGAAACCATCTCGCTGAGCCAGTTCTCGTGCGTCACCTCGATGTCGTTGTTGATCAGCGCCAGGATGCTGCCGGTCGCCTCGCGCGCCGCCGCATTGTTCAGGCGAGAAAAATTGAACGGCTCGGGCCGGGGCAGGATTCTTATCGCCGGATCGGCAGATAGCTCGGCGAAAAGTCGTTTGGTGTCGTCCTGCACCGAGCCGTTATCGACAATGATGATCTCGTAGTCCGGATAGCGCGTCAGCGCGCGGATCGAACGGATACAGGTGGCGAGCACGTCCGCGCCGTCGCGCGTCGGGATGATGAGCGAGACGCGCGGCGCGGGATCTGAAATCGCGGGCGTGCTGCGCCGGGTGATTGGCGACCGGAGCGGTTCACTCGCGTGCGCCAGCAGCTTGGCGAGATGCACGATCGCGCGCGGCTCCGCATCGCGGGTGAGGCGAAGCAACAGGTCGTGCTGCGCATCGGCCGAACCGGAGCGCCAGCCGCCGATGTCGCGGACTGCGACTCGGCGCAGCAGTGCAAGGTGACCGAAATAGTTCGTCGTCTGCAGCCAATGCGGCGACCACGCCGGCTTGAAGCGCCAGTCGCCGCGGCGGCCGGCTGAATCGATCCGATCCTCGTCGGCGTAGATCGCGACGGCCGAAGGCGCCCGCCCAATCGTCATGGCAAGTTCGAGCAGAGCGTGGGGCCGCAGCACGACGTCAGGTGCCAGCGGAAGGACGAACTCGCCCTGCGCCACCGCCAGCGCGGCGTTGAGATCGTCGCCGTTGGCATTCACGATGCGCAGCTTCGCGGTATCGAGACCGTGCGCCACAAGCGCGGCGGCGATCTCGCTCTGACGATCGGCGGGTGCCGCTACGACCAGTTCCCAATCGGGATAGATCTGTTGCGCAACGCCGCGCGCGAAGACGTCCAGCGCATCGGTCGACCGAAGCACCGTGAGGATCGAGATCAGCGGCCGCGGCGCAAGCGACGCCAATCGCTCGGCATGACGCGCGCGGTCGCGCTCCGGCGCCTCGTCGA
>Ga0207648_10006682_pt1 | contig 11440 bp, 9 predicted proteins | sample KBSMisM32_FD_184310 | JGI IMG/M metagenome (GOLD analysis project Ga0207648, IMG submission 184310) | Miscanthus rhizosphere microbial communities from Kellogg Biological Station, Michigan, USA - KBS Miscanthus M3-2 (SPAdes) (version 2) | ecosystem: Host-associated > Plants > Roots > Rhizosphere... | reverse complement strand
GTGGACCAGAAGGGTCTGTTCGGGTCGCGCCCAGCGCTGTCGCACTGTTGCCGAGTGGCGGCGCGGATGGAACTGGTCGAGGTCGACACCCAGAGGCACCGTCACGACGTTCGGTGCGTGGATGCGGTCGAATTCCTCGCGGGCGAACGCCGTCGTGCATACCACCGCGTCGTAGCTGGCGGCGGTCCGGCGGTTGGCCACGTTGGCGATCGACCGCGCCATGCGGGCCGGAAGTATCTGTCCGACAAGGCGATCGAGGCGTTCGTGGGAAATCATGACCGTGGCCACGTCGTGTCGCCGGCCCCATCCGCCCAGCGATCGCAGGGTCAGCCGGTCCGAGACTTCCAGTGCATCGGGCAAGAGCTGTGAGAGCAGTGATGTGACCGGGCCCGGCAACACCGCTCGATAGCCGCCGGTGAAGGGGATCAGCCTGGCGGGCAGGGAAACACGCACGACTCCCGACGGAAGCTCGCGCCAGTCGGAGTAACGTCCGGGCACGACCAGGAACACCTCGTGCCCGGCGGCGCAGTATTCCGCGCCGAGGCGATCCACCGCCGTACGAAGACCCCCCGAACGCGGGCCGTAGAAGTTCGCAACCTGCACAACCCGCATGAGCTGATCAGAACCTCTACGCGTGTGCGGTCAACAACGCGACACCAACCGGTAGGAAAACAGGTCATGAATTGCCGCGAGCGACCGTGTTTGTACCGCGACACGCTGGGAAGTTGCGCACAAACACGGTCGCTCGCGCAGGGACTCAACCCACGTACTTGGTGAGCCAGTCCTGGACACGGCGCCAGGCGTCGTCGGCAGCGGTTGCGTTGTAGCGGTCGCCGGTGTCGTTGAAGAACGCATGGTTGGCGTCGGGTTCGGTGACGAGTTCGTGGACCAGCCCGGCCTTTTCCAGCGCCGCCTTGGCAACCGGTTCGGTGGCATTGACCCGTTGGTCTTGCGCGCCGTAGAAGGCAAGGACGGCAACGTTTTTCGAGCCGGCGAAGTCGGGGTTGTCCGGTGCCGGACCGTAAAAGGGGAAGGCGGCGGCCAGTTGCGGCTCGCCCGCCGCCAGCAGTTGCCACGTCAGCCCGCCGCCCATGCAGAATCCGATGACGGCAATCTTCTTGTCTGGCACCCTGCGCTGCAGCTCGCCGACACCGGACTTCAAGTTGGCGACGAACACGTCGGGTGGGATCTTGCCCAGCTCGGCGGTGGCCTGCGCCGGGTCGGCGAACTTCGCCGTCCCACCCTGCGCCGAGAGCAGGTCGATCGCCAAGGCCGAGTAGCCGATGCCGGCGAACCGGGCCGCCACGGACCGGACCCAGTCGTTGAGGCCCTTGTTCTCGTGGATGACCAGCACCCCGCCGCGCGCGTTCGGCGCCTCGGCCCACGCCGCCTGGAGTTCTCCCTGCGGGCCGGCCCAGGTGATCGGAGTGGTGGTTAGCGCTGTGTCCATCCCCGGCGGTTTGGCGCTCGACGTGGCAGCCCCGGAGGAGGTCACCGGCGCGTTCGCGGTGGGCTTGCTGTTCTGGTTGCTTTCGCTGCAGGCAGCGATCAGGGCGGTGGCCGCCCCCGCGCTTACCCCGAGCAGCGCCAGCCGGCGCAGGGCTTCGCGTCTGGACAACAGGCCGTCAACGTGATCGGTGGCAATTTCTTCGGCGATATAGCGCTGTAACGGTGTCACATTCGCGAGTATGCCCCTATGGATTGGATACCGGATGGGGATGCGCTGCACGGTCGCGTGGCGGTGGTCGCAGGCGCCACCCGCGGAGCCGGGCGCGGCATCGCCGCCGCGCTCGGCGAAACCGGCGCGACGGTGATCTGTACCGGCCGCAGCAGTGTGTCCGGCAACGCGCAGTCCGACTATGACCGTCCGGAAACCATCGAAGAGACGGCGGAACTGGTCACCTCACTCGGTGGCGTCGGCATCCCGGTCCAGGTCGACCACCTCGACATCGCACAGGTGCAGGCCCTCGCCGATCGCATCCGGGACGACCACGGCGCCATCGACATCCTGGTCAACGACATCTGGGGCGCCGAGGTGCTCAAGGGTCATCCGCCGACATGGAACCGGCCGATCTGGGAACACAGCCTCGACGACGGGCTACGCATACTCCGGCTCGCCATCGACACCCACCTCATCACCGCCCACTGCCTGTTGCCGCTACTGGTCGCGCGGCCCGGCGGGCTGCACGTCGAAGTGACCGATGGGACAAAGGAATACAACGATCACTCGTACCGAATCTCAGTCTTCTACGACTTGTCGAAGGTCGCGGTAAATAGGCTCGGCTACAGCCTCGGCCACGAACTCGGGCGGTTCGGTGCCACTGCCGTCGCCGTGACGCCGGGCTGGCTGCGGTCGGAGATGATGCTCGACAACTGGGGCGTCACGGAAGAGAACTGGCACATCGCGCTTGACCCGAACCGATCCGACGGCCCCACCGCGCCCCCGGGATTCGCCATGTCAGAGTCGCCGCGATACGTCGGACGCGGTGTTGCCGCGATTGCCGCCGACGAGAACCGGTCGCGCTGGAACCAGCGCTCGGTCACCTCCGCCGAGCTGGCCCGCGAGTACGGCGTCACCGACATCGATGGCCACCAGCCGGACGGCTGGGCGGAAGTATAACTCCAGGTCAGCATCTAAAGTAGACATTCCTTCGAATCTGTTCACCGATTTTGTTGACACCCGCCAGCACGCGCTGTTCTATGACTTGGTGACCTACGACACCATCATTCGCAACGGCCGCTGGTTCGATGGCACCGGCGCACCGTCGGCGGTGCGCAATATCGGCATCCGCGACGGCCATGTCGTGGTGATCTCGCCGCAAGCCCTCGACGACACAGACTGCCTGCGGGTCATCGATGCGACCGGCAAGTTGGTGCTGCCGGGCATGCTCGACATTCACACCCACTACGACGTCGAAGTGCTCAACGGCCCGTCGCTGTCGGAGTCGGTACGCCACGGCGTGACGACCGTGATGCTGGGCTCGTGCTCGCTGTCTACCGTCCACGTCGACGGCACCGACGCAGCCGACATCTTCGGAAGGGTCGAGGCGATCCCCCGCGAACACGTGATCAGCGCCATCGACGAGCACAAGTCGTGGACGAACGCCGAGGAGTACATCCAGGCGCTGGAAGCGCGACCCCTCGGCCCCAACCTGGCGGCGTTCATCGGGCACTCCGACATGCGCGCTGCCACCATGGGCTTGGACCGGGCCACGCAGAAGCGCGAACGCCCGGCCAAGAGCGAGCAGGCTCAGATGGAGCGGATGCTGTCGGATGCGCTGCGGGCAGGGTTTGTCGGAATGTCTTCGCAGCAACTGCTTTTCGACAAGCTCGACGGCGACGTCTGCCGCTCGCGCACACTGCCGTCGACGTATGCCAGGCCGCGTGAACTGCGTCGGCTGAAGTCGCTGCTGCGGCGCGCCGGACGGATCCTGCAGTCGGGCCCGACATTCAGAATCCGCTCAACCTCGGTTCACAGCTCGCCCAGTCACTGGGCATCGTCCGCAACCCGCTCAAGACCAGCCTGCTGTCAGCCGCCGACGTCAAGGCGAACCCGTACGCCATCTGGGCCATGGGACCGGCCGCGCGGCTGATCAACCGCCTCGGCGGCAACTTCCCTTGGCAGCATCTGCCGGTGCCGTTCGAGGTCTACGCAGACGGCATCGACCTCGTGGTTTTCGAGGAGTTCGGTGCGGGCGCCGCGGCACTGCACCTGCGTGACGAGCTGGAGCGCAACGAACTCTTGCGCGACGAGTCGTATCGCCGTGAGTTCCGTAAGGAGTACGAGAGCAAGTTCGGTGTGCGGGTGTGGCACCGCGACTTCTTCGACGCCGAAATCGTCGACTGCCCCGACGCGTCGGTGGTCGGCAAGTCGTTCGGCGAGGTCGGCCGGGACCGCGGCGGGCTGCACCCCGTCGACGCGTTCTTGGATCTGGTGCTCGAGCACGGCAGGGCGTTGCGGTGGTGCACCACGATTTCCAACCACCGGCCCGAGGTGCTGAAGATGCTTGCACGCGACCCCGGCATCCAGATGGGCTTCTCGGATGCGGGGGCACACCTTCGCAACATGGCCTTCTACAACATGGGCCTGCGGCTGTTGCGCCATGTGCTGGACGCGGAGAAGGCCGGCAAGCCGTTCATGACCATCGAGCAGGCCGTGCACCGGCTGACCGGTGAGCTCGCCGACTGGTACCGCATCGATGCAGGCCATCTGCGCATCGGCGACCGCGCCGACGTCGTGATCATCGACCCCGAACGGCTCGACGAGTCGCTTGATGACTACGCCGAGGAACAGGTCGAGCAGTACGGCGGGCTGTCCCGGATGGTCAACCGCAATGATCGAACCGTCAATGCCGTGTTCGTTGGCGGGCGCGCGGTTTTCATCGACGGCACGGCCAGCGATCTCGTCGGCAAACAGCGCACCGGTCGGTTCCTGCGTGCCGCGCACAAGGCCCCGGCGGTCACGTCGCAGGAAGGTGAGTTGGCAAGTGTCGGTTGAGGATACGGTTCTGAGCATGTGGAGGGCCCTGTCGGCTCGGGATTGGGATGGGATGAAGCAGTTTCTGTCCGACGACTGCATCTACTTCGACGTGCCGGTCGGCCCGGTCGCGGCCGCCCGCGGTCCGGAGGACATCGTCAAGCGGATCAAAATTGCACTCGAGCCGTTGGAGTCCTACGAGAACTTCCCCGGGCTGTTGGTCGACAATGGCACCGACGTCATGTACGAGCACCATGAGGAATGGCACTGGCCCACGGGCGAATCGGCGGTCAACCGCTTCGTCACCGTGCACCGTGTGGAGAACGGCAAGATCACCCTGTGGAAGGACTACTGGGACATGGGGGCGCTGGCCAACTTTGCCCCGCCGTCCTGGACCGAGGACTTATTGAAGTCCGACATGTCGTGGGTGTTCGACGCCACCGGCCTGGTCTGAGGAGCGCCGATGTACGACCTGAAAATCACCGGCGGGACCGTCGTCGACGGGACCGGAGCCGACCGATTCCGCGCCGACATCGGCGTGAAGGACGGTCGGATCGTCGAAGTGCGCAGGCGCATCGGGGACGACGTGGACCTTGAAGGTGAGGCCGCGGAGACCCTCGACGCAACGGGTCGTATCGTCGCGCCGGGGTTCGTCGACATCCACACCCACTACGACGGCCAAGTCAGCTGGGATCCACTGCTGGAGCCGTCGAGCCTGCACGGAGTCACCACCGTGGTCGGCGGAAACTGCGGCGTGGGATTCGCGCCCGTCACTCCAGGCCGCGACCAGTGGCTCATCGAGCTGATGGAAGGCGTCGAAGACATTCCGGGCTCGGCGCTCGCCGAGGGCATCACGTGGCAGCGGGAGAGCTTCCCCGAATACCTCGACACCATCGAGAAACGCCCGCTCGCCGTCGATTTCGGCACGCAGATCGCGCACGGCGCGGTTCGTGGCTATGCGATGGGTGACCGTGGCGCCCGCAACGAAGAGGCGACCGAAGACGACATCGCGGCGATGGCCCGAATCGTCCAGGAAGCCATCGAAGCAGGCGCACTTGGATTCTCGACGTCACGCACAGAGGGGCATCGAGCTGTCGACGGCGAGGCGGTCCCCGGGACGTACGCCGCCGAACAGGAACTGTTCGGCCTTGGCCGGGCGATGGCCGCCGGTGGCCGTGCGGTGTTCGAGGTGGCTCCGCAGGGTGTAGCCGGCGAGAGCCCCGCCGAGGCGTCGATACGGGAACTCGACTGGATGACCAGGCTGGCGGCCGAGATCGAACGGCCCGTGTCGTTCGCTATGATTCAGACGCCAGGGGCCCCCGACCTCTGGCAGGAACTGCTGGATCGTGCGGGTAAGGCCCTCGACAACGGGATCGAGGTCTACGCGCAGATCGCGGCCCGCCCGTTCGGGATGTTGTTCGGCTTCCCCGGCTACCACGCGTTCACTCACCGACCCACCTACCGCAAGCTGAAGGCGGAACTGGATCGCGAGCAGTTGGCGCGCCGCCTCGCCGACCCGGCCGTGCGCGCGGCGATCTTGGCCGAAGACGACCTTCCGCCGCAACCGCTTCCGTTGTTCGACGGCATGTACGGACTGATCCAGCATAGCGCCGACCGCATCTACACCATCGGCGACCCGCCCGACTACGAACCGACGTCCGAGCGGACTGTCGCTGCCATCGCCGAACGCCGCGGCGAGGAGCCGCTGGCCACCATGTACGACCTGATGCTCGAAGCGGATGCCTCGGCGCTGTTGATGCTGCCGTTCTACAACTACGCCGCGGGCAACCACGATGCGATCTACGAGATGCTGACGCACCCCGCGGCCGTTTCGGGACTGTCCGACGGTGGCGCCCACTGCGGGCTGATCTGCGATGCCTCGTACCCGACATTCCTGCTGACCCACTGGGCCCGCGACCGCCACCGCGGGCCGAAGCTCCCACTCGAATACGTCGTTCGCAGGCAGACCCTCGACACCGCAACGCTTTTCGGCCTCTCCGATCGTGGGGTCATCGAAGTCGGCAAGAAGGCCGATATCAATGTCATCGACACGGATGCATTGACCCTCGAACTGCCGAAGATGGTCTACGACCTGCCCGCCGGCGGACGCAGGCTGATCCAGGGCGCCAAGGGCTACGACGCGACGGTGGTCAGCGGAGCGGTGACCCGGCGGCACGGCATCGACACCGGCGCCAGGCCGGGCCAGTTGATACGGGGCGTGCGGTAGTCAGGCCAGCGCGTAGATCCGCTGCGCGTTCTCCCGGGCGATCAGGTCGACGACACGGACCGCGTCGGCCTCGCTCCACTCGTCGGCATCGATGAATTCCTGAAGCGTGTCCCGGATTCCGTTGCGCCACAGCCGGGCTCCGAGACAGTGCAGTTCGGCCGGACCGAACCCGTCCGACGAGTACAGGATCTTGCGGAACGGCGCCATCTCCAGCAGCCGTCCGATGAACGCCGCCGAGCGCGCGCCGAGGTAGTTGATGGACAACCCGCCGTCGAGATATACATTGTTGAACGCCTGCGCCAGATATCCGGCCTCGCGTTCGTAGGGATAGCAGTGCAGCAGCATGATCGGGGTGTTGCCGCTCTTGCGCAGGAAGTCCAGCAGATGAAGCGGATTCGTATTGTGCAGGTCGCAGTCGCGGTCGCCGAACCCGACGTGAAACTGCAGCGGCTTGCCGAGGCGCAGAGCCTGATGGATCCCGAATCGCAACAGCACACGGTCGGTCAGCCGGGGGTCCCCGCTGTCGCGCCATCTGATCGCCGCTTCGGCCACCTCGACGGGTGTGGGTTCACTCAGATCGCCGTCGAAGCCGCCACGGTAGGCCAGAACCGACTTGGTCGCGATCGCCGTCTTCGCCCGACCGTCCAGGATGCGGGCGAATGCCGTGGCGTAGTCGCCGGATTCCTTGATGGCCTCTTCAGCGACCGACTCCAGTCGGACGATCTCGTGGACATGCCCAACCGACAGGTCGGCCAATGCGTCGAGATCGGCGACGCCACTGGCGAATCCGGTGTCCACCAGCCAGTCCGACACCTTGGCATCTGACAGGAACAGCTTGGCCAGCGCGCCCTCGGTGTGCTCGCTGCGACGGTTCCAGTAAACGTCAGCGTTGGCGTGCCGCGGCAACCCGAGCAGCGGTCCGCAATGCGCTCGGACCGCGAACCCGAGCTGGGTGTCGAACGCCGAATCGAAGTCCGCAAGCGGTTCGGTGTTGGCCTCGTTCAAACCGTTCTCGAACCGTGCGCGGTCGCGGGCTTCCAGCCAGCAGCCGTGCACGTGGTGGTCCACCAGCGGCACGTTCTCGATGTGCTCGCCCAGCGCTGGTGCTGATTCGCTCGTCACGTGCGCGGCAACCTCATACGCTCCAGGCCAGCCGGAACTTCTCGGCGAGCTCGTCGGGGCTCAGATCGCCGAAGTTCTCCTGCTCGTAGCGCCGCACAGCGACCACCGCGTCGACGGATTCGTCGCCGAGTATGCCACGCATCAAGGCGGATTGGTTGAGAGCATCAAGCGCGTCCGCCTGGCTCGACGCCAGAAGCTTGATGCCCGCCTGCTTGCGTTGTTCCTCGGTGAGTGTGGCGGGGTCGACGGTCGTCTCGGGAGCAAGCGGAAGCTTGCGTTCGATGCCATCGAGGGCGAGTCCGAGTATCGCAGCGGTCGCGTAGTAGGGATTGGCCGACGGATCGATGACCTTCACCTCGACGTTCGCGCCTTGCGGATTGCTCGGCCCGCCGATCAGGTACCGCACCGCGGCTTCCCGGTTCTCGGTCCCCCAGCACACGTATGCCCCCGACCAATGACCCGGCTGCATCCGTAGGCCCGACACGACGGAGCCGCACAATACCCCCACCGCGTCTGGCAGGCCCGACAGTAACCCGGCGATCGCCGCTTCACCGTCGGGCGTCATGCCGCCGATTCCGGCTCCGTCCGAGAACAGCGGAGTTTCGCCGCGTTTCATCGAGAAGTGCTGATGCGCACCGGACCCGACGCTGCCTGCGAACGGTACCGGGGACAGGCTGACTCGCAACCCGTATCGCCGGGCCACCCTTCCGATGATGATGCGCATCAGCACCAGTTGGTCGGCCGCCGCAACGGGTGACTGTGGCGACAGCGAGATCTCGAATTGGTTCACTCCATACTCGGGGTGGAACTGTTCGATGGTGACGCCAGAACCGGTTGCCGCGTTCATCACGTCGCGCACGAAGCCCTCGAATTCCAACACCCCGGCCAGACCGTACTGCGCCCACAGGTGCGATGGCAGCCGACCGCCGTCCGGCTCGACGAGCAGAAACTCGATCTCGTGACCGACGACCGCGTCGATGCCGGCGTCGGACAATCGCTCCTCGACCCGGCGCAGCACACCGCGGCTGCAATACGGATCAGGCGAACCGTCTTGATTGAAGAAAGCGCCAGGGGCCCAAGCTAATCCGTCGCCCAGTATCCGCAGCGCGCTGAGGTCGATGCGGATCCGCTGGTCCCCCACCACGCCTATGCCGTCGCCGAAGACGATGCCCGCCTGGTCGATGGTGAAGACGTGCCAGACCGGGCTCGCACCGAGTCCGGGATCGGCGAACGCGCCCATCCGGCGGAGCGGAACCGTCTTGGCATGCGTGAGCCCGGCGGGGTTGACGACCGTGCCGATCAGCGTCGCGACCCCGTCGGCCTCCAATTGGGCGATCGCCGCGGCGGCGAGGGGTTTGGCTGCCCGCGATGTCACAGCAGCCATTCTGCAGCGCTCAGCCGCGAATCACAGCGTGATCTTGCAGGTTTGGCCGATGTCGAGCGTGCGCAGCACCCGGCCCATGCCCAACCACATCGCGCACGACAGCGCCAGGTCCGTCAGGAGTTCGTCGTCGAACTGCTCGCCGCAGCGCGCCCAGAAGCCTTCGTCGTCCCGCAGCTTGGTGTGGTCGCGGGCGAAGCGTTCGGCGAACTCAGCGGCGATGCGCTCTTGTGCGCTGTAGCCGGGCCATGTCCGCCACTCGGCGGCGTGGTCGTAGAGGTCCTCGTCGACGCCCGCCGCGGTGCCCTCGCCGTCGCGGGTGTTCTGGCACACCACGCATTCGTTGTCGAGTGCGATGACCATTCGGGCGAGTTCACGGACCCGCATCGGCAGGCGGTTCTTGTCGTAGACCGCTCGCATGAAGCCGACCATGCCGATTCCGATGTCCGGGGACTTCTTGACCCACGCAGCGGCGTCGTCGTCGGCAAAGGCTCCAATTCGGCTCATGGCCGCATCGTACGCCGAAAGACACAAATCTGGAACACGTTCTAGTTTTCCGGATCAGCCGGCGGCTACCAGTTGCCCGCGGTCGTCTGTCCAGTCCCGTTGTACCAGGATCCGGTGTGCGATGCGTTCCAGCGCGGCCTCTACCTGCAATCGGTCCGGGCGCCCCTCGAACGACGGCGACATGGCCAACTTGTCGACGATGCGTCCGACGATGGCGGTCGATATGGCGTCAACCTGCTTCATCCCGGCCTGGGTGAGCCACAGTCGCCCGCCGGTCCTCAGCGCGAGACCACAACGGACCAACCCGTCGAAGGTGGGCTCGAGGACCTCGTGAGGCACCCGCAGGCGTTCGGCGATGTCGGTGAGCGTCGCCGACCCGAACACCTGATTCTGCCGGTAGATCTGTAGCAGCGCCCACAGTTGGCTGACGTCGAGTTCACATCCGGGTTGGGCAAGGCTGCGTAGCCGGATGTCCGGCGAGTCCCGGAACAGCCGCCCGACGGCCACTTCCAGGATCTTCTCGGGCGACTCGGTGCACGGCATTCCGAAGCCCTCGCCGAGGTCGGTTGCTGAGACCGTTTCGACCTCGAGCAGCCTCACCTCCTTCAGGAACAGCGAGACGATGAAGCCGATGACCGCGACGGGAACCGCACACAGAAATACCTTGCCGAGCGACTCGGCATACGCGTTGACGATCGGCGCGGCCATCTCCGGTGACAGCGCATGGAGCACCTGCGGTGATTGTGCTGCGCGCGGCGGGGCCCCGCCGGCGGCGAGCGCAGGCCCTATCCGGCTGGCGAGGAAGTTGGCGAACAGGGAGCCGAAGATGGCTGCCCCGAAGGAACTTCCGATGGTCCGGAAGAACGTCACACCCGATGTCGCGACTCCGAGGTCGGCGAAGCTGGAGGTGTTCTGGACGACCAGGATGAGGACCTGCATGCATAGGCCGATGCCGGTGCCGAGGACGAAAAGATACAGCGACTGTTGCCATGTGGGTGTTGCGGCGTCCATCTGGGAGAGCAGCACGAACGCCACCGCCATGATGGCGGTACCGGCGACGGGGAACACTTTGTACCGGCCGGTGCGGCCGACGAGGTTGCCGCTGCCGATCGAGGTGATGAGCATGCCCGCGACCATCGGCAGTGTGCGTAGTCCGGACGTCGTTGCCGAGACGCCGTCGACGAATTGCATGAACGTGGGCAGGAAAGTCAGCGCACCCAGCATCGCGAAGCCGACGATGAACCCGAGGATGCAGCACACAGTGAATACCGGGCTTGCGAACAGGCGGATCGGCAGAATTGGTTCCGTCGCACGGGTTTCCACCCACACGAAGATCGCAAGTGCCGCCGCGGAGGCTGCGAACAGCCCGATGATCACCGGTGAAGACCACGCGTAGGTGCCGCCACCCCAGCTGGTCGCCAGTGTGAGCCCCGACGCGCCAAGACCGACGAACAGGATGCCTGCGTAGTCGATGGCCGGCTTCGCGATCCTCGCCAGGGACGGAATGGCGGCCGCTCCGACGGCCAACACGACTATCGCGACGGGGATATTGATCCAGAATGCCCAGCGCCAGGTGAGGTGATCGGTGAAGAACCCGCCCAACAGCGGGCCGATCACGGTCGTGACGCCGAATACCGCGCCCAGTGCGCCTTGGTAACGCCCTCGTTCGCGCAACGGGATGACCTCGCCGATGACGGCCATCGCCGTCACCATGATCGCGCCACCG
>Ga0207648_10006681_pt1 | contig 11440 bp, 9 predicted proteins | sample KBSMisM32_FD_184310 | JGI IMG/M metagenome (GOLD analysis project Ga0207648, IMG submission 184310) | Miscanthus rhizosphere microbial communities from Kellogg Biological Station, Michigan, USA - KBS Miscanthus M3-2 (SPAdes) (version 2) | ecosystem: Host-associated > Plants > Roots > Rhizosphere... | reverse complement strand
ACCCAGCGCGCGAGCACGGGCGAGCACAACATCGCGCCGGCCGCGACGCCGACCAGGCCGAGCCCGATCAGTGACGCACCGGAACCGCCCTTGTCCGACATCGCACCCGCGACGGTGGCGAGCACGCCGACGGCGGCCACCGCGACGCCCGCGATCGTCCGTATCCGCAGCGATGCCGCGGACGGAGAGTCCTTCCGACGCGAACCGCTCGCCCGCCGAACGCGCCGATTCGACGGTACGCCCCGAGACGAAGACCGAGAACCCGTCCCGGGCGAGCCGGCGCGCGATCGCCTCCCCGATTCCCCGGGTGCCTCCGGTCACGAGCGCGACGCGCCCTCCCGCGGTCCCCGTCATGCTCCGGATCCTATCGGAGCGAGCTCCGCGTCTCTGGCACGATCGCCGCTCGTCGCCGCGCGCCAGGCCTCGAGCCCGCCCTTGAGGGCCCACGCTTCGAATCCCATCTTCCGCAGCGTCTGCGCCACACGGGCGCTGGTGCCTTCGGAGGGTCAGGTGCAGTAGGCGACGATCGCCTGATCGCGGATCCGCTTGGCCGCCCAGCTCTCGACCTGGTCGGCAGGCACGCGCACGTCTCCCGGTATTCCGACCGGATCCTTCTCGTAGCTCGAGCGCGAGCGCACATCGAGGATGAGCGGTGGCCGTTCGCTCCGCAACCGGGCCAGGAGGTCGGCCACCTCCATCGTCGGCGGGCCATCGGTGCGGATCGCGCCCGACAAGAGCAGGTCTCGCGCGCTGCTCGCCCTCTCCTCGTCGAGCGTCTCGCGCGCCACCTTCGCGGCGTACGCCGCCGCCAGCGGCGTGGCGGACACGCCGTGGAGGATCACCGACACGGTGACGACGACTCCGACGATCGCCAGGATCGCCTCGTAGCCGGGCAGCCTCGCCTGGACGACGAGGAGGGCGAGCAGGAGAGACGCCAGGCCGCGCGGCCCGAACCAGGCGATGAAGGCTCGGGCACTCCGGGAGATGCTCGCGTGGCGCAGAACGATCGCCACGGCCGCGGGCCGGGCGACGAACAGCGTCACCGCGGCCAGCACGAGGGTCGCCGCGAGCGGCACGGTGCCGACCAGAGGCGAAAGGACGGCGCCGAAGAGGATGAAGGCGAAGAGCATGATCATCTCGGAGGTGGCGTCGCCGTACTCGAGGAAGCAGTCGCAAAGCTCGATGTCGAGGGCCGCGATCGCCGCTCCCGCCGCGAACGCGGCGAGGAAGCCGTCTCCCCCGACGAGCACGGCGCCCGTGTACGAGGCGAAGACGAGGCCCATTCCGTAGAGCGACTGGTATTCCCGGCGGATGCCGAACTTGCGGTCCATACGGGACATGAGCCAGGAGCCCACGGCGCCGACGGCGAAGCCCACCGCCGGCCCGAGCACGAGCAGCTTTCCGAGAATCAGCGCCCAGCCGCCGAAGGTCGAGGCCTGGGACTTCATGACGGCGATGGTCACGAGGACCACGGGCAGGACGACGACGTCGTTCGTGGCCGCCTCGGTCGTGAGCGACTGGCGGACGGCGCCCGGGATGCGCTTGTCGCGGACGATGTCGCGGACGACCACCGGGTCCGTCGAGGACAGGATCGCTCCGACGAGCAGCGCCCACGCAAGAGAGAGTCCCAGGAGAAAGTGCGCCGCGCCCGCGACGAGAAGAAGCGTCAGGATCGTCCCGGGCCCGAGGACGAGCGAGGGGACGAGCCACTCGCTGGGCGAGCGATCGAACTTCATGCGGACGGCGTCGAGAAAAAGCACCAGGGCCAGAGTGACGGTCCCGACGGCCTCGAGTGTTTTCGATTCGGGCGACGTCTCGATGATGCCGCGGCTTCCGAGGAGGTAGCCGAGTCCCAGGAACAGCATCGGAAACGACAATGGCGCCCGCGACACGAATCCCTCCGCGAGGCCCGCGAACAGCAGGACGAAGGCCGCGAGGCCCAGAATCGTCAGGAGATCCGGCACGCGCGAATTTTATGGCGGCGCGAGGCCCCGGTGGAGGGGACCTTCCGGTTTCCGTGAGGGCGGCCGGCCGCGACTTTAGGGGGCGGCTGTCGCCGCGATTCTAGAGGGCGGCTGTCGCCGCGACTCTAGAGAGCGGCTGTCGCCGCGATCTTAGAGGGCGGCTGTCGCCGCCACGTACTTCCGCGCCTGGGCGAGCTCCGCGCGCTGCGAGCCCGACACGCACTGTTCGAGAAGAGCTCCGTACATCCTGGCCGCGACGTCCCTTCGGCCGGCCGCCTCAGCCGCGCGCCCGGCGCCGTAGAGGCTGTTGAAGCGGCCGGGCGCATCCTGCAGCGACGCTTCATAGGCGGCGAGCGCCTCCTCGGCGCGGCCCATCTCGAGAAGCATGTCGCCGAGAAGCTCGCGCGGCGGCAAAATCGAGCCGGGGGTCACGGGGTGCTTGCCGGCCTTCTCGTCGAGCTCGGCCGCCGAGCGCGCCAGGGCCAGCGCCTCGTCCTTGCGCCCCTCGGCGAAGGCCAGCCACGAGGCCGCGGCGAGGCGCATGGATTCGACTTGCGCCGCCCAGTCGTAAGGGCCCGGCACCGGGTTTTTCGCGAGGCTCGCCTGGATCTCGGTGAGCTTCGCGAGAGGCGCCCGAGCGTCGTCCGGACGCCCGGAGCGCGCCGCCCCGAGGACACGTGCGAACTCCGTGATCGCAGGGGCATAGGCGAAGCGGTCCCAGGGCAGCGCCGCCTCGGACGGCCCGAGCGCGGCCGCTCCCTTCCAGTCCCGCCTCTCGAGCGTCCAGCGGGCAGGCACGGCGACGATGGCATAGCCCGCCTGGAATCCCGGCTCGTCGAACCGGCGCGCCTCGCGCGTCTCGCCGAGGACCTTGCGGGCGTTCGACTCGTCGCCGATCTGCAGGTAGGCGTACTCGAGGTAATCGAGGGCATGGAGCGTGTCGAACGAGACGGAGCCCGGATGCCGTTTCGCGATCAGTTGGCGCCCCGATTCCGCCGAGGCGAGGTTCGAGTCGATCGATTCCGTCCAGAGGCCGAGCCGCGTGAAGATGTGCGAGGGCATGTGGAGGGCATGCGGCGAGGACGGGGCGATCTTGGAATACGCCCGTGCGGCCGGGAGAGCCTCGGACGCGAGCGCGGGATAGTCGAAGGAATGGATCATGTAGTGCGCGATACCGGGGTGCTCCGGCTCGAGCGGCAGGATGGCGTTCAGGATCGCCGCGGCTTTCTTCTGGTTTGCGTAGGTCGTGTCGAGCGGCGGCGCCGTGCCCAGAAGCGAGAGCGCGTAGAAGATCGCGGCCTCGTGGTCCTCGGGGAACCGGCGGGCAGCGTCCTCCATGGCGCGGCTGTAGGCCTGCGCGCGCGTCCCGTGGGGCGCCTTCTCGGAATCCCGGTAGAAGGCGCCGACCGCCGCGATGAAGGCCGCCTCCCGCTCGGTCTTTCCGCCGAGCGCGGCGGCCTTCGCGGCGGCCGCCCGCCCGGCCGCAAGATCCTCGCCGCCCGGCGGCGCCCACACCGGGTGGTAGTACGTCATGGCGATTCCCCAGTACGCCATGGCACAGTCCGGATCGGCGCGCAGAACTTCCTGGAAAGACAGGCGGGATTCCCCGTAGCCGAACGAGTGCAGCTGGGCGACGGCGCGGGTAAACGCCGGCAGCGCATCGGCCCGGCAGGAGGCCGGGAAGTTCACGGCGCCGAACTGATCGCCGTCTCCGTGAGTGTGATGGTGCTCCTCCTGGGCGCCGACCGGAACGGTGGCGAGCGCAGAGGCGAAAACGGCCACGGCGAAGATCCGGAGACGGGCAGCATTCATGAAGACCTCCCTGCCAAACCTGTCGCGCGCACGCCGGCGACCCTTTCGGACGTCGCTCGGAGCGCCGGCTGCGGAACCTGCGGCCACTGGAACCAGGCGGGAAACGCGCGGACGAGCTCGCGGGTTCCCTCGATCGCGAACAGGCCGCGCCGCTCGGCCTCGGCGCGCGGGAGCCGACCCAGCCAGACGCGAAAGAGGGCGCGGACCTCGGCGGAAATCACGAGATCGACGGGAAAGCCCGGATCCTTGATACACACTTCGCTCCCGCCTCGCGGATCGATTACGAGCCAGACGGTCGGCCGGCGTCCGCCGCGCACGCGAAACTCCACGACGATCCGCCGCCGGGGAAGCGCCGCGGGCTTTCGCCGGCGCAGCATCGACGTGAGGAGCCATGCCGGATCGATCTCGCCCGGCCGCGGATCCTCGAATGCCCACCGCCCGCCCCAGACGCGTGCGGCGTCGACGAGCGGGGCGAGCTCGCGACCCGCCTCGGTGAGGGCGTAGGCCCGGGCCCGACCGTCCTCGCCGAGCTCCCGCGTGACGACGCCTCCGCGCTCCAACAGCCGCAGCCGCTGCGCCATCAGCGAGCGAGAGATTCCCGGCAGGCCTCGCTCGAGCTCGTTGAACCCGCGGTCCCCGAGAAGCAGGTCACGCACGATCAGCAGCGACCAGCGGTCCCCCACGACTTCGAGCGCGCGGGCCACCGGGCAGTACTGGCCGTAAGTTTTCACGAGGGTACTTTCCCTCAGGAGACGACGGCCCGCCAGTACAAATTTCGAACCGGCCGGGGGCGCCCCCTCTCCCGGACCGGAGAGGAGGCATGGGCGCGAGCCCCCGGGCGAAGGAACCTCGACTGGCCGCTATTGGACGAGGACGGTGCCCTGCATCGCCGCGCCGTGCACCTCACAGAAGTACGGGAAGGTGCCCGCCTGCGTGAACGTGTGGCTGAACGTCATCCCGCTGCCCTGCCCCGAATCCCAGATGCCGTCCTCGGTGCAGCTCGTCGTGCAGGTCCCCGACGTCGTCGAGTGGATGCCGCTGACCCAGACCCATTGGATCGTGTCTCCGACGGAGATCGTCGACGTGCTGGAGCCGCTCTGCCGGTCGACGAAGGTCATGCTGCCTCCCGGGCCCACGTCGACCGTGCGCGTCGCGCCCACCGGCGGGGTCGGGGTCGGGCCAGCCGGCGGTGTCGCGGTCGGAGTGGACCCGCCGGTCGGCGGCGTCGGCGTCAGCGTCGGATTCGGGCCGGTGACGTTGTTGCTGTCGTTGCACGCGCCGCTCGCGAGAACGGCAAGAGCGACGACGGCCGGCAACAGAAACTTTCGGATCATGGGAACACCTCCAAGGTTGGAATGCCTGGACACGTCCTGCTCGCGGACGCAATGGGGGTGCCACGGAGCCTGAAAACCGATTCCCCTTTAGACACCGTTCATTTAGTCGGCGTTTAGGTCCGTCGCGCCGGAGTTAGGCTAAAGCGTCACCCGAGGAGGACTCTCACATGAAAACGATTCGCGCATTGCTCGCGTCCGCTCTGTGGGTCGCCGTCCGGACCGATCCGGGGCTTTGCGGGGCCGCGCCCGACGACCTCGAGCGGTCCGTGGCTCTCATGGCCAAAATCGGCAGCGCGAGCTCCCCGTCCTTCTCTCCCGACGGCCGCACGCTGGCCTTCGTGACGAACCTCGGCGGGCTGCCCCAGGTCTGGACGGTCGACGCCGCCGGCGGATATCCGCAGCTCGTCACCGCCTTCGACGATCCCGTCGGCTTCGTGGAGTGGTCCCCCGCGGGCGAGTGGCTCGCCTTCACGCTCGCGCCGGGGGGCGGCATGAACGAGCAGGTGTACCTCGTCCGTCCCGACGGCACCGGTTTGAAGCGGCTGACCGACGGAGGCAAGGAGACGAACCGCCTCGGACCCTGGGCCGACGACGGCCGCACGCTCGCCATGGGCTCCAACAAGCGGGACGGAGCCGCAATCGACGCGTATGTGTACGACGTCGCGGCGGGAACTTCGAAGCTGGCGGCCCAGAACCGCGGCATCGGGGGTTTCGAAGATCTCTCTCGCGACGGGAAGTGGGGGCTTCTCAATCGCCTGGTCAACCGCGGCGACAACAATCTCTATCTGGTCGAGCTCTCGAGCGGCCGCGAGACCCTGCTGACGCCGCATCAAGGCCCCGGCACCTTCTCGGGCGAGTTCGCGCGAGACGGCGGCGCCGTGTACCTCGAGACCAACGCCGACCGCGATCAGACCGCCTTCGGCCGGATGGAGCTTGGAATCGGCAGCGGCGCCGGCAAGCCCGGCAAGGTCGCGTTGCTGGCGCAGCGTCCGGACGCGGAAGTCGGAAGCTTCGCGCTCGACGACGCCGGAACGACGGCCGCGATTCTCTGGAACGTGGCGGGCCGGAGCGAGCTCGAGCTGATGGATCTGAAGACGGGCAGGACGACGGCGCGCCCGAAGCTGCCTGCGGAGATCGCGGGCGGGATGGATTTCTCCAAGGACGGCAAGTCGCTCGCCATGGTCGTCTCCGGCGCGGCGACCCCGGCGGACATCTGGATCCTGGACGTTCCGACCGGCGCGTTCCGCCAGGTCACGAAGAGCCCGCACCCGGGCGTGGACCTCGCGAAGCTGGTCCGGCCCGAGCTTCTGGACTTCCGGGCCCACGATGGGCTTCCGCTGTCCGGCTGGCTCTATCGTCCCGAATCGGGCCAGGCGCCGTATCCGACTGTGCTGTCGTTTCACGGCGGGCCCGAAGGCCAGGAGCGGCCGGCTTTCAGCAGCCTCTACCAGGCGCTGGTCTCGCGGGGCATCGCGGTCTTCGCGCCCAACGTCCGCGGCTCCTCCGGCTTCGGAAAGCGATTCGTGAATCTCGACAACGGCGCCCTGCGCGTCGACGGCGTCAAGGACATCCAGGCTTGCGTGGACGCGGTCGTCCGCGCGGGCGTGGCCGCGCCCGGGCGAATCGGGATCATGGGAGGCTCCTACGGAGGCTACATGGTCATGGCCGGCCTGACGGAGTACCCCGAGCTCTTCGCCGCGGGCGCGAATCTCTTCGGAGTCGTCAACTTCGAGACGTTCTTCAAGAACACCGAGCCCTGGATGGCGGCGATCTCCAAGATCGAGTACGGCGACCCGGACCGGGAGGTCGAGATGCTGCGCCGCCTCTCCCCCATCCACAAGGTCGACCGGGTGACGGCGCCCACGATCGTCCTCCACGGCGCCAACGACACCAACGTCCCCGTCGTCGAAGCCGAGCAGGTCGTCGACAGCCTCAAGAAGCGCGGGATCCCCGTGGAGTACGTGCTTTTTCCGGACGAGGGGCACGGCTGGAGGAAAACCCCGAACCGCGTGCGCTCCACGGTGGCTGTGACGCGCTGGTTCGAAAAGTACATCAAGGATCTGAAAGAGAAGGCCTGAGACCGGGGCGGATCAGACGAGCTGCGCCGAACCCACCTCGACCCCGGCCTGCCGGTCTTGCGCGGCCTCGACTTCCCCGGCGTGCTTCACCGCCCAGTCGCGAAGAGCCATCAACGGCCCGACGAGCGTCTTCCCGAGCGGCGTGAGTGAGTACTCCACCCTCGGCGGGACGACCGGGTAGACCCGCCGCTCGATCAGTCCGTCGCGTTCCAGCCCGCGGAGCGTCTGCGTCAGCATCTTCTGCGAGATTCCGCCGACCTCGCGCTCGAGCTGCCCGAAGCGCCGGGTTCCCTCCGACAGCGCGTAGATGAGGTTGATCACCCACTTGTCGGTGATCAGGTCCAGGACCTCGCGCGTGCGGTGGATCGCGCGGCAGAGTCCTTCGTTGCGGCCGTGCATGGCGCGCCGATTCTAATCAGGCACGTCGCGGTCCTTCGGGCTTTCCCGTTTGTCCCACGAACTTCGGGGTTCGTCCATCACTCGAAAGTGCCTTCTTCCCGTGGAGCTGTCGTTCACGGACGATGCTCGCGGAAGGAGACGATCGATGTCTCTCGACGGGAAGACCGTGGTCATCGTCGGCGGAAGCTCCGGCATCGGGCTGGCCAGCGCGGCGGCGGCGTCCGCCCTCGGCGCGCGTGTCGTCATGGCGGGCCGCTCCGAGCAGAAGCTCGATGCCGCCCGGCGAGACGTCGAGGGGCGGATCGAAGCGCGGCGGCTGGACATGACGGACGATGCGTCGATCGAAGCGTTCTTCGCCGCCGTCGGTCCGCTGGACCACCTCGTGATTACGGCTTCGGAAGCCGCCCTCGGACGATTCCGCGAGATCGACACGGCCGACGCACGCCGGTTCTTCGACAGCAAGTTCTGGGGCCCCTACTCTGTCGCGCGCCGCGCGGCTCCGCAGATTCGGCACGGCGGCTCGATCACGTTCTTTTCCGGCGCCGCGGGCAGCCGGGCCTCCCCCGGCTTCTCCTGCGGGAGCGCGATCAATGCCGCGGTCGAGGCGTTGAGCCGCACGCTGGCCGTCGAGCTCGCGCCCGTCCGCGTCAACACGATTTCGCCGGGCCTCGTCGACACCCCCGTCTGGGAGACCCTCGTCCCAGCCGCGGAGCGGGACGCCCTCTTCGCCGAAACGGCGGCGAAGCTCCCCGCGGGGCGGATCGGCCAGCCCGAGGACGTCGCCGACGCGGTCCTGTTTCTGATCCGAAACGCCTACACCACCGGGACGACGCTCTTCGTCGACGGCGGCTACCGGCACATGTGAGGAGCCTCATGAGAACCCGACTGCGCTCGACGATCCTCGCTCTCTCGTTCGCCCTCGTCCCCGCGGCGGGCCGCGCGCAGGCCGCCGATCTCTCGCACCCGCCGGGCAAGTTCGTCACGGTGATGGGAAAGAAGATCTGGTACGAGATCGAAGGGCAGGGCGAGCCGCTTCTCCTGATCCCGGGTGGCGGCGGCGGGTCGCACGACTACTACCACCCGTACTTCTCGTCCCTGTCGCGGTCCTTCCGCGTGGTCTATTACGACGGCTTCGGGCGCGGCAACTCGGATCGCGCGAAATCCCCCTCCGAGTATTCCTTCGCGCGGGATGTGGAAGAGGTCGAGGCTCTCCGCAAGGCGCTCGGGCTGGACAGGGTCCACGTCCTGGGCCACTCCTACGGCGGCATCGTGGCCCAGGCCTACGCCCTCAAGTATCCCGGCGCGATCCGGAAGCTCGTCCTCGCGAACACGTTCGTCAGCGGCGCGGACTACCAGGAGAGCAACGATCACATCAACGGCGAGATCCGGTTCCAGCTGCCGGAGATCTGGAGCAAGGTCGAAAAGTTGCGCGCCCAGGGCTACGTGTCGAGCTCGCCGCAGATGCAGGAGGCGTATCTGGCGCACATCGCCACCATGCAGGCACTCTTCTACTTCTACGATCCGGCGAACGCTTCCAAGATCGTCTTCAACGACCACACCTTCAACGCCGAGGAGTACTACGCCATCACGGGACCGGACTCCGACTTTCAGCTCGGCCCCGAAATGCTCCGCCTCAGCTTCGGCGACGGTTTAGCCCGGTTCCCGCAGCCGATCCTGATCATCATCGGCCGCGCCGACGGGATCGTACCGCCCCGGCTCGCCCTGAAGACCGCGCGGCACGCGCGGCAGGCCGAGACGGTCATGATGGAAAAGAGCGGCCACTTCCCGTTCATCGAGGAGACCTCGAGGACCATGGAGGTCATCGAGGCGTTCTTGAAGAAGTGACCGGGTCTGAAGAAGAGATCGGGTCTGAAGAAGTGACTGGGCCTCGAGAGGTGACCGCGGTCAGACGAGCCGGCTCACGTCGCCGACGAGCTTGAGCCACTTCGCCTTCGAGCGCTGGCGGATGTCGGTCAGGACCTTGCGGCCTTCGCGATCTTCGTAGGAAAACTGCACGAAATCGCCGGGCTTCAGCTCGAGAAGGCCGGCGCTCTCATCGGCCTGTGTCGCGTCGGACCAGAAGAGGTCCCATTGGTCTCCCAGCTCGTCCTTGACGGTGATCATCTTCGCGTCCGCGTCGATCTTCGTGATCTGCCCCTCGTTCGGCCGATCCTCCTGGGCAAATGCGGCAGTCGACAGGGCCAGGGCCAGACCAACGAACACCAAAAGAGCCTTCTTCGTCCTCATCGCGACCTCCGTCGGAGGCCGCTTCAAGAATCGGGCCAATGCCGGGAGGCAGGATGCAAGAAGCGGGAGGCAGGAACGAAGGGGCCTTGGGTGGCCTGCCTCCTGCCTCCTGCCTCCCGATTCAGGCTGCTTTGCCCGCCTTCGCCCGGATGAAGGCGTAGTTCAGGTTCGGCAGCGAATTGAATTCGGCGGCTTGCTTGCACGAATCGGCGGCTTTGGCAGCGTCCCCCTTGCCCTGGTAGGCCTGGCAGAGGCGATACAAGTTCTGCGGATTCTGCAGGTTCGACTGCTGCAGCTGTGCGATCGCCTCGTCCCAGTTCTTCTCGGCGAGCGCGATGGTGCCGTCCAGCTCGTGGGCCTGCCGGGGCTGGAAGGGGTTTTTGGAAGCCGCCGCGCCGGTCCGGTACTCGAGGGCCTCCGCTTTCGCCGCCGCGAGATCCTTTCTCGCGAGCGCCACGCGCGCGAGATTGAAGTGCGACACCAGCCGGTTGTTGGCCTTGATCTCCGCGGAGAGATTCGAGGCCTGAATGAGGGCGGCGCCCGACTCGAACTCCTTCTTCGCCTGGTCGGGCTTGCCCATGTTCAGGAGCACATTTCCCTTGAGCGTGCTGTCGAAGGCCATGGCCGCGACGTCGTTGGTCTTCTGTCCCAGCGCGTACTGCTCGTCCAGGCTTGCGAGCGCCTGGGCCGCCTTTCCGCTGTCGACGAGGACGACCGTCTCGGCGAACATCCCGGTGCGGCGCTCGCCGTCGGTGCGAGCCTTCGAGGCGATGTTCTCGAGCTCGGCAGCCGCCTCCTTTTCCTTCCCCTGATACAGGAGAGCCATCGCGATTCCCTGATACGCGTTGAGGAAGTTCGCATCGATCGCCAGCGCCTTGCGGTACTGGGCGATGGCGTCGTCGAAGCGGCCCATCTTCAGAAGCAGCTCGGCGTACGAATCGTAGGGATTGGGATCGTTCGGAATCAGCTCGATGTACCGCTGGAACGCCTTCTCGGCGTCGGAGAACTGGTTGCTCTGACGGTAGGCGTAGCCCATGAGGTTGTACGCGGTCGAGAACGTGTTGTTGATCTCGGTGGCTTTCCGATAGTGCTCCAGGGCCTTCGGATAGTCCTGCTGGCCGAAGTCCCAGGCGGCCATCGCGAAGTTGGCGCGCTCGTCGTCGGGATACGCGGCGAGAAGCTGGTCGAGGAACTGCTTCTGCTGGACGACGTCGTTGTTCGCGGCGGCCTGCTGGGCCAGGATCAAAAGGCGTTCGCCGTCCGACACCTTGTCCGCCAGCGCCACGGCTTTCTGGAGATGCGCGAAGAACTCCGTCCCGGTAGGCGAGTTCTGAGCGAGCGCCAGCTCCGCCGATGCGAAACTCGGGTCCAGCTCGATGGCCTTGCGGAAATGCTCCAGCGAATTCGTGATCTGGAGCTTGTCGACCATGTCGCGACCCTGGACGAACTCGGCCTTCGCCTGCGGAGACGTGGTCGTGATGGGAATCTTGCCGTCGCCGGCGCGGCTTGTGCCGCTCGAGGCGCTTGCGTCCGCCGCCGGAGCTGCAGACTCCTTCCTGGCGCAGCCGGATGCCGTCAGAACGATGAGAATGAGGAGCGAAACCAA
>Ga0207648_10006679_pt1 | contig 11445 bp, 12 predicted proteins | sample KBSMisM32_FD_184310 | JGI IMG/M metagenome (GOLD analysis project Ga0207648, IMG submission 184310) | Miscanthus rhizosphere microbial communities from Kellogg Biological Station, Michigan, USA - KBS Miscanthus M3-2 (SPAdes) (version 2) | ecosystem: Host-associated > Plants > Roots >... | reverse complement strand
CCGTCGGCCCACGGCGGACACGTCAGTCCGCCGTCGCGCGGGGAGCGCGGCGGCCCGCTCGCGCGCGCGCTCGGCAGGCGCCACAGCGTGCTGCCCGGCTTCGACCTCGCGCTCGGCATCACGTTGCTGTACCTCGGCGTGATCGTGCTGATCCCGCTCTCGGCGGCGTTCCTGAAGACGTTCACGATGAGCTGGCCGGCGTTCCGCGAAGCGGTCGCCTCGCCCCGCGTGCTCGCCGCCTACCGGTTGACGTTCGGCGCGTCGTTCGCAGCCGCGCTCGTCAATGCCGGCTTCGGCCTCGTCGTCACCTGGGTGCTGGTGCGCTACCGCTTCCCCGGCCGCCGCCTCGTCGACGCGCTGATCGACCTGCCGTTCGCGTTGCCGACGGCGGTCGCCGGCATCGCGCTGACCGCGCTCTACGCCGAGAACGGATGGATCGGCCGCGGCCTCGCCGTCTTCGGCATCAAGGTCGCCTACACCCCCCTCGGCGTCTTCGTCGCGCTGACCTTCATCGGCCTGCCGTTCGTCGTCCGCACCTTGCAGCCGGTCCTCGAGGACCTGCAGCGCGACGTCGAGGAGGTCGCGGCGACGCTCGGCGCGAGCCGCCTGCAGACGTTCACCCGGGTCATCCTGCCGGTGCTGGCGCCGGCCCTCCTGACCGGCTTCGCGCTCGCGTTCGCACGCGCGCTCGGCGAATACGGCTCGGTGATCTTCATCGCGGGCAACATGCCGATGGTCTCCGAGATCGCGCCGCTATTGATCGTCGCGAAGCTCGAGCAATACGACTACACCGGCGCGACCGCGATCGCGGTGGTCCTGCTCGTCGCGGCGTTCGCGCTGCTGCTCGCGATCAACGGACTGCAGGCCTGGGCGCGCAAGCGCCAGGGGCACTGAGTTGAGCGGCCGATTCGCGCGCCACGGTGCCGGCGACGCAGGCACGCGACGGCCGGGCGGCGGGCCGCGCATCGACGCGCGGCCGCCGACCGCCGAACCGGCCTGGGTCCGCCACCTGCTGATCGCGACAGCGCTCGCCTTCCTCGGCCTGTTCCTCTTCGTGCCGGTGGTCGCGGTGTTCGCCGAGGCGTTCGCGAAGGGGGCCAAGGTCTACGTCGCCGCGATCACCGACCCCGACGCGCTCGCCGCGATCCGGCTGACCCTGCTCGCCGCCGCGATCGCGGTGCCGCTGAACCTGGTGTTCGGCATCGCCGCGGCCTGGTCCATCGCGAAGTTCGAGTTCCGCGGCAAGAACGTGCTGCTGACGTTGATCGACCTGCCGTTCTCGGTCTCGCCGGTGATCGCCGGGCTGATCTACGTGCTCGTGTTCGGCCTGCAGGGCTGGCTCGGGCCGTGGCTGCAGGCGCACGACCTGAAGGTGATCTTCGCGGTCCCCGGCATCGTCCTCGCGACGGTCTTCGTGACGTTCCCGTTCGTCGCCCGCGAGCTGATCCCGACGATGCAGGCGCAGGGTTCGGAGCAGGAAGAGGCGGCGCGCGTGCTCGGCGCCTCGGGCTGGCAGATCCTGCGCCGCGTCACGTTGCCGAACGTCAAGTGGGCGCTGCTCTACGGCGTGATCCTCTGCAACGCGCGCGCGATGGGCGAGTTCGGCGCCGTCTCGGTGGTCTCCGGCCACATCCGCGGGCAGACCAACACGCTGCCGCTGCACATCGAGATCGTCCACGACGAATACCAGTTCGCCGCCGCCTTCGCGGTCGCCTCGCTGCTCGCGCTGCTCGCCCTCGTCACACTCGTCCTGAAGGCCGCGGTCGAGCGCCGCATGCGGCGCGATGCCGACGCGGCCAGCGCGGACGCCGACGGGCGCGGCACCGCAGCACCCGCCGCCTTCGCGGCGGCCCGACCCTGATGAAAGCACGACCCCGATGAGCATCGAGATCCGCAACCTCCACAAGCGCTTCGGCCGGACCGTCGTCTGCGACGGCCTGAACCTCGACATCGGCTCGGGCGAGCTGGTCGCGCTGCTCGGGCCGTCGGGCTCCGGCAAGACCTCGCTGCTGCGCATCATCGCCGGGCTCGAGCGACCGGATGCCGGCTCGGTGCTGTTCCACGGCGCCGACGCGACCGACGCCGACGTGCGCGAGCGCAAGGTCGGCTTCGTGTTCCAGCACTACGCGCTGTTCGCGCACATGAGCATCTTCGAGAACGTCGCGTTCGGGCTGCGCGTGCGGCCGCGTGAGACGCGGCCCGACGATCCGACGATCCGGCGCAAGGTCACCGAGCTGCTCGCGCTGGTCCAGCTCGAGGGCCTCGCCGACCGCTTCCCGCACCAGCTCTCCGGCGGGCAGCGCCAGCGCATCGCGCTGGCGCGCGCGCTCGCGGTCGAGCCGCAGGTGCTGCTGCTCGACGAGCCGTTCGGCGCGCTCGACGCGAAGGTGCGCAAGGAATTGCGCCGCTGGCTGCGCCGCCTGCACGACGAAGTGCACGTGACCAGCGTGTTCGTCACCCACGACCAGGACGAGGCGATGGAAGTCGCCGACCGCGTCGTCATCATGAACCGCGGCCGGATCGAGCAGGACGGGACACCCGACGAGGTCTACGACCATCCGAAATCGCCATTCGTGCTGCAGTTTCTCGGCGACGTGAACCTGTTCCACGGGCGCTTCGCGCACGCGCCGGGCGGCGTCGCCGGCGCGACCGGCGCCATCGACCCGGCCGACGTCAGCTACGTGCGGCCGCACGAGCTCGAGATCGTCGCGACACCAGGCGACGGCACGATCGCGGTCACGCTGTCGCAGGTGCTGACGCTCGGCGCGCAGGCGCGCATCGAGTTCCGGCGCGCCGACGACGGCAGCTACCTCGACGTCGAGATGCCGCGCAGCGAGTTCGCGGTCCTGCGGCAGCGCCTCGGCCTCGCGACCGGGAGCCGCGTCCACCTGAAGCCGCGCCGCGTGACCCGCTTCGCATCCCATGCGGCCGAGCAGGAGCTGCTCGATCCGGCGGCGATGATCTGAACCAGGCGCGGGGCCGCTGAACGGGCGGCCACCGCATCAATGGCGGACTGCTCCCTAGATCCGGCACGACGTCGACGACGAGAGCCGCCTGCTCGGCTGATGCGCCGGCGGCGCAGAAGCAGACTTGATCCGAGGTCCCTTCTTCAAGAGCCCTCACGGGGTCGTCGACGACACGCGCGTGGGGGTTCTGCCCGGTCGATTTCCCCGGCGCCGCGTCAGGTCGAGAATGACTTCATTCACATCCGTTTCGCCGGAGGCGCCGTGCAGCACATCGTCATCGCCCTCTTCGACCAGGAGGCGCAGGCCCGCAGCGCCGCCGAGTCGCTCGTCCGGCAGGGCTTCGAGCGCGCATCGGTCCAGCTCACCGGCGCGAGCGGCGATCCGCACGCGCACGAGCCGCTGCCGCCGGCCGCCGCGATCGAGGGCGGGCCGGCGAGCGGCCTGCTGCACCGGCTCGCGGTGCTGTTCGGCGTCGACGACGAGCCGCACGTGGTCCACTACGAGGAAGCGGTGCGGCGCGGCGGCAGCCTCGTCAAGGTCGAGGTCGACGGCGAGGCGCGCGCAACGGCAGCGCGCGATGCGCTCCTCGCGCTCGGCGCGGTCAACATCGACGACCGCGTCGAGGAATGGCGGCAGGCCGGCTGGGACGACACGAAACGCATGGCGCCCGCGGTGCGCGGCGTCGCGGTGCACCGGCAGGAGGTCAGCATCGGCGGCGTGCGGGTCTACGGACAGACCGCGGTGCACGCATTCGACGACGATGCCGCGGCGTTTCGCGCCGACTTCGACTCGCGCTACGCGCCGCAGGGCGGGCGCTGGGACGAATTCGACCCGGCCTACCGATTCGGACACGGCCTCGCGGCGAAATCGCGCTACCGCGACCTCGACTGGGATGCGATCGAGCCCGAGGTGCGGCTCGACTGGGAGCGGCAGCACCCGACGCACCCGTGGGAGCGCTTCAAGCGCGCGGTGCAGCACGCGTGGGAGACGGCGAGCCGTCGCCTGCGCTGAGCCGCGCCGCCGCGAGCTCGCTGCCACGACTGTGCGAGCAAGCGGGCCGGTCCGCGACTGCGAACTACTTTCCTTCGAGCCGGTCGACGAACGCGCGGACCCGCTTCGCGTTCGCGCCGAAATCGCTGCCGCCGACGCGCGACAGCGACCGCACGTCGACCCGGCTGCCGGCGCCGGCCGGCGCGACCCGGATCACGACGTCGTCCTTGAAGCCGAACAGCAAGGTCGTCGCGGTCGCCTCGATGCGCAGCGCCGCCGGATCGACCGCGACGATCTGCCAGCCCATCTCGCGCGCGACCTGCTCGGCACGGCGCAGTGCCTCGGCGGGCGCGACGTCGAGCGCGGCCGGATGCAGATCCGGATAGCCGGCCTTCTGCTGCGCGGCGACGTCGGCGCGGTAGACGGTCGAGTTGCGCGAGCCGGCGCGCAGCGGCAGCACCGCGACGAACGCCGGCGGCTGCTCGGTATCGGTGCTGATGTCGTGGATGCGCGGCAAGGTCTGCACCCGCTGCCACAGATAGAGCGGCGGCCCGGCGACGCCGAGGGCGACGAGCAGGCCGAGCGCCGCGATCGCGGCGCCGCGGCGTGCGCCGGAGCGCCAGGCGCCGACGAGCGCGATGACCGCCAAGGCGAGCGCGGCCAGCGCGACGCCGGCCGACCAGCGGATCGTCTGCAGCGCCGGGCCGAGCGCCAGCGCACCGGCACGGTAGGCCAAGCCGGCGAGCACGTCGGCCGCGCCGCACAGTGCGGCGAGGACCAACGCGAACCAGGCCAGGCCGTTCCAGCGCCGAGCGGGCACCGTGCGATGGGCAGGAAGGGTCGTCGATCCAATGTCCACCGGGCGATTTGAGCACCGTTGCGCGCGCCGCGGGAACGCCCGGCGACGACGTGACATCTAGCGTGGGGAGAAGCCCGGTTCGGCCGGGATTCGTTCCACCCTTTCGCACACGAGGAGAAAGCCATGACGCTGTCGAAAATCGCCATCGCCGCCGCGCTGCTGTTCGCGGCCGGCACCGCTCCGGCCCAGGGCACCGGTCCGACCGATCCGCAGATCGCCGCGATCGTCGTCACCGCGAACCAGGTCGACATCGACGCTGGCCGCCTCGGCGAATCGAAGGCACACGCCAAGGACGTGAAGGCATTCGCCGAGCAGATGGTCAAGGACCACACGGCCGTCAACAAGTCGGCCGTCGACCTGGCGCAGAAGCTGAAGGTCACGCCGGAGGAGAGCGACACCAGCAAGAGCCTGAAGAAGGGCGGCGACGAGAACCTCGCCAACCTGAAGAAGCTGCAGGGTGCCGAGTTCGACCGCGCCTACGTCGACCACGAGGTCGCGTACCACCAGGCCGTGATCGACGCGCTCGACAAGACGCTGATCCCGAATGCGAAGAACGCCGAGCTGAAGGCGCTGCTCGAGAAATCGCGTCCGGCATTCGTCGCCCACCTCGAACATGCCAAGCACATCCAGGCGTCGCTCGGCAAGAAGGCCGGCTGAGCGGACGGCCATGCTCGGGATACGGGTCGGGGCGGCACTCGCCGGCGCCGTCATCGCGACGGCCGGCCTCGGCGCCGGCGTGCCGGCCCGCGGCGCCGAGGCCCGCGAGCACACGATCGTGATCGAGGGCATGCAGTTCAAGCCGGCGGCCCTGACCGTGCGGCGCGGCGACCGCGTCGTCTGGCGCAACCAGGACCTCGTTCCGCATACCGCGACGGCCGCCCAGGTTTTCGATTCGCGCACCATCGAACCCGGCGCATCGTGGACCTACACCGCCGGCAAGGCCGGTAGCCTGGGGTACGTGTGCACTTTCCATCCCGGCATGAAGGGAACGTTGACCGTCGAATGAGCCCGCCGACCACAACCTCCGCCGCATCGCTCACGGTCGTCGATCCGCGCGACGAGGACCTGGCGATCGCGCGCCGCATCGCCGCCGGCGACCGCGCTGCATTCATCGAGCTGATGCGGCGCCACAACCGACGCCTCTACCGGCTCGCCCGCGCGACCTTGCGCGACGACGCCGAGGCCGAGGACGCGCTGCAGGAGGCCTATCTTGCCGCCTACCGCTCGATCGCGAAGTTTCGCGGCGACGCGAACCTGGCGACCTGGCTGTCGCGGCTGGTGCTGAACGAATGCCTCGGCCGGCTGCGCAAGAGCGCACGCCGCCAGAACGTGATTCCGATGGTGGCGGGCGAGGACGACATGGCGACGACGACCCCCGACGTGCGCGAGGTTCCCGAGCAGGCGTTCGCGCGGGCCCAGATGCGGACGCTGATCGAGCGCAAGCTCGATGCGCTGCCGGAAGACTTCCGCACGGTGTTCGTGCTGCGCGCGGTCGAGGAGCTGAGCGTCGAGGAGACGGCGGCCTGCCTCGGCATTCCGGAAGCGACCGTGCGCAGCCGCCACTTCCGCGCGCGCAGCCTGCTGCGCGAATCGCTCGCGCGCGAGATCGACATCGCCGAACGCGACCTGTTCGATTTCGGCGGCGCGCACTGCGACCGCATCGTCGCCGCGGTGGCGGCGCGGCTCGACGCGACCGCCGGCGACTGAAGCAACCGATCGAGCGGACCTCCGACCCTGTCGCGGCCCGTTGATCGCGGCTCGTTGATCGCGGATCGGTGATCGCGCCGGTCGGGTCGGCGCGGGCTCTCCGCGACAATGACCGGACCCCTTCAGGAGGCACCGGCATGGCAACTTCGGCGCGACCGTTCGTGCTCGACATTCCCGAGCCCGCGATCGACGATCTGCGCGCGCGCCTCGCGCGCACCCGCTTCCCTGATCAGGCGCCCGGCGCCCCGTGGGCGTACGGTACCGACGTCGGCTATCTGCGCCGACTGATCGAGCACTGGCGCACCGGCTTCGACTGGCGTGCCCAGGAGGCGCGGCTGAATGCGTGGCCGCAGTTCAAGGTCGCGCTGCACGGCATCGACGTGCACTACCTGCAGGTCGAAGGCAAGGGGCCGGCGCCGATGCCGCTCCTGCTGTCGCACGGCTGGCCCGGGTCGGTGTTCGAGTTCCTCGAGCTGATCCCGCGCCTGACCGACCCGGCCCGCTTCGGCGGCGATCCGGCCGATGCCTTCACGGTCGTCGTGCCGTCGCTGCCCGGCTACGGCCTGTCGTTCGCGCCGAACCAGCCACGCTTCAGCCTCGAGCAGATCGCCGACTGCTTCGCCGACCTGATGACCGGCGTGCTCGGCTACCCGCGCTTCGCCGCGCAAGGCGGCGACTGGGGCGCCTTCATCACGTCGCGCCTCGGCGCGGTGCACGCCGACAAGCTGATCGGCATCCACCTGAACCTGCTCGCGATCCGGCGCGACGCGAAGATGGTCGCGAACCCGACGCCCGACGAGCAGCGCTGCATGGGTGAGCTCGAAACCTGGCTGAAGGACGAGACCGGCTACCAGTGGATCCAGGGCACCCGGCCGCAGACCCTCGCGTTCGGCCTCAGCGATTCGCCGGCCGGGCTCGCCGCCTGGATCGTCGAGAAGTTTCGGGCCTGGTCCGATTGCGGCGGCGAGATCGAGAGCGTGATCGCGCGCGACGATCTGCTCGCCAACATCAGCCTCTACTGGTTCACCGGCGCGATCGGCTCGTCGTTCTGGCCCTACTACGCGCGCCTGCACGGCCCGTGGCCGGTGCCCGAGGGCGGGGTCGGCGTGCCGACCGGCTATGCCGAATTCCCGCACGAGATCCTGCGTCCGCCGCGCTCGCTCGCGGCGCGCGTCTACACCGACATCCGGCGCTGGACGACGATGCCGAAGGGCGGCCACTTCGCGGCGCTCGAACAGCCGGAGGCGCTTGCGTACGAGATCGTCGAGTTCTTGCGACCGTTGCGCGACGCGACGAGCGCCGTCAGAACAGGAACTGCGCCGAAGCCTGCAGCCGGTTGAGGCGCCCGCTCTGGCCGCTCTCGATCGTGCGCCCGGCCCGGATGTACTCGAGGCCGAGGTTCGCCTTCTCGATCGGGCTCCAGATCAGGTTCAGGTGCGACGAATAGGCGCTGCGGCTGACGCTCCCCGCAGTCGCCGGCGGGTTGCTCGCGCGCAAGGTCGAGAGCGCCCAGGTCGATCGCAGGCCGGGCGCCCAGACGTGCCGGTAGGCGGCCATCGCCAGCCATTCGTTCGGCAGCATCAGGTGGGCGTCGGCAGCGACGACAGCGTCGCTGAAGAAGCCGATCGAGTAGCGACCGATCGCATTGCCGTAGTAGGCGGAGACGCGCACGTCGTCGCCATGGAACACCGGGATGACGCCGTTGACGCCGACCGCCGCGCCCCATTTCTGATCGGTGCTGGCCGGCGCCGCCGCCGAATCGACGCGGAGCTGGCGCGCGAGGCCGGCGATCGAATAGGTTCCATGCGCGGTCGTGAACTTGATCTGGCCGGTCAGGTCGGGAAAGCGGTCGTCGTCGGCGCGGAACGTGTCGCCGTTCCGCAGTGCGACCACCGTCTCCGGGTTCTCGAGCGCGATCGACCACTGGCCGACGGCGAACGGCTGGGTCCAGCGGACCTGCGCCTGGCGCGCGAAGATCACGCCGACCGGCCCGCCGAAGTCGACCGTCTCGGGATAGGTGGCGGGGTCCGAGAACGTGGTCCAGGTCTGGCCGACCAGCAGGTTGCCGAGCGTGCCGTAGGCATGGCGCACGCGCAGGCCGTGCGAGTTCGACACGCTCTCGTTGCCGTTCGCGCCGAACAGGTCGAACTCGAGGTAGGTCGTGACCTCGCCCCAATTGCTCGGCGTGCTGGTCTTCGCGAACAGGCGCGACTGGCGCGCATGCAGCTTGACCTGGTTGCGCTCGTTCGCGCCGGCGCCCGGGCCGACCGGCACCGCGCTCGCCTCGAGCTCCTGGTCGGCGGTGCTGCCGACGCCGGCGCTGCGGTCGCTGGCGACCGCATCGAGCTTCACGTAACCGCCGATCGTCACCGAGGTGTTCGATCCGGGCAGCTTGAACGAGCCCGGCGTCGCGCCGCCGGTGACGGCCGCGCCTGCGGCCGAGGCCCCGGGCGCCTTCGTATCGCGCGCTGGCTCGGCCTGCTCGAGCGCGGCGACCTTCTTCAGCAGCGCGTCGATCTGCGCCTGCAGGTCGACGATCGCATCGGCGCGCGCGCCGTCCGGACACCACAGCGCCGCGGCGCCGATCAAGGTCAGGGCCTTCGTCTTCACGAGCCTGCGCTGCATGGCCGGACTCCGCTCAGCGCGCGACGGCGCTGGCCGCCGCCGGGCCGGAATGCGCTGCATACAGCGCGCGTCCGTTCGCATAACGCTGCGGGTACTCCTCGTTCAGCCTGAGGCCACCCTCGCCGGCGGCGACCATGTCCCCGGTGCGGATCGCGTCGAGCGTTTCAGCGCGCACCTGGTCGCGCGTCTTGCCGGCTGCGACTGCGAGCGCCGGATAGCGCTGCGGAAACTGCTCGCGCAAGGTCTGGCCCTCGCCGGCGACGACGAGTTCGCCGTTGCGGATCGCGTCCTGGAGCTCGGCGCGGACTTCGGCGCGCGACTTCGAGGGGACTGCGGCCTGCGCCGGATAGCGCTGCGGGTACAGCTCGTTCAGCTTCAGTCCGCTGTCGCCGTTGGCGTAGACGTCGCCGGTGCGGATGGCTTCGCGCCTTTCTGCCTGGACCTGCTCGCGCGTCTTGGCAGGCTCGGCGTGCGCGCCGGCTGCCGTTGCTGCGGTCAGCAGCAATGCGAGGGTGGTGCGGACGAATCTCATGTCGGTTCCTTGTCTGACGGGTTGACGCCGCACGTCCTGTGTCGGCGTCGAGGCGATCGCTCGCCCTGCCACCAATACCGTCGCGACGCGGCGGAAATTCCGGTCGCATCAAAGGCGTGCTGCGGCCGGTGGCTTCCATCGGATGCGGGAATAACCGCGCGAAGCGATGCGCGCCACACGCGCGCAGAACGCGGCGCGCACGCGAATGCCGCGTCCCGCCGGTTCGGCGGTCGCAGCAGAGGGTGATGAAGCCGGTCAGTCGACCGGCGCCTTCAACGCGGCTTCGGCGAGAACGCGATGCAATGCCCGTGCGGGCTGATCGGGCCTTCGACGATCCGGCAGGTCGGCGGCTGGTCGGGTGATGCCGGCGGCAGGTACTGGCTGCAGTCGTCGCAGTCCTTGCCTTCGACGGTGCCGACGTCGGTGTACTTGACCGCTTCCTTGGCCAGCTTCGCGGGCGCAGCGGCCGCCGCCCGACCGATCGTGCAGACGAGGACCATGCCGAGTCCGGTGCCGACCGTCTGCGTCAGCACGCGGCGCCGCATGCTGTTGTGCACGTAATCTCCATTCATCTCGTCGCTCCTCGGTGATTCATCGGGGTGGCAGGTCGGCCGGTGCATCAGGTGACCACCAGCGTTCCGCTCATGTCCTCGTGCCCGGTCCCGCAGAACACGTCGCACAGGAACGTGAACGTGCCGGTCTTGTCGGGGGTCAGCTGCAGGGTCGCGACCTTGCCCGGGACGATGTCGACGCGCAGGTTGAAGTCGGCCAGGTTGAAGCCCATCGGCACCTCCGGTGCGGTGAACCGGAACGTCACCGCCTCGCCCTTCCTGACCTGGATCTCGCCGGGCACGAACTCGAACTTCTTCGCGACCACCTCGATGACGCGCGGCGGCGGTGCGGCCAGCGCCCAGCCGGTGACCGCGCCCAGCACGAGCCCGCCGGCCGCGCCGACGAAGGCACGCCGGTCGACGCGCCGGCTGTCGATGTCGAGGCCCATCGATCAGGCCCTCTGCACCGGCAGCTCGGTGATCGCGTATTCGGCCTTGCGCGGCTGAGCGGCGACCTCGCGAAAGCCGAGCCCGCGATACGGCTGCGCAGGGTCCCACGGAATCGGCGTGCGCTTCGGCTGCGAGCCCGCGACCGGCAGCGGAAAGATCAGCGATTTGGCCGAGTGGTGCGCGATGTGGCCGGTCATCTGGTGGTGCTCCTGGTGGATGTGGCCGTAGAACACCGTGACGTTCCGGTACGGCATCAGCAGCTCGACCGCCTTGGCGCCGTCCCGCGTCGCCCAGTCCCATTGCGGATAGAGGTCGAACAGCGGGCGGTGCGCGAAGACGACGATGCGCGCGTCGGTGGCCTGCTGCTTCAGGTCGTCCTGCAGCCAGGCGAGCTGCGGGTCGCCGAGCTGCGCGCCGGGGTCGCTGACGTTGTCGAGCACGATGAAGTGCACGCCCTTGTGGTCGAACGTGTAGTGGGTCGCGCCGAAGAACTCCTTGAATGCCTTGCCGTTGTCGAGCGACGCATCGTGCTCGCCGGGAATGAAGCGGACCGTCTTGACCTTCAGCTCGGAGACGATGGTGCGGAACTCCGTCATCCGCTTGCGGCGCTCGCGCGGGTCGTCGGTGGTGTGCGTCAGGTCGCCGGTGAAGATCACGAAATCCGGCGTCTGCTCGAGCGCGTTGACCGATGCGATGGCCTTCGGCAACGTGCCGTGCGCGTCGGGGTTCGGCGCGCCCTCGAAACCCCAGTGGCTGTCGGAGAGC
>Ga0207648_10006678_pt1 | contig 11445 bp, 8 predicted proteins | sample KBSMisM32_FD_184310 | JGI IMG/M metagenome (GOLD analysis project Ga0207648, IMG submission 184310) | Miscanthus rhizosphere microbial communities from Kellogg Biological Station, Michigan, USA - KBS Miscanthus M3-2 (SPAdes) (version 2) | ecosystem: Host-associated > Plants > Roots > Rhizosphere... | reverse complement strand
GATGCCACGATCGAAGAATTTCTCGCCTGTGTGCCGCACGCCGAACACGTCAGCGTGCCGCACGCCACTCACATGGTCGTCGGCGACCGCAACGATGCGTTCACCGATGCTGTTCGCCGATTCATAGAACCGCTGCGTCCCGGCGGTACAACGAGGAGCACCTCATGACACCCTGGTATCCCATCCTCGCCGTGCTGGTCGCGTCGCTGGTGTGCGCGTATCTGCGCACTGGCCTGCGCACCTGGACGATCGCCGGGTTCGTCGCGCTGTTCGCCGCGGGCTGGCTCGCCGGCAGCGGCTGGCTCGCGCAGGCGATTGCGGCTGCGCTGTTCGCTGCCGTGTCGGTGCCGCTGAACCTGCCGGATTTCCGCCGCCAGAAAATCACGGCGCCGCTGCTGAAGATCTATCAGAAGATCACGCCGCAGCTCAGCGACACCGAACGCGTCGCGCTGGAGGCCGGCACCGTCGGTTTCGAAGGTGAGTTGTTCAGCGGCAAGCCTGACTGGAAGCAGTTGTTGAAGCAGCCGGCGCCGCAGCTGACGATCGAGGAGCAGGCATTCCTCGATGGCCCGTGCGAAGAGCTGTGCCACATGATCAACGACTGGCAGATCACGCACGAGCTCGCCGATCTGCCGCCGGAGATGTGGGAGTTCCTGAAGAAGAACAGATTCTTCGGCATGATCATTCCGAAGGAGTACGGCGGCCTGCAATTCTCGGCGCTCGCGCACTCGGCCGTGCTGCAGAAGATTGCGACACTGTCGGCGACCGTCGTGTCGACTGTCGGCGTGCCGAACTCGCTCGGCCCGGCCGAATTGCTGCTCCATTACGGCACCAAGGAGCAAAAAGATTACTACCTGCCACGCCTGGCCGATGGCCGCGAGATTCCATGTTTCGCGCTGACCGGTCCGTTCGCCGGCTCCGATGCGACGTCGATTCCCGATTACGGCATCGTCTGCAAGGGCGAGTACGAAGGCGGCAACGTGCTCGGCGTGAAGCTCACGTTCGACAAGCGCTACATCACGCTGGCGCCAGTCGCCAGTGTCATTGGCCTGGCGTTCCGCCTGTACGATCCGGACAAATTGCTCAGCGACGTCGAGGACCGCGGGATCACGCTGGCACTGCTGCCGCGCGAGACGCGCGGCATCGAAGTCGGCCGGCGCCACATGCCGCTGAATGTGCCGTTCCAGAATGGTCCGGTTCGCGGCAAGGACGTTTTCGTCCCGCTGTCGCAACTGATCGGCGGTCCGGACATGGCCGGCCACGGTTGGCGCATGCTGGTCGAGTGCCTGTCGGTCGGCCGCGCGATCTCGTTGCCGTCGAACACGACCGGCGGCGTCAAGGCCGGTGCGATCGCGACCGGGGCGTACGCGCGCATGCGCAAGCAGTTCGGCATGGCGATCGGCCGCTTCGAGGGCGTCGAGGAAGCGCTCGCGCGCATCGGCGGCTACACCTACGCGATGAGTGCGCTGTCGCTATCGACCGCGGCGGCGGTCGACCGCGGCGAAAAACCGTCGGTGCCGTCCGCGATCGCGAAATACCACTGCACCGAGCTCGCGCGCGAAGTGGCCAAGGACATCATGGACGTGCACGGCGGCAAGGCCGTCCAGCTCGGACCGAACAATTACGCCGGCCGCGGCTGGCAAGGCGCGCCGATCGCGGTCACGGTCGAAGGCGCGAACATCATGACGCGCAGCCTGATGATTTTCGGCCAGGGCGCGATCCGCTGCCACCCGTACGTGCTCAAGGAGATGCAGGCGACGCAGATTTCCGACTACACCTCGCGCCTGCGCGCGTTCGACCGGGTGTTGTTCCAGCATGTCGGCTTCGCGATCTCGAATGCGGCACGCAGCTTCGTGCTCGGCCTGACCCATGCCAGGATCGGCGCCGCGCCGGGCGACAAGTATACAAAGCGTTTCTATCGCAAATTGAACCGCTACGCCGCGGCGCTCGCGCTGGTCGCGGACACCTCGATGCTGACGCTCGGCGGCAAGCTCAAGTTCAAGGAGAAGCTGTCGGCGCGTCTCGGCGACGTGCTGTCGAACCTGTACATCTGCAGCGCGATGCTCAAGCGCTACGAGGACCAGGGCCGGCCGCTGGCCGACCAGCCGTTGCTGGCCTGGGCGTTCCACGATTGCGCGTATCGAATGCAGAACGCGCTCGACGGCGTGCTGCGCAACTTCCCGATCCGTCCGGTCGCCTGGCTGCTGCGCGCGCTGGTGTTTCCGATCGGCCGCCGCGAAGTGCCGCCGTCCGATCGCCTCGGCCATCGCGTCGCCGCGATCCTGTGCACGCCGGGCGAGGCGCGCGATCGTCTGGCCCTGTGGTCGTACCTCACGCCGAGCAGCAACAACCCGGTCGGGCGCATGAACGCGCTGCTGCCCGACGTCATCGCCGCCGAGCCGGTCGAGCGCAAGCTGCAGAAGGCGATCAAGAGCGAAGGCATCAAGGCGCACGACTACGGCGCGCAGATCGCCGCTGCCGAAGCCCAGGGCGCTATCACGGCCGAGGAGCGCAAGTTGCTCGAACGCGTGCGCGCGGCGACATTCGAGTTCATCAGCGTCGACGACTTCGATCCGCGCGAACTTGAAGCCGCTACGGTGAAAGCCAAGCCGCCGCTGCGATCGGTCGCCTGAGCGGCCGGGCGTGGCGGACGCGCTCAGGTGGCCGATGAGTCCTTCGCCCGACGACGGCCCGGGGCACGGTCTTGATTGCCCACGGCCTTGAGCGCTTCGGCTTCGCGTTTGGGCGTCAGGCCGGCCTTGAGCAGCGTCTTTTCGGCAGCCGGATCCGAGTTGTACCAGGCCAGCGTGTCCTTGACCGTCTCCGCCAGCGGACGGTAATGCAGTCCCGCAGCCTGCGCCTTGGCGGAGCTCAGCTGACCGATGCCAATGAATTCGCCTTCGGCGGGCGCCCATACCGGCAGGTCGCGATAGAACGAGATCCGATGCTGGGCGAGGAATTCCTGAGAGGCCCAGACGAACTTCGCATCGCTTTTCGAAACCTTCTTGCACGTATCGAGCAGTGCGCCGATCGTCGTCACGCCGCCTTTGCCATCGACGTTGAATGTCCCGAGCGTCTTGCGCTCCGCGCACAGCACGATGAAATCGGCCAGATCGCGAACATCGATGAACTGGATGAAATCGGTCGGCTTGCCCGGCGCAAGCACGTCGCCGCCGCGCGCAACGCGGACCGGCCAATAGGTGAAGCGGCCGCTCGGATCGCCTGGCCCGACAATCAGCCCTGCGCGGAGTGCGCAGACGCGACCGGGCATCGCCTTTTCGGCGGCAATCTCGCTCAGTGCGCGGAGCGCGCTGGCAGTCGCGTCAGTCGCCCTCTGCGCATCGGGCTCTTTTGTTTTCTGCACCGGCGCGCTCTCGTCGGCCCCCGGTTTGTCGAGCTTGGCGTAGACCGAGGTACTCGAAAGCAGCAGGTAATGACCGGCCGCTGAAACGACTGCAGGCGGCAACCGCTTGATATCGACCGGCACGCGGGCGCTCGTGTCGATGACGGCATCCCAACGTTGGCCTTCGCTCACGACCAGTTCGGTATCGTTTTCGCCGGTCAGCAACTGGGCGTTCTTGCGCAAGGTGCGGCTGACCAGTGTCACCGCGTGACCGTGTCGCTTCGCAACCTCGGCCACCTGCGTCGCGACGAAGCCGTCGCCGATCAGCAACAAGGTCAATTTTTTCCCCGGCGCGGCCGTCTCGGCCGCGCCGGCTGCGGTGAAGCGCGCGGCAAGGACAGCGGCTATGGAATTGCGCAGGAATTCTCGGCGATTGATCATGGTTCCCTCTCGATGGCCGAGCATACTTTAGCCGGTCGCGAGGTTCGAGCGCAGGTCGCATGTACGGCCGCGTCGTCGTTCACGCCGGCCGAGCGAACCGTCGAGGACGATGACCGCGCGCGTGTGCGGCTAGGCCTTGCGCGCGTGCCATGCCTTGAGCGCCTCGGCCTCGCGTTCCGCGCTCAGGCCCGACTTCAGCTTGGCCTGATGCTCGGCCGGCTCGGTGCGAAACCAGGCAAGCGTATCCCGGACCGTATCGTCGAGCGGGCGATAACGCAGACCTGCCGCCTTGGCCTTCGCCGCGCTGACCTGGCCGAAGCCCGCGTCGTCGCCGACCGGCGGAATCCATGCCGGCATATCGCTCCAAGGCCCGATCTTCTGCTCCTCGAGGAACTTTACGTCGGCCCAGGTAAACGTCGCGTCGCTGTTCGAGACCCGCTTGCAGGTATCGAGGAACCGGCCCATCGTGATCGAGCCGGCCTGCGCATCCGCGTTGAACGTGCCGAGGATCTTCTTTTCCAGGCACAGCACGATGAAGTCGGCCAGGTCGCGCACATCGATGAATTGGGTGAAATCCTTCGGCGAGCCAGGTGCGAGCACCTCGCCGCCGCGCGCGACGCGCACCGGCCAGTAGGTGAAGCGGTCGGTCGAGTCGCCGGGCCCGACGATCAAGCCGGGCCGGATCACGGTCACTTTTCCGGGCGCGGCCTTTTCCGCAGCCTTTTCGCACAACACCTTCAGCGCGCCGTAGTTTTCATTCGTGACTTTTTCCGCATCGGGTTCGGTTGTCGTCGCCAGCGGGGCGGTCTCGTCCAGGCCCGGCTTGTCGATCTTCGCGTACACCGAGACCGTCGAAATCAGCAGATATTGATGCACGTTCGGCGCGAGCAGCGTCGCCGACCGGGTCACGTCGGCCGGAATGTACGCCGAGGTATCTATCACGGCATCCCACTTGCGTCCTTCGAGCGCCTTCATGTCGGTCTTGCGGTCGCCGTGCAGTTTTTCCAAATCAGGGAACAGGCCCGGATGCGTCTTGCCACGGTTGAACAGCGTCATCGTGTGGCCACGGCGCGTGGCCGCCTCGATGATGTGCGGACCGATGAACCCGGTGCCGCCGAGAATCAGCAGCTTCAGTCCGCCGCTTTTGGGCGTTTCGGCAAACCCGCGGCGCATCAACGGCAGCGCAGCAATGCCGCTGGCGGCAGTGAGCAGGAACTTCCTGCGATTGTTCATTGCGTGTTCTCCGGCGACGACGTAGGGCGTTGCTGCAGGCCGATCACCCACAGCATGATCAAGTTCCGGATGGTAGCGACCGCGACCCCCACGCCGGCGAGTGCCGGAAGTCCAGGCTGGAGCCGGCCGGGCCGAAGCAGACCAGCACGTCGGCAACTACTCGCCGCGCGGTAGACGGCCGCATCGGTGACGTTCCCGGCCGCATCGTTCATGGCGTCGCGCGGGCCGCATCCGCCGGTGCGAGTTCGCGCGACACCCGCAACTGCCATGCCAGCCATGCCGCTGCGGCTGCGGCCAGCGCCGCAACCGACGCCAGTATCGGCGTCGTCGCGCCGACCTCGCGCAGGATCTGGACCGCGGCGACGACGAGCACGTCGCCGAAGCGCCAGATCGCCGTGTCGATGAAGCCTTTCGCCTTGTAGCGCGTTTCGCGGTCGACGCGCGTAAACAGGCTGTCGATCGCCGGATTGTTGACGCCGTAGGAGCCTGCGCGCGTGACGATCAGCGCTGCCGCCACCGCGCCGGGCTGTCCGATGAAGGCGAGGGTTACCAGCGTAAGCAGCTTGACGACTTCCGTGCCGGCGATGCTCTGCGCCGGTCCGTAGCGCGTGAGCACGATGCGCGTGACGAAGATCTGCGTAAGCGCCATCAGGATGTTCGTCGCGGCGTCGATGCCGGCGAAGAAATCGGTGCGTTCGGCGCCGTCATGGTAAAAACGATGGCCGATGTCGGTCTGCAGGTTGTACAGCACGCCGCCGACGCTGTCGCCGAGCAGCACCAGCACGGCGATGCGGCGCAGCAACGGCGAGGTCGCCACCAGTTTTGCGCCGGTCCAGAATCCGCCGCCGATCACGGCTTCGTTGCGGGAAACATCCTGCGCCACAGGATGGCGCCGCGACCAGGCGACAAGGCCCAGGACGCACGCCACCGCGCCGCCGAGCAGTGCGGCCGCCACGCCGAGCAACGGCGCAATGCCGATGACGTGCACCAGTGTCTTGGTCAGCAGCGGTCCGCAAATCGCGCCGAGCGTTCCACCGAGCGCGATGATCCCGAAAAGCCGATAGGCCTGGCTCGCGCTGAAGACGTCGGCGACGAAGCTCCAGAACACCGCGACGACGAACAGGTTGAAAACACTCATCCAGACGAAGAACACCGCACCGAGGATGGCCGGCGTCAGCGTGCCTTGCGCCTGGAATGCCGGTATGAACGCCAGCAGGTTCGCAATGAAGAACAGGTATACCAGCGGCACGAAGCGCTTGCGCGGGAAGTGCGCGACCAGCCAGCCGTAAACCGGCGTCAGCACCAGAGTGACGATGAAGGTCGCCGCGTAGAACGGCAACAAAGCCTGGACACCGACCGCCGCGGACAGTTGCTCGCGCACCGGACGCAGGACGTAATACGCGGCGAGCACCAGGAAGAAGTAGAAGAACGCAAGGATCACGGCGGGCCACTCGTGGCGCTCCACGCCGGTAAGCGCCTCTGCGAATCCGCGCCGTTCGGTGCGATCGACTGCCGCCATTTCGAATCCGTGATCCGGAATTGCGGCGAAGGGTAGCATGCGGGCAGTGCTATCCTTGCATCGCATGACCGTCCTGGCATCGATCCATATTTACCCGCTGAAGTCCGGCGCGCCGCTCGCGCTCGACCAGGCTGTCGTCGAAAAGCGCGGGCTCGCCCGTGATCGACGCTGGATGCTGGTCGATGCGAACGGCAAATTCGTGACCGGGCGCCAGCAGCCGCGCCTGACGCTGATCCGCGCGCAGCCGCTCGAGAACGGATTGCGACTCTCCGCACCGGACATGCCGGACATCGATCTGGCTGCGCCAAGCACCGGTACGCGAATCGAAAGCGCGGTCTGGGGCGCACCGGTCAACCCGCTGCTGGCTGACGATGCAGCCCACGATTGGATCAGCGCGTATATGCGCGCACCGCACCGGCTCGTGCACATGGACGCTGCCTGTGCGCGGCCGATGAAGGCGAAGTACGACGGCCGCTACGGCAACGACGATGACGAAGTCAGCTTCGCCGACGGTTTTCCGCTGCTGCTGATTTCACAGGCCGCGCTCGACCAGCTCAACGCGAAACTGGCCGCGCCGGTTCCGATGCTGCGCTTTCGCCCGAATCTCGTCGTTGCCGGCACGGCGCCGCACGCCGAGGATCAGTGGAAGCGCATTCGTGTCGGCGCCATCGAATTCGAAGTGCTCAAGCCGTGCGTGCGCTGCGTGTTCACGACCGTCGAATTCGAACGCGGCGCGTTCGACCCGTCAGGCGAGCCGTTGCGCACTTTGCTGAAATACCGGCGCAGCGCCGAGGGCGTGACGTTCGGTCAGAACCTGATTCCGCGCGGCCGCGGAATCCTGCGCCGTGGCGATGCGGTCGAAGTGCTCGCGTAGGCGGAAGAGCAAAAGATTCACCACGAAGGCACGAAGACACGAAGGAAAAGCGTCAAGAAGTGATTGCGCTTTCCTGCCGGACGCCTCGTTCGGCCCCTGTGACAGGCGCGGTTGCGCGCGCTCTTTTGAACCAGATGCCTTGCTCTTCTTCGTGTCCTTCGTGTCTTCGTGGTGAATCTTGTGCTGTTGGCTTGCTTTGCGGGTCGGCGAGCCGGCGTGACTTCCGGCCGTGCGTCCGTTCACGGGACCTTTGCTATTCTTCGCCGCCGCTTTGGCTGGAGAACATCATGCTGCGACGCATCCTTGCCGGCCTGTGCCTTGGCATCTTCGCCTGCGCCGCGGCAGGCGCGGCGGACACGCTGACGATCCCGCCGATCGCATTCAAGCAGCGCACCCTCGCCAACGGCCTGCAGGTCATCGGCATCGAGGACCACACCAGCCCGACCGTCGCCGTGCAGGTCTGGTATCACGTCGGCTCGAAGAACGATCCGGCTGGACGCAGCGGCTTTGCGCACCTGTTCGAGCATCTGATGTTCAAGGCGACGAAGCACCTCAAAGCCGAGCAGTTCGATCGCCTGACCGAGGACGTCGGCGGTCACAACAACGCCTCGACCAACGACGACTTCACGAATTACTACGAGGCGGTGCCGTCGAATCACCTGCAGCGGCTGTTGTGGGCCGAGGCCGAACGCATGGCCAACCTCACGGTCGATGCCGGCAGCTTCAAGTCCGAGCGCGCGGTGGTCGAGGAAGAATTGCGCCAGCGCGTGCTCGCTTCTCCGTACGGACGCCTGTTCAATGCGGTCCCGAAGGATTCCTACCAGGTGCATCCGTACAAGCGGCCGGGCATCGGCAGCATCGAGGAACTCGAAGCCGCGTCGCTCGACGACGTCATCGCGTTTCACAAGACCTGGTATCGTCCTGACTACGCGACGCTGATCGTCGCCGGCGACTTCGATCCGGCCGAACTCGACAAGTGGGTCGACGCGTATTTCGCTCCGCTGCGCAAGCCTGCATCGGCGATCCCGCGCGTGACTGCGGTCGAACCGAAGTGGAGCAAGGACCGCCGCTACAGCGAGCATGGTCCGAACGTGCCGCTGCCGGCGGTCGTGCTGGCCTGGCTCGGACCGCCTGCGCGCAGCGCGGATGACGCGGCGTTGTCGATCGCGTCGGCGTTGCTGAGCAACGGAGACTCCTCGCGCCTGCACCAGGCGCTCGTCTACCAGCAGCAGATCGCCCAGCGTGTGAATTTCGATACGAGTGCGCAGACGGACAACGGGCTCATCACGGCGTTCGCGATTCTTGCCAGCGGCCATCAACCGGCCGAGGCCGAACAGGCGATTCTTGCCGAGGTCAGCAAGCTTGCGACGGAGCCGATCGCGCCGGCCGAACTCGAAAAGGTCAAGACCAAATTGCTCACGCAGGCCCTCTCGCAGCTGCAGACGGCCGAAGGCAAGGCGTTCGCGGTCGGAGAGGCCGTACTCCTCAAGGGCGACGCGAGCGCCGCCAACAGCGATCTGGAGGCGTTGCAGACGGTCAGCGCCGAAGACGTGCAGCGAGTGATCAAGCAATACGTGCTCGATGCGCATCGTGTCACGATCGACTACACGCAGCAGGCGGGAAAGCCCGCGGCGGCGAAAGGAGCGGCGAAATGACCAGGCATTCAAACCGGTTCACGATGCTTGCGCTGAGCGCGTTGTTGGCTGCAGCGAACACGGCGCACGCCGCAGATGCCGCATCAGCGACCGATGCATTGCCCGCTCCCGGTCCGGCGCGCAAGGTCAGCATTCCTGTCGCGCAGGACAAGCTCCTGCCCAACGGCCTGCGCGTCGTCGTCGCCAGGCGCACCGCCACGCCGCTGGTCAGCGTCGCGCTGTACGTGCGCTCGGGCGCCGAGATCGATCCGCCGAATCTGGCCGGTCTCACCGACCTCACCGCGGGCCTGCTCGACCAGGGCACGACGACGCGCAGCGCTCCGCAAATCGCCGAGGCCGCCGATGCGCTCGGCGGCTCATTCGGCACCGGGGCGGGCTTCGATGCGTCGCAGGTGTCGATCAGCGTCACGACGCCCAAGCTCGCCGCCGCGATCGACCTGCTCGCCGACGTCGTGCGCAACCCGGCGTTCGCTCCCGAGGAAATCGAACGTGAGCGCAAGCAGATGCTCGACGACTTGCGTGTCGCGCTGAGCCAGCCGGGAAGTATCGCGCGGCTCGTTGCCGCACGCGCCGTCTACGGCGATGGCGCCTATGGCCACCCGGCCGGCGGCACTCCGGCATCGTTGCCGCGCATCAAGCGCGACGACATCGTCAAGCTGCATGACACGTTCTACCGCCCGGACAATGCGACGCTCGTGTTCGCCGGGGATATCGATCTTGAACGGGCCGTGCAGCTCGCCGAGCGCAGCTTTGGCGACTGGAAGGCGCCGGCAACCGCTCTCCCGCCCGCGCCTGTGGGCCAGGGCGTGCGCGCGCTGGCGCCAACGATCGCGATCGACCTTCCCGGGACCGGCCAAGCCGCCGTCGCCGCAGTCCATGCCGGCATCGCGCGCGGTTCGGCAGAGTTCTATCCGGGCATCGTTGCCGACGCCGTGCTAGGCGGGTCGTACTCGGCACGATTGAGCGAGGAAATCCGCATCAAGCGCGGTTTGAGCTACGGCGCACACAGCGCGTTGGACACGCGCCGTCAGGCCGGTTCGTTCGGCGGCAGTGCGCAAACGAAGAATTCGTCCGCGGTCGAAGTCGCCGGTTTGCTGCTCGGCGAGTTCGAGCGGCTGTCTTCGGCACCGCCGGATGCGGACGAACTGGCCGCGCGCAAGGCCTCGCTGAGCGGCAATTTCGCCTTCTCGCTGGAAACGACGCGTGGCCTGCTCGGCGAAGTCGCGAGTCTGGCCGTCTATGGATTGCCGCTCGACGAACTGGCGCGCTACCTCGACAAGGTGCAGACGGTGACCGCCGATCAGGTGCGCACCTTCGCCCAGGCCCATCTCGGCCGCGATGGCATGAGCGTGATCGTCGCCGGCGACGCGCAACAGTTTGGCGACGCGCTGGGCAAGGCCTATCCGAAGAGCGAGCGCTTCACGATTGCCGCTCTCGATCTCGACAGCCCCACGCTGAAACCCGCGGCGAAATAGCGCGGCCGCGCCACGATGCCTCCCCGCAGCCGGGCACATGCTTCGAGCAAATGCTTCCGGCATCTGCCTGGAGCATCTGCTCTAGGGGCAGCGCTTAGCCTGCCAGAAGTGCCTTCAAGAAATCTTCCATGACCTACGACTATGTGATCGTCGGCGCCGGCTCGGCCGGCTGCGTGCTGGCAAACCGTCTCAGCGCGAACCCGAACAGCCGCGTGCTGCTGCTGGAAGCCGGCCCGCGCGACTGGCATCCGTTCATCCACATGCCGGCGGGCCTGTCCAAACTGGTCGGCAAAAAAGGTATCAATTGGGATTATTATACCGAGGCCGAAGACAATCTCGACAGACGCCAGCTGTGGTGGCCGCGCGGCCGCGTGCTCGGCGGCTCGAGCTCGATCAATGCGATGTGCTACATCCGCGGCGTCGACGACGACTACGACCAGTGGGCGCGCGCCGCCGGCGACGAGCGCTGGAACTGGCAGAACGTGCTGCCGTACTTCAAGCGCGCGGAAGGCAACACGCGCGGCGCCGACGAACTGCACGGCAACGCCGGGCCGCTCGGCGTGCAGGACCTCAGTTACCACAATCCGCTGTCGCAGGCTTTCGTCGATGCCGCGGTCGCCAATGGCCATCCGCCCAATCGCGACTTCAACGGCCCGCAACAGGAAGGATTCGGCCTCTATCAGGTCACGCAACGCAACGGCGCCCGCTGTTCGACCGCGGCCGGCTACCTGCGTTCCGCGCGCGGCCGGGCGAATCTGCACGTGCGCACGGGCGCGGCGGTGCAACGCGTGCTGATGAGCGGCGAACGCGCGACCGGCGTCGATTATCGCCATCACGGCCGCCTGACCCGCGCCGAGGCGCGCGAGGTGATCCTGTGCGGCGGCGCGATCAATTCGCCGCAGCTG
>Ga0207648_10006673_pt1 | contig 11449 bp, 6 predicted proteins | sample KBSMisM32_FD_184310 | JGI IMG/M metagenome (GOLD analysis project Ga0207648, IMG submission 184310) | Miscanthus rhizosphere microbial communities from Kellogg Biological Station, Michigan, USA - KBS Miscanthus M3-2 (SPAdes) (version 2) | ecosystem: Host-associated > Plants > Roots > Rhizosphere... | reverse complement strand
CCCGCGGCGTGACAGGCGCCGCAGGACCGGGCGTTGAAGAGCGGGCCCAGTCCCTGTCTCGGCGTGAGCTCTTCCGAGAACAGGAACTGACCTTGCGCGACGGCGCCGTGGACGCCGGAGGCGGCGGCGTCCGCGAGGAGAGAGTCCGTCACCTCCCCGGCCCCGAAGGCCGGCATCTGCAGGACGAAACCCCGCCGGCCGGGCGCGGTCGCCGTCATCCACAAGGTGCGCCCGTCGTCCGAGACGGCCAGCCCGGCGAGGCGCAGGCCGGCGATGGGCGCCTGGACACGGCGGATCGCGGTGACGCGCCCGCGTTGCGTCAACCGGACCACCGTGTTGTTGCCCCGGTTGAGCACGTAGAGGTCCGACCCGCCGCCCAGCGTGGTGTTGCTGGCGAAGTTGCGCGCGGCCACCTCGACGGAAGTGGGCGCGATGTCCACCGGGCGGTCGAGCCGGCGCGAGCGGAGGAAGCGCGGACTCGACACGAACAGCGTCCCGTCGTCCGTCAGGTCGAGGGCAAGGATGCGGTTGGCGAGGGGGTCGGTCACGTACACGACCCGGTTGGGCACCCAGTTGAAGACCATGCCCACGCGCGTGACGGCATCCGGATCCGCGGACTCGGCGGCGGCGGCGGCGATCCCGTGGATCGGCGTGAACGAGCCCGGAGCCGCCATCCCATCGACTCCCTTCTGGACGTGGACCTGCACCACGCTGCCGTCGGAGAGCGCAGCGAAGAAGACCGCGCGGCCGGTGCCGTCGGGCGACTTCGTGACGAGCGATGTGGCCAGGGCGGGAGCGACGAGTCCGTGGGTGGAGGCGGGGCCGCGGTTGGTCACGTCGCCGGCAAAGACGCCGCCCGCGACGGGGTCGGGCGGGCCCTTGAACGGCGCCCCGCCGGGGTCGATCACGGTGATCGTGCCGTATCCCGCGTCGCCCCCCGGCGCGTTTGCGAACCAGGGCCGGCCGAACGCGTTGTTGAAGGAGATGCCGAGAGGCAGGCTGACGGCCATCTCGGCCGCGGTGGCGGCCAACGGGTTGAACACGCTGTTCGAGAACGCCGGGCTGTTGGCGGCGAAGAGCTGAACGGCCCCGCCGAGCGCGCTGGCCTGCCCTCCGACGGAAGCGAAGGCGGGCGGAACGGACACCGGTCCCGCCGACAGGTCGAGGGAAAGCACGGCCCCTGGCGCCTGGTCCGCCCTCCCGAGGGGCGCGCCGAAGTTGGACGAGCTGGCGACGAACAGCCGCTTGCCGTCGAGGATCTGGCCGGGCGCCGTGGCCGGCGAGAGGGTGGCGTTGTCGTGGAAGGGACCTCCGAGGTGGAAGGTTCCGATCTGGGCGATCGCTCCCGCGCCCGGAATTCCCGAGGCTACGACGTCGGCCCTTACGACCACGGGGCGCACCTCGTCGTCATCGTCATCCTGGTCCGCCGAGCGCGCGGCGAAGCCCATCATCGAAGAGACGGCGGCCGCGGCCACCACGGCGCGCGTGGCTTTCTTGACCCACATGGGACCCTCCTCGCATTTGGTGGCGCTCCGCGATAGGGAGACGCCTTACCTGGATAACGCGTAATCCAGCGAAGCGGGATGTCAGGAAATCGACGGGCTATGCGTCCTCGGGCACGACTCCCGGTCCCGCCGGGAGCGGTGCCGACGGTACGCCCGGTCCGCGCGGGCCGTCAAGGGATTTTGCCCGCCTACTGGAGCTCGAACACCACCGACACCGTGAAGGCGATTTCCTCCGCTCCCGACTCCACGGGCGCGGCATAGGAAGCGGCCTGCGCCATCTCCGCGCGCCGGAACATCGGCATCGGCATCGGCGGCAGGGCCGCTCCGCCCTCCGTGATGGCCAGCGCGCGGCCGACGGTGCGCCCGGCAGCTCGTGCGAGGATCTCGGCCTTGGCCTTCGCCTCCGCGAACGCCGCTTGCAGGCCGATGTCCCTTCCCCGCGCCGGCTCCCGCACGGTGAAGTTGACCCCGCTGACGGTGTTGGCGCCCGCCTGAACCGCCGCCTCCAGGAGCTTGCCGATCGTGGCCACGTCGTCGCGGGTCACGGTCACGTTGTTCGACACCTGGTAGGCGACGATGCGCGGCTTGTTGCCCGGCTCCGGCGCCATCTGCGGGTAGATCGAGAGGCCGGTCGTGCGCAGCTCGCGGTCGGTGGCCCCCGCCTGCCGCAGCGCGGCCAGGATGGCGGTCATGCGCGCGGCGTTCTCCTGGGTGGCGGCGGCGAGGGTCGGCGCGACCGTCTGCACGCCGACGGTGAAGCTCGCACGGTCCGGAGTCAGGCTGACGCGGCCGGTGCCGGTGACGCTGACCGTCTGCCACGTCGCCGCCTCGCGCGGCACGGGACCCGGCGGGGTCTGCGCGTGGAGGGCGACCGCGCCGCCGAGGACGGCGAGCGCGAGCACTCCGAAGAGGGCGGGGCGTGTCATGGGCAGGGCCTCCTTCACCGCGGGAACGTCACCCCTTGGTGATACCAGTCTCTGCCGGAAGTGATTCCAGGAAGCGCTTGAGGCGCGCGAAAGCCTTGCCGCGGTGGCTGACGCGGTCCTTGTCCTCGGGACGCGTCTCTCCGAACGTCCGGCCGAACGGCGGATAGAAGAAGAGCGGGTCGTAGCCGAACCCGTTCGGGCCCCGCGTCTCTTCCGCGATGAAGCCGTCCACGGTCTCCTGGGCGTCGAAGAGGACCTCGCCTCCGCGCACCACCGCCACCGCGCTCGTGAAGTGCGCGCCCCGCTTCTCGCTCGGCACGCCGCGCAGCTTCTCCAGGAGCAGCCGGTTGCGGTCGTCGTCGGTGGCGCCTTCCCCGCCGAAGCGGCTGGAGTAGAGGCCGGGCCCGCCGTCGAGGGCATCCACGCACAGGCCGGAGTCGTCGGCCACGGTGAGCAGGCCCGAGCGGCCGGCATAGTAGCGGGCCTTCAGGACCGCGTTCTCGTGGAACGTCTTTCCCGTCTCCTCCGGCGCCTCCATGATGCCGAGGTCGCGGGGTCCCACGACGTGGAACGGAAGACCGGCCACGAGCTGCCGCATCTCCGCCAGCTTGCCCGGGTTCTGGCTGGCGAGGAGGAGGTCGGCCACGTGCCGATGATAGCGGCGGCGGGCCGACCTCGCACACCCTCGCTAGAAGTACAGCTTCACGCCGAGCTGGATGATGCGCGGATCGCGCGTCGCCGTGTACTCGCCGAAGTAGGTCCCCGTCACGGCCGTGCTGCCCGCGGGCCGGGTGTTGTTGGTAACGGTCAGCCCCGTGTAGTTGTTGAAGATGGCGGCGCCCGTCTGGCCGGCGGCGTTGGTGACGTTGGTCGTGCGGTTCACCGCGCTGAACTGCGGGTGGTTGAGGACGTTGAAGGCCTCCAGCCGCAGCTGGATCGTGCGCTTCCCGCTCGCCCCCAGGGGGATGTTCTTGAAGAGGGACAGGTCGTGGTTCTGGAAGCCGGGGTTGCGCAGGTAGAAGCGCGGATAGGGGCCGGCATCGCCGATGGCGGGGACGATGAAGTTGGCGGTGTTGATGTCGTTGGGCGCGCTCTGCGGATCGCCTTCGACGCGGAAGCGGGGCTGCAGGCCGGCGCCGTTGCCGTTGGTGTACGTCCCGAGGAGCCGGTTCCCCGCGTCCTGGCCCGCGATGGACAGGGTCAGCTCAGCCGGGCTGCCCGACGCCATCCACGAGATGCCAGACACCGTCCAGTTGTCGAGCAGCGCGCGGGCCAGCCATCCCCCGCCGAGGAGCTTCCCGCCCCGGGGCAGGTTCCAGACGTAGTTGGCCACGAAGTAGTGCGTGCGGTCGAAGGTGGCGAGCCCCTTGTCGAAGGACTCCGGATCGAGATTGTTCGTGAACGTCGCGTCGTCGGACACGGTCGTGTTCGCCCGCGAGAGGGTATACGCGACGCCGAAGGTGAAGCGCTTGGAGAACCGGCGCTGCAGCGCGACCTGGAGCGAGTTGTAGGACGTCCGTCCGTCGAACATGTAATAGATGATGTCGCTGTAGCCCTGGTACGGCCGCAGGAAGTCGATGGCGTAGGCGTTGGCGCCGGTGAAGCCGAGGCCGGCGTTGGCATAGGCCGGCGGCAGGCCGGGCTCGACGGCGGGCACGACGCCGCCCGTCCGGGTCGGGTCCTGCGACGAGGCCTTGAACGTGGTCCCGAAGGGCAACACGTTCAGGTTCACGCGGCGCGGGTTGTGGCGCGACTGCGAGCCCACGTAGGCCACGTCGACCGCGATCCCCTTCCCGATCTCGCGCTGCACGCCCAGGCTGTAGCTGTAGATGGCCGGCCACTTCGCCTGTGGGTCCACGCCCTGCACCGACTGCGGCGCCAGCGCGCCCCCGCTGTTGGCGCTGAGGTCCTGGAGGTAGCCGTTGATCAGGGTCGGGTTGAAGACGAACGGCTGGTTCGTGGCCCCGCTGCCCACGCCGATGCCGGTCTGATAGCGGTCGAAGCTGATGCCGAAGCCGCCGCGCACGACCATCTTCCCCTGGCCGCTCGTGTCCCAGGAGAAGCCCAGGCGCGGTTGCGGCAGGACGGCCTGGCCTTCGATGCCGCCGCGCAGGTAGCCGTTCGCGGTCAGCCCCATGCCGTTCGTGAGATCGCCGGAGTTCGGCACGAGCTTGCCGATGAAGAACGAGCCCTGGGTGTTGGCGGCCGTGGGTGGGCCGGAGACACCCGGATCCATCGCGCGCAGGTTGTTGCCGGTGCAGGGCTGGGCGATGCAGACGGGACGGAAGAGCCGCGGCGCCTTCGACGCGCTGTAGAGCGAGGGGTCGAAGTAGGCGCCGTCGCCGATGCTGTTGTAGTAGGGCTCGTAGTGCGAGAGGCGCAGGCCGAGGTCCAGGGTGAGGTTCGGCTTCACCTTCCAGGTGTCCTGGATGTAGCCGGAGAGGTCGTAGTAATAGTAAGACGCCTCCGGCTTGGCGCTGGCCTGGGTGTACGAGCTGTACACGCCGAGGAGCGCGTTCGCGAACGGGTACCCGCTGTTGAGCGGGTTCGAGGCCGTGCTCGTGAAATCGATGTTGGCCTCGACGTTGGTCTGCGAGTTGCTGCGGTTGGAGGCGCGCTGGTAGTAGATGCCGGCCTTGAGCGTGTGCTTGCCCGTGACCTTGGTGACGTTGTCGATGAAGTTGTTGATGACGAACTTCTGGTCGAAGGGCCCGAAGACGCTCGTGCCCACCGTGCCCCCGGCGGCGGGGTTGGTCGCGTTGGTGGTGATGCTCCCGATGCCGCCGAAGGTCAGGCTCGGGATCAGGTTCCCGGTGTTGGCCTCGGGGAACAGCAGCGGTGTGTTGATGGAGGTGGCCGCGCGCGTGGCCCGGTCGTCCGCGGGGGCGATGAGCACGCCGCCGCGACCCGCGCCGTAGATGAACTCGTTGGTGAGGGTCGGCGTGAAGATGTGAGTGAGGGTGAAGGACAGGGTCTTGCCGGGCCCGTTCTTCCGATCGGTGACGGTGAGCGGCCAGTTCCAGGAGGCCGTGGTCGTGCCGTAGGCGAACTGCTGATCGTCCTTGTTGTAGACGAAGCGGGCGCTGAGGCGCGTGCGTGACGCCATCTGCCAGTCCAGGCGCACGATGTCCTCGCGGCGCGGGTACTTGCTCGGCTCCTGCGACGTGTAGTTGTAGAGGCTCCCGCCCGCGGTCGTGTTCGGGGTCGGGAAGAGGTTCAGGATCGAGCGGCCGGGGGCATAGATGCGGCCGGCGGGGATGATGTTCCCCGGGAACGGCTGGCCCGTGGTGGGATCGACGATCACGATCGGCCGTCCCGCGCCGTCCACGCTGCGCGAGAAGTCGCCGCCGCGCTCCGCCTCCGTGGGCACGCGGATGTTCAGGGACGAGGCCTGGGGCACGAGCTGGTCGTAGTACTCCTGGGCGACGAAGAAGAAGAGCTTGGGGTCGGATTTGCCGCCGACGAAGGGCACGGGGCCGCCGAGGTCCCAGCCGTAGTAGTTGAAGCGATACAGCGGCCGCGGCAGGCCGGCCTCGGATCCGCCGCGCGCGTTGTTGAAGAACGTGTTCGCGTTGAGGCTGTCGTGGCGCCGGAAGTAGCGGAGCCCGCCGTGCAGATCGCGGGTGCCCGCGCGCGTGGTGAGCGCGATGACTCCCCCTCCGGCGCGGCCGTATTCGGCCTGGTAGTTGGAGGTGAGGACCTTGACCTCTTCCACCGCGTCCGGGTTGACGGAGACGAGCCCGCCCGTGTTGTTGCCGAGGTTCAGGTTGGTGACGCCGTCCACCGTGTATTCGTGCTGCAGCGCGCGCGTGCCGTTGATGTTGAGCTGGTCCACCACGTTGGTGACGGTCGAGGTGGTGAGGCTGCGGCCCGTGATCACGCCGGGCACGATCTTCATGAGGTCGACGATGTTGCGCCCGTTGAGGGCGATGTCGCGGAGCTGGCGGTTCGTGACGATGTCCGAGCGCTCGCCGGACTCGGTCTGGATCTGCAGCCGTCCCGCGTCCGCCTCGACGGTGATGGACTCGGAGACGTTGCCGACCTCGAGCACGAGGATGCCGACGTTCACCTTGGTGGCGATGGACAGGATGACGTTGCTCTTCGCCACTTTCTTGAACCCGGACAGCTCGGCGGTGACGGTGTACGTCCCGGGTGGGAGCTGCGGGAAGACGAAGGTGCCCTCGGGGCCGGACTGCGCGGTCTGGGTGACGCCGCGCTCCGCCTCCACGACCGTGACGGTGGCGCCGGGCAGGGCACCGCCGCTCGAGTCCTTCACCGTCCCCACGAGGGACGACAACGTGCTCTGGGCCAGGACCGTCGACGCGAGCGACAGCGCGATCAGCATCCCGATTCCCGCTCTCATGGCCTGTCTCACGGTGCTCTCCCTTCCCTTCGCAAGCGAGGGACGAACGGCCGGCATGCAAACGCGATGCGAGAGCCTGCGCGCGGCCGCGAACGTTCGGCAAAGCCAATCGTCAGGGGGCCCCGCCGTTTCGCGGTCAGGAACGGGCGGGCGCGGCCGTAACTGCCGGAATAGACGCGCTCTCCGCGTTTCGGTAGCGCTTGCACGGGGCGCCGTCCGGTCGGACCAATTGTTTTGCTGCGCAAAACGCGCTGAGGACGGAAGGCCTGGTCCTCGCGCGCCGCTAACGCGGCGGGTCCAGCTCTCCGGATGACGGGATCGACATCGAAAAGTTCGGGCGATAGATGAAGATCGAGTACCCGACCCGGTCCACCGGCGGGAGAGTCCGCAGGCGCGCCATCATGGGCTTCACGTCTGCGGACAGGAACACTCCCTGCAGGTTGGTCGCGCTCACCGCGACGAGCTCCCCTGCCCGCACGTCGCGCACGACGACGCCCTCGCGGCGTATGACCCCGTAGCCCGGGAGCATCTCGCACCGCAGGCCATAGTAGTCGGGGTCGGCCGTGCCGAAGTACGACAGCTTCACGCGCCCGACTCCGTGGTCGTCCATCCATTGCTTGAGCGCCTTGAGGTCCTGCCCCCAATCCAGGTTCGAATCGACGAGGTACCGCCAGCCGCCGGACGGGCCGCCCGCGAGCTCGTTGAAATACCCGAGGTAATGCGGGTGAACGCGCAGGACGGAGCCGCCGTACCACGCGCAGAGCGCAAGGACCACCCACCGCCCGTATCGGGTCGCGAGGGTGGCCCCGGCCACGCCGGCGGCCACGAACAGGAATGGATAGATCGGCAACAGGTGGCGGTGGCCGATGTTGAGGTTCTGGGTGACGCTGATGGCGACGTACACCAGCACGGGCACCCAGACGAAGGGCCCGAGACGAGGCCCGGGCCGGCCGCGAACCAGGAGCGCGAGGAGCAGGATCGCGGGGAGGGCGAGGGGAGTCTTGATGAGGAAGGTGACGGGAAAGTAGTACCACCAGCCCTGATCCGAGATCTGGCCGCACAGGAAAGCCGGATGCGAATTCGTGGAACGGAGCGCGTAGACGAGACCGTACAGGTATGCATCCGGAAACAGCCCGCTCGCGCGGGCCGTCCGCACCGCCCCGGCGAGGAAGGGTGTCTCAGGCTCGATCCGCCACCATAGGATGGTCCGCTCCAATTCGGCGTCGTTGGCGAGTCGCGACTCGAACGCATAGGTCGCCCAGACGAAGGCCAGGGCGACGCCGGCCATGGCGGCCGCGCTGAGGGCAAGGACGGCGAGCTTCGGCACCGCCCCCGTCACGGCACGCGCGCGCATGCGACCCGGCGCCAGGGTGAGTGGGGCCCGCGACAAGGCGACCCATAACGAAAGGATCGCCAGGGTCGGCAAGAGCACCAGCGCGGAGAACTTGGTGGCGAAGGAAGCCCCCACCGCGAGACCGGCCAGGCCGACTCGGGTCAGCGTGACACGCTCGGTCACGGCGCGGAACGCGATGACGGACAGGAACATGAAGAGCGCGATGGCCAGGTCCGTGGTGACGAGCTGGCCATGAGCGAGAAGCTCCGGACTGAGCACGCTCAGGAACAGGGCAATGGCGGCGGGCCCGATTCCGAACCGGCTTCGCGTCCACAGGAAGACCGCCGACGCCAGCGCGGCGCCCAGGCCGACGATCGGCAGGCGGCCCCAGAAGAGCAGCCGGTCGCCGTCGTTCCAGCGGTAGAGGAACCGGTCGCCGAACTCGAATTGCCGGCGCTGCTGCCACGCGGTCGACGCTTCGCGCATGCGCGGCTCGATCCAGAGGAGAGGCAAGGCGGCCAGCTCCTTGACCAACGGAGGATGCTCGGGGTTCAGGCGGAAATCGCGAGTCTTCAGGTAGGTGTAGCCCGCCGGAAGATGCGCCGTCTCGTCGAAGACCGCCGACTTCGTGCGCATGCTGCTGACCGCGAGCGCCCCGTACACCAGCAGGGCGCCCGCCAGCAGCGCATCGTGCCTGTTCATGGCGCTGGGCCCTTCTACATGAAGTTCGGCGTGTGCAGCTCGGAAAGCACGTGGGCCTGGGCGGGCGAAAAGCCGGCGTGCTCGAGGCGCTTCAAGCGGCCCTCGTGCATGTCCACGAGAAGCTGCTGGAAGGCCTCGTGCCCGCGCGCCACGCGGCCGGGCTCGTCTCCGCCCGCGGCCAGGATGATCAGCGCGTCCTGAATGGGCGCGGGTACGCCGTCGATGCCGTGCAGCGCGGCGGCGCGCCGCCGCACCGCCGACTCCAGGCGGCCCCCCGCCGCGGGATCGACCGAGAGCACGTGGCGCACGTGGGCGATGCCGAAGTGGACGTGGCGCGCCTCGTCCGCGCGCGTGCGTCGAGCCAGATCCGCCGTGACCTCGTCGGGCGCGTGCACCTCGACGAAGCGCAGGAGATCCAGGAACGTCCCCTCTCCCAGCACGGACAACAGGAAGGCCGCCTCCGTGAAGTCCTCCAGTTGCAGGAGCGCGAGGAGGGACCGCGAGGTGGTGACGCTCGAGACGCCGCGCGTCTGGCCCGCGCGGCGCAGGAACACGTCGATGTGACGCGATTCGTCCATGAGCTGCGTGGCCAGGAACATGGCCGTCTCCGCGAAGGCGGGATGCAGGCGCGCCACGAACTTCGACGGGACATAGAGGGCCGACAGCTCGTTCTCGGCCAGGAACGTCATCACCTGCCCCAGCGCGCGCTCCAGCGCGGGCGGGAGCGGACGCACGCAATCCCAGGCCAGCTCACGCGCGTCCCACTGGGCGGCGACGGCCTGGTCGTAGAGCTGGCGGGTCTCCGGGGCGAGGGCGAGGTCGCGGTGCGTGAGCGTGACCGGATACGCCGGCCCGCCCGGCTCGACCAGCGACCCGCGGGGCGCGAAGCCGGTGTGGGGATCGGCGTCGTCCGCGTCGGGGATGGCACGCGGCACGCCGAACGGACCGCGGCGGATCAGATGACGGTCGCGCCCGTCGGGATCGGCTTCGCAGCCCAGATACTCGTGGCGTTCCGCGCGGCACCACGACGGCAGGTCTTGCCGCACGCCCGGCGACGATGAGCGCAGGGCGACCACGCCACCGGGCGCCATGGCCAGGAGCGCGGGACGAACCAGGGCGAGCAGGCCGCCGCCGAGCGGCAGGTCACCGCCATCGATCGCGATCGCGGCCGCGGTCACCAGCCCCCGATCTCGTCGAGCGCCACGCGCAGGCTCTCGTAGCCGGTTTCGCGCGGAGGCAGCCACTGCCTCAGCCCTTCGAGCTCCAGCAGGCGGCGGTGCGACGGCACTTCCCAGCTCATCTTGAAGAGCGCGTCCTGGAACGCGCGCGCCCGGGCGTCATCCAGGGTGGGCAGCGCGTCGAACATGCAGTGATCGAAGCCGGGCGTGGTCCACAACACCTCGACCACCTTCGCGTCCACGCGGCCGGCCGCCTGCTCCGTGACCCAGATGAGGTCCCCGACCGCGCCCGCTTGCGCCCGGCCCTCGGCGACCGCGCGCAACACGTCGAGCTCGCTCGAGCCCGTGTCGCCGTGTTTGCCCAGATCGGTGTCGAACGGGAGCAGCTTCAACCGGTCGAGGTCCAGCCCCTCCTTTCGCAGGAAGTGCAAGGGCAGGATTCGCGCCTGGGTCGAGTCGCGGCTGCCCACGGCCAGGGTCTTGCCCGCGAGATCGCCCAGTGAGCGGATCTGGGCATCGCGCCGCACGATCACCTTGGCGTGGAAATCGCGGTCGCTGTCGCGCATCCCCAGCGCCTGCGCGCGTCCCCCGGTGCGCTTCTGCACGCGCACATGGCCGAGCGGCGTGTTCCAGGCGATGTCGACGTGTCCCGCGAGGAGCTCCTCGACCTGCCGCTCGTAGTTGGAGAACAGCGCGAAGTCGAAGTCCACGCCCGCGTCGCGAAAGTAGGCCCGAATGCCCTCCCAGATGGTGACGACCTTCGGGTCGTAGGCGACGGCGCCCAGCAGGATGGAGTTCCCCATCGCTCCTCCTAGAACAGCGGCAGGCCGGTGAGGGCCTTCCCGATGAAGTCGTCGAGATGATCGACCGTCGGCGCCATCACCCAGCCCGCGCGCGCGTCGCGGAAGAGGCGCTCGATCGGCGTCGCCTGCCGCGAGAACGCGGCGCCGCCGCAGGCCTTGAGGGCCAGGTCGGTCACTTCCAGCGCCGCCTCGAGCGCCGCCTTCCGCGCCGACAAGACGAAGAGCGGCGCCTCGGGCGCGCCCACTTCCATCTCGCCGAGCGTGCGGCCGAGCAGCGCGCGGGAGGCCTCGGTGCGCACGAACATCTGGGCCAGCCGTGCCCGCAACTGTGGCAGGTCGCGGAGCTGCGTGCCCGTGTGCTCGAACCCGGCCGACGAGAGGTGCTTCGCGGTGGCGTCCACGGCGGCGCGACACAGGCCGTGCGCCATGGCCGCGCTGCCGACGGCGAACCAGGGCAGGATCACGCCCAGCATCGTGTCCGCGCCCTTCCCCTGCTCGCTGATCAAGTCCTGCTTCGACACGGGCAGGTCCTGCAGGCTCACCGGAGACGAGTCGTTGCCGCGCAGCCCCAGGCCGTCGAACGCGCTCTCCGGACGGACCTCGGCCACTTCTGTGCGCGCGAAGTAGATCGTGGACTCC
>Ga0207648_10006671_pt1 | contig 11450 bp, 7 predicted proteins | sample KBSMisM32_FD_184310 | JGI IMG/M metagenome (GOLD analysis project Ga0207648, IMG submission 184310) | Miscanthus rhizosphere microbial communities from Kellogg Biological Station, Michigan, USA - KBS Miscanthus M3-2 (SPAdes) (version 2) | ecosystem: Host-associated > Plants > Roots > Rhizosphere... | reverse complement strand
CGAGCACGACTATGTCAACGTCTTGCGCTATCCGAACGCGGCCGCCGTGCCGGACATGCTCGTATTGCGGCCGGAAGAGCCACTGTTCTTCGCCAACGCCGAGCCGCTGCTGACCATGGCGCGCGAACAGGCGCTGCAGCACGCAGGCGCGAAACCGGCCGTGCTCAAGTTCGTCGTGCTGAGCCTGGAAGAATCGCCGGACCTCGACAGCACGGCGCTCGAAGCGCTCGGCGAATTCTGCGCATGGCTTGCGGCGCGCGCAATCGGCATCCGGCTTGCGCGGCTCAAGGAAGCCAGCCGCGACGCGCTGCTGCGCGCGAGCCTCGAGCAGGTGACGCCATCGGCCCTGGATTACTCGAGCGTCGACGACGCTGTCCGGGGAGAGCGCACCGGCGGCGGCATCGGGTAGCCCATCCATCGGCACTCCCCGAAGCGCGAAAGGATGCGATCATTGCCCGATTGCGACCCTTGGGAAATCTTGAGATGAGGCACTGGCTCGGAACGGTGGTATTCGCCGCGATGGCGATCGTGACAACGGCGCATGCGCAATCGGCGACGGCCGAATCGGCGGACGATCGCTTCAAGGCGCTCTACACGCAGGAATGGACCTGGCGCCGCGAGCAGTTTCCGGGACTCGACAGCGAGGACCGCGAAGCCAGCGCGCACGACGATCGCCTGCCGGCGGTCGATGCCAAGGCGCAGGCGGCGCGGCTGAAATACTGGAACGACGTGCTGCGCCAGCTCGACGGCATCGCCGCCGCCGACCTGTCGGCCGACAACAAGGTCAACCTGGCCGTATACCGTCCGCAGATCGAAAACCTCGCCGCGGAAATCCGCTTCCGCCTGTACGAGATGCCGTTCAACAGCGATTCGCAGTTCTGGTCCGACCTGGGCTTCATGGCGAACCGGCCGTTCAAGAACGCGCGCGACGCCAGCAACTACATCGCGCGGCTGAACGACGTGCCGCGCTATTTCGACGAGCAGATCGTCAACATGCGCGCTGGCATCAAGCGCGGGTTCACGGTGCCGCGCGCCGTGCTCGACGGGCGCGACGTATCCATTTCCACAATTGCAGAAGTCAAGAACGCCGAGGAAAGCGATTTCTACAAGCCGTTCAAGCAGCTGCCGGCGGGCATTCCCGCCGACGAGCAGGCGCGCCTGCGCGCCGATTGCGTCAAGGCGATCCGCGACCGCGTCGTGCCTGCGTTCGGAAAGCTGCTCAAGTTCTTTCGCGACGACTACGTGCCGCATGCGCGCAAGACGCTCGCAGCCGAGGCGGTGCCCGACGGCACGGCCTGGTACCGGCAGCAGATCCGCCAGTACACGACGCTCGACCTGGATCCGGAGGCGATCCACCAGATCGGCCTGAAGGAAGTCGCGCGCATCGACGCGCAGATGCAGGAAACGATGAAGGCGACCGGTTTCAACGGCGACTTCCCGGCGTTCCTGAAATTCCTGCGCAGCGATCCGCAGTTTGCCGCGAAGACGCCGGACGAGCTGATGATGCGCGCGTCGTGGATCGCCAAGCGCGTCGACGGCAAACTTGCGCAGTATTTCGGCCTGCTGCCGCGCGGGCGCTTCGGCATCGAACCGGTGCCGGCCGCGATCGCACCGTTCTGGACTGCCGGCCGCGGCGGCGCGCACACGTACTGGCTCAACACCTACGACCTGCCGTCGCGTTCGCTGTACAACCTGGTCGCGCTGACCTTGCACGAATCGGCGCCCGGACATTCGTTCCAGGGTTCGCTGGTCGAGGAACAGAAAACCGTGCCTGACTTTCGTCACGAATACATTTCGGCCTACGGCGAGGGCTGGGCGCTGTACTGCGAAAAGCTCGGCAAGGAAATGGGCATCTATCTCACGCCGTACGACGATTTCGGCCGCCTGACCTACGAGATGTGGCGCGCCGCCCGCCTGGTCATCGACACCGGCGTGCATCACAAGGGCTGGACGCGCGCGCAAGCGATCAGCTTTCTCGCCGACCATACCGCGCTGAGCCAGCACGAGGTCGAGACCGAGGTCGATCGCTACATTTCCTGGCCGGCGCAGGCGCTGTCGTACAAGCTCGGCGAGATCAAGATCCTGGAACTGCGCGCGCTCGCCGAGAAGGAACTTGCCGACAAGTTCGACATCCGTGCGTTCCACGACGCCGTCCTCGGCATCGGCTCGGTGCCGCTGCCGGTGCTCGAGCAGCACATCAAGGCGTTCATCGCCGAGCAGAAGACCAAAACCGCCGAAAAGTCCTGAATCTTGCTGGGTTCACGGCGCGCGCCCGAGTCGCTCGGTAGCGCCGGGGCGTGGCGGCGCTCCGGGAGCACACCGTTGTGCCCCCGCGCGGGCGGCGAATCCGTGTTCGTACGAGCCGTGCCAGGCGGCAAAAAAGAATGTAAATGAGCAAGAAAGCGATAGAAAAGGACTACCACGTCACACTTTCGTGAGTTACAGTGCCGCCCCGTCGCGCGGACTACGGTTTCATCCGTCTGCGGACTGGCAGCCAACTCAACCTCCAGGGGGTAGCACATGAACGTGCGGAACACTGGTTTCCTCGTTGTCGTTAGCGCATTGGTTCTCGGCGCAGGTCTGGCGCGCGCCGCCGATCCCGACGAGAACTACCAAAGCCACCTCCAGCGCAGCGACATCCCCGCGTCGGTCGGCAGCGACAGCGCCGAGTCGCCGATGGGCCGCCTGGAGGCACGCAAGGCGACGATCGGCGGCAACGTCAGCCCCGAGGCGCGCGGCCTCGTCCTGAAGGAAGCTGCTCGCATCCAGAGCAAGAAGGCCCCGACGGTCGGTGGCGCGTGGACTTCAATCGGCCCGACCAATATCACGCGCTTCCAGAATGGCGTGAACAAGGCCAAGGACAACAGCGGCCGCATGCGCACGATCCTGCCGGATCCGCGCCCGCAAAAAGCCGACACGGTCTATCTGCTGACCTCTGGCGGCGGCTTGTGGAAGACGACGAATTTCAGCGCCTCGCAGCCCAAGTGGGTGCCGAAGACCGATGGCATCTATGCCACTGCCGGCGGCGGCGCGGCGTTCGGGCGTACGCCCGACGTGCTCTACATCGGCTCCGGCGATCCGTTCGATCTCGGCGTCGGCGGCATCATGTACAAGTCGACTGACGGCGGCGATACGTGGTCGGCACCGGTTGGACTGCCCGGCGTGTCGGAAGTCCTCGACGTCAAGGTCGATACGTCGGTCGGCTCGACGACAGCGGATGACATCGTGCTCGTCGGCACGGATGTCGGCCTGTACCGGTCCAGCGACGGCGGCGCTACCTACAACTATGTCTCGGTCGATCCAGGCTTCGAGGCTTTCCTGGCCGGCTTCGGCTACTTTCCGGAGGACTGGAGCCTGCTCAAATCGAGCACAGGCTGGCTCGTGTCGCGGGCCTACTGGACGGTCTGTCCGAACTGCTACGAATTCACGGTTGTCTACTATTCGACCGATCAGGGCGCATCGTGGGACTACATCCAGGATACCGGCGACCTCGGATTCAATTTCAACACCGGCCGCACGACGCTCACGGGCGGTGGCCCCGGCACCAGCATCGTGTACGCGCTTTCGTCGGAATACGACGGCAGCAACCAGCGCGACATCTACAAGTCGACGGACGGCGGCCAGAACTTCACTGCCCTCGGCGTGAATGCGAAAGCCCCGACGAATCCGAACATCTTCAACACCGATGTCAACCTCATGCATGGCCAGGCCTGGTACAACCAGATGATCCTGTCCGATCCAGCGGATCCGAGCGGCAATACCGTGTACGCGGGCGGCAACTACAGTTCGGCGGTTAGTCGCGACGGCGGCAACACCTGGACGCTGCTGACCAACTGGCTCGGCAGCCTGTCGGCCTACCAGGGCGGCGGTCCCGGCACGAACTACAACCTGCCGTATGCGCACGCGGATTTCCACGCGGCCGCGGTCTCGATGGCCGGCAAGGCCCCGCGTATCTTCTTCGGCAACGACGGCGGCATCTTCTACAGTGACGACGGCGGCAAGTCGTTCAACGACAACGCCAACCAGGGCCTGGTTACGTCGCTGATCTACTCGCTCTCGGTCGGTCCGGTGCATCCGGACAACACGCTGATCGGCCTGCAGGACAACGGCACGCTGTTCCGCGTCAACAAGGGCACGTTCACCGGGTCGATCGGCGGCGACGGCTTCGGCACCGGCTGGAGCCAGGCCAACGACGACATCTCGATGGGCAGCTTGTACTACCTGGACATCCGCCGCTGGAAATCCAATCCGCCGAACAACCAGGCGAAGTACGACAGCCTGCTGAACACGTCGAACCTGGCGGGCGACGCGCCGGATTACCTGTGGTACTACGACTCGTACTTCAACACGCCGATTACGACGCCTACGGCGACTGCCGATCCGACCGGACACGTGTTCTTCACGAACACGGCGCACTACGCGCTGAAAACCAGCGATGGCGGCGACAGTTGGAGTGCGGTCTGGACGTCGCCGGGCAGCACCGCGATCCGGTCGGCCAGCCACACCCTCGGCGTCGCGCCGGATAGCCTCGATCATATCGGCTTGGCCGGCGCCTCCGGCAATGTCGTGTTCACGCATGATGGCGGCGCCAACTGGACGACGCAGAACCTGATCACGCTGGTGCCGGGATGGCCCGGCTTCAACACGACGGTTGCGATCGCCAGCGATCACGATGTGATGTACGTCGGCAACGAAAACACGACGGCGGGCCCGCACGTCGCGCGCAGCGGCGACGGTGGCAACACCTGGGCCGATGCAACCGGTGACCTGCCACAACTGCCGGTCAACAAGGTCGTGGTCGATCCGAATGACAGCAGCGGCAACACTGTCTATGCCGCGAACTGGATCGGCGTCTATCGCACGACCAACGGCGGCGCCAACTGGGCGCGCGTCGGCACCGGGCTGCCACTGGCGATGGTCAGCGACCTGTACTTCGAGCCGCATGGCAAGTTCCTGCGCATCGCCAGCTATGGCCGCGGGTTGTGGGAATTGCCGCTGCCGCTGCAGTGATGCCGGCGCAGTGAGCGAACCGAGGCCGCCGAGAGGCGGCCTCGGCATTGTTGCCGTATCCTTTCTCGCTTCCTCGAGGGCTTCATGCGCATGACGTCATCCCTAGCGTTGCGGCGGGCGCAACTGTTGTTCGCCGCGCTCGCCTGTGCCGCCAGCGTGCCGGTATTCGCCGGCGCGGAGTTCAGCGCAGTGACAAAAAACACGAACTCCGGAACCCGATTGCCAGCGTTCGGCAATGCCACCGTGGACGGCCGCGTCGACAACGAGCAAGGCCGGCTCGAGTACCGCGAGAGCGGCGCAGGGAGCCTGCCCGTGGGCAGCATCGTCGTGACGACCGACGGAGCGCGCACAGCGAAGCTCTACAACGTGGAGGAGCACACGTGCGGCGACGTGCCCGTATTGTCATCCGCACCGACCGGCATGCGCGCACAGGCCGCCGCGCTGACCCGCTACGAAAATGTTGCGGTCAAGAAGACGCTAGACGAGAAGGGGCCAAAACTGCACGGCAGTGCCACGCGCCATCTGCGCTACGTGACGACATACGACGTCCATCCGAGCGGACCGGCGGCAAAGGTGGTGCATGGGTCGATCGAATCCGAACTGTGGGTTGCGCCGGCCCTGAGCGATCCGGCGTTCTCGCTCTGGCTCAACGCGGCCCCGCATACCGGCAATCCGGATTCGGACCGCAAGATCGCCGAGGCCATGGTGGGCGCGAAAGGGGCTGCCCTGAAACGCGTCCAGCGCACTTCGCTGCGTGTCGAAGGCGGCAAGGAACAGGTGTCGACGACGACGATGGAAGTTACCCGGCTGTCGACGCAACGGCCGTCTGCAAAGTCGCTGGAGCCGCCGTTTGTCTGTCGCGTAGGGCAGTCGAAAGAGTAATTTTTGAGGGGCCAGGGACTAGGGGCTAGGGGCCAGAAAAGCAAACTCTTATCCCTAGTCCCTAGCCCCTAGTCCCTTTTTACACGTCGCCGGCGCTGGCCCAGCCTTCGCCCGTGCCGCGGTTGTATACAAAATCACTTTGCAGCACGTTGCCGGCCGGAATCGATTCCTGCGTTGCCAGTTGCGCGTATAGCGGCGTGAAATCCGGTTCGGTAGCATCCATCAGCTGCTGGAAGCTGTCGATGACGAAATACGTCTTCTGGTACGAGTCGATGCGATAGCGCGTGCGCATGATGCGCGGCATGTCGAAGCCGATGCGGTTCGGCGCGGCTGATTCGAGGCAATGGATCGACTCGCCTTTCGACGAGACGATCCCGGATCCGTAGATGCGCAGGCCATCGGCTCCGCTCGCGTCGCGTTCCCGGATCAGGCCGAATTCGACCGTGTACCAGTACAGCCGCGTCAGGTTGACCAGCGCTTCGGCGCCGAGGCCGTGCGCCTTGACGCCGCCGCAGCCGTAGGCCTGCATGTAGTCGGCGAACACGGGATTGAGCAGCAGCGGCACGTGCCCGAACAGGTCATGGAACAGGTCCGGCTCGGCGATGTAGTCGATCTGCTCAGGCTTGCGAATCCACCAGGTCACCGGAAAGCGCCGGTTCGCCAGATGATCGAAGAATGTCAGTTCGGGCAACAGGCCCTCGACGCCGATCAGTTCCCAGCCGGTCGCCTTGCGCAGCACGCGGTTGAGCTCGTCGTATTTCGGAATCGCTTCCGGCGACATGCCGAAACGCTGCTGGTTGTCGATGAATTCGCGGCAGGCGCGGCCGACCAGGATCTGCTGCTGGCGCTTGAACAACGCCGCCCAGGTCTCGTGATCGGTGCGCGTGTAGCTGCTCCACGGCTGCTCGACGACGGCGGTCGTATAAACCGGCACGGAGCCCTTGTCGGTCTGCTGGTGCTCGACGCGGCGTGGCTGGGCATTCATGGGCGAGGTTCGCTTCGACTCAGTGGCTCGATTTTAGCACCAGCGCGCCGTGGACGTGGCGCGCTGCAGCGAAGTCATGCCGAACGGTCAGTGCAGCGTCGGTTCGTCGCGCTGGCGCCGCGGGAATTCGACGATATTGTCGCCGCCGCGTTCGTGGCCGCGCGGTCCGCGCCAGAGCACCGGCACGTCCGCCGGTCGCGGCGGCTCGAGTTCGTCCTCGGCCTGCGCAAGCGCCTCCTCTTCGTCTTCCCAGCTGTAGCGCTTGCGCACCGGCTGCGGATCGAGACGGAACAGCGCAATCGCGCAGGCGATACCGGCGATTGCCCCGGCCAGGTGGTATTCGAACGAGACCTGGACTTCGCGCGGCAGGACCGTCATCAGCATGCCGCCGTAGAGGAAGAACACGAGCAGCGCCAGCGCCACGCCGAGGCGGTCGCGACGCAGCAATCCCATCACGAAGACGAAGAACATCAGGCCGTGGGCGATGCCGCTGATGCCGACGTGCGCCGAAGGTCGCGCCCACAGCCACACGCCGAGTCCGGACGCGAGCCAGATCAGCGGCAGGGCATAGCGCGTCGCGCGCGGATAGGCGTACAGCGTCAGCGCCGACAGCAGGCCGAGCGGCAACGTGTTCGACATCAAATGCTCGAACGATGCGTGCGCGAACGGCGCGGTCAGGATGCCGACGAGGCCGCCGAGTTCACGCGGGCGAATGCCGAGGTCGTCGAGGTTCCAGCCCAGCGCCCAGGCGCCGAGCCAGGCCAGCCAGATTCCTGCAACGAGACCGGCCGCTCCAAGCAGCGCGTAGCGGATGCGCGTTCGATCGCGCCTTACGGCGGCGTCGCTGGGTTCCGGGGTGGGCGGAGCGATATCCATCGCGTATCTATGGGGCTCGAATTGCCGCAGGCAAGGTGGTTGGAGCGTTACTGTCTTATCATGGGCGAATGAATAACCTGGACGCCAGCACGAACCCGATCGTCCGCCTGAAGATCGAGCGGCGTTCGAATCACCCGTGGATTTTCCAGAAGATGGTCGACAAGCCCGAGCCGCGGCCAAAGCCCGGCAGCGTCGTCGACATCTACGACCGCGACGGCACGTTCGCGGGCCGTGGCTTTTACAACGGCCACTCGCGCATCGCGCTGCGCGTGCTCACAGCCGATCCGGACGAAGCGGTCGACGAGGCTTTCTTCGCGCGCAAGATCGCGCAGGCGGTGAGTTTGCGGCGCGAGACGCTGAAGCTCGATGCGGTCACCGATGCCTATCGCGTCGTCCATTCCGAAGGCGATGGATTGTCGGGGCTCGTCGTCGACCGCTTTGCCGACACGCTCGTCATCGAATTCTTTTCGGCTGGCATGGTCAAGCAACGCGAGGTGATCAAGCGCTGCCTGCTCGAACATTTTCCCGGCGCGCAGACCTACGTGTTCGCCGAGGATCATGTGCAGAAGCAGGAGAGCTTCGACCTGGCGCATCCGCCGACCCCGAAGCCGACCGTCATCCACGAACACGGCGTGAAATTCCACGCCGCGCCGGGCAGCAAGCACAAGACCGGTTTTTTCCTCGACCAGCGCGACAACCGCAGGACGCTCGCCGATTTCTGCGCCGGCGCGCGCGTGCTCGACCTGTGCTGCAATTCCGGCGGGTTCGGCATCTATGCCAAGACGCTCGGCGGCGCCGGCGAAGTCGTCGTCGTCGATCTCGACGAAGACATCCTGCAGATCGCCGAGCAAAACGCGCGCTTGAACAAGGTCAAGGTGCGCTTCATCCAGGCCGACCTGTTCGCCTGGTTGCGCGACGTCGCGGTCAACAACCGCAACGCCGAAGACAAACGCTTCGACGTCGTGATCCTCGATCCGGCCAAGATGACGCGCGACCGCGAGCAAGTGATCCCGGCGTTGAAGAAGTACCTCGACATGAACAAGCTCGCGCTCGCGGCGGTAAAGCCGGGCGGAATCCTCCTGAGTTGCTCGTGCACGGGCCTGGTCAGCGAAGAGCAGTTTCTCGACATGCTGCGACGAGCCGCGTTCTACGCGAATCGCACGATCCAGGTCATCAAGGTCACCGGCGCCGGCGCCGACCATCCATGGCTCGCGCACGTGCCGGAATCGCGCTACCTCAAAGCCGCGTTCTGCCGCGTGGAATGACTAGCGCGCGCCTGTTAATCACCTCTCCCGCCGGCGGGAGAGGTCGAGGTGCATAGCGCCTCGGGTGAGGGTGGCGGTCGGGCGAGCGAATGCGTCTTCGGTTGCGCCACCCTCATCCGCCTTCGGCACCTTCTCCCGCCAGCGGGAGAAGGAAAACGCGCCTGGCTGACTCGCCGCTGATCGGGGAGGGTTGAGTGGAGATTGGTGTAGCGCAAGCGCTCAGTTATTCCGGGCGTTATCCTGCGCCGGCGCTGTTGCCGGAATGCGATCGGCAAGCACCATATCCGCCGTCTGTTTGTCGCCTCCGCGCAAAAATCTGACGGCGACCTTCGCACCCGCCGGTGATTCGCGCAGAAGCTGCCGCCATTGCGCAAGCGAGCGGGTACTCACCGCCTCTCCGCCAATCGCAACGATGCGATCGTCGACTCGCAGTCCGGCGCGCGCCGCGGCGCTGTCCTGCACGACATCGGCGATCCGCAGCGCCTCGCCGTCCGCGAGCAGCCACAAGCCGCTGCGATCGAACGCATCGGGCTTGGCGAAGTCGGCGTTCGGCGCCAGGTACATCTGGCGCTTGTCGTAATCGAACGCGACGGTGAATCGGCGCAACACGCCGCTGCCGAGATTCGCCGAAATATCCGGATTCGCGAACGCGCCCTTGTCGCCGGTGAATAACTCACCGGCGATGCCGACGATTTGCTGATCGCCGATCTGCAGCACCGGCAGCCGCGCCATGCGTCCCCGCACCGCGCCGCCGACTCCCCAGCCGGTGACGCTTTCCGGCGCTGCGTGATACGCCGCGACGAGGTTGTTCGCGCGCACGAACGGCGAGTGCAACGTCAGCGACGAGCGCGATCCGGTGTCGATCGTGATGCGCGCCGGCAGCCCGCCGAGCGTTGCCGCCACGATCGGGACGTGGTCGTCGAGATCGAACGCGATTGCGCTGGCGCCGGGCGGCGGCGTGAATTTCCCCGTGTCGGTCAGCGTGAACTCGTGGCGCGCGTAATCGATCGTCGTACCGAAGCGGCGGAACAGTTCGTAACCGACCAGGCCATCGAGCGGCACGCCCTCGACGTCCGGCAACTGGCCCAGATCGACGATGTAGAACACCGGGTGGTCCATGCGCGCCGCGCCGACACGCAACTCATCGATGTTCGCGAACGCGAAGTCGGTGCGCTCTTCGCCATTGCCCGCAGCCGACAGTTTCCCGGCTCCGCTCACGCCGAACTTCGCCGCAGCCGCCGGGGTGAGGATGTTTGCGCCGGCCGTGTCGACGATCAGGCGCGCCGGTTTTCCGTTGATCGTGGCATCGACAAAGATGTGGTTGTTGATCAGCTCGAATGGAATCCGTGCTACGCCGCCTGCCGCGTCGATGTGCGCGGTCGCCGCCATGGCCGGCATGGCAAAGTCGGCATCGGCAACCGGAACGTCGAGCACGATCTGCCCGAAGCGCACTTCGCTGCGCCGGCGCGGGTCGGTGCGGCCGGCCGCGTCGGTCTTGTCGGTGATGAAGTGGAACGGCAGCCGCAGACCGTGCACGTCGCGATAGTCGTCGAACGTCGTCGTCGCCGTGTCCTGGCCTTCACGCTGCACGACGCGCGCGAGCAGTCCGCTGTCGGCCGCGAACCACAGCACGACCGGCTCGCCATCGACTGGCCGGGCTTCGACGACGTGATAGCGCTTGCCGTCCAATTCGCGCGCTTCGACCGCTGCGTACGTCGCTGCGGCGCGCTGCGGAAACCAGTAGGCACGCGCATCGAGCCAGGCCTGGCTGCGCGCGCGCCGCAGCGCTTCGGGTGCGTCGAGCGCCGCGACTTCGCCGCCGGGATCTTTTGCCCACGCGTGCGTGCCGTCGTAGCCGTCCGCGCCATCGACCGGGCCGAGTTTGTAGTTGTCGGCCGAACGTCCCGTCGTCAGGTCGACGGCTGCATGGTATTCGCCGTCCAGGCCGCCGGCCGCCAGCGTGCCGTCACCGCGCCAGCTGCGCGCCGTGTTCCACAAGTCGCCGCCGCTCGCAGCTTTCGCCCGCGCCAGCACGCTGCCGGCATCCTCGGCCGGGGCTGCCGCTGCAACGCTGCAAGAGATCAGGAAGACTAGCAATCCGCGCAACATGGTTGCACCTCGTTCATTCCGGACGGGCGCGTGACACGCTGCCCGATATGTTGAATAATATCTACATATTTCAACACAGGCAACCCAACCGATGGCACATCCGCGCAAGCAACCGGGCGACATCGAAGACCAGGCAGCGCTGTCGACGCTGATTTCGACCGTGCGCCAGGAGATCGTCGATACGATCGAGGCGCTCGGCGGAGATGCCGCCGTCGCCGACATCGCGGCCCAGCTCGGCCGTCCGGCCGACGGCTTCTATTACCACTTGCGCCGCCTCGTCGACGCCGGCGTGCTGCGTGAGGGCGAAGACCGCGGCGACGGCC
>Ga0207648_10006669_pt1 | contig 11454 bp, 9 predicted proteins | sample KBSMisM32_FD_184310 | JGI IMG/M metagenome (GOLD analysis project Ga0207648, IMG submission 184310) | Miscanthus rhizosphere microbial communities from Kellogg Biological Station, Michigan, USA - KBS Miscanthus M3-2 (SPAdes) (version 2) | ecosystem: Host-associated > Plants > Roots > Rhizosphere... | reverse complement strand
CTGACCAAGGCGGCGTTGTGGAAGGAAGTGAAGGACAAGTTGAACCAGAGCGGCACCAGCCTGTCCGGCGGCCAGCAGCAGCGCCTCTGCATCGCGCGCGGGATCGCAATCAAGCCCGAAGTGCTGCTGCTCGACGAGCCATGCTCCGCGCTCGACCCGATTTCAACGTCGCGCATCGAAGAGCTCATGGATGAGCTCAAGGCCGACTACACGGTCGTGATAGTCACGCACAACATGCAGCAGGCCGCGCGCGTGTCGGATTACACTGCCTATATGTACCTGGGCGAATTGATCGAATTCGGGGCCACGGACACCATTTTCATCAAGCCGGCGCGCAAAGAAACCGAGGATTACATAACCGGACGTTTCGGCTGAAGCCGTCACAGGAGCATGCGATCATGACCGATCATTCCTCGAAACAATACGACATCGAGCTCGAGACGCTGCGCTCGCGCGTGCTCGAGATGGGCGGGCTCGTTGAGGCCCAGATCCGCGCGGCGATCGACGGGTTGACCTCCGGCGACGTGCTCGCGTTAGACGCCGTAATCGCCGACGATCATCGCGTCAATGCGCTCGAAGTGAGCATTGACACCGAATCGAGTCACCTCATCGCGCGCCGCCAGCCCGCCGCCGGCGATTTGCGCCTGGTCCTCGCCATCATCAAGATCGTTACGGATCTGGAGCGCATCGGCGACGAAGCAGCCAAAATCGCGCGCATGGGCAAGCAGAGCTATGCGCGCGCGCGGATGCCGAGCACGCCGATCGCGGCGGTCAAGCATGTCGGCGATATCGCGCTGGGCATGCTGCGCAAGGCGCTCGACGCGCTCGCCCGGCTCGATCCGGTCGCGGCGGCGTCGATCGTGCGCGAGGACTTCGCGATCGACGAGGAATTCCGCGCGATCGTGCGCCAGCTGATCACGTTCATGATGGAAGACCCGCGCACGATTTCGCAGTCGCTCGAGATCCTGTGGATCGCAAAAGCGATCGAGCGCATCGGCGACCATGCGAAAAACATGGCCGAGCAAGTGATTTATATCGTCAAGGGCACCGACGTGCGCCATACCACGGTCGAAGAACTCGAGCGCGAGGCGCTGGGTTGAAGGGCAGGGCCGCATGAGCAGCGATATTCTGGTGGTCGAAGACGAACCCGCGATCCAGGAACTGATCGCCGTCAATCTCGAGCATGCGGGGCACCGCGTGCAGCGCGCGGGCACCGCGGCGGAAGCCGACGCCCTGATCCGCGAGATCAAGCCCGACCTCATATTGCTCGACTGGATGCTGCCCGACGTGGCGGGTACCGTGCTCGCGCGCAAGCTGCGCGCCGACGCCCGCAGCAAGGACATCCCCATCATCATGCTGACCGCGCGCGCGCAGGAGCAGGACAAGATCGAAGGCCTCGATGCCGGCGCCGATGATTACATCACCAAGCCTTTCTCGCCGAAAGAATTGATGGCGCGCATCAAGGCGGTCCTGCGCCGCCGCGCGCCGCAGCTGACCGACGACCTGATCGAAATCGGCGACCTGAGCCTCGATCCGGCGGCGCATCGCGTAAACGGCGCGGGCAGGCAGCTCACGCTGGGGCCGACCGAGTTCAAGCTCCTGCACTTCTTCATGACGCATCCCGAGCGCGTTTACAGCCGCATGCAGTTGCTCGACCAGGTGTGGGGCGATCACGTGTTCGTCGAAGAGCGCACAGTCGACGTGCATATCCGTCGCCTGCGCCAGGCGCTGGAGCCGACGGGACATGACGGCCTGATCGAAACCGTGCGCGGCGCCGGTTATCGCCTGCACGGCTGAGCAAAATTCCGCGCCGATGCGGTCGCCAAACATCGCCATCATGGCTCGCGTGCGATAATCGTCCGCATCTACTGCCCGGTTCAGACCTGTGGATAGACTAATCCTGCGTACTGCCGCCGCCGTGGCGCTCCTTGCGCTGGCGGGATGGGTCGTCCATCACGCATTCGGCGCGACGGCCGGCTGGGGTGTTTTTGCGGTCGGCATCGTCGCTTTGCTGCTGCACCATATGCGGCACGCGGAAAAGCTGACGCGCTGGCTGAAAGCGCCGGTTGCCGGCAAGGTGCCGGTCGGCCGCGGCGCGTGGGATTACATTTTTTCGCTGCTGTACCGTTTCGAGCGCGTGCAGACCCGTCAGCAGCAGCAGCTCGCGCGGACGCTCGTGCGCTTCCGCCAGGCCGCACGCGCGCATCCCGACGGCGTCGTGATACTCGATGCCGACAACCGGATCGAATGGTGCAATGACACTGCCGAGTCTCACTTCGATCTCGATGTCGAAATCGACGTGGGCCAGCCGGTGATCAACCTCATGCGCCAGCCGGAATTCGTCGCCTATGTCGAGTCGGGCGAGTATTCGCAGCCGCTGGAGCTGCGCTCCACCCGCGGCGGCGCGGTGTTTTCCATGCAGATCATTCCGTACGGCGATGCGCAAAAGCTTTTGTTGTCGCGCGACGTCACGCGGCTCGACAAGCTGGAAACGATGCGCCGCGATTTCGTCGCCAACGTGTCGCACGAACTGCGCACGCCGCTCACGGTGCTGTCGGGCTTTCTGGAGACGATCAAAGAACTGCAGCTCGATCCCCAGCGCTCGCGCGACTACCTCAATCTAATGGCCGAGCAGAGTAAACGCATGGAGCGCATCGTCGACGACCTGCTGACGCTGTCGACGCTCGAATCGGCGCCGAACCCGTCGCTGGACGAACGCGTACTCGTCGTGCCGCTGCTCGAGCGCCTGCGCATCGACGGCGTCGCGCTGAGCGGTGGCAAGCATCACATCGTGGTGGACGCCGAATCTGACACACAAGCCGGCTTCGATTTGCTCGGCGCGGACAGCGAAATTGCGAGCGCGTTCGGCAATCTGGTCACGAACGCGATCCGCTACACACCGGACGGCGGCGAAGTGCGCATCACGTGGCGCGCGAGCGCCGACGAGGCCGAATTTGCCGTGATCGACTCCGGCATCGGCATAGCGCCCGAGCATATTCCGCGTTTGACCGAGCGCTTCTACCGAGTCGATCGCGGGCGCTCGCGCGCGACCGGTGGCACCGGTCTCGGCCTGGCGATCGTCAAGCACGTGTTGAGCCGGCACCAGGCGACACTCGACATCACGAGCGAAGCGGGCAAGGGCAGCCGCTTCGTCGCGCGCTTCCCGGCGCGCCGTATCGTCCCGGCGGCGGCCGCGACGCTCACCAGCGCTGCGCGCGAAACATGAGCGCGCCTGCCCGCTGCCGAAAAAAGCGTGGCATCCCCGACGCAAAAAATCTATACTTCGCACCCATGATTGCAATCAATCGACGCGCATAGACTGAAAGCGAACCGGCCCCTATAACATGGCGGTTTACTCCACCCTCGCCGCAGTCGATCTCGGTTCCAATTCCTTCCATCTGCAGGTTGCGCGCGTCGTCGGTGACCAGCTCTATCCGCTCGATTCCCTGCGCGAGCCGATTCGCCTCGGCGCCGGTCTGAACCGCGAGAAACGCCTCGACGAAGATTCGCAGTCGCGTGCGCTGGAGTGCCTGAAGCGCTTCGGCGAGCGCCTGCGCGGTTTTGATCCGCATGGCGTGCGTGCCGTCGGCACCAACACGCTGCGCGTGGCGAAGAATGCGTCCGCATTTTTGAAACAGGCTGAAGCGGCGCTCGGTTTTCCGATCGAAATCGTCGCCGGCCGCGAGGAAGCGCGCCTCATCTATGTCGGGGTCGCGCACAGTCTACCCATGTCCAAGGACAAGCGCCTGGTTGTCGACATCGGCGGGGGCTCGACCGAATTTATCATCGGCCGCGCGTTGAAGCCGCTGCGCCTGGACAGCCTTTACATGGGCTGCGTGAGCTACAGCCTCAAGTATTTCCCCGATGGCAAGGTCAGCAAGGGTGCGATGAAGCAGGCCGAGCTCGCGGCGCGCCACGAATTGCAGACCATGGTCGCGGGGTTTTCGAAAGGCCATTGGAAGGATGCGGTGGGCTCGTCGGGCAGCGCGCGCGCGTTGTCCGAGATCCTGCAACTGAACGGCTATTCCGAGAGCGGCATCACGCCGGATGGTCTCGAGCGCCTGCGCTCTGCGTTGATCAAGGCCGGCGACATCGAGCGGCTCGATCTCGCGGGCCTGCGCAGCGACCGCCTGCCCGTGCTGCCCGGCGGGCTCGCGATCATGAGCGCGGCACTGTCGGAACTCGGCATTGAATCGATGGTGGTGGCCAGCGGTTCGATGCGCCAGGGCATCCTCTACGACCTGTTGGGGCGTTTCCAGCACCACGACATGCGCGACATCACCGTGTCGCAGTTCATGCAGCGTTATCACGTGGACTCGAAACAGACGCGCCGGGTCGCGAATCTCGCGTTATCGCTGTACCGCCGCTTTACCGCCGGGGACGAGACGTACGACGACGCGGCGCCGCATTACATCGCATGGGCGGCCAAGCTGCACGAAATCGGCATCTCGGTCGCCTACAGCGGCTATCACAAGCATTCGGCATACATCGTCCAGAACGCCGACATGCCGGGCTTCTCCAAAATGGAGCAATGGCGGCTCGCCACGCTTGTGCTCGCGCACCGGCGCTCGCTGAAGCGAATCTTCACCCACGACGTTGAGATCGTCGACTGGCGCATGGTGATGGGCCTGCGGTTGGCCGCGTTGATCTATCGCAGCCGTGCCGACCTCCAGCTGCCAGCAATCGAGGCCAGAATCCACGGCAACACGCTGCGGCTCGGCATCGCGCTCGACTGGCTGGCCGCCAATCCGCTCACCGTCACCGCGCTGCACGAGGAAATCGACGAATGGGACGCCGCGGGTTTCAAGCTCGACATCAAGTCGCTGCGCGAGCTCGAAGCGGGCGCCGAAGCGCAGGCCGCCTGATCAGCGATCGCTAGTCCCAGAACGGCTCGGCGGCGCGAAAATCCTTCCACACACGCTTCAGATAGCGCGTGCCGGCATCTTCCATGCCGGCGCGCCAGCCGAGCATGATGCCGCGCGCTTCGTCGATGGCGGCTCCGGCTAAGCCGCGGCTCGCCTGCTCCGCCAACGCCGTCATTTTCACCGCATCGTTATACGAGCCGAGCGCATCCTGCAGCCGCGCGAGCGCTCCGCGGTAATCGCGCGCTGCTTTTTCGTCGAACAGCGGCGCAAAAAACTCCGTCGCGTAGCGCAGCTTCTTAGCGCTGATGCGCAGCCGGTGCAGGTCTGCCGGGGCCAGGTGCACGAAATTGCGGCCGCGCTTGCGCACGCGCTTTAACGCGGCGGCGAGGGTCTCGCGCGCAAATTCGTCCGCCGGGCGGTTGAGGTCGGTGCGTTGGTCGTCGGTGAGGGCCGCCAGCCATGCTTCGGCGGTGGTCCATGCGCCGAACTTGAGCAGCAATCCCTGGCCGCGCACCGATGCCACCGCTCGCCGCGCACGGCGATTGGCGGCAGAGCGTTTGCGCTCTGCCGCCTGCGCGACGGTCGCGAGACCCGCGTGCCCGGCATGGCGTGCGACGACCGGCGGCAGCGTTTCAGTGCCAAACACGTCCCAGTCGCGCGTGACACCCAGAATCCGCGCCAGCCAACGCGTTTCTTCGACGAGCGGCGCGATGACGGCGGCCGGAAACAGCGGCGCAAAGGTGCTGAACACCGAACGCAACCGCCGCAACGCCACGCGCATCTGGTGCAGATACTCGGGGTCACCGCCTTCCAGCATGCCGCGCTGGTTCGCCGTGTAGTGCGCAAGACAGCCTGTTATCAGCGTGCGAAATACGTCGTTCGTGCGCATGCCTGGAGCGACCAGCGAGCGCCGGCTCTTGAGCGGTTTTGCCGGCGTGCGCAGGTACAAGGCTATGCCGCGTTCGAGCTTCGAGCGGTCTTCGACCAAGAGCGGAATCGTTTCCAGCAGATGGAGGGCGACGTCATAGGCGTGACCTGGCGCGCCGTCTTTCATTTCGAGCTCGATCTCGCACAACGGCAGAGTCACATCGCCGCTTTTAAGTTCGCCGCGGTCGATGGAGAACTCGATGGCCACCCCGTCGGCGGGTGTCAGCTCGCGGCTCGTCCGCGTAAATTCGGTGACGACGACAGGCTGCAATCGCTCGCGCAGTTCAGGCGCCGAAAAAAACGCCGCGGCTTCGCTCGTTTGCACGCTTTCGAAGTCCGGGAACGGCGCAGCCAGCGGCGTTTCGAATTCGTGCCGCTGGTGCAGTCCGGCGGCGACTGCGCCGCCGCTTTTTACCGTCTGCAGCCACTGTCTGCCGCTGCGCCGCACGCGCAAGCTGACGCCGGCCCGCCACAGGTCAAGGTCGGGCGTATCGTAATAGACGCTGTAGAGTTTGCGCGTTACGCGCTTCGCGGCGCGCTTCAGGAGCGGGTGCGCCGCGAGCCGCGCGAGATGCCGGGGCTCGATCTGCAGTTTGAGTTCGGTTTCTAATGACATGATGCCCGGAATTAAGCCAAGCGGGCGCGCAATCGCCGCAGAAAAGTTCAGCGCCCGTTGCGCGGCGATTTCCCGGCGAGCGTTTCGAGCAACTGGGTTTGCACGTGCTTCGATTTGCCGCGACTCGGATTACGGTGTTTATAGCGGCCGTCCGCGCCCATCTCCCACACGTCGGCGTCGGGTTCCAGAAACGGTCTCAGCCCTTCGCGAATCACGCGCTTCTTGAGCTTCTTGTCGAGTATTGGAAAGCACACCTCGATGCGCCGGAAAAAGTTGCGGTCCATCCAGTCCGCGCTCGACAGGTAAACGTCTTCGGCGCCGCCGTTATGGAAATAAAAGACGCGGGAGTGCTGAAGAAAGCGGCCGAGCACTGAGCGCACGCGGATGTTCTCCGAGACGCCCGGCACGCCCGGACGCAGGGCGCAGACGCCGCGCACGATCAGATCGATTTTGACGCCGGCCTGGGACGCATCGTAGAGAGCGGCGATGATCTCCGGTTCGAGCAGCGCATTCATCTTGGCGATGATGCGCGATTTTTTTCCCTCGCGCGCGTTCTTCGCTTCAGTCTGAATGGCTTTCAGGGTGCGCTGGTGCAATGTAAACGGCGCCTGCAGCAGGTGCTTCAGTTTGAGCGCCTTGCCCAGCCCGGTAAGCTGCATGAACACCTCGCTTACGTCGGCGCCGAGCTCGTCGTTGCAGGTAAAGAGGCCGAAGTCCGTATAGAGCCGCGCGGTGCGCGCATGATAGTTGCCCGTTGCGAGATGCACGTAACGCCGCAGGCGGTCGCCCTCGCGCCGGACGACGAGCGCCATTTTCGCATGCGTCTTGTGGCCGACGACGCCGTATACGACGTGCGCGCCGACGTCCTCGAGGCGTTGCGCCCAATTAATGTTGGCTTCTTCGTCGAAGCGCGCCATCAGTTCGACCACCACCGTCACCGCCTTGCCGTTGCGCGCCGCATGGATGAGCAAGTCCATCATTTCCGACTGCGCGCCGGTGCGGTACACGGTTTGCTTGATCGCGACCACTTGTGGATCGTTGGAGGCTTCCTTGAGAAAATTCACGACCGGCGCAAATGACTGGTACGGCTGGTGCAGCAATATGTCGCCCTTGCGGATGGCGTCGAAAATATTCTGCCCCTTCGCGAGCTCGCGCGGCATTGCGGGTTCGAACTGCGGGAACTTCAAGTCGGGCCGGTCGACCTGCTCCGGGATCTGCATCAGGCGCACCATGTTGACCGGGCCGTTGACCTGGTAGAGATCGTCGTGCGTGAGGCCGAACTGCTGCAACAGCGCGTCGATCATGCCCGGGGAGCACAGGTCGGTGACCTCCAGGCGCACGCTGTCGCCGAATTGCCGCTGCGACAGCTCTCCCTGCAGCGCTTTGCGCAGGCTTTTCAACTCGCGCAACTCCTCCTCGTCGATATAGAGATCGCTGTTGCGCGTGAGCTGGAATTGGTAGCAGCCGAGCACCGCCATGCCGGGAAACAGTTCCGCGACGTGCGCGTGCAGAATCGACGACAGGAAGACGAAGCCGTGCTCGCAACCGGCGATTGCGCGCGGCATCGGGATCACGCGCGGCAGCACGCGCGGCGCCTGCACGATCGCCATGCTCGACTTGCGGCCGAATGCATCCTTGCCTTCGAGCTCGATCACGAAATTGAGACTTTTGTTGAGCAGCTTCGGAAACGGGTGTACGGGATCGAGCCCCAGCGGCGTCAGCACCGGCATCAATTCGCGAAAGAAATATTCTTTCACCCATTCCTTCTGCGCCGCGTTCCACTTGCTGCGGCGCAGAAAGCGGATGCCCTCGGCCGCGAGCTGCGGAAACACTTGCTCGTTGAGCACCTGGTACTGGCGCGTCACGAGTTCCTGCGCCTTCGCGGTGACCTGGCGGAATACCTCGCGCAAAGGAATGCCGTCGGGACCGGCAGGCGCGTCGGCGGCGATTTCCTCCTTGAGGCCCGCTACCCGGATCTCGAAGAATTCGTCGAGATTGCTGTCGACGATGCACAGGAAACGCAGGCGTTCGAGCGCGGGCACGCTGCGGTCTTCGGCCAGGGCAAGCACCCGGCGGTTGAATTCGAGCTGTCCGAGTTCGCGATTTAGGTAAAGCTCGGGCGGTACGTGTTGCTTGGCCATCGGAGGAGTTTGGGTTTTTCGGGTTAAGGCAGGCCCTGCAGCCCATGCAGCCGGCGCGGTCCGGACACAGTGAGGCAACAGGTCAAAGGAAAAATTCCCTTGCCGCCAATTATCCCAGACTGCCGGACCGGCGTTGCAAATTCGTGACACGCGTGCGGCGCCCGTTGGGAACTGGCCGAAAGGTAAAATGACGACACCGTCCCCGCGTCTTTCCCCCGACCGCCGCATGGCAGACGTCATCGACTATGAATTCGGCATCAGCGCGATCGATTCGGGCTATCAGCGCCCGCGCCTCGACGCGATCCACCTGATAGTCGAGAACGGTCGCGCCGCGATTGTCGACACCGGCGTGAACAGCTCGGTGCCTCACGTGCTTGCGGCATTGAGCGCGAAGGGCGTCGCCCCGGCGCAAGTCGACTACGTGGTTTTGACGCACATTCATCTCGACCACGCCGGCGGCGCCGGATTGTTGCTGAGCCAGCTGCCCAACGCGATGCTGACCGTGCATCCGCGCGGCGCGCGTCACATTATCGACCCCGCGAAACTGATCGCGAGCACCGAGGCTGTGTACGGCGCGGATGCAATGGCTCGGACCTACGGCCGCATCGTGCCGGTGCCGCGCGAGCGCGTGATCGAAACGCCACACGGCGCTTCAATCAGCCTGAACGGCCGCGAACTCGCTTTTTACGATACGCCGGGACATGCGCGCCATCATGTGTGCGTGCTCGACGCAAAATCCCGGCATCTGTTCGCGGGCGACACCTTCGGGCTCTCGTATCGCGAACTCGATGACGCCGGCCGCCAGTTTGTTTTTCCGACGTCGAGCCCCACGCAATTCGATCCCGCAGCCGCGCATCGCTCGCTCGACCTGATTGCAGGATTGCGGCCCGGCGCGATTTACGTGACGCACTATAGCCAACTACGCAGCAATGCGCGCGAGCTCGGACGGCTGACCGATGATATGCATCGTCTGATCGCCGCGCACGAAGAACTCGCGCGTGCGTCAGGCGGCGCGGGCAACGAACGGCACGCGCGGCTCACCGCCGGCGTGACCGCGATCGTGTTGAACGAGGCGCGGCGTTACGGCTGGGCGTTACCCGAAGAACGCGTCCTCGACGTTTTCGCCGGCGACATCGAACTCAATGCGCAGGGGCTCGCGATTTGGGCCGACGGTCTGGCGCCCGCGTAAGGCGCGCTTCGCGGTGTCACGCCGCAGTGGTAGCCGGCAGCAAAGACAGTGCTGCCTCGTAGCTCGAAATGACCGTGTCGCGGGCGGACACGGTGACACGGAGATCGGACAGCAAGCCGTCGTGCAGCCCGTAAATCCAGCCGTGCACGCTCACGTCCTGCGCGCGCTCCCACGCGTCGCGCAGGATCGAGGTCTCGCAGACGTTGACCACCTGCTCGACCACGTTCAGTTCGCACAGGCGTGCGCTGCGGCGGGCGAAGTCTGCGGCCGGCGGCAGCCGGCGCTCGTGTTTTTCGCGCACGTCCTGCACGTGGCGCAGCCAATTGTCGCTCAGGCCCAGGCGGTCGCCGCGCACGATCGCTTCGACGCCGCTGCAACCGTAATGTCCGCACACGATGATATGGCGGACCTTGAGCACCTCGACGGCGAACTGGATCACCGACAGGCAATTCAAATCCGTGTGCACGACGACGTTGGCGACGTTGCGATGCACGAACAATTCCCCCGGCAGCAGGTCGACGATTTCATTCGCGGGCACGCGGCTGTCGGAGCAGCCTATCCACAGATACTCAGGCGATTGCTGGCGCGACAGCTTCAGAAAAAAATCGGGATCCTGGCGCTGGATGCGCGCGGCCCACGCGCGGTTGTTCGCAAATAATTGACTGAGATTTTTCATCGGGGAGTAGCGCCGGCCAATTCCGCCGGCATGGTATCGCAACCCCAATTTTACCGGTTTGCGCGCGCATCGCGTGGCTGCTGGTCGTTCACGGCTGACCGCGCTTGCTTCCGATTGACGCCGGTTGTGGCCGGAGCGGGATTGTGTAACGCTGTCAAATTGCGCTGCGCGCAATCCGAGATTGAAGGAGGGGCGGGATGGATCTGGGTGTGCTGCCGACCGCCACGCAAGCGCTGGGCCTTATTGTCGCGGGAGTGCTGGGCGCGCTGATCGGTTACGAGCGCCAAATCCGCGGCCATCCGGCGGGCCTGCATACTAACGCGCTGGTCGCGCTGGGATCAGCCGCGTTTGTAATCGCGAGCGTGCTGGTCGGCGATGCTTCGGGCCCCGCGCGAGTGGCGGGGCAGGTGGTCACGGGCGTCGGATTTCTCTGTGCCGGCGTCATAATGCATCAGGGCGTCACGGTGCGCGGCATCAACACGGCGGCCACGGTATGGTGCGCCTCCGCAGTCGGGGTGCTCGCCGGCTTCGGCCAGATATGGTGGGCCAGCCTCGTTACGCTTTTTATTGTGATTGCAAATTTCACGCTGCACTATATCGAACATCACATCATTAAGGCGCAGCGCGCGAAGCCGCACGCGGCAGACGGCAGCCGCATCGATTCGGGCGGCGACCGGATTTAAGCCGGGTTGTAAAGGCTACATGCGCGGCCTTGTGGTTGTTCGCCTGACGCAGAATGAGCGAGCGTCCGACACCTGCGCAAATAGTCGGGTGTTAGGATTTCCTTCCCCGCGCGACCAAGCAAATCACGTTCCGCTTCGAGGAGAGTCGTATGCAGCCGCAGGTGAGAAAACCCCATGAGCGCACTCAGCGCGCCGGATTCGAGCTTCAGACTGCGCTCGCCGCGCAGTTCATGCGCACACGCGCGCAGACCGAACGGCTCGCGCAGCCGCTATCGGCTGAAGATTGCGCGCTGCAATCGATGCCTGATGCATCGCCGATCAAATGGCATCTCGCTCACACGACGTGGTTTTTTGAAA
>Ga0207648_10006667_pt1 | contig 11456 bp, 11 predicted proteins | sample KBSMisM32_FD_184310 | JGI IMG/M metagenome (GOLD analysis project Ga0207648, IMG submission 184310) | Miscanthus rhizosphere microbial communities from Kellogg Biological Station, Michigan, USA - KBS Miscanthus M3-2 (SPAdes) (version 2) | ecosystem: Host-associated > Plants > Roots >... | reverse complement strand
AGGTCGGCGAAGCCGAAGGCGCGGCGCACCAGGCGTACGCGGCGCTGCACGCCCAGGACGCTCAACACGCCCGCAAGAAGGTCGTCGCGGCGTAGAACGTTGAGGTGGCGCCGACGGCCGGTGAAGGAATCGGCCGCCCGGTGGCTTGCGTGCGCGACGCAGCCGCGTCGCGTTTCCCTCGAAAGTCGAAAAATCCCGGCGGCTGCGGATGGTCTACGTCCTGACCGCAGCATCGCTCGCGCTCGCTGCCTTGCCTCCGTCCTCGCCGAAACCCCGGGATTTTTCGACTTCCTCGGCGCGCCACAGGTTGGCCGATTCCTTCACCGGCCGTCGTCGCCGCATCGCATCGCCCGAACGTCGGACATTCGCGACGTCGCGGGCGGAGGCGACCGGTCGAGGTTGGCGCACCTTTGAGTGCGCCGAGCTGACCCGAAAACGAGCGGGGTTTCGGCGAGGACGGAGTTCAAGATGCGTGCCGAACGGCATGCATCGATCCAGACGTAGACCATCCGCAGCCGCCGCTCGTTTTCGGGAAGCGAGGGTCACCGGCGCGGCAATCGCGCCGGCGTCACGATAGGTGGGCCAACCTCGACCGGTCCCAACCGCCCCATTTCCCGCTAACACTCGTTGAAAAACAATGTTTTGCGGGGCATTCCGGGTGTAGACTCGAAAGCAGCCCCGATAGAGGGCGATCCGCTCTAGCGACAGAGCGAAACGAGGAGGAGATCCGCGCGTGAAGCCGACCGATATCGGGGACCCGCAGTACTTCCACAAGGTCGTGGACTGCCAGTGGGCGTGTCCCGCCCACACCCCCGTCCCCGAGTACATCCGCCTCATCGCGCAAGGGCGTTACGACGACGCCTACATGATCAACTGGGTCTCGAACGTCTTTCCCGGAATCCTGGGCCGGACGTGCGATCGCCCCTGCGAGCCGGCGTGCCGCCGCGGCCGTGTCGAGGAAAACCAGGGCGAGAAGCCCGAGCCGGTCGCCATCTGTCGCCTGAAGCGCGTCGCGGCCGACTTCAAGACGGACATCCGCGGGCGCCTGCCCAAGCCCGCCGGGCGCCGCAACGGCAAGCGCATCGCCTGCGTGGGCGCGGGCCCCGCGTCGCTCACCGTGGCTCGTGACCTGGCGCCGCTCGGCTACCACATCACCCTCTTCGACTCGGATCGCCAGGCGGGCGGCATGATCCGCTCGCAGATCCCCAAGTTCCGGCTGCCCGAGAGCGTGATCGACGAGGAGACCGGCTACATCCTCGACCTGGGCGTCGAGTTCCGCGCCGGCCACCGCATCGACTCGATGAAGGCGCTCCTCGGAGAGGGCTTCGACGCCGTGTTCGTGGGCTCCGGCGCGCCGCGCGGCCGCGACCTCGACATCCCCGGCCGCAAGGAAGCCGCCGCCAACATCCACATCGGCATCGACTGGCTCTCGTCGGTGTCCTTCGGCCACATCACCAGGATCGGCAAGCGCGTGATCGTCCTGGGCGGGGGCAACACGGCCATGGACTGCTGCCGCTCCTCGCGCCGCCTGGGCGGCGACGACGTGAAGGTGATCGTTCGCTCGGGCTTCGACGAGATGAAGGCGAGCCCGTGGGAGAAAGAGGACGCGATGCACGAAGGCATCCCGATCCTCAACTTCCTGGTGCCCAAGGCGTTCCTGCACGACGAGGGCCGCCTCACCGGCGTGCGCTTCGAGAAGGTCAAGGCCGTGTACGACGAGAAGGGGCGCCGCTCGCTCGTGCCCACCGGCGAGCCGGACCCGGTCCACGAGTGCGACGACGTGCTGGTCGCGGTGGGCCAGGAAAACGCGTTCCCGTGGATCGAGCGCGACATCGGCATCGCCTTCGACCAGTGGAACATGCCGGTGCTGAACCCGCTCACGCTGCAGGCGAGCCGCCCCGACGTCTTCTTCGGCGGCGACGCTGCGCTCGGCCCCAAGAACATCATCTGGGCCGTGGCCCACGGCCACGAGGCCGCGATCTCCATCGACCGGATGTGCCACGGCGAGGACGTGACCCTGCGCCCGGCCCCGCACGTGAACCTCGTGTCGCAGAAGATGGGCATCCACGAGTGGAGCTACGACAACCAGGTCGCCCCCGAGGCGCGCTTCAAGGTCCCGCTCAAGGATCTGACCATCGCCCTGAAGGACATCCGCCAGGAGGTCGAGCTGGGCTTCGACGCCGAGCTTGCCTGGAAGGAAGCCCAGCGCTGCCTCAACTGCGACGTCCAGACGGTGTTCACGCCGCGGCTTTGCATCGAGTGCGACGCCTGCGTCGACATCTGCCCCACGGATTGCATCACCTTCACCCAGGATGGGGAGGAGGCGCAGGTCCGGGCGCGGCTGTCGGCGCCTTCGGCCCACCCCGACCAGGCGATCTACGTGGGAGCGGGCCTGAAGACGGGCCGGATCATGGCCAAGGACGAGGACGTCTGCCTGCACTGCGGCCTGTGCGCCGAGCGCTGCCCGACCGGGGCGTGGGACATGCAGAAATTCCTGCTGCATACCGCCCAGGCGGGGCCCGGTTGCCGGCAGGCGGCCGGGCCCGGGCTGGCAGCGCCCCGGGAGGTTACGGCTGTAATTGCAACGAAATAAGAATATCTTGTTGCATCAATAGAATCCGCGGCATCGGCAGAACAATCAGGGAGCTATCCGATGTCGTTCAAGAACGTGATCCTGGCGCTTGGCGCCGCAGTTTTCTCGCTGTCGGCGTACGCGGGAGATGCACAGATCGTCTCGAAAGTAGACCCGGAGTTTCCGCGTGAAGCGGCGGCCGCGGGCGTGGACAAGGGCGTGGTGAAGGCGCGGATGACCGTCGACGGCTCGGGTGAAGTGACCCGCGTCGAGGTCCTGGAGTCCCAGCCGCGCCGCGTGTTCGACCGCGCCGTGGTCAAGACGCTGTCGCAATGGCGCTTCAACGCCGGGACGGCCGGCAGGCTGGTCGAGATCGACGTGAACTTCGCCCGCTGACGCGGGCGTTCGGCAACAACGAAAGGGGAGAATCACATGAAACGCTTGCTGCATGCCGCCTTCGCGGCGCTCGCATTGGTTTTCTTCTCCGCGCCCGGGTTCGCGCAGGACAAGGCGAAGCAGGGGACCGCCGCCGAGGCCACCGCGATGGTGGAAAAGGCGATCGCGCACATCAAGAAGGTCGGCCGCGACAAGGCGTTCGCCGACTTCAACAACAAGTCCGGCCCCTTCACCGACCGTGACCTCTATGTCGTCGTCTACGACATGAAGGGCAAGGTCCTCGCCCACGGGGCGAACGAGAAGATGATCGGCAAGGACCTGATCGACCTTCGCGACAGCGACGGCAAGTACTTCGTGAAGGAGCGCGTGGACATGATGGCCAAGGGTCCCACCGCGAAGGGCTGGCAGGACTACAAGTTCATGAACCCCGTGAGCCGCCAGATCGAGCAGAAGTCGATGTACATCCACCGCTTCGAAGACCTCATCGTCGGCTGCGGCATCTACAAGGGCTGACCGAACCAACTGCGGACGGGCGGGCCCGCAGGGCCGGTCCCCCCGGCCAAGAAAGACCGCCACAACATGCTGCTGCGCAATCTGAAGATCGGGACCCGCCTCGCGGTGGGCTTCGGGGCCGTGCTCCTGGTGATGGTCGTGGTCGCCGTCGGCGGCACCGCGGTCGCCAAGAAGAGCCGGGACGACCTCACCGCCACGCTGCAGGCGATCGGCGCCAAGGAGCGCCTGGCTTCGGACATGAAGGCGCTGGTGCTCGAGCAGTCGAGCGTGATGCGCAACATCGGGCTGCACAGCGACATCAAGGCGATGCAGGCCGACGAGGACCGCGCCCGCAACCTCGGCAAGAAGTACGACGAGGCGCGCGACGCGATGGCGAAGCTCGTGACCACCCAGGCCGAGCGCGGCATCCTCGAGAACCTGAACACCCTCGACAAGCAGGTCGACGCGCCGTTCAAGCAGGCGCTGGGCATGTCCACCAGCTTCCGCAACGAGGATGCCGCCAAGGTCCTGATGACCGAGCTCGATCCGGTGATCCAGAAGGCGCTGGACAACCTCAACCAGCTGCTGGAAATCCAGGACAAGGCCGATGCCGAGGCGGTGGCCGCCTCGCAGGCCGCCGGCGCGCGCCTCGCGGGCACGGTCTACGTGGTGCAGGCCGTGGTCGTGCTGTTCGCCATCTTCCTCGCGTGGACCACGACCCGCAGCATCACCGGTCCGCTGCGCCAGTCCGTCGACGTGGCCAAGCGCGTCGCCGCGGGCGACCTCACCTCGCGCGTCGAGGTGGATGGCCGCGACGAGGCTGCGGAGCTGCTGCGCGCGCTGCGCGACATGAACGAGGGCCTGGGCACCATCGTCACCCAGATCCGGCAGGGCGCCGAATCCATCGCGGTCGGCGCGGGCCAGGTCGCGGCGGGCAACCAGCAGCTGTCCAGCCGCACGGAGGAACACGCGAGCTCGCTCGAGGAAACCGCCTCGACGCTCGAGGAATTCACCACCACCGTGCGCCAGAACGCCGACCACGCGAAGCAGGCGAGCGCGCTCGCCAGCACCGCCTCCAACACCGCGGAGAAGGGTGGCGAGGTCGTGAACAAGGTCGTGGCGACCATGCAGGAAGTGACGACGTCGTCGAAGAAGATCTCCGACATCATCGGCGTGATCGACGGCATCTCGTTCCAGACCAACATCCTGGCGCTCAACGCCGCGGTGGAAGCCGCGCGCGCGGGCGAGCAGGGCCGCGGCTTCGCGGTGGTCGCCTCCGAGGTGCGCAGCCTCGCGCAGCGCTCCGCCGCCTCCGCCAAGGAGATCCGCGGCCTCATCGAGAATTCGGTGAGCCGCGTGGAGGCCGGTGCGCGCCTGGTGGGCGAAGCGGGCAAGACGATGGAAGAGCTCGTCGCATCCGTGCGCCGCGTGGCCTCCATCATGACCGAGATCGCCGCGGCCTCGCACGAGCAAAGCTCCGGGATCGAGCAGATCAACAAGGCGATCACGCAGATGGACACCGTGGTGCAGATGAATGCCTCGCTCGTGGAGGAGGCCACCGCCGCCGCCACCAGCATGGCGAGCCAGGCCACGGGCCTCGCCCGCGCCGTCGCGCAGTTCCGCGTGGAGGAGTCGGTGCAGGCCGCCGCGCTCGCGCAGGACACGCGCGACGCCTCGGCCACCGCACACCCCGCGCTCGGCGCGCGCGAATCGCGTCCCGCCGTCGGCATGCGCCGCGAGCCGGTGCTCGCCGCGGCCGAGCACGAGGAGTGGAAGGAGTTCTGAAGCACGCCGCACCAGTGAAGCGCCACAACCACAAGAACGCAGCATCGGGGAAAACAAGGGGTCTTAAGCCATGCCGTTGATCGCCATGACCCGGGAGATGGGCTCTCTCGGGAAAGACGTCGCCGCCGGGATCGCCCAGCGCGCGAACAAGAAGGTCGTCTACCACGAGATCATCGAGCCCCTCGCGAACAAGATGCGCCTGCGCAAGAGCCACGTGGAGCGCTTCCTCGAGGGCAAGTCGGGCATCTGGGAGCGCCTGACCACCGACCGCACGAGCCTGTCGATCTTCACCGCCGACGAGACCTTCCGCTTCCTGCGCGACGACTCCACCGCGGTGATCCGCGGGTGGGGCGCCGTGCACCTGCTTCGCAACATCCCGCACGTGATCCGGGTGCGCGTGTGCGCGCCCTTCGACACGCGCGTGGCCCGCATGATGGAGCGCCTGGGCACCGACAACCGCGAGACGGTGGAGAACGAGATCCACCTGTCCGAGGAGGCGCACAGCGCCATCACCAAGCGCCATTTCGGCGTGAACTGGAAGGATCCGGAGAACTACGACGTGGTGCTGTCCACCGACCGCCTGTCGGTGGACGACTGCGTGGACGAGGTCGAGGGGATGATGAAGCGGCCCCGCTTCCAGGAGACGCCGGATTCCATCCGCCTGGTTACGAACCTGTCGCTCGAGTGGGCGGTGCGCTCGGCGCTTCGCCGCGACACCCGGACCACCGAAGTCGGCATCACGGTGGAGTGCCTGGATGGCGTGGTTCGCCTGCTGGGCGTCGTGGACGACGTCGACCAGGCGATGGCGGTCGAGGACATCGTGCGTTCCATCGAGGGCGTGAGGGAGGTCGACAACCAGTTGCGGTCCGCGTCTACCGCGGGGTCCCGATACCGGCGCGAGGGGTGATGGCCGCGCGAGTCGTCCTGAGCCTCGATGATGCGATCGTCTCGGAGGTGTCCCTCGAAAAGCCGGTGACGGTGATCGGGCGCCATCCGGGGTGCGACATCGTCATCGACCACCCGGCCATCTCCGGGCGCCACATGCTCTTCCGGCTGGTGAACCGCACGGTCTACGTCGAGGACCTCGCGAGCACCAACGGCACGCGCGTGAACGGGCTGGCGACCTCGCACCAGGTGGTCCATCACCTCGACCTGATCGAGGTCGGGCGCCACAAGCTGCATTTCTTCGACGAGGACCTGCTCGCGGGCAAGGTGGGCAGCCTCGAGAGCACGGTACAGACCGATTTCGAGCGCACGCTGATGGCCGCCCACGCGGAATCGCGCGCCGCCCCGGAGGTGGACCTGGCGCGGACGATGATGATCCCGCGGGATCCGTCGCTGCGGCTGGGACCCGCGCAGGAGAGCGTGCGCACCGACGATGCGCCCGCCGCCGTGCTGGCGCTCAAGGTGCTCGCGGGCGAGCGCCCGGGCGAGGTGATCACGCTCAACCGGCCCAACACCATGATCGGCGCCGCGGGCGCCGATACCGCGCTGGTGATCAAGCGCGGCAAGTCGTTTTTCCTCGCGCGCCTGTCGGGCAGCCGCGCACCGAGGTTGAACCGCAAGGAGCTGGGGCCCGGGACCCATCCGATCGGTCCTCAGGACCTGATCGATGTGGGAGGATGGAGTTTCGAAGTGATCCAGGCGGGCGGATAGGGAGAAGACGAGAGATGGCGCAAGACACCAATACCGGGGCGGGAGACGCGGCGAAGGCCGCCGACCTCCTCGTGGCCGTGGCCGAGACGCTGAACGAGCGGCTCGCACTCACGGCCGGCGAGCTCGCGCGCAGCCAGGCGCTGCTGCGCGAGGCCTCCGGCGAGCTCATGACCGCGTTCCGCGGCGCGGCCGACCGCCTGGTCGCGGCGCAGAAATCGGTTCCTCCCGGCATCGCGGACCGCCGCACCGAATACGGCGTGGTGCTGGACCACCTCTACCGGGCGGTCGAGCACCTGCAGTCGCACGACCTGGTGAACCAGCTGATCGACGCGCAGAAGCTGCGCGTGGACAAGATGCGCGAGAAGCTCGAGGAGGCGCTGCAGCTGGCGTCCGCCCCGGTGGCCGATCCGCAGCGCCCCGACCAGTGGATCGAGCGCTCGCGGGCGATGCTCGACTGCATCGTGGCGGGCATCCGCCAGATCGACGACGACGCCCGCGCGCCGGTCCACAAGGACAAGCAGCACGCGGGCAGCGTCGACCTTTTCTAGACAGGGCAATAACCATGAAAACAATCCTAGCCGTCGACGACTCCGCCACCATGCGCGAGATGGTCGCGTTCGTGCTCGAGTCCGCGGGCTACCGTGTCATCGAAGCCGAGGACGGCGCGCAGGGCCTCGACCGGGCGACCGCCACCAACGTGGACCTGGTGATCACCGACCAGAACATGCCGAACATGGATGGGCTCACGCTGGTGAGGAGCCTGCGCGAGCTGCGCGACTACAAGAGCACGCCGATCCTGCTGCTCACCACCGAGTCCTCCGACGCCATGAAGCAGCAGGGGCGCGCGGCGGGCGCCACCGGCTGGCTGGTCAAGCCGTTCGACCCGGCGACGCTCCTCGAAGTGGTGCAGAAAGTGCTGCGCTAGGCGCACGCCATGGCGATCGACCTGAACCGATTCATCGCGACCTTCTTCGACGAGGCCCACGAGCACCTGGAGGCCATCGAGGAGCGCGCCATGACGCTCAACTCGGGGAAGCAGGACCCCGAGGTATTGAACGCGATCTTCCGCGCCGCGCACTCGATCAAGGGCGGCAGCGGCACGTTCGGCTTCACGCAGCTCACCGAGGCGACCCACGAGATGGAGACGCTCTTCGACGCGCTGCGCAAGGGCAAGGGCAAGGCCGACGACTCCACCGTGCGCCTGCTGCTGGATGCGTGCGACGTGTTCAAGTCGCACCTCGCGCGCCTGAAGGGGGGCGAGAAGAGCAACGATCCCGCCATGGACGCGCTGCGCGCGCAGTTCATCGGCTACCGCGCCGGCAACGCAAGCGGCCCCGCCACGAAATCGGGCGTCACCGCGGCGGTCACCCCGTCGAAGGACGCGGTGGCGGTCACCCCGTCGAAGGACGGGGCCCAATCATCCAAGGCGACCGAGGAGAATTTCTTCTCGGCCGAGGCGACCATCATGCAGCCGGCGCCCGCGAAGCAGGAGGCCAAGGAAGGCACCGCTTTCGGCTTCTTCGAGGACACGGTCACCGCGCCGGCGGCCAAGAATCGCCGCAAGGACGACGAGAAATACGGTTTCTTCGATCCCACCGCCGCCGCGGAGCACAACCGCCGCAAGGGCGACTCGTCGTCCATCCGCGTGAGCGTGGAGAAGATCGACCGCATCGTGAACCTGGTGGGCGAGCTGGTGATCGCGCAGGCGATGATGCAGCAGGCGGCCGGCGCCGGCATGCGCGAGCAGGACGAGCACCTCACGCACAGCCTCTCGACGCTCGACCGCAACACGCGCGACCTGCAGCAGGCGGTGATGTCCATCCGCATGATGCCGATGGAATTCGTCTTCAGCCGCTTCCCGCGCGTGGTCTACGACGTGTCCTCGCGCCTGAAGAAGAAGGTGACCCTGCGCACCCACGGCCAGGAGACCGAGCTCGACAAGGAGCTGATCGAGCTGCTCATCGACCCGCTCACCCACGTGGTGCGCAATGCCATCGACCACGGCATCGAGCCGCCCGCCGAGCGCCTGGCCGCCGGCAAGCCCGAGAGCGGGACGCTGATGATGCGCGCCACGCACCGCGGCGGCAGCGTGATCATCGAGGTGTCCGACGACGGCCGCGGCCTGGACCGCGAGCGCATCCTCGCCAAGGCGAAGGAGCTCGGCATGGGCGGCGACGACTCCATGACCGACCAGCAGGTCTGGGGCCTCATCTTCGAGGCCGGCTTCTCGACCGCCAAGGAAGTGACCAACCTCTCCGGCCGCGGCGTCGGCATGGACGTCGTGCGCCGCAACATCACGTCGCTGGGCGGCGGCGTGTCGGTCACGTCGGTGAAGGGCGAGGGCACCACCATCACCATCCAGCTGCCCCTCACGCTCGCCGTGCTCGAGGGCATGATCGTGGGCGTGGCCGACGAGCAGTACATCGTGCCGCTCGAGTTCGTGGCCGAGGCGATCATGCCGGGCGCCAACGAGATCAAGACCATCGTGAACCAGGCCTCGCTGGTCGCCGTGCGCGGCGAGCACCTGCCGATCATCAGGCTCTCGGACGTGGTGCAGCTGCCTGCCTCGCCCCTGGGACAGGGCCGCGGAGAGGCTTCGAACAAGACCGACACCCAGCTGTGCCTGGTGGTGGAAGTCGACAACCGCCGCGCCGCGCTCCTCGTGGACCAGCTCATCGGCCAGCAGCAGCTGGTGGTCAAGTCGCTCGACGCCAACCTGCACTCGGTGCCGGGCGTGGCGGGCGCCACGATCCTGGGCGACGGGCGCGTGGCCCTGATCCTCGACGTGAGCGCGATCACCCGCAACACGGCGTCGTCGCGTCCCATGAGGAGCGCGGCGTGAGCATCGTGGCCGACGCCCGCGAGTTCCCGTTCAGCGCGGAGCACTTCCGCGTGATCAGCGACCGCGTCTACCGCTTCTCCGGCATCCGCCTGCCCGAGGGCAAGCGCGAGATGGTGTACGCGCGCCTGGCGCGCCGGCTGCGCTCGCTCGGCATCGCCTCGTTCGACGACTACCTCACGTTCCTCGAGATGGAGCCGGCGGAGTGGGAGCACTGCACCAACGCGCTCACCACCAACGTCACGGCGTTCTACCGCGAGGAGCACCACTTCGACATCCTGGCGCAGCACGCGCAGGCGAGCGCCCGCGCGGGCGAGACCTTCCGCGTCTGGAGCGCCGGCTGCTCCACGGGCGAGGAGCCGTACACCATCGCCATGTGCCTGACCGAGGCGCTGGGCGACGCGCCCTTCACGGTGATCGCGAGCGACCTGGACACGCAGGTCATCGCCACCGCGCGCGAGGGCATCTACCCGCTGCAGTCGGTGGCCAAGCTGCCCGAGGAGCGCCAGAAGCGCTTCTTCCTGCGCGGCTCGGGACGCTTCGAGGGCCGCGCTCGCGTGCGCCCGGAGGTGGCGCGCCACGTGGAGTTCCTGCGCGTGAACCTGATGGACGCCGAGTGGCCGATCGAGGCCGGCCTGGACGCCATCTTCTGCCGCAACGTGATGATCTATTTCGACAAGCCCACGCAGAGGAAGCTGGTGGAGCGCTACGCGCGCCTGCTGCGCCCGCGGGGGCTGTTCTTCGCCGGGCACGCGGAGAGCCTCCTGGACCAGGGCCGGCACTTCCGCCTGCGCGGCCAGACCGTCTACGAGCTGTCTGCCGCCTCCCCGACCCTCCCCCAGGGCGGGGGGAGGACATGATGCGCGACGACGATCCCCTGCGCGACGAGACGCCCAACCGGTATTTCGACCCGCACTTCCAGGTCGAGACGGCCAAGATCCTGCCGGGCGAGTACTACGCCACCAACAAGGACATGGCGCTGGTGACGGTGCTGGGCTCGTGCGTCTCGGCGTGCCTGCGCGACCGGGACAACGGCATCGGCGGCATGAACCACTTCATGCTGCCCGACGAGGGCAAGCTGGTCGGCACCCACGGCAACGTGAGCGCGGGCGGGCGCTACGGCATCCACGCGATGGAGCTGCTCATCAACCAGATCCTCAAGATGGGCGGCCGGCGCGAGCGCCTCGAGGCCAAGGTGTTCGGCGGCGGCAACGTCCTGCAGGGCTTCATGCTCTCCAACGTGGGCGAGCAGAACGCGCAGTTCATCGTCGAGTACCTGAACATGGAGCGCATCCCGATCGCCGCGCGCGACCTGCTCGACGTGTGGCCGCGCAAGATCTATTTCTTTCCCCGCAGCGGCAAGGTGATGGTCAAGCGGCTGCGCAAGGTCAACAACGACACCATCGTGCTGCGCGAGCGCGATTACGGCGCGCGCCTCTTTCACGGGCCCCTCGAGGGCCAGGCGGAGCTATTCAAGTGAGCAAGATCAAGGTTCTCATCGTGGACGACTCCCGGATGATCCGGGACGTGCTGAGCGACATCCTCAAGGAGCACGACGACATCGAGGTCGTGGGTGCCGCGGCCGACGCATTCCAGGCGCGCGACATGATCAAGGACCTCGAGCCCGACGTGATCACGCTCGACATTGAGATGCCGAAGATGAACGGCCTGGAGTTCCTCGACAAGCTGATGCGCGCCAAGCCCATGCCGGTGGTG
>Ga0207648_10006666_pt1 | contig 11457 bp, 14 predicted proteins | sample KBSMisM32_FD_184310 | JGI IMG/M metagenome (GOLD analysis project Ga0207648, IMG submission 184310) | Miscanthus rhizosphere microbial communities from Kellogg Biological Station, Michigan, USA - KBS Miscanthus M3-2 (SPAdes) (version 2) | ecosystem: Host-associated > Plants > Roots >... | reverse complement strand
GCCGCATACACGCGGGCCTGCGCCCAGTGCAACGCGCGGTGGTTGGCCGGCATGCGCGCCAGTTCACCGCGGAAGGTCTTGACCTCGTCGATGCGCTGCTGCAGCGGGTCGTAGCCGTCGGCGCGGCCGCGCACGTCCAGGCCGTCGACGCTGCCGCTGAGCGTGACTTCGGCGCGGTATGCCGCGCCGCGCCGCGCTGCGGCGGCCTGGTGCCCGGCGATGCCCTGCTGCGCGGTCGGCGAGGGCGTGAAGCGCAGGTCGAGATCGCCCTGCTTCGCGGTGAAGTCGCAGAGCTCGCGAACCGCGATCGAGTAGCGCGGTGAAGGCGGGTTGAGGGCTGGGTCCACGTCGGTTTTGCGGCCGATGATACTGTAATAAACTACAGTATCCCCGACACCTTCTCCACGTATCTCGGCGCTTGTCATGGCCTGTGTGCAGACCGACTTTTTCGACGCAATCGCCCCGCCGCTGCCCGCCGGTTGCGTGCTGGCGCACGAGTTCCTGAGTGCGGAAGAAGAGCACGCTCTGCTGGCGGTGCTGCGCGCCCTGCCGTTCGAGGCGGCCCGGTACAAGGGCTATACCGCACGCCGCCGTATCGCGAGTTACGGCGGTCGGTTCGACTACGACACCAACACGCTGCGGCCCTCGCCGCCGATGCCGGCGTCGCTGGCACCGCTGCGCGACAAGGTTGCGCGCTGGCTCGGCGTCGAGCCGTCACGCTTCGCGCACGTGCTGGTCTCCGAGTACGCGCCGGGCACGCCACTCGGCTGGCATCGCGACGTGCCGGCGTTCGAGAGCATCGTCGGCGTGTGCCTGCTGGGTGCCGCCCGCATGCGGCTGCGGCGCTATCCGCCGCTGCACCCGAAAGCCGCCGACGTGCTCAATCTCGCGCTGCCGCCGCGCGCCGCGTATGTGCTGACCGGCTCCGCACGCTGGGACTGGCAGCACAGCATCGCGCCGACCGAGGCGCTGCGCTATTCGGTCACCTTGCGCACGCGCCGCGGCGATGCCTTGCCGCTGCCGCCGGCCGGGCCGGCCGGGCCGGCCGTGCTCGAATCGTCGGCTCTCTCCGACACGCGAATGCGCGCTTCGCCCTAGCGCGCATGGGCAGCGCGCGGGCACGATCTCGGGCATGAAACCCATCCCCGCCGCGCCGCTGCCGACCACGACGACGGTCGCGCCGTCACCCTCGCTTGCACTGTTCGGCATCGAGCCGCTGCGCGCTGCGCTCGAATACGCGAGCATGCGACTGATGGCGATCGACGGGCTGCCGCGCGGCGACGGCCATGCGGTGGTCGTGTTCCCCGGGCTGGCCGGCGATGTGCGCAGCACGCGCCCGCTGCTCGACCTGTGCACGCAGCTCGGCTACGAGGCCTACGACTGGGGCCTGGGCGCGAATCGCGGGCCGCAGGGCGACGTCGCGACCTGGCTGGCGGAGCTGGCCGATCATGTCGACGACATGACCGCAGCGCACCGCGACCGCATCAGCCTGATCGGCTGGAGCCTGGGCGGCATCTACGCACGCGAGGTCGCGAAGCAGATCCCGAAGCGGGTGCGTTGCGTGATCACGCTCGGCACGCCGTTCGCGGGGACGCCGGAGCAGACCAACATCGCCTGGTTCTACCGCCTGCTCAACGGGCAGAGGCTCAGCGCCGACGCACAGTTGCTGACGCGCCTGCGCACTGCGCCGGCCGCGCCCACCTTGTCGATCTACAGCCGCACCGACGGCGTCGTCGCCTGGCAGGCCTGCGTCGACCACGACTGCCGGCACGTCGAGCATGTCGAAGTCTCGGGCAGCCATTGCGGGCTGGGCTGGAATCCGGCCGCGCTCGAGATCATCGCGCGCAGGCTGGCACGCAGCCCGCGCACGCCGCGTGTCGCGATGACGGCGCAGCCTCAGTTCCAGTGCCCGTTGCCGGCGACGCTGTAGCGGCCCGCGCCGAGCAGCGCCACCGCGATCGCACCGAACAGGTACAGGCCCTGGAGCTCGAGTGCCCAGCCGCCGGTGTCGGCGATCGTGAGCAGCTGGCCGCCATGAACCAACCCGATCGCGAACACCATCTGAATCGCGACCACGAGCGCGGCCGGGCGCGTCCACAGGCCGATCAGCACGAGGATCGGCGCAACGACCTCGCCGACATACGCCAGAGAGGCCATCGCGGCCGGCATGCCGGCCGCCGTGACCGCCTGCTCGATCGGCCCGAGCCCGCCGCGCAGCTTCGCGACCCCGTGGAACAGGATCAAGCCGGCGACGGCCAGTCGCAGCAGCAGCTTGCCGGCATCGTCGAGCGCGCCCGGAGCCGCCACCGCAGTGGTCATTGCGACTTGTCTTCGACCTTCTCGCCGGCGCGATGCAGTGCGTCGCCGGTCTTGCGCACACCCTTGCCGATGGCCTCGCCGGTCTTGTGCGCGCCATGCCGGATCGCCTTGCCGGTGCGGTGCAGGCCGCGCTTCAGTGAATTCTCGGCGCGCTCCGCCGGGCCGGGATTGTCGGCACGCGTGCCGGCTGAGTTGCGGTAGTCCTGGTAGGCATCGTCCATGCGCTGCTGGCGCGCCTCGTCGGGCGTGGCCGCGATCGCGCTGACGCTCAGGCCGGCCGCGAGCAAGGACATGCAGATGCGAAGGTGGGTCTTCATCGTCTTCTCCTGAGTGATGCCGCGCGCGTCGCACGGCGATGAATGTGATCTTGCCTAGCCCAGCATCACGAAGCGGTCGGAACGCGCCGCCTGCACGACGGCCGCCAGATCGTCGACCTGCGCCTGCACCGGCGCACGGTCGTCCAGCCACGCATTGGGCTGCACGAACCATTGCGCGATCTCGACGTCGTCGAGCGCCGGCGCGAGCTCGGCGACCACGTCGCCGATGACGGGGCGCAAGCAGCCGCGCGGCAGATCGAACTGGAACAACGGCAACAGCGTCGCATCGCCGCAGCGCAAGCGCACGACGCGGCGCTCGTCCATCGATAGCGCCAGCACCGATTCGGGCTGGGTCGACGATCGGCGCAGGATGTCGATCGCACCATCTTCGGTGACGACGCCGCCGCTCGGCTCGAAGGCATCGAGCAGCGTCTGCGGCGGCTCGGGCAGGCCCGTCGCATGGCGCAGCCCGGCGCCGTCATGGCCAGCATGGTCGTCGCGCTCGTCAGTGCGCGCATCCCGCCCCGGGACCGTAACGGGCGCCATGCGGGTGCGCGGCGGCGGCGGCGCGAGCTCGGCCGATTCGGTGTGCATCATGTTCCCCTGGTTCGTGTTGTTCGATGCGGTCAATGCTGACGCGTGGGGCGCGCCGCGCACGCCGGCGAAGACGCCGTGTTCATGCAGGCGTCGTCCGACAGCGCGGCGGTCTCGCACCATGTGCTCCTGGCTCTCATGCCGGTGGCAAGGCCTCATCGGCGTCGAGCACGAGCTGCGCGACCTGGGCGAAACGCCAACCCTGCTGGACCCGGTCGATCACCCACACGAGGTCGTGGCGCTGCGGCGGCCACTGCTCGGGCACGATGCGTGGGGCGGCCCAGTGACGTGCCAGCGTCGGCAAGGTCTCGTGGCGCCAGCACACCAGCACCGGCCCGTGCACCTGCTCGATCGCCGCCGCGAGCGCGCCGACATCGTCGTCGGCGGCGCAAGGGTCGTTGATCCGCAGGCTGAGCGCACGCGCCAGCGGGGCGACCGTGTCGAATGGCCGGCTGCTGTCCTTGTTCGGGCGCGGGCCGGCCGCGAAGATCGCCGTCGGCTTGGCCAGCCGGACATCGCGGAAGTGGCCGTCGAGCGGGTCGAACAGCCGCACCAGCGCGCCGGCGCGTTGCCAGCCGCGCACGCTCAGCGCGCGCGGGTCGGCCCGGCCGAGGCCGTCGACCGCCTGCTCGTTCGGCGCCTTCGCCTTCTCGGCGTGGCGGATCAGCATGATGTGGTGGCTGGGCATCGCCCGCCGAGCGGGCAAGCCGCGTGCCGCCGCCAGCGCGAGGGCGCCGGCTCAGCGGATCTTGCGCAGCGCCGCGGTGATCGCGTCGACGCTCGTCGGCCGGACCGAGCGCATCACTTCCTGCCCGTCCTTCAGGAACACCAGGGTCGGCCAGAGCCGCACGCCGAATGAGCGCCCCAGCGGCAGGCCGCTGCCATCTTCGATCTTCAGGTGCCGCACGCCCGGATGCTGCGCCAGCGCCGCGGACACCAGCGGCTGCGCGGCGCGGCAGAAGCCGCACCAGCTGGTGCCGAACTCGAGCAGCGTCGGCCCGGGAAAGGCATCGACATCGGCACGTGTGGGTTCGGTGCGGGACTCTGGCATGGTCATGAAACGCTCCTGGCCGCGATCATCGGGGTTCTGCGCGCGGCGTGCGCGCCGCCGCGGGAATGCACATTGCCGCCGATCGACGAGGCGGGGTCGTGCCGCCGACTGAGATCACCGTGCCGGACCGAGAATCGACTTGGCGTGCGTTGCGCGCGGCCGCCGCCGTCTGCCGCGAATGCCCGCTCGGCGAGCGCGCGACCCAGACGGTCTGGGGCGAAGGCGCCCTGGCCGGCACGCTGATGCTGGTCGGCGAGCAGCCCGGCGATCGCGAAGACATCGAAGGCAAGCCCTTCGTCGGCCCGGCCGGGCATCTGCTCGGTCGCGCGATCGACGATCTCGGCTGGCGCCGGGAGACCTTGTACGTCACGAACGCCGTCAAGCACTTCAAGTACGAGCTGCGCGGCAAGCGGCGCATGCACAAGACACCGGGCCAGCTCGAGATGCTGGCCTGCCGTCACTGGCTCGAAAGCGAGATCGACACGCTTCGGCCCGCCGCGATCGTCGCGCTCGGCGCGATCGCGGCGCGTGCGCTGCTCGGGCGGCCGGTCAAGGTGCTGAGCGAGCGCGGCCATTGGCTCGCGCGCAAAGACGGCGTGCCGGTGCTGATCACGGTGCATCCGGCCTCCCTGTTGCGCGGCGACCCGGCGACGCGCGCGCAGGCCTATCGCGCCTGGCTCGACGACCTGGCGCGGGCCGGCGATCCGCCGCCGCGGCGCTGATGGCGATCAATGTCGCAGCGCGCCGCGCACGCGGCACGCCTCACTTCTTCGCCGGCACCTTGCCGCCTTCCTTGCGGGCCTCCGACAAGCCGATCGCGATCGCCTGCTTGCGGCTCGTGACCTTCTTGCCCGAGCGGCCGCTCTTGAGCTTGCCGGACTTCTCTTCGTGCAGTGCCGCACCGACCTTTTCCTTCGCCTTCTGACCGTACTTCGCTGCCATGATGACGCTCCTACCGTTTGCGACGCGCCGGGCCGCGGCCCGACAAATCCGCGACATGCTCATCGGGCATGCCGCCACCGGGCGGGAACGGACAGCCCGCCCCCGCCTTGCCTGCGCCGCTTCCCTCGAGTCGATCAGCGCGACGCGGCACTGGCTGGCGGCGCCATCGTGCCGGTGGTCGTGCTCGGCGTCGTCGCGGTCGAGCCCGGCGGGGCGTCGTTCTTCGCGCGATCGCAGCCGCTGACACCCAGCAGCACGGCACAAATCAGCGCTGCAAGAGGAAGCGAGGTTCGGACAGTCATTGATTGCTCCTGATGACGGCTCGCAGAGCCAGTGAGTCGAAAGCGGCAAGCACCGTGCCCGGCTGGCCGGGCGGCGTGCCGCGGGCAGGTGCGCGTGGTCTTCAACGTCGCGGATCAGGTGCGCGCCGTCCTGAGTGAATCGCGCAGGCGGCGGATCTCGGCATGGTTGCGCTGCACGCCCGCAAACTGCTGCTGCACGAGGTTGCGGATCCGCGGGGGCAAATCTTGCCGCAATGCTTCCTCGTAGCTCTCCCGTGCGGCATCTTCGCCGCGCTCGCATTCCTCGAGCACCGCGAGGTCGTCGTAGGTCGACAGGATGCTGCGCAGCGCGACCCAGCCGCGGTGCACCGTGCCGACAGCGCTGCCGCCGGTCTGCGGCGCGCCGCCGAGGTCGACCACATGCGCCTGCAGCTGCGACGCGGCCGACTTGCAGCTGGCCGCACGCTCCTCGAACAGCCGCTTGAGTTCGGGCGACGCTGCCTGCTCGGCGCAGGCGCGGAAGCCGTATTCGCCGTCCTTGCTGGTCTCGATCAGATCGTTCAGGGTGTCGATCGTGCGGTCATGGGCAGTCATGGATCGATCTCCTTCAATGGGGGCGGCGGGCCGGTCTGCGCCGTGTCGCACCGTGGCGGCTTCGGCGCTGACGGCATCGCGGGTGGCGGCATCGCCGAGCGCGGCACCGGGATCCTCTTCGCCGGCCGCCGACTCGACGCCGCGGCCGGTGATGGCCTGCAGTTGCTCTATGCGGCACGAGGCCTGCGCCTTCGTCAACGAGGCATCGAAGGGCTGCTTGGCTTCTTCGCTGAGCGTCTTGAGATAGGAGCGCTGCGCACCCGTCATCGGCTCGTCGCCGGTGACCCAGTCGCGCGGATCCTTCTCGGTGTTGCCCGGCTCGGGGCTTTGCTGCGTGCGCTTGTCGACCATCGCCGTTCCTTCATCAGGCATCGATCGAATTCGGCAAGCTGCATGCCTGCTGCCGGCTCGCCACCGGTAGCTCGCGCAATGCGCCTGCAGTGTTTGCGGCAAATGCGTCCGCACACGGTGACGCCGTGATGCATGTGCCCGCAAAACGTCACCGGGGGTACGAACCGATACACCTGCGAAGGCCCGGCAACGGCCTTCGATGGCGCAGTATTTGCGATGCGTGAGCTTCCGAACGCTGCGCTGCAACCTCTCGCGGAGAATCGATGAACCGTGCTGCCTTGAAGCTCGAAGCGCGCCAGACGCAGGTGCTGACACCGCGGCTGCAATACGCGGTCAAGCTGCTTCAGCTCTCGTCGCTCGACTATGCGCAGGAGCTGCAGGAAGCGATGGCGAAGAATCCCTTTCTCGAGCCCGACGAGTCGGCGCCGCCGGCACGCCCGCACGACGGCGACTGGGCCCTGGCCGCGTCCGACCCGGCGCGCGGGCCGACGCCGCCCGAGACCGCGCCGAGCAGCGGCGACGGCGATGCAGAGCCCGCCTGGGAGCGCGATGGCTGGCTGCAGTCGCCCGGTGCGCGCGAGCGTTCCGGCGATGGCCAGGCGAGCGCGATGGAGATGGTCGCGGCCTCAGTCGATCTGCGCCAGCACCTGGGCAGCCAGGCCAATCTGCTGCCGCTGTCGCCGCGCGATCACACGCTGGTGTGCGCCGTGATCGAGTCGCTCGACGACGACGGCTACCTGCGTCTCGGCCTGGGCGAAATCGCCGCGCTGACGGAACTGCGGCCGCGGCCCGACGCCTGCGAGACCAGTACCGCGCTGAAGCTTGTGCAGTCGTTCGAGCCGCTGGGCGTGGGCGCGCGCAGCGTCGCCGAGTGCCTGCTGCTGCAGTTGCAGCGGCTCGCGCCCGAGCACCGCGAGCTGGCCGAATGCATCCTGAACGAGCACCTCGAGCGGCTCGCGCAGCACGACACCGCGGGCATCGCCAAGCTGACGCATCGCGACCCCGACGACGTCGAACACGCATGCCGCGCGATCCGCCGCCTCGACCCGCACCCCGGCTGGCGCTATGACCGCTCCGAGATCCACTTCGCGACGCCCGACGTGATCGCGCGCAAGGTGCGCGGCCAGTGGGTCGTGCAGCTGAACCCGGCGGTCGTGCCGAAGGTCCGGCTGAACCACACCTATGCCGAGCTGTTCCAGCGCCACCGCGACGGCAAGCATGCCGAGCTCGCCTCGCATCTGCAGGAGGCGCGCTGGGCGATACGCAATGTCGAGCAGCGCTTCTCGACCATTCTGAGCGTCGCGCGCGCGATCCTGCGGCGCCAGTACCGCTTTCTCGACTACGGCGCGTTCGCGATGAAGCCGATGGGCCTGCGCGAGATCGCCGAAGAGGTCGGTGTGCACGAGTCCACCGTCTGCCGCGTCACGAACAACAAGTACATGGCGACACCGGCCGGCGTGTTCGAGCTGAAGCATTTCTTCTCGAGGGCGATGCCGATGGCCAGCGGCGGCGCCTGCTCGGCGACCGCGATCCGCGGCGTGATGCAGGAGCTGATCGCGGCCGAGGACCCGGCCCGCCCGCTGTCCGATGTCGACATTGCGCAGCGCCTGTCGCGCCAGGGGCTCACGGTGGCACGGCGCACCGTCACGAAATACCGGCAGCAGCTGAAACTGCCGCCGGTCGAGCGCCGCCGGCGCCAGGCCGCCGAGCCGACCGACGGAGCGGCCGAAGCGACCCGATAGGCCTGGGCACCCCGGCGCAAGCCTTTCCAGCGCGATCACAGGCCGAGCCCATGCCACCGTCGTCTGCTCCTCTGGCGACGGTCGACGCCAAACCGCCTATTGTCGTCACCGGCGCATCGGCCGGCGGCGTGCTCGCGCTGCGCAGGCTGGTCGCCGAGCTGCCGGCCGACTTCGCGGCGGTGATGCTGGTCGTGCTGCATGTCGGCGAGCATGCGAGCCGCTTGCCGCAATTGCTGGCATGGGCCGGCCCGCTGCGCGCACGGCATGCCGTGAACGGCGAGAAGTTCGCGACCGGCCAGATCTACGTCGCGCCGCCCGACCATCACCTTCTGGTCGGCGCCGATTCGCTGGTGCTGACGCGCGGGCCGAAAGAGCACCACGCGCGGCCGGCGATCGATCCGCTGTTCCGCTCCGCTGCGCTGATCCACCGCGAGCGCACGATTGGCGTGGTGTTGACAGGCGCGCTCGACGACGGCACCGCAGGTCTGGCGGCGATCAAGAGGTTCGGCGGCGTCGCGATCGTGCAGGACCCTGACGAAGCGCAGGAACCCAGCATGCCGCTGAGCGCGCTGAAATACGTCGACGTCGACCGCCGTCTGCCCGTCAGCCTGATCGCCCGCGAACTGGTCGAGCGCACGCGCCGGCCGGGCGCCCGCGCGCCGGCCGACACCCGCGAGCAGCAGGTCGTCGCCCATGAACACGCCATCTGCACCGCCGAAGGAGACGCGATGGAACACCTCGCTGCGATCGGGCGACCCTCGGGCCTGGTGTGCCCCGACTGCCAGGGCGGGCTGTGGGAGATCGAGCGTTCGCGGCCGCCGCGCTACCGCTGCCACACGGGCCACGGCTTCACCTTGCGCACCCTGGCGAGCGCGCACGCCGAGGCCACCGACGAAGCGCTGTGGAGCGCGATCCGCGCGCTGCAGGAGAAGGCGATCATCCTCAGACGATCGGCACAGCAGGCAGCCCTGGTCGGCGATGACCGCGCGCACGACGACGCCGATGCGCAGGCCGAAGCCGCGGAACGCCAGGCGACGATGCTGCGCGGCCTGGCCGAGCGGGCATGAGACACCCTGTGTCAACCTCCCGCCGTTTGAAGAAGGCGTTGTGCGGCGCGATCCCGCTCAGCGCAGGCTGCCGAAGCTCGAATCCTCGCCGGCTGAATCGGCGTCGCTGCGCGACGGCACGGTCGAGTATTCCTTGAGGCGGTTGTAGAGCGTCTTCAGGCTCACGCCGAGCGCGGCCGCGGTGCGCTCCTTGTGGCGGCCGAAATGCTCGAGCGTCGCCAGGGTCACGACCCGCTCGATCTCGGCCAGCGACATGCCGACCTCGATCTTCAGCAGCGGTGCGCCGCCGTTCACCGGCGGTGGTACCTCGTCGTTCGGCAGGCATTCATCGTCGATGATCTTGCCGTGCGCCATCACGTAGGCACGGTGCACGATGTTGCGCAGCTCGCGCACGTTGCCGGGCCAGCGGTAGTGCGCCAGGCGTTGGAGCGCGGGTTCGGAGAAGCGCTTGGTCTGGCCTTCGCGGCGGCCGATCTCGTTCAGGAAATGGCTCGCGATCAGCGCGACGTCGTCGGGCCGCTCGCGCAGCGCCGGCATGTGGATCGGGAATACGTTGAGCCGGTACAGCAAATCTTCGCGCAGCTTGCCGCTGGCGACGGCCTTCAGCGGATCGCGGTTGGTCGCGGCGATGAGCCGCACGTCGGTCTCGATCACCTGGCTCGAGCCGACGCGCATGAAGGTGCCGGTCTCGAGCACGCGCAGCAGCTTGACCTGCAGGTCGAGCGGCATCTCGGTGATCTCGTCGAGGAACAGCGTGCCGCCGCCGGCGCGCTCGAAGAAGCCGCTGTGCTGGCGCTCGGCGCCGGTGAAGCTGCCCTTCTCGTGGCCGAAGATCTCGCTCTCCATCAGCGTCGGCGTGATCGCGCCGCAGTTGACCGCGAGAAACTGGCGCGCGCGGCGCCGGCTCAGGTCGTGCACGGTGCGCGCGACCAGCTCCTTGCCGCTGCCGCTCTCGCCGGTCACGAACACCGTCACGCCGGTGCCCGCCACGCGCACGATCTGCTGGTAGACGCGCCGCATCTGCGCCGAGCGGCCCCACATCTGGCCGAAGTGGCCTTCGTCCTCGAGCACGGCCTCCATGCCGGCGGCGTCGGCGCCGAGCGTCGAGGGCTTGCGCACGCGCGACAGGATGCCCGCCAGCTGCTTCATGTTCAACGGCTTGACGAGGTAATCGGCGGCGCCCATGCGCAGCGCCTGGACCGATGATTCGAGGCTCGCGTGGCCGGTGATCAGCACGACCTCGGCCTGGCCGAGCGCCTTGATCTCGTCGACGAGCTGCATGCCGCTGCCGTCGGGCAGCATCAGGTCGAGCAGCACCACGTCGGGCGTCTGCAGCGCCATCTGGCGCCGCGCATCGCGCAACGAACCCGCCGTGGCCACCGAGAAACCCTCTTCGGCGATCAGCGCGGCCATCATTTCGGCGGCATCGGCCTCGTCATCGACAACCAGTGCATGCGGCACGGAAAACCCTCCACCATTTGCAGCAATTATTGGGGATTCAAAGGGGCTTCGCCAGGTCCTGTGACAAGCGCGGTGCGGTGTCGCGTCGCCAGCTTCGGCAGCCGCTTCAGGATCTGGATCAGCTCGTCGATCACGATCGGCTTCGCGAGGTGGCCGTCAAAGCCGGCGACCAGCGCGCGCTGGGCGTCCTGCGGCCGGCCGAAGCCTGTCAGCGCGAGCGCCGGCACGTCGGCGGTGGCCGGGCGGCGGCGCAGCGCCGCGATCAGCTCGTAGCCGTCCATTCCGGGCATGGCGACGTCCGACAGGATCAAGTCGAAGGTCTCGCGCTCGACCGCGGCCAGCGCTTCCTCGCCGCCCGCGACCGCCTCGACGTCGGCGCCCTCGAGGCGCAGCAGCGCGGCGAACGATTCGAGCGCGTCCTCGGCATCGTCGACCAGCAGCACATGCAGCCCGCTGAGTGCCGGCAGGCTCGCGGTGCCCGCGCTGCGCGGCGATGGCGCGGCGCCGCGCGGCAGCCAGACGCTGAAGCGCGCGCCCAGCCCCGGGCCGTCGGACCACGCGGCCACGCGGCCACCGTGCTCTTCGGCCAGCTCCTTCACCAGCGCCAGGCCGATGCCCATGCCGCCCTGCGCACGCGTCGTGCTGCGATTCGCCTGGCGGAACATCTCGAACACATGGTCGAGGAACTCGGGCTCGATGCCCTGCCCGCTGTCGATCACGTCGAGGCGTGAGAAGTCG
>Ga0207648_10006663_pt1 | contig 11462 bp, 5 predicted proteins | sample KBSMisM32_FD_184310 | JGI IMG/M metagenome (GOLD analysis project Ga0207648, IMG submission 184310) | Miscanthus rhizosphere microbial communities from Kellogg Biological Station, Michigan, USA - KBS Miscanthus M3-2 (SPAdes) (version 2) | ecosystem: Host-associated > Plants > Roots > Rhizosphere... | reverse complement strand
CTCGGGTGGCGTACGACATGATCTATCTCCCCACGGATCCACGCCTCACGTCGATCTTCCATGACGTGCGCCTGGAGCGCACCTACGTCCATCACGCTGACGGGTTTGACCTGCTGGCGTCAGAGACGCCACGCCGGCTCACGATCCCACTCGATCAGTGGCTCCCTGCTCGCTATCTCGCGTCGTTCACCTGGCCGGTCCCGGCGCAGCGGGTCGAAGTTCGCGACGACGGGATTCCGTACTACAACAAATCCCGAGCGGTCGACCTGCCCTTCATCGCCACGGTTTCCACCGACAAGGCATGGGTGATCGCGAGCTTCGCCCGCACCGCGGGCAACGTATGGAGTAATCCCGAGCTGACCTGTCAGCACGTCGACCCGCAGCCGTCGCTCCCATCGGGACAGCGCGCTGTAATCGAGCTGAAGATGCTAGTCATCCGCGGCTCGCTGGACGACGCGCTGGAGCGGGCGATCCAACAACGAGAGTCGTTGAAATAGACAGAGCGGCAACAAGAACTTCGCCAGGTCCCTGTGCTACTTGCCCAACTTGAGAATAGGCGACGTGATCAGCGAGCGCACGAAGACCGGCATCGGCCGGCGGGCCATCAGCGGGGTCGCGTCCGCGGCAGCGGCTCCGCGGTAGCCACCACCAGCGAGAACGAGTCGACGGCGACGGTCTTCGCACGGTTGTTGAGCGGCGTGATCGCGAAGAACCCGGCGGTCAGGTCCATCTGTCCGTCCAGGAACGCGGGCGGGACGGGCGGGTTCCACTCGACGCCATCGATGGAGTACCGCCAGGCGCCGGCTTCGCGCGTGATCGTCACCGTCATGCCGTCGCTGCCGTCGAAGCCGAAGCCGAAGAAGTGGCCGTCGTGATCGGCGCCGTTCTCCGAGTGGACTGAATAGCGCTCGGGCGCGCCGAAGACGATCGTGCCCGCGCGCGTGATCGACGCGCTGCTCGCGCCCACGTACACGCCGACCTGATCGATGAACTCCAATCCCACCAGCGGGCGGAAGATGGCGGTCACCGCGAAATCCTCGTCCCCGGTGAACCCGAGGTCGGACAGGGACACGCCGGGGCTGCTGTTGCCGTCCAGGCCGGCCGCGCCGTTGAAATCGGCCTGCGTCGTGCTCAGCATCAGCGAGCCCGCTCCCGTGTCCAGGCTCAGGTGGGGATCCAGCTCCGGCAGCGCCGCGCCGGTTCCCGGCAGACGGGCGGTGAGGCCCGTGAACCGGCCGTTCGCGTCGCGTAGTCCGGCCGACGCCTCGGCTGAAAACGTCAGGTCCAGGCGCCGGACCAGGGTGGCCGACGACGCCGTCAGCGTGAAGGTGTACCAGACCTGGTCAGGGTCGGCCGCCATGGTTTTCAGCGCGCGCACCGTCACTTCGTACGGGATGCCCACGTCCGACAGCGCCGGCCGCCAGCTCACGACGCCGGTGGCGCGGTCTACGGTCAGCCCGGAGGGGCCGCTCACCACCGAATAGCTATAGGCCGCACCGTGCGCGCCGGACGGCCGCGGCATGGCCAGCGTGAACGGCTCGCCGTAGAGCGGCTCGCGCCCGCGCAGCCGGACCTGCCGCGGTGGCCGATCCGACACCACGGTCTGGCTGCCCCAGACCGACACCCCGTCGAGCGAGATCGCGGAAAAGGCGCGGACCCAGGCGCCGTTGTCGTCGTCCCACTGTGTGCTGAAGATGCCTTCGTAGGTGACGTCGTCGAGCTCGAGCGTGAACGCGTTGTCGCGGCCGAGCTTCCAGCGGCCGGTCGCGCCGCCCCTCACGTCTCCGTCGGGCTCCAGCGTGACCAGGACCGAAGTGCGCATGGCCGGCGAGATCACCTTGTCGTGACGGATCAGCTTGTAGGCCCCGGGTACATCCCCTCGCCGTTGGCGCTCGAGGCTCTCGCCCGCGTAGCGGTGCGGCGAGGCTACCAGCCAGCCGTCGGCGTTCATGTAGAGCTGGTGCACGCGGACCTGGTGCTCCTCGCCGCGTCCGGCGAAGCGGGTATGGAAGACGAGGAAATGCCTCCCGGTCTTCGGGTCGTAGTAGGCCGAGTTGTGCCCGGGAGAGCGATAACCGGTCGTCGTCGCCGCGGGCTCTCCGGGCGCGGGAAGGAACTGCCAGTTCCCCATCAGCTTCACGCCGAAGGGCGCGATCGACGCGTCGTCGAACAGCGTGCCCGGACGCCCGGAGACGTTCGTCAGCTCGTTGCCCGCCGCGTCGAAGTAGGGTCCGTCCGGGTGCCGCGAGCGGCCGAGCCGGATGTTGTAGCCGCCGTTGGCATCGAGCCCGCCGAACGAAAGGAACAGGTAGTAGTAGTCCGACTCGGGGCTGAAGAGGATGGAGGCGCCTTCGATGCGGCTGTGGTTGCCGCCGATCAGCTTCTTCCCGTAGCCCTGGTTCGGCAGCGGGAACCCGGTGGCGCGATCGAGCTCCAGGATGAAGATGCCGCCCGAATACGAGCCGTAGACCATCCACAGCTTCCCGGCCTCGTCGAAGAAGACGTCGGGATCGACCGTGTTCGGGTGTACGGTCGGGTCGTAGTTCGTGCCGTCGGGGCTGGGCTGGCCGAACATCCCGGACCGCAGCATCACGCCGATGTTCGTGTAGGGGCCCGTGACCTTATCCGAGACCGCGACGCCCAGCGCGGCCACCGGCGCATCCAGCCGGCCCACGCAGTAATAGAAGTAGAACCGGCCGTCGTCGAGCTGGATGACGTCGGGCGCCCAGAAGGTGTTGCTGCCCACCCACGACAGCGCCTCCTGGAACTGCACCTGCGGGTCGGGGACGAGGGCGTTCCCCTGGGCGGCGGTCGTGTCCGTGGTGACCTGCGTCCAGCGCTGCCAGTCCCGCGTGCGCGCGGACGCCAGGTGCGAGCCGAAGACGTAGAAGTCGTGTCCGCTCCGCACCACGGACGGATCGTGGACGGTGACATTGGTGAATACGGGCACCTCGCGCAGGTCGGCGGTGGCGGAGCGAGAGGCCGTGACGAGGGTGAATGAGGTCAGGGCCGCAAGCGCAAGCAGGGAGTGTCGCATCGGAATCGTCCTGTGAGTGAGTAGTCGCCACAATCGTACGGCCATGGCGCGCGGCCCCGGAGAGCGTTGCCTACGTTTTGGCGGCGCGCCTCAGGGTGACGGTGACCCTGGTCGCTGAAGCTGCAAAAGGACCTTGCCGCCCGCGTCACGACGGCCGATATTTTGTTCAACGAAGGCACGCGCCGGGGTGGGATCTGGCAACAGGGTCCCCTCGGCGACGTGCCGTCGTCATCTAAAGGAGCTGTGACATGCAGAAAGGACGAGCCCTCCTCGTCGCTCTTGCCGCACTTGCCCTCGCCGTGGCCCTTCCGAATGTGGGTCGGGCGGACCACGACGAAGACAAGAATGCGCCCCAGGACATCGTCGTCGAGTTCGGCGCTCCGCAGCCTCAGACGGTCCCCAACAGCCCCGCGACGCACGTCCTTGTCCCGGACGATGCCGACGTCCGCAAAGGCGGGACGGTGACATTCGTCGTCAACGGGGGCGGACACGGGATTGCCATCTACCCGGTCAGCAAGAACACGACCCGCGAAGACATCTCGGCCGACCTTTGCCAGGGAGGCGAGACCGTGTGCAACGGGACCGCGCCCACGACGGATCCGGAGAACCCGGTAGGAACACAGAACCTGCGTTACCGGATCAAAGATGGGAGGCACCGCCTCGTCATCGACACGGATACCGGTGCCCATCAGCCCCGCGTCGACGATCCGACCCGTCGGCTCCTGTCCAGCTCGGGCACGATTCCGGCGGCGCCGGTGACGGCGGGCGCCTTCCTGGTCGGGACGACCGCCACCGCCGTTGGGAACCGCATCCAGTACCGGTTCACGGAGACCGGCCGCTTCCTGGTCATCTGCCAGAACCGCGGACATCTCATGAACGACTGGATGTTCGGCTTCGTCAACGTAGTCGGAAGGGACGAGGACCACGATCACGATCACGATGATGATCACGATCACGACCACGACTAGTCGCGACCGCGGCCGGCAACACCGCGGCGAATGAGTGGGAGGCGGGCCCTTTCGGGCCCGCCTTTTTCGATTCCGTTCAACTCCACGCCATGGGCGCTAGCGATAGTGACGCTGGTAGTGCTCGCGAAAAGCGGGCTCGCCTTCCTTGAGCGGCCGCCACCAGTCCTCGCGCTCGAGATACCAGGACACGGTCGCGGCCAGGCCCTCCTCGAATCCGACCTCGGGCCGCCAGCCCAGCGCGCGCAGCTTCCCGCAGTCCAGGCTGTAGCGGCGATCGTGGCCGGGGCGATCGGGGACTCGGCGGACGAGGCTCTCCGGCTTGCCCACCAGGGAGAGGATGCGACGCGTGAGGTCGATGTTGGCCACCTCGTTGCCACCGCCCACGTTGTAGGTCTCTCCCGGCTGTCCACGTTCGAGCAGGAAGTCCACCGCGCGGCAGTGGTCGTCCACGTGCAGCCAGTCGCGCACATTGAGCCCGTCCCCGTAGAGCGGCACCGGGATGTCGTCCAGCGCGTGGGTCACGAACAGCGGGATGACCTTCTCCGGGAACTGGTACGGTCCATAGTTGTTCGAGGCCCGCGTCACGATCACGGGCAGGCCGTAGGTGGCGAAGTACGAGTAGGCCAGGCGGTCCGCGCCCGCCTTGCTCGCCGAGTACGGGTTGCGCGGCTGCAACGCATCCGTCTCCCGGGACGCTCCGTGCTCCACGCTGCCGTAGACCTCGTCCGTCGAGATCTGCACGAACTTCCGGAGGCTGGGCGACCGGCGCGCGGTCTCCAGCAGCACGAACGCGCCGAAGACGTCGGTCTGGAGGAAGCGGCCGGCGTCGTAGAGGGAGCGGTCCACGTGCGTCTCCGCCGCGAAGTTGACCACGTACTCGCACCCCGGCAGGACGCGGCCCACCACCTCCGCGTCCGTGATGTCGCCCTCGACGAACGAGAAGCCAGGATGGTCCTGGACGTCGGCCAGGTTCTCCCGGCGGCCCGCGTACGTGAGCTTGTCGAGGACCACGATCTCCCAGCCCGGACGCCAGAGCGCAAGGAGGCGTACGAAGTTCGACCCGATGAAGCCGGCCCCCCCGGTGACGAGGATCCTCATCTCATCCGGCCCGCAGGTACCCGTCGCGCTCGAGGCAAAGCAGGATCTCGTTCGCGGCCTGTTCCGGGGAGAGGTCGCCGGAGATGACGACCTCGGCGTCCGCCGGTGCCTCGTAGGGGTCGTTGACGCCGGTGAAGTTCGCCACCTGGCCCGCCCGCGCCTTGGCGTAGAGGCCCTTGCGATCCCGCTGCTCGCACACTTCGATCGAGGTGGCCATGTGCACGAGGACGAAGCCGCCCCACGCGCTCGCCATCGCGCGCACCTCCTTGCGCACGGAGTCGTAGGGGGCGATGGGCGCGCAGATGGCCACGCCTCCGTTCTTGGTGATCTCCGAGGCCACGAAGCCGATGCGGCGGATGTTGACGTCGCGGTGCTCGCGGCTGAAGCCCAGCTCGGAGGAGAGGTGCTTGCGCACGATGTCGCCGTCGAGCAGCGTCACCGGCCGGCCGCCCATCTCGAGGAATTTCACCACCAGGATGTTGGCCACGGTGGACTTGCCCGCGCCGCTGAGCCCGGTGAAGAAGATGGTGAACCCCGCCTGGCTGCGCGGCGGATGGCGACGGCGCAGCTCTCCCTCCACCTCGGGGAAGGTGAACCAGCCGGGCAGCTCGCGGCCCTCGGCGAGCCGCCGCCTCATCTCCGTCCCGGAGAGGCTCGTGGGCTCGAGCCCGGAGGGGACCTGGTCCTCGGGGACGTACGTGTCCCGCTCCTCGAGGTAGACCATGTTCTGGAAGGGGACGATGCGCACGCCCAGATCTCTCTCGTGGCGTTGCACGAGCTGCTGCGCGGCATAGGGATCGTAGAAGGGCCGGCCGTCCTTGGCGGAGCCGGGCCCGGCGTGGTCGCGGCCTACGATGAAGTGGCTGCATCCGTAGTTCTTCCGGATGATGGCGTGCCACACCGCTTCCCGTGGCCCCGCCATCCGCATGGCCAGCGGCAGCAGGGAAAGCATCACGGTGCCCGCGGGATAACGCGGGAGCAGCGCCTGGTAGGCGCGCACGCGCGTGTAGTGGTCGATGTCGCCCGGACGCGTCATTCCCACCGAGGGATGCAGGAGCAGGTTGCAGCGCGCCTGCGTGGCCGCGCGCAGGGTCAGCTCGAAGTGCGCCCGGTGCATGGGATTCCGCGTCTGGAAGGCGACCACGTGCCGCCATCCCGCGCGCGTGAACCGCTCGCGCAGGTCGCGCGGCGTGAGGCGCGCCTCGGAAAAATCGTAGTGGGCCGGCAACTGCAGCCCTTCGACGCGGCCGCCGACGTAGTGGGTGTGCGTCTTCTCGAGCAGGTGGGCCACGCCGGGATGGTCGAGGTCGGTAGTGCCGTACACTGCCTCCGCCTCCGCGCGGCGATCCGGCTTCCACACCTCTTCCACGCGGAGAAGGGCGAGGGGCGTGCCCTCCGGATCGTGCAGGGCCAGGCGCGGGGTGCGGGCCAGGCGGACGGCGACGTCTTCCGTGACGTCGAGGACCACGGGGATCGGCCAGAGCGTCCCGTCCTTCAGGCGCATGCCCCGGCAGACCGACTCGTAGTCGGCCCTCTCCATGAAACCGCCCAAGGGGGAGAACCCACCGTTGAGCAGCAGCTCCAGGTCGCAGAGCTGCCGCGGAGTGAGGTCCCAGACCACGGCGCTGCGGCAGGCCGCCTTCAACTCCGGCAGGTGGTCCGAATCGGCCAGCAGCTCGGGCAGGGCGGAGCGGCCGTGCGGTGCGGGGAGTGGGTCGTGCATGGTGGCGCTCAGTCGAGGAGGGAGAGGCGGTCGCCGCTGAGGGCGGCCCGCACCAGGAAGAGGCCGGGCAGGGTCCGGATCTGCCGAGGAGGCGAGGTGCGCAGGATCGTCGTGCCACGCACGGCGTCGTAGTGCGCGTGGATCCCCAGCGCGGTGGGACCGCGGCCGAAGTCGATGTCCTGCTCGAGGCGTTTGAGCCGGTCGTTCCGGGAGAGGGTCCATTCGTAGGTGAGGTGGTTGTTGCCGACCGGCAGGGGGGTCTGTCCACCGAAGGCCACGCTCTTGATGCGGGCCCGCACCTCGTCCGCCCGGCGGTGTCGGAGCAGGGTCAAGTCGAGAGCATTCCCGGCCAGGTCCTCGAGCCGGTAGCTCTCCAGCGTGGCTCGCGCGTGGCGTTTGTCGTGCCGTCCGTCGCGATCGCCACAGTCATGGTCGTCGTCCTCCCAGAACGAGGAGGCGACGACGCCGGGAGCCACGGCCGAGCTGCGCGCGCCCGACAGGTCGTCCGCGGGAAGGACGGCGAGGTCGCGCCTGTCCGCGTCGAACCGGAACACGGCACGCGGCGGCGTCTTGTCGACGTTGACGACGAGGCGCGCGGCCGCGGAGTTGCCGGCGTAATCGATGGCGGCGCCGCTGACCGCCTGGCCGGCGCCCTCGGTCCGGAGCACGATCGGCGGCGTCACCGCGGCGACCCCCGACCCGCCGTCGGTGGCGGCGAAGCCCACGGTCACGTCCGACCGCTGCCACCCGAAAGCGTTGGCCGGCGGGCTCGCCGTGGCGGTGAGCGCGGGCGGCGTACGGTCGATGCGCAGGTCCAGGCTCCGGCGCGTGGTCTCTCCCTCGGAGTTGGTGGCGCTGCAGGCGAGCGTGGTGACGCCCTCGGCGGTGACGGTGGCAGGCTCGCAGCCGGCGTGGGAGAGGAGACCGGACTGCGGGGTGCGCACGTCCCACCGCACGACGACGTCGCTGCGGTACCAGCCGGCCGCGTTGGGCGGAGAGGAGACGATCCCCGTCACCACCGGAGGCGGTGGTGTGGGCATGACCGCCGGCGCCTTCGAGGGGCCGCCCACGAAGTTCGACGGCTCCGAGAGATCGCCGGCCGCGGTCTCCGCGCGCACGAAGTAGAGCGACTGCAGCGCGGTGGGCGCCGGCTCGCGGTAGGTCGTGGTGGCGGTGACGCCGACGAGGGTCCACGGGAGCGGGAAAGCCATGGGCAGGATTGGAGCCGCCGGAGTGGCGGCGGCCTTCACGCTTTGCACGGCCGCGCAGAGGGTGGTCTCGCCCATCTCGCCCGGGCACAATCCGTCGAGCTTGCCGTCGCGGATGTCGTCGAGCGTGAGCGGCGTATCCGAGCCGGGCAAGGTGACGGTGGTGGTCGGGGTCAGCAGCTCGTTGAACGGCCTCACCGTCGCCCGGTAGACGCGGTAGCGCGCGGCCCCGGGGACCGGATCCCAGCCGAGGACCACGTTGCGGCCCACGACGGCCTCGCTCTCCGCCTCGAGCCGGCTGGGCGCGGTGATGGCGGGTGGCGTGTCCGGCTCGAATGGACCCTGGAAGACCTGCAGGCCGCCGCGCTGGCGGGCGGTGCCGAAGAAGAGGCCGAAGGGCGTCGTCTCGAACGAGCGGCCGCCGTAGTTGTAGCCGTCTCCCATCCCGTTCTTGCTCACGGCCGCCCAGTGGATGCCGTCGTCCGTGCGGTAGAGGTCGAACCCGTACTGGTAGCCGAAGAGCCGGTCGAGATCGGAGAGCCCGGTGAGACCGATGCTCCAGTCCCACGTGCCGAGGTAGAGACGGTCGTCGTGCACGCCCATCCGCCAGAAGTGGCCGTTGAACCAGCTCCCGAACCCGATGCCGAGCCCGCTGAGCGGCCGCTTCAGCCCCTGGGGCGTGAAGCGCGGCTCGCCCACGATGAGGTCCCAGGTGTCGTCGGGATTGATCCGGATGAGCTCGGTGGGCCGGTTGGTCCCGCAGTAGAGCTGCCCGCGGAAGTCCATGAAGCTGAGGCCCTGGGTGGAGCGGAAGGTGGGATTGGCCTGCCAGGCGCCGTTGGTGATGATGGGAACGTAGTTGTACGGCGGCGCCCCCTCCGCGGTCGTCTTGTACACGCCGTAGCCGTCCTTGTTGATGAACGAGTCGCCGGTGGTGACGTAGAGCTGGTCCGCGAAGACGTGCAGGTTCCAGACCGGGAACTGCTCCAGCACCGGCGCGGCGAGGTACCACGCGTTGTTGCCGGCCCGGGGGTTGGCCGAGGCGACGATCTGGCCCACCCCGCGATAATCCCCGACCGTCGCGAAGAGCTTCCCCTTGTACGGCGTGAGCCCGCGGAAGCTGACGATCTTGCGCGTGCCGCCCGGTTGCGGCTTGCCCACCTCGCCGAGGAACGTGCCCGGCGCCTGGGGGACGGCCGCCCAGTTTTCGCCGTCCGTGGTGCGCAGCAGCCGGGGCGGCGGGAAGCCGATCGTGTCGTAGGGCGGGAAGTTCCCGAAGACCGCGCCCGAGGTCACGCCGCCGACGTAGAGGGCTTCCGTCCCGTCCGTCTCCGTGAACGTGGCCATTCCGCGGAAGCCGAGGTCGCGCGCGGTGAAACGCGGCGAGCCATCGGCGTTCACCCCGACCGGGATGGTGGCCGGCGACCGGAAGACGCGCCGCCACTCCTCGGTCTCCGGCGTGAACTGCCAGATCTCCGCGGCCAGCCGGTCGGGGTACTCTGCGACCGGAGGGCACAGATCGTCGAGCATGGCCAGGGGGTACACCTTGGTCCCCGTCTGGATGTCGTTGGCGAGCAGCGTGGTGCAGAGCTCTTCGCGTCCGGTGCCGACGTAGAGCTTGCCCTTGTACCACTTCATCGTCCAGGCCCAGGAGTTGGAGCTGGACCCGCCCTGCTCGTGGAAACCGTTGCTGGCCACGCGGCGGAACCCGGCCAGCATGAGCTCGTGAGCCATGATCGTGGCGTGCACCTTGGGGAAGGCGGTGGTGCCCGTGAGGGTGTGGTAGTGGTCGGTGGGGAGCTTGCCGAGGTCGACCGCGAAATCCGGCGAGAGCCGCGTGCGAGGTATGGTGACGAACCCATCGTTCTGCTCGCCGGGAACCAGGCTCCTCAGGACCACCCCGGTGGGCGCGGTCAGCGGGTCATTGCTGAAGCGGTCACCGGCCATGGTGTAGATGGGAATGCCGGACGCCTGGAGGATCGGGTCGGCCACCGATCGGAAGAGGGACATGGTGGACGTCTTCATCGACTCGACGCCCGGCCCGAGCAGGTTCAGCTGACCGGCGATGGCGCGGCCCGGGCCGAAGGCCCAATCCGCCAGCTCCGTGCCCTGATTGGGCGTGGAGATCATGATCAGCGCCTTCACGAGCCCGGCCACGCGGCTGTCCAGCATCGCCGCCTGCACGTCCACTCCGCCCTTGGAGTGCGCGACCACGTAGAGCTTGGTGACGCCGTAGTGCGCGGCCACCTTGGGGAGCAGATCGCCCACGGCGCGCGCGTTGACCTCGATCGACTCGTCGTTGCGGGAGTTGTCGCTGCTGAGGCTCACGTAGGCGGTGCGGAAGCCGGCCCCGTAGGCGGCCATGAACATGTCGTTGCGAATCCACCAGTCCGAGGCGTTGCCACGCAACCCGTGGACGAACAGGATCACGGGCGCCTTCTGGGCGAGGGGAGGGACGGCTCCGTAGAAGATGTTCGGCGCACCCGGATCGGCGTGGGGCAGGGGCACCGCGGCGGGCGCCGCGTCCTGCGCGGGCACGTCGGGGGCGGCGACCAGGCCGGCGGTCAGGGCGGCGGCCAGAAGGACGGGCAGACTCCTCGATCGGACGAGCCACTGCATGACGTGCACCTCCGCAGCGCAATCGCGGCGTGGTCACGGCCCGCCTTCACCGGCGGAGCGTGCGTACGCGCGGAGACGCACGGGAGGCAACAAGCGTGCCCGGCGTACACCGCGGCGGGCGGCGTGTGACGGGCGTAAAGTCTCCTCGCTGGAGGTCCGAAGTCTGCCCGCGCCGCGTGACGCGCCGCGGGGCCGGGCGTCGCGGTGGCGGCGGCGGAGGACGACGGGAGGTCCGTGGAACGGCTCGTGCTTCAGGCGGCGTCGATGACGGCGACCCGTAACCGCACGCTCGCCCGGCTCGCGATCTGTGTCCTGCTCCTCGGGCCGGGGGCGTGCGGACACGAGTTGGCGCCGGCGCCCGACCGGGGCGCGGTACCCGCGGAGTTCCAGGACCTGTACGGCTCGCTGCAGGCGACACTCGACTCCTTCAACCGGACGCTCGACGCGCGTGGCAGCGGCACGCGCACGCCTGTCACTTTCTCCGCGGAGCTGCTGACCGCGAACGCCAACCGCGGTCAACAGCTCCTGGGGTCCGACGCGCTGCCCGGGGCGCGCCTCGAGCTGGATCGGCTGCGCGCGCTCGGCGTGCGCGGCGTGGTCTTCACCGTGAGCTTCCCGCTGCTCTATCCGCCCTTCCACGCGTGGAGCCACACCGACCCTGCGCCCTACCTCGCCTTCTACCGGCAGGTCGCGGCGGAGGCGCGGGCGCGCGGCCTGAAGGTCGCCATCGGCACGGGGCCGATGTTCCGGGGGGTGTATTCCGCGGGGGCCGGCTTCGACGTGGGCGCCTACTACGACCAGCTCAGCAC
>Ga0207648_10006656_pt1 | contig 11469 bp, 12 predicted proteins | sample KBSMisM32_FD_184310 | JGI IMG/M metagenome (GOLD analysis project Ga0207648, IMG submission 184310) | Miscanthus rhizosphere microbial communities from Kellogg Biological Station, Michigan, USA - KBS Miscanthus M3-2 (SPAdes) (version 2) | ecosystem: Host-associated > Plants > Roots >... | reverse complement strand
CTCGCCATCTTTGCCGGCATCGTGGCCGGGGCGCCGCGGGACGCGGCGATCGGCGTCGGCGTGCTCGTCGCGGGCTATGCTTTGTACCGCATCGCCCGCCATCGATGATCATCCGTTCCGTAGCCGTCCTCGGCGCCGGCGTCATGGGCTCTCAGATCGCCGCGCACTTCGCCAACGCCGGGGTGCCGTCGCTCCTCCTGGACGTCACCGCCGACGCTGCAGCGCAGGGGCTCACGCGCGCGCGGGGGATGAAACCCGACCCGTTCTTCCTGCCTGACAGCTGGAAGCTCGTCACCACCGCCTCCTTCGACGACGGCATGGCGCGGCTGGCCGAGGCCGACTGGATCCTCGAGTGCGTGGTCGAGCAGCTCGACGCCAAGCGCGCGCTGGCCGAACGCGTGGACCGGGCGCGACGCGCCGGCAGCGTCGTCAGCTCGAACACGTCCGGCATCCCGATCGGCGTGCTGGCCGAAGGGCGCAGCGACGACTTCCGCCGCCACTGGCTGGGCACGCACTTCTTCAACCCGCCCCGCTACCTGCGCCTGCTCGAGCTGATTCCGACGCCCGACACCGATCCCGCCGTGCTCGACGGCATCGCCGCGTTTGCCGACCTGCATCTCGGCAAGGGCGTGGTGGTGGCGAAGGATTCGCCCAACTTCATCGGCAACCACCTGGCGCTCTTCGACGTGGTGCGCGCGCTCGCGCTCGTGGCCGCCGGCACCTACTCGATCGAAGAGATCGACGCGATCACCGGACCGCCGATCGGCCGCCCGAAGAGCGCCACGTTCCGCACGCTCGATCTCGCCGGCATCGACATCCTGGCCCACGTCGTGCGCAACCTGGCCGAGCGGCTGAGCGACCCGGCGGCGCGGGCCACGTTCGTCCTGCCGCCCTTCGTGGAACAGATGCTCGCCCGCGGATGGACGGGTGAGAAAGCCGGGCAGGGCTTCTACAAGCGCGTGAAGGGCGCGGACGGCGAGTCGCAGATCCTGGTCATCGATCCGGCAACGCTCGAGTACCACCCGCAGACCCGGCCGAAGCTGGGAGCGCTGGCGGCCGCCGAATCCGTGACCGACACGGGCGAGCGCATCGCGAAGCTGTTCAAAGGCACCGACCGTGTCGGCGACTTCCTGCGGCAGACACTGGGGCCGACGCTCGACTACACGAAGGCGGTCACACCGGCGATCGCGTACTCACCGGACGACGTGGACCGCGTGATGCGTTGGGGTTTCGGCTGGGAGCTGGGGCCGTTCGAGATCCTCGACGCCATCGGGACCGGACCGCGCGTCCGCGACGGTCTCGTGCCGCCCGCGGCACCTGGCCTGCAGCTGCTGCGCAGCGCGCGTGACCGCTCGGCGATCGTCAAATCGAACCCGGGCGCCAGCCTCGTGGATCTCGGCGACGGCGTGCTGTGCGTGGAGTTCCACTCGAAGATGAACGCCATCGGCGCCGACACCGTGCAGATGCTGCAGGCCGGCGTGCGCGAGGCGGCCAGGAACTTCACGGCGCTCGTCGTCGGCAACGAGGGGCTGCACTTCTCCGCCGGCGCCAACCTGATGCTGGTGCTGATCGAAGCGCAGGACGAGAACTGGGACGAGCTGGACCTGATGGTGCGCGCGTTTCAAGGCGCGACGATGGGGCTGCGCTACGCCGACGTGCCGGTGATCGTCGCACCCGCGGGGCTCGCGCTCGGCGGCGGATGCGAGATCGCCCTGCACGGCGACCGCGTGCAGGCGGCCGCCGAGACCTACATCGGCCTGGTGGAAGTGGGCGTCGGCATCATCCCCGCCGGCGGCGGGACCAAGGAGATGACCGTGCGCGCGGCGGACAGCGTGGCGCCCGGCTCGGACCTGATGCCGCCGATCCAGAAGGCGTTCGAGACCATCGGCTTTGCCAAGACGTCCACGAGCGGCCCGGACGCCGCCCGGCTTGGCTACCTGCGGCCCGCCGACGGCATCACGATGAACCGCGAACGGCTGATTGCCGACGCCAAGGCGCACGCGCTGCAGCGGGTGGCCGACGGCTACCAGCGGCCGGTGCCGCGCACCGCCATTCCGGTCGGCGGCGACACCGTGCTGGCGCCGTTGAAACTCGGCATTCACCTGGCTTGGCGCGGCGCGCGCATCAGCGACCACGACGCCCTGATCGGGCGCAAGCTGGCGACGATCATGGCAGGAGGGGTGGTGCCGCATCCGACCACGGTGAGCGAACAGCACCTGCTCGACCTCGAGCGCGAGGCCTTCTTGAGCCTGCTCGGTGAGAGGAAAACGCTGGAGCGGATCCAGCACACGCTGAAGACCGGCAAGCCGCTGAGAAACTGATCAGCGCCAGCGCGGCAACAACCGGCCCGTTCTCGCCTTGTAGCGCGCGAACTCCTCGGCGACCGGACTCCGTGCGAACTTCGCTTCCTCGTAGCGCGCGAGCCACTGGAAGTACAGCGTCGCCAGCACGATCAAGCCTGCGCCCCAGAGGCTCGGCCACAGCACGATCGTCGAAATCTCGGTCAGCAGATAGCTCGCGTAAAACGGATTGCGCACGTAGGCGTACGGACCAGAGGTGTGGACGAACTGCGGCAAATCGTCATTGCCTGCATACGAGAACGGGAGGCCTCGAATCGAGAACGCGGCCCAGTGGAAGATGGCGAGCGCTGTCGCGAGGCCCGCGACGCCGATTGCGGCGAGCCAGAGGGGCGCCGGCGTCCCCAACTGCATCACCGCGATCATCCCCCAGAGCGACGCGACGATGCCGAGCCCGCGCGGACTGCGCCGTCCAACGTCCCGTTTGAAAACCGCGCTGGCCGCGATGGCCAACCACGCGAGAACCGCGACCGGCAGGATCTGCAAGATGCGGGTGAGCGAAGGCACAGCTGGTATACGAGCCATACTATCCAGAGCTGGTCAGTGGGGCCATGAAGATCGTGGACCGCGGAAGCGGGATACCCGTCGTAGTCGTGCCCGGCATTCAGGGGCGCTGGGAGTGGATGTCGCCCGCCGTGGACGCGCTGGCCGCGCGCTGCCGGGTGATCACGTTCTCGCTGGCCGACGAGCCGAGCGCGCAATGGCCGGCGCGGAGCGACGGCTTCGACGGCTACGTGGAGCAGGTGGCGCAGGCGCTCGACGCCTCGGGGCTCGAGCGAGCGATCGTCTGCGGCGTGTCGTACGGCGGCCTGGTCGCCGCGGCGTTCGCACGCCGCTATCCGGAACGGGTGGCCGCGCTCGCGCTGGTGTCGGCGATCCCGCCGTCGTGGCGCCCCGACGCGCGGGCGAAGTTCTTCATGCGGAGTCCGAACCTGCTGCTGCCGCTCTTTCTGCTCGGATCGCTGCGGTTGTATCGCGAGATCGCGGCGGCGCACGACGGCTGGGGTCGTGGGATGTGGGCGTCGATACGGCAGGGCGCGCGCGCGCTGGCGCACTTCCCCGCGCCGGCGCGAATGGCGCGCCGCGCGAGCATCGCGGCCGACGCCCACGTGGAAGGGCTGGCGTCGGTGCACGTTCCGGTGCTGGTCGTGACAGGCGAAGCCGGATTGGACCGCGTAGTGCCGACGCAGCTCACCGCCGAGTACACCCGTGTCTGGCCGCACGCCACCGCGGTGACGCTCGCGCGGACCGGTCACCTGGGGCTGGTGACGCGACCCGCCGAGTTTGCCGGCATCATCGCGCGCTTTGCGGAGGAGGCAGGCCTGAAGGCCTGCAACCACGAACCGGAGAGACTGGTTGGCTGACATCGTTCGAGAGATTCCGGGCGCCGTCGGGCCGCTCGAGTGCCTGATCGACCGTCCCAAGACGACGCCGCGCGCGGCGGTGGTGTTCGCCCACCCGCTGCCGATCGAAGGCGGCACGATGCACACCAAGGTGGTGTACCAGAGCGCCAAGGCGCTGTCGGACATCGGCTGCGTGGTGCTCCGCTTCAACTTCCGCGGCGTCGGCCGCAGCGCCGGGGCGTGGGACGAGGGGCGCGGTGAGATGGACGACTTCCGCACCGCGGTGGATTACATGGCGGCCGCGCATCCGGGCCTCGACCTCTGGGCCGCCGGGTTCTCGTTCGGCTCGTACATCGCCATGACCAGCGCCTGCGACGACGATCGGATCTGCGCCATGATCGGGATAGCGCCGCCGGTGGACCGCTACGAATTCGGGTCGGTGAAGCTGTCCACCAAGCCGAAGTTCGTGATCCACGGCGAGATGGACGAGCTGATCTCGCTGAAGCTGGTGCGGCAGTTCTACGCGCAGCTCAAGGACCCGAAGGAGATCGTGGAGATCGACAGCGCCAACCACCTGTTCGACGGCCAGGCCGGCGAAGTCGGTGACGCGCTCCGTGACCTGCTGGCGGATTTCTCATGCACGACGCCGTAATCGTTTCCGCCGTCCGCACCGCCGTCGGCAAGGCGCCGAAAGGCGCGCTGAGCACCGTGCGCCCCGACGAGATGGGCGCCACCGTGATTGCCGAGACGCTGCGCCGCGCGCCCGGCGTGGAGCCGCGCGAGATCGACGACGTGATCCTGGGCTGCGCGATGCCCGAGGCCGAGCAGGGGCTCAACGTCGCCCGCATCGCCAGCCTGCGCGCGGGCGTGCCGGTGGAAGCGTCGGCGGTGACGATCAACCGGTTCTGTTCGTCGGGACTTCAGGCCATCGCCTTCGCAGCCGAGCGCATCATGTGCGGCTGGGCGAATGCCATCGTCGCCGGCGGTACCGAGTCGATGAGCCTGGTGCCGATGGGCGGCAACAAGGTGTCGCCGAACCCTGCGCTCGTGGACAGCTATCCCGACGTGTACCTCACGACGGGGCTCGTGGCCGAGAACCACGTCCGCGACTACGGCATCGGCCGCGAGGAGCAGGACGCCTTCGCGCTGCGCAGCCACCAGCGGGCGCTGGCCGCCATCGACGCAGGCCGCTTCAAGGACGAGATCGTGCCGCTCGCGTACCGCGTGGCGTCGCCGGGGAACGGAAAAGGCGGTGCCCCGGTTCGAGACGTCACGTTCGCGCAGGACGAAGGCCCTCGCCGCGACACGTCGATCGAGGCGCTCGCGAAGCTGCGACCCGCCTTTCACGCGAACGGCAGCGTGACAGCGGGCAACTCGTCGCAGACCAGCGACGGGGCTTCCGCCGTGCTCGTGACCTCGGCGGCATTTGCCAAGGAGCGGGGGCTGCAACCGCTGGCCCGCTTCGTCACCTACGCGACGGCGGGCGTCGAGCCGGAGCGGTTCGGCATCGGTCCGGTGCCGGCGATCAAGAAGGCGCTGAAACTCGCGGGCCTCACGCTCGACCAGATCGACCTGGTGGAGCTGAACGAAGCGTTCGCGGCGCAGGTGCTCGCCTGCCTGCGCGAGCTGCCGATCGACCCCGATCGCCTCAACGTGAACGGCGGCGCGGTGGCGCTGGGCCACCCGCTCGGCTGCACCGGCGCCAAACTGACGACGACGCTGCTCTATGAGATGCAGCGCCGCAAGGCGCGCTACGGCCTGGTGACGATGTGCGTCGGCGGCGGCATGGGCGCCGCAGGAATTCTGGAGAGGATGTAATGGCGACCGAGACCCAAGTCGTGCGCGGGGGATCCTGGCTCTTCGAGGAAGCTGGCGACACGTTCACTCCCGAGAAGCTCTCCGAAGAGCACCGGCTGATGGCGCAGACGACGGCCGAGTTCGTCGAGGCCGAGATCATGCCGGCGCTGCCGAAGCTCGAAGCCAAGGACTGGGCTCTGGCGCGCACGCTGATCAAGAAGTGCGGCGAACTCGGGCTGCTGGGGCTCGGCGCGCCGGAGCAGTACGGCGGCCTCGATCTCGACAAAGCCTCGTCGCTCGTGGTCGTCGAGCGCGTGGCGCGATCGGCGTCGTTTGCCACCACGTTCGGCGGTCAGGCCAACCTGTCGGTGCTGCCGCTCGTCCTCTTCGGCACCGAGGCGCAGAAGGCCAAGTACCTGCCGCGCATCGTCTCGGGCGAGATCATCGGCGCCTACGCCCTCAGCGAGGTGGGCTCGGGCTCCGACGCGCTGGCGGCCAGGACGCGCGCCACCCGACAGCCAGACGGCAGCTGGCGGCTGTCGGGCGAGAAGATGTGGATCTCGAACGGCGGCTTCGCGGACCTCTTCATCGTGTTCGCCAAGGTGGACGGCGAGCAGTTCACGGCGTTCATCGTCGAGCGCGCGTTCGGCGGGCTCACCTCGGGGAAAGAGGAACACAAGATGGGGCTGCACGGATCGTCCACGACGACGATCCTGCTGCAGGACGTACCGGTGCCGGCCGAGAACGTGCTCGGCGAGATCGGCCGCGGCCACAAGGTGGCGCTCAACACCCTCAACTACGGCCGCTTCAGCCTGGGCGCGATGTGCGCCGGCGGCAGCCGCGGCGCGATTGGCGACGCGGCGAAGTACGCCGCCACGCGCAAGCAGTTCGGCCAGCCGATTGCCGCCTTCGGGGCGATCAAGCACAAGCTGGGCGAGATGACGGCGCGCACGTATGCCGCCGAAAGCCTCGCCTATCGCACGTGCGGGCTCATCGACGCCGCCATCGCGCAGTCGAACCACGACGGCGCCTCGATTGCCCGCGTGTTCGAGGAGTTCGCCATCGAGGCCGCCATCTGCAAAGTCATGGGCACCGAGACGCTCGACTACGTGCTCGACGAGAACGTGCAGATTCACGGCGGCAACGGCTTCGTGGCCGACTACATGGCCGAGCGCTACTTCCGCGACGCGCGCGTGAACCGCATCTTCGAGGGCACCAACGAGATCAACCGCATGCTCATCCCCGGCATGCTGGTCCGGCGCGGGCTCAAGGGAGAGCTTCCGCTCGTCGCGGCCGCCAAGCGCCTGCAGGATGAAGTGCTGTCGCCGTCGATTCAGGCCGGCGGCGACTCCGACGCTCCGCTCGCCGACGAAGCGCGGCTCGTCGCGTCGTTCAAGAAGGTGGCGCTGATGGTGATCGGCACCGCGCTCCAGACCTTTGGCGACCGCCTCGAGACAGAGCAGGAGGTCTTGAGCTTCGCCGCCGACGTGCTCATCGACACCTACGCGGCGGAGAGCGCGGTCGCGCGCGCATCCGCGGCCGCACGGCAGCGCCACGGGCTGGCCGCCCTGCACGAAGCGGCGGCGCGCGTGTTCGTGGCCGAGGCCGCCGGTCGCGTGGACGCCGCTGCCAAGAGCGCGCTGGCGGCCACCGTGGAGGGCGACACGCTGCGCACGCTGCTGGCCGCGCTGCGCCGGGTCCTCAAGCCCAATCCCGTCAACACAGTGCGCCTGCGCCGTCAACTGGCGGAAGCGGTCACCGAACGCGGGTATATTTTCAATTGATGCGCCTGTTCCTGCCGGCCGCGGCCGTCGCGGCCCTGGTCGTTTCCGCCGCCTGCACTTCGGGGCCAGCCTCTCCGATGGATCCACAGGCGTACGCGAAACGGCTCACCGAGGCGCGCGCGCTCAAGGACAAGACGTTCCGGGAGGAGCCCGAGCCGATCCCCGCCGACAAGCGCGACAAGCTGCTGCCGCTGCGCTATTACGCGCCCGACCCGTCCTACAGCGTGCCTGCCGAACTGAAGCTGGCCAACGAACGCCCGGTGTTCGAGATGCCGACCTCCACGGGCAAGCTGCGGCGCATGGAGCGGGTGGGCGTCCTGGAGTTCCTGCTGCAGGGGCAGCCGATGAGCCTTGCCGCCTTCGTCGAGGAAGGCCAGGCGCTCGAAGTGCTGTTCGTGCCCTTCGCCGATCTCACGACCGGCAAGGAAACCTATCCGGCCGGCCGCTATCTCGAGATTCGACCCACGTCGACCGGGTTCTACAACGTCGACTTCAACACCGCCTTCAACCCCACGTGCGCCTACAACGCCACGTACGACTGCCCGTATCCACCGCCGTCGAACCGCCTGAAGGTGGAGATCAAGGCCGGCGAGAAGGCGCCGGCCGACGAGAAGGCCCCGGCCGCGTGACCTCCGCGCTGCAAGCCGTCATCTTCGACTTCGACGGGGTGATAGCCGACAGCGAGCCGCTGCACTTCCGCGCGTTTCAGCAGGCGCTCGCGGAAGATGCGCTCGAGTTGACGCCCAAGTTGTACTACTCGCGCTATCTCGGGTACGACGACGTCGGCATGTTCCAGGCGTTCGCCGAAGACCACGGGGTGGCGATGGACGCCGCGCGCGTCGCCGAGCTCGTCGCGCGCAAGGGCGCCAAGCTCCAGGCCATGCTGAGCGCGGGCTCGGTGCTGTTCCCCGGCGCGGTCGACTTCGTGCGCGCCGCGGCCACCGCGGTTCCGATCGCCATCGCCTCCGGCGCGCTGCGTCACGAGATCCAGGAAGTGATCGACGCCGCCGGCGTCGCTGATCTGTTCGCCGCCATCGTCGCTTCCGGCGACACGCCGCAGAGCAAGCCGTCGCCCGAGCCGTATCGCCTGGCGTTCGAGCGGCTGCAGGACGCCGCCGGCACCACACTCGATCCGCAGCGCTGCGTCGCGATCGAGGATTCGCGCTGGGGACTCGAATCCGCCCGGGGTGCCGGGTTACGCTGTGTAGGAGTGACCAACAGCTATCCGGCCGATGAGCTGACCGGCGCCGAGCTGGTCGTCAGCGGACTGCACGCGTTGACGCTCGACGCGCTCGATCGATTGTGCGGCGCCGACGCCGCCGGGACACCTTGAGGACGATGCGAATCGACCTGGTGGAAGCCATCACCTCCGCGGCCAACGCACCGGGCGGCAGCCTGGCCCAGGCAGCGCTCGTGATTGCGCGCGTGGAGTATCCGCGCCTGGATCCGGAGCCGTACCTGGCGATGCTCGATGCCATGGGCGACGCCGCGCGCAAACACATCGAGGCCCACTCCGAGTGCAGCGGCAGCGCCACCCCGTCGGTGTGCGTGCAAGCGCTCAACCGGTATCTCTTCGACGAGCTCGGGTTCGTCGGCAACCGCAAGCAGTACGAGGATCCGCGCAACAGCTGTCTCAACGAGGTGCTCGAGCGCCGCACCGGCATCCCGATCACGATGTCGGTGGTCTACATGGAAGTGGCGCGCCGCGCCGGGCTCCGCATCGAGGGCGTCAACTTCCCCGGCCACTTCCTGGTGCGTTGCTGCGAGGGCAAGCCGCGCCGGGGCGCCGGTCTCATCATCGACCCGTTCCACGGCGGGGCGCTGCTGACCGAACACGACTGCCGCATGCTGCTGCAGCGGCACGTCGGCGACGAGGTGGCGTTCAGCAAGTCGCTGCTGGCGTCGGCCACGCGGCCGCAGGTGATCTCGCGGATGCTGCTGAACCTCAAGCGCCTCTACGTGCACATGCGCTCGTTCCCGCAGGCGCGCGAGGTCACCGAGATGCTGCTGGCGCTGACGCCGTCGTCGCTCAGCGAGCTGCGCGACCGCGGCCTGCTGGCCTATCACCTCAACGACTTCACGTCGGCGCTCCGCGATCTGCAGGCGTATCTGAAGCTGTCGAGCATGAGCGAGCTCGACGACGACACGCGCGAGGAGCAGGAGCAGATCTGGGAGCACGTGAAGACGCTCCGCCGCCGCGTGGCATCGCTGAATTAGACGAACGGGCCGCCGGCGGCCCCTACGACGGCTAGGACAGCGTCAGCAGAGAGCCGATCACCATGAGGGTGGCGCCGAACGCCACCTTCCACGACACCGATTCGCCGAGCACGAGCGCCGCAAGGACGATCGTCAACGCCAGACTGAGCTTGTCGATCGGCGCCACGCGCGAGGCGGGCGCCAGCTGGAGGGCGCGAAAATAGGCCAGCCAGCTGAGCCCGGTCGCCACGCCCGACAGCGTGAGGAACAGCAGCGGGCGGCCGCGCACGGCCGCCAACGCCTGATGCTCGCCCCGCAGCACCACGATCCCCCACGCGAAGACCAGGACGACCGCGGTGCGAACCGCCGTCGCCAGATTCGACGGCACCCCTTCCACGCCGATCTTGGCCAGGATGGCGGTGACGGCCGCGGCTCCCGCCGACGCGAACGCAAAGACCCACCAGGGCATTTGGACCTCCCGCCGTATACTCTGCGATCCATGGCACATTTCGAACGACTCCTCGTGGGGCTGCTCCTCGTCGTCGCCGCCGCGCCGGCCGCGCGGGGCGAAGTGCTCGAGAAATCACGAAAGGTCGCGGGCGTGACCGTGCAGTACAAGGTCGTGCTGCCGGCGGGTTACGACGCGGCGAAGACCTACCCGGCCATCATCGCCCTGGGTGGCGGGCCGCAGACGATGAACACCGTGGACGGCGTGCTCAACCGCAACCTGCGCGCCGAAGCCGAAAAACGCGGCTACATCGTGATTGCGCCGGCGGCGCCGGACGGCGAGCTGTTCTTCGAGAGCGGCGCCCGGATTTTTCCCGAGTTCCTGCAGGCGATGCTCGCCGACTACAAGATCCAGGACGGCAAGTTCCACATCGCGGGGCCGTCGAACGGCGGCATCGCCGCATTCCACGTGGCGGCGGCCAACCCGCAGTACTTCCTGTCCGTCACCGCGTTTCCCGGGTACATGTGGCAGCCGACGAACGCCAAGCTGATGGCGATCTCGAAGATGTGCGTCTTCATGTACGTCGGCGAGAACGACGACTACATGTGGCATCCCGAGATGAAGCGCGAGGCCGAGTTCCTGCGATCGAAAGGGACGGTGGCGCGCTACACCGTGGAGAAGGGGCAGCCCCACCGCATCGAGACGCTGGCGGGCGTCAACGCGTCGAGGCTGTTCGACGGGTTCGAGGAAACGAAGAAGGGCTGCTCGAAGTAGCGGCCACCTGGCGCTCACCGATCGCCTGAAGCAGCCCCACTGCCCACGCGGCGGCAAGCACGATGAAGCACCCGACCGCGAGCTGCGCGTAGCGGTCGACCAGCAGCCCCATCGTCCATCCGTACAGTTCGGTGAGGGTGCTGGCGTCGCTGAGGCCTCGATCGTCCTCTCCGAACGGCAGCCGTCCCGTGGCTCCTGACCACGTGGTGCGCACGTCCATGAAAGCCAGCGCACCGATGGCCAGACACGCCCAGCGCAGATGCTCGCGCCGCAGCGGATGATCCGCACGCGCGTACATCGTCAGCATCAGCACGCTACCGAGCACGAAGCAGCCGCCGTCGCCCATGAACGTGAACAGCTGACGCGCGTAGAGCGGATGCAGGGCAAACGTGCCTGCGAGGGCCACGCCCAGGACGGCAGCCGCCGCCACGACCCAGAACCAGCGTTCGATCTGCCACGCGCGATACGCACCAGCGGCAAGCCCCCCCGCGAGCAGCAGCGTGACCAGCGGGGAACGCTCGGAACCAATAGGCGTGATCCAGGGGCCCGGAAAGGCGGCAAAGCCGGTGAGCCAGGCGGTCACGGCGTGGCCGCTTTCGTGCACCCACATGGCGAGCATGTGGACCAGCGCCGGCGCCACCGCGGTGGCCACGCGGGCGCCGATCAGCGCGCCGGGTAGTGCCAGAGCGCGCACGTAGAGCTCCCGCCGGGCAGCGTCCATGCCCTATTTATCGGCGGGCGGCGCGATCGTCGTAGCGGTGTCGACCGTG
>Ga0207648_10006654_pt1 | contig 11470 bp, 11 predicted proteins | sample KBSMisM32_FD_184310 | JGI IMG/M metagenome (GOLD analysis project Ga0207648, IMG submission 184310) | Miscanthus rhizosphere microbial communities from Kellogg Biological Station, Michigan, USA - KBS Miscanthus M3-2 (SPAdes) (version 2) | ecosystem: Host-associated > Plants > Roots >... | reverse complement strand
ATTCACCTGATCGCGATGCAGAAACGCGCCACGGCGCCCGCGCGACGTCGCCATGCCTTCGGACAGCATTTCGATCACCGCATCGAAATCCCGCCGCATCAACTCCCGATACGGATAAGAACTCCGTACAAACGCGAACAGCTCGTCTTCGTCCCAGTCATCGCAAGCCGCCATTGCGACGATCTGCTGCGCCAAAATATCCAGCGGCGCGCGCGGAATCTCCAAGCGGTCCAACTCCGCCCGTTTGATCGAACGAATCACCGCCGCCGACTCGATCAGTTCATCGCGAGTCGTCGCAAAGATCCTGCCCTTGGGCTTTGCGCCCACCCAGTGCCCTGCGCGTCCGATGCGCTGCAGAGCAACCGCAATCGACCGCGGCGAGCCAATCTGGCACACCAGGTCAACCGTCCCAATGTCGATCCCCAATTCGAGCGACGCCGTAGCCACTACCGCCCGCAATTCCCCGCGCTTCAGGCGCTGCTCTGCTTCGAGACGCAGCCGCCGCGACAGGCTCCCGTGATGCGGCAACACTGCGCCCTCGCCCATGCGTTCACCCAGTGCGTGAGCCACGCGCTCGGCCTGCCGCCGCGTGTTGACGAACACCAGCGTAGTACGGTGCTCCGCCGCCAGCTCAGCCGTGCGATCGTAAATCTCCGACCACATTTCGTTGCTAGCCACCGGCCCGAGTTCATCGCGCGGCACTTCCACAGCGATATCCATATCGCGACGCCGGCCGACTTGAACAAGGTGCGCCCGCTCGCTCAAAAACCGCCCCACCTCTTCAATGGGACTCACCGTCGCCGACAACCCAATCTTCTGCACGCGCCCCTCGGCCAGCGCCTCCAGCCGGGCCATCGACAACGCCAGATGCGACCCCCGCTTCGACCCCGCCACCGCGTGAATCTCGTCGACGATCAGCGTGCGCACCGAGCGCAGCATCTGCCGCGACTTCTCCGCCGTCAGCAAGATATACAGGGATTCCGGAGTTGTAACTAATATATGCGGCGCCTTGCGCGTCATCAATGCGCGCTCGGCCATGGGAGTATCGCCCGTGCGCACTGCCGCCCGAATTTCCGGCAGCGCCGCGCCCTCCGCGCGCGCCAGTTCCGCGATTCCCGCCAGTGGAATCTCCAGATTCACGCGCACGTCGTTGCTGAGCGCCTTCAGCGGCGAGACATACAGGATGCGCGTCTCATCCCCCAATTCGCCCACCGCTGCGCTACGCACCAGTTGATCCAGCGCGTGCAAAAACGCTGCCAGCGTCTTGCCCGATCCCGTGGGCGCGGAAATCAACACATCCTCGCCGGATTGAATCGCCGGCCAGCCCAGCCGCTGCGGCTCCGTGACGCCGGCGAACTGCTGCGCGAACCATTTTTGAACCACGGGGTGAAAGCGGGAAAGCGGCATAAAACGAGGGGCCCTGCCTTTTAGCATAGCGCCCCATTGGCCATCTGGAATCGAGTGTTTATGCTAATCTGAAGCGTCGGGCATCTGCCGCCGTGAAGGCACTCTAATCGCGTGAACCCAAATATATTTCCCCGTAGAAGTGCGTGGCTGGCCGCGCTCGGTCTGGTGGCACTCGTACTCGCGTCGCTGGTGATCCAGGGATGCGGCAAAGGTGGCGACGTTGCTGCTGACGGTGGCAAAAAGGGGAAGGGCAAAGGCGGTGATGGTGGACCTGTACCCGTCGAAGTGGCCACGGTGATGCGCAAGGCCGTTCCTATTGACTTGACTGCGGTGGGCAACGTCGAGCCGCTCTCCACCGTTTCCGTACGCCCGCAAGTCAGCGGCCAGATCCAGGAAGTCTTCATTGAGGATGGCCAATACGTCGCCAAGGGCCAGAAACTATTTCAGATCGATCCGCGCCCCTTTGAAGCTCAAGTAGCGCAAGCCGAGGCTACGCTTTCCCGCGATCGCGCTCAGTTGGGGCAGGCGCAGGCCAATCTGGCGCGCGACGTAGCCAACGAAAAATACGCGCGTGAGGCGGCCGACCGCTACGTGCAATTGTTTAAAGAGGGCGTGGTTTCACGCGATGATCGCGACCGCTTCGCCTCCAGCGCCGACGCGCTCACGCAACTGGTGCTGGCCGATAAGGCGGCCATCGAAAGCGCGCAGGCGCAGATCCAGTCCGACGCCGCAAACCTGGCGCAAATCAAACTGCAGTTGAGCTTCACTACTATCTTTGCCACGCTCGACGGCCGCGCCGGCAACGTCACCGTAAAAGCCGGCAACATCGTCACGGCAAACACAACCGAAGTGTTGTCCATCGCGCAAGTGCAGCCCATTTACGTAACCTTCTCGGTGCCCGAAAACCGCCTCGCCGAAATCCAGCGCTACATGGCGGGCACGCGGCTTCCTGTCGAAGCAGCCGGTCAGGACGATCTGGTCAATCCCGAACGCGGCTTGCTCACCTTCATCGATAACAATGTCGACACCACCACCGGGACTATCAAGCTGAAAGGCACTTTCCCCAACGCCAACCGCAAACTGTGGCCCGGTGAATACGCCAACGTGACTCTGAAGATGTCCACGCAGTCGAATGCGCTGGTGATTCCCACCCAAGCCATGCAGACCGGGCAAGACGGCAACTACGTTTACCTGATCAACGCCAACCACGTTGCCGAGGTGCGTCCCATCACCATCGGGCTGCGCCGCGAGACCGAGTTGGTGGTCGACAAAGGGCTAGCCGAGGGCGACACCATCGTCACGCAAGGCCAGTTGCGCTTAGCGCCCGGCAGCCGCGTGAGTCTGCCCGGCGAAAGCGGCCGCCGGTCGAAAAGCGGCGGCTGATCGTTACTCGATCACCACGTCGCGGTCGAACACTACATCGAGCGTCGTCCCCTGGCGCAACTCCACTTCGTTACCGCGCGTCAACAACACTCTCGCTAGCCCCACCGCCGTTCCTACCCCGGCCCCGATTCCGGCGCCTTTGAAACTCTCGTCCGCTAATCCGCCGATAGCGGCTCCCGTGCCCGCGAGTATCGCCACTTGTCCCGCGTCTTTCCCGCGCGTGCCCGCCGCCTTCACTTGACTCTCCGTGTCGTCCACTTTCTGCCCGTTTTCGCCCGAATCGACTTCGCTCAAGCGCGGCGAAATCTTCACCATCTTGCCGCCCGCGAAGGTCATGGTCTCAAGCCGTATGCCCAGCTCCGCGCGCCCTTTCACGTGCCCGCTGCGCTTGGCATGCGAGACCAATCCCTGCACATACGTGCCCGGCGGAATCACAATCTGGTTGTTGACTGCCACGGGAGAGACGGTTTGCAAATACACCTGATTGCCCTCGGCCGCCGTGCGGGTGCTGACCGAATTCATCATGCGCAGCAGCACGTGCGTGCCCTTGGGGATCTCCGCGGCTCCCGCGCTAAAACTAAACACAAGCAACGCGGCGGCGCACTTCATATTGCCACGCTAGCATGAAGTTGTGAGCGCCGGAATGGTCCTGCACAGCGGCGGGCCCACGCCCGTCGTCAACGCCAGTCTGCTCGGCGTAGTCGAGGAAACGCGCCGCCATGCGCGCATTACGCAACTGTGGGGCGCGCGCTTCGGAATTGACGGCATTCTGAACCAGGACTTCATCGATCTGCTCGCGCTCGACCCCAATCGCCTATCCGCCGTCGCGCTCTCGCCGTCGTCGGGGCTGGGAACGTCGCGCCGCTACGTCGACGAAGAAACCCTCGCCGCCATTCTAAAAGTTCTGGTCTCCCGTGGCGTTGAATATCTGTTCTACACCGGCGGCAACGGTAGTATGGGAGCCGCCGCGCGCATCGCCGAAAGCAGCGGCGTCCGCATCATCGGCATTCCCAAAACCATCGACAACGATCTCACGCACACTGATCACACCCCCGGCTACGCCACCGCCGCGCGCTTCTTCGCCTGCGCCGCGCGCGACATCGGAGCCGACAACCGCGCCCTGCCCGGCCAAGTCGAATTCATCGAAGTCCTGGGACGCAACACCGGGTGGCTGGTGGCCGCCACCGCCCTGGCGCGCCGCGATCCAGACGACGCCCCCCATCTGATTTATTTCCCCGAGACCCGCCTACCGCTAGCGCAATTACTCGATGACGTGGACCGCGTCTACCGACGTCTCGGCCATTGCGTCGTCGCCGTCTGCGAAGGACAACTCGACGAATCGGCACAGCCGTTCGGAGCCGACGTGCGTCCTAGCTCCGGACGTCCCCTTGCGATGAACCTGGCGCATCGCTTGGCGATGCTGGTAACCGAAAAACTCAAGCTGCGCGCCCGCAGCGAGAAGCCCGGATTGCTAGCGCGCTCCAGCGCCGCGTATTTTTCGCAGCTTGATTGGGACGAAGCCCGCCTGGCCGGCGAAGCCGCCGTACGCGCGGCCATCGCTGGCGAATCCGGTGTGATGATCACGCTCGAACGCGAGCCCGGCAGCTTCTACTCGGTGCGCTGCGGAACCGCGCCGCTCGCAACCGTGGCCTCCGCGGAACGAGCCTTCCCCGCCGAGTGGAGAAACGCTGCCGGCAACGATGTGACGAGCGCGTTCCTCGATTACGCGGAACCGTTGCTAGGCTTGATCGAGCACTATCCCACGCTCTGAGTCGCAGCGAGTTTCTTCAAGTCGACCGTCTCGTCGCTCGCCTGCTCGGGCGTCAGCGCCGTCCCCGCCGCCAACATTTTCCGCGCCGCGATGTGGTCGCCGAAGCGATTCACCGAATCGACCGCCAGCAATCTCCCCTGTTTGAAGTAGAACACCGAGAACTTGCGGTTCTCGATACTGCCGCGCAGCACGGACTGCTCGTGCCCCCCCGACAACCCAGCCATCTGGAAGCGGATTTCGTATTGATCGGTCCAGAACCACGGAACGTCACGATACGGCGCCGGATTCCCCATAACCGCTCGCGCCACGCACTTGGCTTGGTCGACCGCGTTCTGCACCGACTCCAGCCGCGCGCGCGGATGATGCGAGCAATCCCCGATCGCAAAAATATCCGGATCGCTCGTGCGCAGAAATTCATCCACCGTGATGCCGTCGCTCACATCGAGCCCGGCCTCGCGCGCCAGTTCCACGTTCGGGACTACACCGATCCCCGCAACGACCAGATCCGCATCGATACGCCGCCCGCCGGTCAACGTCACACAGTCCGGCCGCACTTCCGCCACCGCGGTATTCAGCAGGACTTCCGCACCTTGCCCGCGGTGCACATCCAGAAAGAAATCCGACAGCGGCGGCGAAACCGCGCGCGCCATTAACCGCGGAGCCGCCTCGACCACAGTCACCGGCTTCCCCGCGCCGCGCGCCGCCGCCGCAACTTCGAGTCCGATGAAGCCTCCGCCGATCACCACCACTCCATGCCGCGCCTCGGCCAACCGTTGCCGCAGCGTCACCGCTTCATCGAGAGACCGCAGATACAGCGCGTGCTTTGCGCCCGGCACCGGCAAAGAACGATTGCGCGACCCCACCGCCAGAATTAACTGCTCGTAAGCAACCGTCCCGCCCCCGGCCAGATGCACCAGCCTCCCGCCGCGATTGATTTCCGTGACGCGATCACCCAGGATCAGATCGATGCGATGTTTCTCGTAGTAAGCCAGCGCGCGCAGGAACACGCCGTCGGCTTCCTGCTTACCAGTGAGAAAATCCTTGGAGAGCGGAGGCCGCTGATACGGTGCGTGCGCTTCCTCGCAGATCAACGTGACCGTGCCGTCATACCCCAGCGTGCGCAACGCAGCGGCGGCTTCGAGCCCCGCTTGCCCGCCGCCCACGATCACCACGCCCGGTTGCATGGGCGTCTAAGTCTGCCGCTCCGGCATGCGCACGATCAATCCTGCGAGTTGCGGCTTCATGTGGATCTGGCAGCTCAGGCGGCTGTTGGGCTTGCGCTCGGCCGCAGTCGCGCCCAGCATTTCTTCCTGTTCATCGCCGATGGGATCCAGCCGGTCGAGGAACGCCGGATCGACATACACGTGGCAGGTGGCGCACATCATCGCGCCGCCGCATTCGGCAACGATGCCGTCGATGCCGTTCTTGATGGCGTTCTCCATAACAGTAGTGCCCACGGGCACGTCGATTGTAGTGGTCTCGCCGGTATGCGAGATGTAAGTAACGTTAGGCATTGTCAAAATTCAGGTGCGGAAGCGCTCGTCGATCTCCACCTGATAGCCCGTGACCAGACGATTGGTTTCATTCGCCATGCCCACCACGGCCATCAACTCCGCGAACTGCGCGTCCGACATGCCCGCCTTGCGGGCCGCGACGGTGTGCGAAGCAATGCAGTAGCCGCACTGATTGCTGGTCGAGACCGCCAGATATACCATTTCCTTCGTCAAGGGATCGAGCGCCCCCGGCGCCATGATCTGCTTGACCGATTCCCAAGTGCGCCGCAGCGTCGCCGGATCGTGCGCCAGAGCTTTCCAAAAATTATTGATGTAATCCGTCTGCCGCGAGATCATGATGTCGTCGTAGACCGCCTTCACTTCGGGAGGCGCGTCCGCGTACTCAATGAATCCCAGCGTGGCCATTTAATTCCGATTCCCCTGCGGTTCCGTGCGTCCGGCCAGCGCCTGCACCACCGGCCCGCCGCACACTCCGACCCCGGTGTTCAGCAGAGCGTTCAAGAAATTGAAGAGCACCGAATACACCGTCTGCTCAGTCACCGGAGCTTTGTTGGGCAGCCGGAACGAAGCCGGCAATTCTTTGTTGATCTGCAGGCGCACCGAATAGGGCAGCGCCCGCCCGCTGCGGTCGCGTTGATTGGCGAGCTGAATCGGAGTCTGCAGCACCGCCCCGCTGGTCCCGTCGACGTAAAACTGGCAGCGCGAAAACCACCCCAGGTTCGCCGGATCGGCCGCATCAAACAGCAGCAGGGGCGCCTGCCGGCTCTCGGCGTTCAAGTCCAGCAGCACCCGCCGCGACTCTTCCTCGAAGCGAAACTCAAACCCAGCCTGGCGCGCAATGTTCTCGATAAACTCCCGGTCGAGTTCCAGCAGCAACAATTTATGCGGCCCCGCCTGCAAGACTTGCATTCATCGTTATTCTAGCAGCCGTTGGAAAAAGGAATTGGCTGGATTGGTGTCCGGCATGCCAAGGTTTCGTCATGAATCCGACCTGTCACCCGCCGCGGGCGTGTACTTGTAGGCTCGCAGCCGACACCATGTGCAATCCGTTGGTGCGGGCGAAAAGCTTGAGCTCACTCGGCGACCTGCCGGGTATAAATCCTGTTGCATCAGACTTAGTTGTGGGTGTTAAACTCAAAGACTTCGGAGAGGCCGGTATGAATCACCGCTTCATAATTCCCAGTTTGCTACTGGTTAGTTTCGCGTTATTGGGGCAGGCGCAGTCGCAGGTATTTAACCGGAATCTACTGGTTGGTTCGTGGAAGGTTAACTGGGAGAAGTCAAAGCTGGAACATCCAGGGGCAGCTTCTCAGATTGGGAGTCTGTATCGACAGTACAGCGATTATGGGGACGGGTTCATGTTGCATACCATGATTGCAGTCGACGCCACTGAAAGACATGCACAAATAGTAGTGATCGCAGCCGTGAAATACGATGGCAAGGAATACCCGACGTACGCGGGAAAAAGGTTAGCAAGCGTTCTGTCAACTGGTAAACAACCAGGCGAAACCGTCGCTTTCAAGGTTCTGGATGCTTACATGATGGAATGGACCGACCGGACGTACGGAAAGCTTAATGCCACAGGAACCGTCGCGCTTTCACGGGACAGCAAAACTATGACGGATACCGCCAGGGACTTCAATCCTGAAGGGAAGCAAGTCTCGATAAACGTCTTTGTTTACGAAAAGCAGTAGAGCAGAGCACTCGGGATTCGGCGCATGAACCTCTTCGAACGCGGATATCGAACAGGTCAAGGCTTTCGACCGCGAAGGCTTGAGTGTTTCGCAGCGCCCATGGACGCACCGGCACAGCGGCTGCCGACTTCTCGCGCATCCGTAATGCGGACCTCGGGCGCTTCACGGTCGATCGCCTCATGTCGATCATCAACCGTCTCGGATCACGCGTCGAGGTGAAAGTGAAAGTCCGGCGCGTGGAAACGTCCGGGCACGCGGCATGACATTAAACCCTCCCAGAGCTTTGATTAATCGGCAGCGGTCAAGAGAGTCATCGGAAAAGGGGTAGCGGATTAGTGTCCGACCCGCTGGCTGCGTACGCAAATGAGCTGGGGCTCTGATGCAGAATAAGACGTGACCCAGGCAGAGTCCTCAAATCTTGAGCTTAGCTGGCGACGCCTTGACGGAGTAGATATTCTTCGCGGCCTCGCGATCTTCTTCGTGATGATGAACCACGTAAATATTCGGCTTCTGATCGCCAAGGTTCCCTACACAGCCCGGCTACCTCAGGTTCTGGTGCCTTCCTTGGTCTGGAACGCTCAGTTCGGAGTTCAGATCTTTTTCGCGGTCTCTGGCTTCCTTATCACGTCTACGTCACTTCGACGCTGGGGCGCGCTATCGAATATTAGCGTGCGCGATTTTTACCGGCTGCGCTTTGCTCGTATAGCGCCGCTATTCCTGCTTCTACTCTGTGTCCTAAGCATTCTCCATTTCGCGCAGTTCAAGAACTTCATTGTCCCGCCAAAATTTGGAGGACTCGGTGGAGCGCTCTTCGCGGCGATTACGTTTCACATCAATGTTCTGGAGGCTAACCGTGGCTATCTTCCTGGCAATTGGGATGTTCTCTGGTCACTGTCTGTGGAGGAAATGTTTTACCTCGTTTTCCCGCTGGTCGCGCGGCTATTGGGGCGAGGCAAGTTGCTCGTCGCTCTGCTTCTTGGGCTCATCGTTATCGGGCCCTTCGGCCGCACCGTACTTGCTCGTGGGAACGAAATCTGGAGTGAATATTCGTACCTGGGCCGCATGGATGCCATCGCTTTCGGCTGCCTTACGGCGCTGATCGTTTCAAGAATTCGTTTCTCCATTCCGGTGCTCCGGATGATTGCCGGTGTTGGCATAGCGAGTCTGATCTTCATCCTGGGATTTTCGAACCGCGTCTACCGCACAGTTCTGGGTCGCAGTGGACTGGAGATGACAATCGTTGCGGTGGGAGCCTGCATGGTCATCGCTGCCGCCGCCCAGACGCAGTGGAGGAGTCCGCGTTTTCTCGGCCCGCTCCTTAGCCTCGGCCGGCGCAGCTACGAAGTCTATCTGCTGCACATGTTCGTCGTCTTCGCCTTGTTCAATGCCTTCGTTGCAATGGGCAAGCCGATGGGCGCTGTGCCAGTCCTCTTTGTTGCTGTGATTCTGATCGCTAGTGCATTCGGAGATCTGGCCGCGAGATTCTACTCTGAGCCGATGAATCGGCTGCTACGCAGGCGCTCGGTAGACGGGCCAAGTCGTCTGGGATCGGTGATCGATGGCGAACGTGTTGTCCTGAGCGAGGCCAATTTGGCCCCATAGCGCGAGATCGACCCGATTAAGGACCGCCCTTTATATTGGAGGAAGTGTTTCCAAATCCTCCAAAAGCTTTGGTCCTCTTTGATATCGACGGGACCTTGCTGCGGCGTGCGGGTACGCATCATCGCCAAGCTCTGGCCGACGCTGTGAAGAAAGTCACCGGCATCGTGACCACTACAGACGCCGTTCCAGTCGCAGGCATGCTCGATCGCGACATCCTGACGGCTATGCTGCGCCGCGAAGGCGTGTCCGCTGCGTTCATACGCCGGCATATGCCTGAAATCGTCGAATACGCGCAGCGGGCCTACCTGCGCACTTGCCCTGATCTGCGCCGCAAGGTTTGCCCGGGCGCGCGAATGCTGCTCTATAAACTGTGGCGGCGTGGAATTCCGACAGGCCTCGTCACGGGAAACCTCACTCGCATCGGCTGGACCAAGATGGACCGCGCCGGACTGCGCCGCTACCTGCGTTTCGGGGCCTTTGCCGAAATGGCGCATGATCGCGCGGACTTGGTGGGGATCGCCCTGCGCCATGCGCGCCGCGAAGGTTGGATCGATCGCGCGAGTCCGGTGGCGCTCATCGGCGATCATCCCAACGACATTCGCGCCGCGAAAGCTCACGGCGTGCGCTCGGTCGCGGTCGCAACCGGGCTGATCGACGAAACGGAACTGGCGCAACACGCGCCGGACATCTTAGTTCCGGACATGCTCTCTCTCTCGATTGAGATGCTGTTTCCCTAGGGTCTCGGCACCTACTTGCCAAAGCGGGTCTGTTTGTGCACTTGACGTTTGTGGTAGCATAGGATTGCTTTCATGGACAACCTCCTCGAAGCAAACCCCCACCAACGGAGTTGAAGACAATCACCGAATGAGTTTTACCGTATTCCTGGGCAATTTGCCCGCTTGGGTAACCGCGGACGATATCAAGGGCTGGCTCACTGCCGAGAACCTGGTCGCGGACGCAATTAAAGTAATCCGCAATCCCGAAACGCAGGAGTCCAAGGGCTTCGCGTTTATCGACGCACCGAATGCCGAGGAAATGAACTCCATCATTCGCCGCTTCGACCGGGCGCCCCTTGAGGATCGCTTGCTGCGTGCCAATCCCGCCCAGCCTCCCAAGCCGAAAGGCCAAAGTGGCCCAGGATCGGGACCGGGTGGACGTCCGAACACTGGGTCGTCCGCTTCCGGCGGCGCGCCAGCTGCCGGACCACAGGGTCAAGGTGCGATGGGCGATCGTCCTCCGCGCCGCGCCAGGAAACCGGCGGGCGGCGGCGGGATGCGGCGTCAAGGCATGAACGGCGGCCCGCAGAGCGCCTTTGCCGAAGAACTCGCCAAGGCTCTTTAATAGCTGACAGCGGGGCGGATCTCCGGTCCGTGTTCGATCTCCAGGCCGAACCGCGCGCGGACCACAAGTCTGCCCATACGCACTGCCAAGTCGGTCAGGAGGCCGGCAGCGGAGCAGGAGCTCCGCCCCACTTCCACTTTCGGTGCTATACTGATTCCCTAAAGAAAGCCAATGGGCGCCGCGCTTAGCAGGGAGGCGGGCCGTACGGGGGAGGCCAATTCTTGTGATCGACCTGCTTATCATTCGTACCCTTTTTGTCGCCGTGCTCGCCTGCGCGGCGTTTTTCCTACATCCGTTCAACCTGGACGGCCCGGTCGCGGCAGCAGTCGGCGCGGTGGTGGGCGGCGGCGTGGTGCTGTTCGAGTTCCGCATCCGCCAAGTTAGTTTGAAAAAACTAATCGGCGCGGCGTTCGGTAGCGTTCTGGGAATCCTGGGCGCATACCTGATTTCGCTGGTGCTGGATCACGCAGTTCCCAATAACACCACCACGATTTCCTTCGTCGACGTGGCGCTGCTCGCCTGGATGACTTACTGCGGATTAGTGGTCGGCGCAGCCAAAGGCGACATGCTGAATCTGGCCGCGCTAGGGGGCCTGTTCGGCGGCGAGGCTGGGTCCAAGCACTCATTCAAGATTCTGGATACCAGCGTGATCATCGACGGCCGCATCGCCGACATTGTCGAAACCGGGTTCGTCGACGGAGCGTTGGTGATCCCGCAATTCGTCCTGCATGAGCTGCAATTGGTGGCGGATTCATCGG
>Ga0207648_10006653_pt1 | contig 11473 bp, 9 predicted proteins | sample KBSMisM32_FD_184310 | JGI IMG/M metagenome (GOLD analysis project Ga0207648, IMG submission 184310) | Miscanthus rhizosphere microbial communities from Kellogg Biological Station, Michigan, USA - KBS Miscanthus M3-2 (SPAdes) (version 2) | ecosystem: Host-associated > Plants > Roots > Rhizosphere... | reverse complement strand
GGCGCGTCAAAACTAGTCTCTAATGTTGAATTCAGTGCTTATCTCACTCATCTCTGTTGCAGTCATCCTCGGCTTCATGATCCTCATCCACGAGTTCGGCCACTATGCCGTGGCCAAGCTGCTGGGTGTGCGCGTGGAGCAATTCGCCATCGGCTTTGGCAAGCGCCTGGTCGGCTTCCGTAAGGGCGAGACCGACTATCGGATCAACGCCATCCCCCTCGGGGGCTACGTAAAAATGAGCGGCGAGAACCCGATGGATCGCCACACCGACGATCCCCGCGAATTCCTGAATCACTCTCGCTGGCATCGCTTCCTGATCGCCATCGCTGGGCCGGCGATGAATATCCTGCTCGCCATTGTGCTTCTGACCGGCGTCTACATGGTGCACTACGAGCACCCCGGGTATCTGGATCAGCCAGCGATCGTCGGCTACGTCGATCCGAGTTCTCCGGCAGGAAAGGCTGGAATTCAGCCCGGGGACCACCTTACGCAAATTGATGGCGTCCGCAATCCCAGTTGGGAACAGGTGGAGATGAAGCAGTTGGTAAGCGCGAATCAGCCGCTGCCGTTCGAGGCAGAGCGGAATGGGCAAACCTTCCGGGGATCGGTAGTTCCGGCTTCCGATAGTGCTGACGAGCCACCGTCGGCGGGATGGTTGCCAAAAGTTCCGGTGATCATTGGGGACGTCGAAGCCGGCATGCCGGCAGCGAAGGCCGGTTTGGTCGAAGGCGACAAGATCGTTGCGATCGACGGACAGCCTGTGACGTCCATTCAATCCATGATCGACAGTCTGCAACGCACCAAAGAGAAGCCACTGCAACTGGCGATTGATCGCAGCGGAAAGGAGATGACGTTCAACGTCACTCCGGTGCTAGCGGACACGCCGGGTACGCAGAAACATTATCGTCTCGGCTTCAAGAACTCCTACCAGATTTCCGTGTCGAGGCTATCTCTTCCCGAGGCGCTCGATCGATCTATAGCTACAAACCGCAAGCTCTCCACACTCATCCTGGAGTTGGTCGGCCGTCTGGTTCAACGCAAAGCCTCTCTTAAAACGGTTTCCGGTCCGATCGGAATCGCTCAGCAGGCTGGAATCGCAGCCCAGCAAGGATGGATGCCTTTTCTCGAACTCACCGCAGCCGTGAGCTTGAACCTAGGCATCTTCAATCTTCTGCCCATTCCCATCATGGACGGCGGCGTCATTCTGCTGCTCTTCATCGAGAGTTTGATGAGGCGTGATATCAGCATGCCGATTAAAGAGCGCATCTACCAAGCTGCGTTTGTTTTTCTCGTGCTGTTCGCCGCAGTCGTCATCTACAACGACATCGTGAAAACGCTCGGCACGAGACTACCCTAGTCTCAGCCGCGATCTTTGTGATTGGTTCGGTTCCGTAAAGGCGTATGCTTCGTGCATGCGCCTGGCCGTTCTACTTCTCCTCACCGCAACCGCTCTCGCCCAGTGGCAACCGCAAGAGAGCCCTACGAAGGAATCCTTGCGAGGGGTCAGCATTTTCGACCGCGAAAACATCTGGGCGAGCGGTACCCACGGCACTTATGTCATGACGAGAGATGGCGGCAAAACCTGGAATGCGGGCAAAGTCCCAGGCGCTGAAGACCTGGATTTTCGCGGAGTCAAAGTCTTCAAGGAGGACGTTTTTCTTCTTGCTTCAGGAACCGGCGACAAGTCCCGCATTTATCACCTTCACATCGGGAAGCAGTGGGAACTCCAGTACACCAATCCGGAGCCGAAGGGGTTTTTCGACTGCATGGTGTTTGCTGGCGAGCGCCATGCTGTCGTGATCGGAGATCCGGTGAACGGTAAATCTCAGGTCCTTCGCACGCGCGACGGCGGGCAAAGCTGGCAATACGTCGATCCCAAGAACATTCCGCCGGCCATCGACGGAGAGGGCTCCTTTGCCGCCAGCAATTCGTGTGTCACAAGCAATGGAATCGAAAACATCTGGTTTTCGACCGGTGGCCCCGCCGCTCGGGTCTTCCATTCTTCGGACGGCGGTGAAACTTGGGCGGTCGCTGATACGCCAATCGTCCGCGGCGCCCCGTCGCAAGGTACTTTCTCGATCGCTTTCCGGGACGGGCTCCACGGCGTCGTCGCAGGGGGTGACTACCAGCACCCGGAACAAACCGGGCCTCACCTCGCCCGGACTGAAGATGGCGGCAAAACCTGGAAGCTTGCGGATGCCACGCCACAGAAGTTCTTCTCCGCCGTTGCCTACATCGGCGGCACGGCCCCTGGAATGATCGTGGTTGGGCCGGCTGGGTTCGGCCTCTCAAGAGACGAACTGCACACTTGGAGTTTGTCTGGAAGCGAGGGTTTCCATGCCCTGGAATCAAAGCAAGGGGTCATCGTTGCGGTGGGCGCAAACGGCAAAATAGCGATGCTCAAACCGTGATGGGCGTAGCCCTAAAGCTCAGAGAGATTCACGACTCAGCGACTGGAGAGAGCTTGCGAATGAGAAATCTAAACTAGCACTTTAAGTTTCTCGATCCTTTAACTAGCAACTTTCGTTCGTGCTTTGCCGTGACGATCGTGGCTTGTTTGCCATATGCGGAACTTGCAGTGTCCGGTGTGCGTTGCCGCATGTTCAGAAACCACGTGTCCAAAACAAAACCCGGTTTCAATCAGTTTTGAACTCTAGGACGACCGTCGCGGGTCCAATGTCTAAACACCCTGAAGGGTGGGACCTCTCTGCTAAACTATGGAGTCCTATCGCCTCGATCGAGCGGCGAAAAACGGTCGTCTGCACCATCGGCAATGTGCGCGTGGGCTCTGGTGCACCAGTCGTGGTGCAGTCCATGACCAATACCGACACGGCAGATGTGTTTTCGACCGTCGAGCAGGTTGCTTCGCTTGCCCGCGCGGGATCGGAACTAGTCCGCGTGACGGTGAACAACGAAGATGCGGCAGAGGCCGTCCCTCTCATCGTTCGGGAACTTGATCAGCGCGGGGTTCATGTACCGATCATCGGCGACTTCCACTACAACGGCCACATTCTTCTGAAAAAGTATCCCGGCTGTGCCCAGGCGCTGGCGAAATACCGCATCAATCCTGGAAACGTGAGCGTAGGCCGTAAGGACGACTCGAATTTCCGCACCATGGTGGAGGTCGCGGTAGAGAACCAGAAGCCGGTGCGCATCGGCGTGAACTGGGGATCGCTCGACCAGTCGCTTCTGACGCGGATGATGGATGAGAACTCTCGTTCGGCCGATCCGAAAGATGCTCGTGACGTGACCATGGAAGCCATGGTGGTGAGCGCACTCAATTCGGCGAAACTGGCGGAGCAGTATGGTCTTCGCGCAGACCAAATTATTCTGAGTGCCAAAGTCAGTGGCGTACAGGACCTGGTCGACGTCTATCGTTCTCTCGCGAGCCGATGCAACTATCCGCTCCACCTCGGGCTTACAGAAGCCGGCATGGGAGCAAAAGGAATTGTGGCCTCGAGCGCCGGTCTTTCCATCCTCTTGCAGGAAGGGATCGGCGACACCATTCGCGTTTCGCTCACCCCAGCGCCCGGCGGGGACCGCGCGGAAGAGGTTCGAGTAGCGCAACAGATCCTTCAGTCGCTCGGCATTCGTAGCTTCACTCCCCAGGTCACGGCTTGCCCGGGTTGCGGTCGCACCACCAGCACCTTCTTCCAGGAGATGGCTGAGCAGATTCAGACCTATCTGCGCGAGCAGATGCCGGTCTGGAAGCAGAGCTACTCGGGGGTGGAAGAAATGAAGGTCGCCGTGATGGGATGCGTGGTGAACGGCCCGGGAGAGTCCAAACACGCAAATCTGGGCATCTCGCTCCCGGGGACCTTCGAGGAACCCAAAGCTCCGGTTTACGTCGATGGCCGCCTGCTTACCACGCTCCGCGGCGACAAGATCGTCGAAGAGTTCAGAAGGATCCTCGACGAATACGTCGATTCCCACTACGCCGCGAAGTCCGACACTCCGGTTGTGGTCTGATACTCCAGCTCAATCGAGGATTGCTCGCCCTGCGCCCGCCCCTGGCCCGAGCCGCTATGGCGTGCTTACGTAGATTACCGACTTAACCCACCTTGCTTGGGTGCTGTCATAGGTCTGCACGGCAACCCGATGCGTACCGGGACCGGGCAAAGTGACGGTTGCGCCGCTCGGGAGCGAGCTGACGCTCGGGTAGTCCGCGTGCTTCACCCCATTCACATAGATCTGCATGTGGCTGACCGAGTCAGGCCCTTTGGCCGTCGCCGCGATGGTGAACTTCCGCGGCACATGACTGCCGTCAAGCGGGGCCGTGATGTGGGTAATTTCCTGATTCGGACCACCGAAGGAAGGCGGGAAGTTGAGGGCGTACTGGTCGTACGGGTCGGTTTTATACATCGGAATTCCGGCAGGAAAATTCCCTCTCCTTGTGGCAATCGATGGGGAATAGGTAAACACCGAGACCGTCTTCCGCGATGGGCTCACGGTCAGAATCCGCAAATAGCCGTAGCCAAAGTAGCCGTTGTTTCCCTGCCCCTGAAAGTCGGACAGGATCTGAATCGGCCGGTTGGGGTTCGAGCACAACGTGGTCCAGCTCTGCACGCTGCAATCGACGTATCCCACGCCGTTGTAGTTGGGCACATTCGGATAGTTTCCCGGACTCGGATTTCGAATATGCCCGCTCAGCGCCAGGAACACATTCGGATGCTGGCTTAGAAGGTTGTACCAAAGCCCAATTCCATCGGTGCCGCCACCGACCGGCCTATAGGAACTGACCGAGTCATTCAGACACCCGTAAACGTTGGGCGAGAACCCGGAGCACAGTGGATAGGCAGTTCCCGGGGCAAAGCTGCGCCCGAAGGTTGGCCCCGATCCGTCGTTGGAAAGGTAGGCATGCGTCACCACAATTACAGGGCCGTTGAAATTCGAGATCAGCGCGTTCGCCGCATTTACCACCCACTTCTGCGGAAAAAGCTCGAGCGAGAGGATCATGAATTTCGTCGACCCGATTTTTATCGTCTTTTGGAAATTCGGCGTGCGCTTTCCAAACTGGTCGAGAATATACGCCGCAGGGTTGATGCCCAGCGTGCCAAAGTAGTGGAAATAGTTGGTCGAGCTCCGCGGTTGCGGCCGATCCGCCTCGCAGTCGTAGTCGTGATTTCCTATGGTTGGCTGGTAGTAAATTCCATGCGAATTCAGAACGTTGATTGCCGATCGAGCCTGCTGCCACTGGGTTTGCCAACCGGCGGGGGGCGCATTCGCACACGTGCCAACGATGTTTCCGGCATTGTCGACCGGGTATCCGCCTCCGTCGACAATGTCCCCAAGCCCAATGACTGCTTTTACGTTTAACGAACTCTGGTGCCAAACCACCCAGTTCACCTGATCTTGTAAAACGTAGGCATAGTTGCCGTGGTAATACTGCGTATCAGGAAGGACGACGATAGAAAAGTCAGGATCCGTTGCTGGAATGGAAGCCTTTTGAGCTCTGGATATTGGTGAAGACGCAAGAATACTGCTGAAAACCAGCAGCGCTGACGCTGCATACCTCATTTACATCCTCCTGTTCCCGCACGAGCTGGCACACGCCACCGCGAGCTCGTTCTCGGGTAATGCACTTTCAGGAAATGGGGGGAGGACGTTCTTAGGGAAAAAGTACTTTGACCCTGTAGATAGCCTATAAGCTAAACGGCCAAGAAGTGTGAGGTAACGGGAGGGAGTGTCCTTTTGGGGGGAAGGAAAATTCGACCTGCGCAGTTAGGAAAGCTGGGACTAGACGAGCATCACGATGGCAGAAGCCGGAGTCAGGGTTTTGCTAGCCGAGACTGAATGCGGAATGAAACACACGGGAATCTTGCATTCGCGTACCGACCGACTGGTCTCCCTTCGCGTGGCACCGTGAGATACCATGGAAGGTCATCTCGGCCGTTGTTCCGGCTCATTGCCGCGCGGCGGGCTCCCATAATCTTCTGATCATACAAGGAGCATTCATGGCCACTCTTACCCACTCAAATCCCACAACTCCTCTGACCACCAATGAGCACCTGCTTCGCTGGGTCGACAAGATGGCGGAACTCACGCAGCCGGCACGCGTTCATTGGGTCGATGGCTCGCAGGAAGAATTCGACGAGCTTTGCGCGGAGATGGTTGCGAGCGGGACTTTGATGCGGCTTAACCAAGACCTGTGGCCGGGATGCTATCTTGCCCGATCCGATAAGAGCGATGTTGCCCGGGTGGAAGACAGGACGTTTATCTGTTCTCTGTCTAAGGATGCCGCCGGCCCAACCAACAACTGGGAAAACCCTTATGAAATGCGCCGCAAGCTGCGCGGATTGTTCCGGGGATCGATGCGCGGGCGCACGATGTACGTGTTGCCATTCAGCATGGGACCAGTCGGCGGGGCGGTATCGCAGATCGGCGTGCAGCTGACCGATTCACCCTACGTAGTGGCGAACATGCGCATCATGACGCGTATTGGGTTGCCGGTCTTTAAAGAGATCGATAAAGACTACAAACGCGTTGTGCCCTGCTTGCATTCGGTCGGCATGCCGCTCGCGCCAGGACAGAAAGATGTTCCCTGGCCCTGCAATGAGGAGAAGTACATCGTCCACTTCCCCGAGGCCCGCGAAATCTGGTCTTACGGTTCCGGCTATGGCGGTAACGCGCTGCTCGGCAAGAAGTGTTTTGCGCTCCGGATCGCTTCGAACATGGCGCGCGATGAGGGGTGGATGGCCGAGCACATGCTGATCCTCGGTGTCGAAGACCCGCAAGGCCACAAAACTTACGTTTGTGCCGCCTTTCCTAGCGCCTGCGGCAAAACCAACTTCGCCATGATGATCCCGCCTGATCCTTTCAAGGGCTGGAAAGTCACAACCGTCGGCGACGACATTGCATGGATTACTCCCGACGCAAACGGGCAGCTACGCGCGATCAATCCCGAAGCTGGATTCTTTGGGGTCGCCCCGGGCACGTCGGAAAAAACCAATCCCAACGCAATGGCCACGCTCGCAAAGAACAGCATATTCACCAACGTTGCGCTTACTCCCGAGGGTGGAGTTTGGTGGGAGGGGATGACGACCGAGCCGCCGGCTGAGTGTATCGATTGGCAAGGAAACCGCTGGACTCCGGAAATCGCCAAGGCCACGGGCGCGAAAGCCGCTCACCCCAACGCGCGATTCACGGCTCCTGCACGGCAGTGCCCGACGATCGATCCGGATTGGGAAAATCCCAACGGTGTTCCGATCAGCGCCTTCATCTTCGGTGGCCGCCGCGCACACACCATTCCTCTCATCTACCAGGCGTTTAACTGGAGTGCGGGTGTTTACGCTGGGGCCACCATGGGGTCAGAAACGACTGCCGCGGCAGCGGGAGAGGTTGGTAAAGTACGCCGCGATCCCATGGCGATGCTTCCCTTTTGCGGCTATCACATGGGGGACTATTTCCGGCATTGGATCAAGATGCAGCGCTCGCTCACCGTAACTCCACGGATTTTCCACGTGAACTGGTTCCGCAAGGACGCCCAAGGCAAGTTCCTGTGGCCCGGCTTTCGTGACAACTTCCGCATCCTGAAATGGGTTGTGGATCGCGTACAGGGCCGTACACGCGGAAAGGAAACGCCCATTGGCTGGACTCCGTTCTACAAAGATATGGATTGGTCGGGGTTAGACTTCCCGAAGGAAAAATTCGAGGAACTGCAGAACGTGGATCGGGCTGCGTGGAAGAGAGAGGTGATCGACCATGAAGAGCTCTTCATCCTTCTGCATGCTCACTTGCCACCGGAAATGGTGTACGAGCGCGAGTTGCTGATCTGCAGGCTTTAAAAGAACAACGGACTGGCGAGGCACCAGTCGGTTCACAACCGGGTTGGCCCCCGCACGGATAGCATTCGATGAAAAACTCGGAAACGCAGTCACTCACCCGAACCCGCGCCCAACTCTCGGCCGAGCTGGCCGATCTCGACCAACTCTTCTCCGCCCTGTACAACCGCTGCTCGCGTGAACAATTATTGTGGCGTCCCGGAGCTGGGTCCTGGTGTATCGCTGAATGCATCGAGCACGTCGCCCGGGGAATCTCGCAATATCTCGCACCCATGCGGCAGGCGATCCTTAAGGGCGGACCGTCCGCTCGTGAGGAGAACTATCTTTTCGCTCCGGGAGGTTGGTTCTCTGCCGCCTTCCTCCGGCGAATTGGCCCGCAGGTTACCGTGAAGTTCAAAGCTCCTCGAAAAATTCGACCACTGCAGGTTGATCCCGAGAAAGCATTCGACGAGCTTCGCCGTGGACACCGAGAGGCCCAAGAGCTGCTGTCGGCGACCGAACAACTCGATCTCAACCGAACACGATTCAAGAATCCATTCGTACCGGTGCTTCGCTTCACGGTCGCAACTGGCTTCCTCATACTGGCAGCGCATGGACGCCGTCATCTGCTGCAAGCAGAACGCGTCCCCGAGGCGGATGCCTTCCCCAAGACGAAAGCTCAGCAGAGTGCGTAAATTAGAGGCGACCTCATAGACGCTGCAACTATCGTGAACCCACCTCTATCGTCTGGATAACATCTTCTGTTTCTTTTTTTCGGGTTGGCCCCTGCCATCTCGGTCAACGAATCAAATTCGGGGATCTTCATCTTTCGTCCCTTGTTTGACACCTTATATTGAATCATTATCTTCCTATGACGCAACTTAAGGTATCGCTTTATTCTCTTTGTGATGTATTATATTGTATCAATTATGAAACAAGATGCACAAAAAGGTATCCCACCTCTGCGACAGAAGGCGTTACCCGCCGAGCTACGTCACGCCCTGATACAGGCGCGCAAAAAACGAGAATGGAGCCAGAGGGATCTGGCAAGCCGCCTGGGCGTCGGCCAGAGGCATATCTCCGGAATTGAGTCGGGCAAGATCGTGCCACGCTACGACACACTTCTTGAAATCGTCCGCATGCTCGATCGCGACCTTATGATGGTCCCCCGCGCACTGGTGCCCGTCGTGCAGTCGCTCACTCGCGACCATCTCAAGGACCAGCCGGGTGGAGGAGAAGAACGGCCCCTCTACGGGACTGACCGCGACGAGGACAGCTTTGAGGAGCCGCGTGATGAGGTTTGACCCGAAGAAGCTCAACGCGCTTTCGGTGCGCCTGTACGGACAACAGATCGGCGTCATAATCCGCCTTGCAGGCGATCGGCAGCTTTTCGCGTTCGAGCAGAACTATATCGACGATCCTCAGCGCCCCACCCTCAGCCTCTCGTTCAAGGGCAGCACCGGGGGACTCATGACGAACTTCCGGCCGGTCGAACGCCGGGTTCCCGTTTTCTTCTCCAACCTTCTGCCTGAAGGGCACCTGCGCGACTATCTTGCCAAGCGCGGGGACGTAAATCCTGATCGCGAATTCTTCCTCCTCGCCGTCCTCGGCGCCGACCTGCCGGGCGCGCTCGTTGTCGAGCCCCTCGGAGGTGACGAACGATCCGCGCCTCACTACGCCCGAAGGCGACCGCGTGTGCGTCGCGGCACAGATGAGCGGCGGTGAGACGAACGGGCGCTGGGACGGCGTCGAGCGGACCTACACGCGTGAGGACGTGGAGCGGATTCGCGGCCGGTTTCCGATCGAGCACACCGTCGCCCGGCTCGGTGCCGAGCGGCTCTGGCAGCTCCTGCGTACCGAGGAGTACGTTCCCGCGCTCGGTGCGCTGACGGGCGCGCAGGCCGTGCAGATGGTGAAGGCCGGGCTGCAGGCGATCTACCTCTCGGGCTGGCAGGTCGCCGCGGACGCGAACCTGTCCGGCCACACGTATCCCGACCAGAGCCTCTATCCGGCGAACAGCGCGCCGGCGCTCGTGAAGCGCATCAACAATGCGCTCCTCCGCGCGGACCAGATCGACTCGGCGGAGGGCAGGAACGGGACGTACTGGCTGGCGCCGATCGTTGCGGACGCCGAGGCCGGCTTCGGCGGCCCGCTCAATGCGTTCGAGCTCATGAAGGCCTTCATCGAGGCCGGCGCCGCGGGTGTCCACTTCGAGGATCAGCTCTCCTCCGAGAAGAAGTGCGGGCATCTCGGCGGCAAGGTCCTCGTCCCGACGAGCCAGTTCATCCGGACGCTCGTGTCGGCGCGCCTCGCGGCCGACGTCCTCGATGTGCCGACGGTGCTCGTGGCACGCACCGACGCACTCTCGGCGACGCTCCTGACGAGCGACGTGGACGAGCGCGATCGCGAGTTCATCACCGGGGAGCGAACCTCGGAAGGCTTCTTCCGGATATCGCCCGGGATCGAGGCGCCGATCGCCCGCGCTCTCGCGTACGCGCCGTACGCCGACGTGCTCTGGTGCGAGACGTCTACCCCCGACCTGGACGAGGCCGCGCAGTTCGCCGAGGCGGTGCACGGCAAGTTCCCCGGCAAGCTGCTCGCATACAACTGCTCGCCGTCCTTCAACTGGCGCAAACACCTCGATGACGGGTCGATCGCGTCGTTCCAGCGCGAGCTGGCGGCGATGGGCTACCGCTTCCAGTTCGTGACGCTGGCCGGCTTCCACGCAGTCTGTAACTCGATGTTCGAGCTCGCACGCGGCTACGCAGGCGAGGGAATGAGCGCGTACGTCCGACTCCAGCAGGCTGAGTTCGCGAACGAGGAGTTCGGCTACACGGCGACGCGCCACCAGCGCGAGGTCGGAGCCGGCTACTTCGACGCCGTGCTCGAGGCCGTCACGGGCGGCGAGAGCTCGACCCTCGCACTCAAGGGCTCGACCGAGGAGGCCCAGTTCGAGGTGGGCCGTGTAGGTTGAGCGCCATCGCGACCGCTGTCGTCAATGCACCCGACGAGGCGGGCGTCCTCACGCCTGAGGCGCTCGACCTCGTCGTCGCGCTGCAGCGCGAGTTCGCGGGTCGGAGGGAGGAGTTGCTCCTCGCTCGCGCCGAGCGCCAGGAGCGGATCGAAGCCGGAGAGTTCCCCGACTTCCTCGACGAGACCCGCTCCGTTCGGGATGGAGACTGGCGCGTTGCCTCCGTTCCGGCCGACCTCAAGGATCGCCGGGTCGAGATCACGGGGCCGGCCGGCGACCGCAAGATGGTCATCAACGCGTTCAACTCGGGCGCTCGCATCTACATGGCGGACTTCGAGGACGCGAACTCGCCGACCTGGGAGAACGTCGTCGGCGGCCAGCAGAATCTCACCGACGCGATCGATCGAACGATCTCACTCGAGCAGGGCGAGAAGCGCTACGAGCTGAACGACGAGGTCGCGGTCCTCCTGGTGCGCCCGCGCGGCTGGCACCTCCAGGAGCGGCACGTCGAGGTCGACGGCAAGCACGTCTCAGCCGGGCTCTTCGACTTCGGTGTCTATCTCCACCGCAACTGGGAGCGCCTGCTCGACCGTGGATCGGGGCCGTACTTCTATCTCCCGAAGCTCGAGAGCCATGTCGAGGCCCGTCTCTGGAATGACGTCTTCTGCTTTGCGCAGGACCATCTCGGGATCCCCCGCGGGACGATCAAGGCGACCGTCCTCATCGAGACGATCCTGGCGGC
>Ga0207648_10006652_pt1 | contig 11473 bp, 8 predicted proteins | sample KBSMisM32_FD_184310 | JGI IMG/M metagenome (GOLD analysis project Ga0207648, IMG submission 184310) | Miscanthus rhizosphere microbial communities from Kellogg Biological Station, Michigan, USA - KBS Miscanthus M3-2 (SPAdes) (version 2) | ecosystem: Host-associated > Plants > Roots > Rhizosphere... | reverse complement strand
CAACACGGTCATTGCCGATCTCGGGTACGAGTCCAGCCTCATCGCTCGCAGCCTTCGTTCGCAGCGCACCAACGTCATCGGCGTGCTCGTCACCGACATCGAGCCCTTCAGCGCGGAGGTGTTGAAGGGTGCCGCCACCGCACTGCGCGGCGGCGAGTACGAGTTGGTCGTCTACTCGGGTGGTCATGGTGGCGACCATGTCGGATGGGAGCGTCGCTACATCTCGCGGCTAGGTGGCACACTGACCGACGGCACCATCCTGGTGACGCCGACGGTCACCGAGGTGCAAACCAATCAACCGGTCGTCGCCGTCGACCCGCACTCCGGTGCATCTGCGTTCCCCACGTTCGCCTCGCAAAACTTCGAAGGCGCGCTCGATGCGACGCGCCACCTGATCGGGCTCGGCCATCGGAGGATCGGGTTCCTCGGCGGGCGTAGCGACCTCGAATCGGCACGCCTGCGCGAGCAGGGCTACCGCGCCGGACTCGAGGAGGCCGGCATCTCGTTCGACGGTGAATTGGTGCTCGAGGGTGGATTCACGGAGGCCACAGCGGAGGCGCCTGCACGCCAACTGCTGTCCCTCGCCGAACGCCCTACTGCCATCTTTGCGTCGAACGACTTGTCGGCCATCCAAACCATGCGCACCGCAGCCGAGTTCGGCTTGAAGATCCCCCACGACCTGTCGGTGATCGGATTCGACAACGTGCCCGAGTCGGCGTTGACGCACCCACCGTTGACAACGGTCGCCCAACCGATCCAGACGCTCGGCTACGAAGCTGTGCGCCTGTTGATCACCCTCATCGAGCAACCCGACAAGCGTCTCGATCCGCCGACCCGCGTTGCGTTGCCCACCGAACTCGTGGTCCGGGGTTCGACGGCCCCGCCACGCCGGGTTCCGTCGTGATCGCGTCATCGGCCGGCACGGCCGTCACTCTTCTGCATGGTCCCTGTTGAAATCGATTTCAAGATCTCCATCTACACCACAACAAGCAACCCGAACCGAGGGGGAATACCAATGATCAGAACCACAACCCGACAACGGCGGCGAGCAGTCGCTGCCTTGATCAGCATGGCGTTCATCGCTGCCGCATGCGGCAGTGACGGAGGCACGTCAACCCCTGCCGCAACGAACGCCGCGGCGCCCGCAGCTACCGAAGCCGCTGCACCCGCGGCAACCAACGCTGCAACACCGGCCACCGTGGCCGCCACCAGCGGCGACAAGGTCGAGATCGACTGGTGGCACATCCAGAACAACGATCCGGGCAAGGCCGACTGGCAGGCCATGGCCGACGCGTACACGGCGTTGCACCCGAACGTGAAGATCAACATCACGGTTATGGAGAACGAAGCCTTCAAGGCCGCGATCCAGACCAACATCCAAGCAGGCGACATCCCCGATCTGTTCCAGTCGTGGGGTGGAGGTGGCCTGCGCGATCAGGTCGCGGCCGGCGTAGTGCAAGACATCACCGACTCGTCATCGTCGTTCACCGGCGATCTCGGCCAGGCGGCCGTGAAGCTGTACCAAGTCGACGGTAAGCAGTACGGCATCCCGTACAACACGTCGATGGTCGGTTTCTGGTACAACAAGGACCTCTTCGCCAAGGCCGGCATCGCCGCTCCGCCGGCCACCTGGGACGAACTGTTGCAGGACGTGCAGAAGCTGAAGGACGCCGGCATCACGCCGATCGCCGTCGGCGCCGGCGACAAGTGGCCGGCCCACTTCTGGTACTCCTATCTGATGGTTCGCCTCGGTGGCGCCGACGCGATGAACCAGATCGCGAAGGACAACAACTTCAACGTGCCCAACGTGATCGAAGCAGGCAAGAAGGTCGAACAGCTCGTCGCCATGAATCCCTTCCAACCGGGATTCCTCGGTGCAGGTTGGGATGCCCCCGATGGTGAGTCGGGCACGATGGCCTCCGGCGGCGCGGCGATGGATCTGATGGGTCAATGGGCGGAGGGCGCGTTCAAGAACCAGGCCGGTCTGAAGCCCGACCAGGACCTCCCCTTCCAGCTCGGTTGGTTCCCATTCCCGACCGTCGACGGTGGCGCAGGAAAGCCGACGGATGCGTTCGGCGGCGCCGACGGCTTCGCGGTTGGTAAGGACGCGCCGCCGGAAGCGATCGACTTCCTCAAGTTCATCACCGATGCCGACAACCAGCGCATCTGGGCGAAGGACAGCGGGCTTCCCGCCAACAAGGCAGCGACCGACGCCGTCACCGACCCCAACATGCTGGCGGTGCTCGACGGGCTGAACAACGCAACGTTCACCCAGTTGTTCCTCGACCAGTTCTTCACCGCCGAGGTCGGCAGCACGGTCAACGACCAAACAGCGTTGCTGTTCGCCGGTCAGACCACGCCGGAGGACGCTGCCGCCGCGATCACTGCGGTCGCTGCCGGCTGACAGGCAGATCGCCACAGAACCTGTGCTTCCGGTGGACGCCGCGAGAATGGCGTCCACCGGAACCGCACATCTGACTGGACCCAATTCCATGAGCACCCAAGCACCTGCCTCTGCGCCCGCGCGCTCACACCAGCGTCCGCTGGTGAGGATGCCATGGCAAATGATCATCGCCTTCCTGTCGCCGGCGTTGATCCTCTACGGAGTCTTCGTCATCTATCCGATCGTGCAGAGCACTCGGTACAGCCTCTACGACTGGAACGGGCTCGAGGCGCTCGACAAGTTCGTCGGATTCGACAACTTCCGGCGGGCATTCTCCGACGCAAACTTCACGGCCGCGTTGCGGCACAACGTCATCCTCATCGTCCTCTCCTTGGCATTTCAGATTCCGTTTGCGCTCGGTCTGGCGATGCTGCTGAATACGCGTATCAAAGGGCGTGCGATCCTGCGCACCCTGTTCTTTGCCCCCTACGTGCTCTCCGAGGTCGTCACCGGAGTCGTGTGGCGCCAGATCCTTCGTCCGAAGGGATTGCTCGACCAGGTGATGACCACGGTTGGTCTTGGCGCCCACACGCAGGGGTGGCTCTCCAACCCCGATGTCGTGCTCTACGCGCTCTTCTTCGTCATCTCGTGGAAGTACTTCGGGTTCCACATGGTGATCATGCTCGCCGGTCTGCAACAGATACCCAAAGAGCTCGGCGAGGCGGCCTCGATCGATGGTGCCACGTCGTGGCAGAAGTTCCGGTACGTCACGCTGCCACTGCTCGGCCCCACCATTCGAGTCTCGGGATTCCTGTCGATCATCGGCGCGTTGCAGCTGTTCGACCTCGTGTGGGTCACGACCAAGGGCGGTCCGATCGGGTCGTCATCGACGATGGCGACGTATCTCTACGACCAGTTCCGCAAGAGCCTGTTCGGCTACGCCAGCGCGGTCTCGATCGTGATCTTCGTGCTGTCGCTCGTCGTGGCCCTGCTCTATCAACGGTTCGCTCTGCGACGCGACCTCGGAGGGACTGGTCTCGTTGGCTGATTTCAGTATCTCGCCCGACGTCCTCGGCGGCTCGTACAAGCGGCGTCGTTGGCGTCCCGATCGCCTCGGTCTCTACGTCATCGCCATGTTCGTTCTCGGCATCATCGTCTTGCCGCTCACGTTCTCGGTCCTCGGCGGCTTTCGCACCAACAAGCAACTCGTCGCGCACCCGGTCGCCCTGCCCCACCCTTGGGTGTTCTCCAACTACACCAGCATCCTGTCGTCGAGCTCGTTCTGGCGTCAGGTGTGGAACAGCACGTTCATCGCGTTGACCGCCACCTTCGTGGTCCTGCCTGCGGCGTCGATGGCGGCGTTCGTGATTTCGCGTTACTCCTTCAAAGGTCGCGAACTGATCTACGGCTTGTTCACACTGGGCCTGTTGTTCCCCGCTGCCGTAGCGATCCTGCCGCTGTTCATCACACTTCGGCAGGCGGGTCTCTTGTCGAATCCGCTCGGCGTCGCACTGCCGCAGGCCGCATTCGGATTGCCCCTGGCCATCGTCATCATGCGACCGTTCTTCCGCGCCATTCCGCAAGAGATCCAGGACGCGGCAGCCATCGACGGATGCAGCCCCTTCCGTTTCTACTGGTCGATCATGTTGCCGTTGTCGCGGCCGGCACTCAGCACGATTGCCGTCATCACGATCGTCGGAAGCTGGAACTCGTTCTTGTTGCCGTTACTGGTGTTGGTCGACCCGAACGAGCACACCCTTCCGATCGGCGTCAACAACATCTCGTCGCAATATTCGACCGACTTCGCGCGAGTGCTCGCGTACACGACCTTGTCAATGATCCCAGCACTCATCTTCTACGCAATCGCCGAGCGCCAGATCGTCGGCGGCCTCACCGCTGGAGCGGTGCGGGAATGAACAACGAACGGATGAACTGAATGAAGATCCCTCCCCACATCGTCGTGCCGTATCGCGATCCGTCGCTGACGATCGCCGACCGCGCTGCCGACCTGCTCTCGCGCATGTCGGTCGCCGAGAAGCTGAACCAACTCGGCAGCGTCTGGGTCTTCCAGATCGCCACCGAACGCGGCTTCGACGCGGCGCGCGCCACTCCGCTGCTCGCCAACGGCATCGGGCAGATCACGCGGGTCAGCGGGGCGAGCAGCTTCACGGCCGCGCAAGCGGCCGATCTGGCCAACTCGATCCAGCGACATCTGATCGAGCACACCCGCCTCGGCATACCGGCGATCCTGCACGAAGAGATCTGTTCCGGCCTGATGGCGCGAGATGCTGCGGTGTTCCCGCAGGCCCTCGGCGTGGCCGCCACGTTCCGACCGGAGCTGAACCGGCAGCTTGCCGACGCGGTGCGGGCACAGATGCGCGCGATCGGGACCCATCAAGGACTGTCGCCGGTGCTCGACATCTGCCGCGACCCGCGTTGGGGACGACTGGAGGAGTCGTACGGCGAGGATCCATTCCTCGTGTCGCAGATGGGTGTCGCGTTCATCACCGGCCTGCAGGGCAGCGACGATGGTCGCGACCTGCGCGACGGGGTCGTCGCCACCGCGAAGCACTTCGTGGGCTACGGCGCGTCCGAGGGCGGCATGAACTGGGCGCCCGCGCACCTCGGCGAGCGCGAGTTACGCGACGTGTATCTGCGGCCGTTCGAGGCCGCCGTGCGCGACGCCGGGCTCGCCTCGGTGATGAACGCATACCAAGAGCTCGACGGCATCCCCTGTGCGGCGAACCGATGGTTGTTGACCGAACTGCTCCGCGGTGAGTGGGGTTTCGACGGCACCGTCGTCTCCGACTACTTCGCGATCAAGCAACTCGACGACTACCACGGAATTGTCGGAACGTGGGAAGACGCGGCAGTCACCGCGCTCACCTCCGGCATCGACGTCGAACTCCCGAGCACCGAGTGCTACGGCGACGTGCTCCGTTCGGCGATCGACCGCGGTGCTATCGCGATGGCCGACGTCGACGAAGCCGTGCGTCGCGTGCTCGAGGCCAAGCTGCGCCTCGGTCTGTTCGAGCGTCCGTACGTCGACGTCGACCGAGTCGCGGCGCAGACGAGAACGTCCGAGCAGATCGCGCTCTCGCGACAGCTCGCAACGGAGAGCCTGGTGTTGCTGCGCAACGACGGAGTCCTCCCGCTGCGCCCCGGGATCGGTTCCATCGCGGTGATCGGACCGAACGCGGCGAACGCCCGCCACATGCTCGGCGACTACAGCTACATCACACACGTCGAGTCGCTGCTCGAAGTGTTGAAGTCCGGCCAGAACGTGTTCGCCATGCCAATCGATCGAGGCATCGACCTCGACGAGCACACGGACATCGGGCACGTCGTCACGGTGTACGACGCCCTCGTGTCGGCACTGCCCGAGACCACAGTGAGGTACGCCGAGGGTTGCTCGATCACCGGCGATGATCGATCGGGTTTCGACGCCGCAGTCGAAGTCGCGGTGTCTAGCGATATCGCTGTGATGGTCATGGGCGAGCGATCCGGGCTGACCGACGACTGCACCACCGGCGAGAGCCGCGACGTCTCGTCGCTGGGTTTGACGGGTGTGCAGGAAGAACTGGTTCAGGCCGTTGCTGCCACGGGCACACCGGTTGTGCTCGTTCTCGTTGCCGGTCGCCCGGTCGGATCCCCCGGTGTCCACGCTGCGGCCGACGCCGTGTTGATGGCGTGGCTGCCAGGTGAGCAAGGCGGACGAGCAATCGTCGACGTCCTCACCGGCGCGTCGAGCCCCGGAGGGAAGCTTCCGGTCACCTATCCACGCACCTCGGGCCAGATCCCGATCTTCTACGGCCACAAGGTCTCGGGTGGCCGCTCGCATTGGAAGGGTGCGTACGTCGACGAGTCGAACGAACCGTTGTATCCGTTCGGCCACGGTCTCACCTACTCGACGTTCACGATCGCGACCGAGGGTACCGTCCCGCCCTCGGTCGCTCTCGACGACACCGTGGAGGTGAGCGCGCTGGTGACCAACACGGGCAACCGAGACGCCGACGAGGTGGTGCAGCTGTACGCACGCGACCCGATGGCATCGATCACGCGACCGCTACGCGAGCTGATCGGATTCGCGCGGTTGTCACTCGCGGCCGGCGCCTCGGCCCGAGTCACGTTCGTCGTGCCTGTGACCGCGCTCGGGTTCTCGGGACGCGAACTCACATACGTCGTCGAGCCGGGCGACATCGAATTCTTCATCGGCTCGTCGTCGAGCGACATTGCGCCGGCGGGCACGGTCGTCATCACCGGCGACAAGCCGATGCCCACGGTGCGATCGACAACGAACTGCGTGATCGTCGCCCATCAGCCCACAAGTGAGGGAGCACACTGATGTCAGAATTCTTCGAGGGTGTCGCACCCATCCGCTACGAGGGTCCGCAGTCCGACAGCCCGTTCGCGTTCCGCTGGTACGACGCCGATCGTGTGGTTGCCGGGCGGACGATGGCCGAACACCTCCGCTTCGGCGTGTGCTACTGGCACACGTTCGCGTGGGACGGGTTCGACATCTTCGGCGCGGGAACACTCGATCGACCGTGGCACCCGAACCAGGGCCCGTCCCTCGATCCGATGGATGCCGCGAAGATGAAGATGGACGCCGCGTTCGAGTTCTTCTCCAAGCTCGGTGCACCGTTCTTCTCGTTCCACGACGTCGACATGGCGCCGGCGGGTGCCACGTTCGCCGAGAGCTGCCGCAACCTCGACGAGATGGTGGAGATCGCTGCCGGCCACATGGAGCGAACGGGCACCGGGCTCCTGTGGGGTACGACCAACGCGTTCTCACATCGCCGGTTCATGGCCGGTGCGGCAACGAACCCCGATCCCGCTGCGTTCCGTTATGCGGCCGCCCAAGTCGCGCACTGCATGAACGCGACGAAGCGTCTCGAAGGCGCGAACTACGTGTTGTGGGGCGGGCGTGAAGGGTACGAGACGCTGCTCAACACCGACATGAAACGCGAGCTCGACCAACTCGGACGTTTCATGAACCTCGTCGTCGAGCACAAGTACGCGATCGGATTCGAGGGGACCCTGCTCATCGAGCCGAAGCCGATGGAGCCGACCAAGCACCAGTACGACTACGACGTCGCCACGGTGTACGGCTTCCTGCAGAAGTACGGGCTCGAGCACGAGATCAAGGTCAACATCGAGGTGAACCACGCCACCTTGTCGGGTCACGACTTCCATCACGAGGTCGCGACTGCCGTTAACAACGGCATCTTCGGATCCATCTACGCCAATGCCGGCGACGATCGACTCGGATGGGACCTCGACCGCTTCCCGGGCAGCGTGGAGCAGATGACTCTCGGCATGCTCGAGGTGCTCCGGGGCGGCGGATTCGTGAACGGCGGTCTGATGTTCGACTGCAAGCTGCGCCGCCAGTCCGTGTCGCGCGACGACCTCTTCATCGCCCACATCGGAGCAATGGACGTGATGGCCCGATCGCTGCTCGCGGCGGCGTCGATCGTCGAGGACGGCGAGCTGGATTCACGTCGCGCCGCTCGCTACGCAGGTTGGGACACGGCACAGGACGTGCTCGACGGGAAGGTATCGCTGCAGCAGATGCACGACGAGTTGCTCGCTGCCAACGTCGAACCTGTCCACGCAAGTGGACGGCAGGAGGAGCTCGAACGTCTCGTCGCCCGCCACATCGAACGCGTGCGCTGAGCCCGCCCAGACAATGAGGGAGTCCAGATGGCATCGGTAGTTCTCGACAAGATCACGAAGGTGTACGAGAACGGGTTCCAGGCCATCCATGACCTGAGCCTGCGCATCGAGGACCGTGAGTTTCTCGTTCTCGTCGGGCCGTCCGGATGCGGCAAGTCCACAGCACTGCGAATGATCGCGGGGCTCGAAACGATCACCGACGGAGTGCTGCGCATCGGCGACCGGATCGTCAACGACGTGGCTCCGAAGGACCGCGACATCGCGATGGTGTTTCAGAACTACGCGCTGTACCCGCACATGACGGTGCACGACAACATCGGGTTCGCGCTCAAGCTCGCCAAGACACCGAAACCAGACATCGATGCTCAGGTGCTGAAGGCAGCCGGCGTTCTGGAGCTGACGCAGTTGCTCGATCGCAAGCCGGGTCAGCTGTCGGGCGGCCAACGCCAACGCGTGGCGATGGGACGAGCGATCGTTCGCCAACCGGCAGCGTTCCTGATGGACGAGCCGCTGTCGAACCTCGACGCCAAACTCCGTGTGCAGATGCGCGCCGAGATCGCGTCGCTGCAGCGCAGCCTCGGCGTCACAACCGTGTACGTCACTCACGATCAGGTCGAGGCGATGACGATGGGCGATCGGGTCGCGGTGCTGAAGGACGGCTACCTCCAGCAGGTCGACACCCCCCAGAACCTGTACGACCACCCGTCGAACGTGTTCGTCGCCGCGTTCATCGGATCGCCCTCGATGAACCTGTACGACGCGGTCGTCACCTTCACCGGCGACAGCGGGCTCATCCAGCTCGGCTCGCAGCAGTTGACGCTCGCTCCTGAATCGCTTGCTGCGCGGCCGGCGCTGCGACGGTATGACTCTCGCCCGATCGTGCTCGGTGTGCGGCCGGAGGACTTCGAGGACGCGGCAATGGTCCCGAGCGCGACCCCGGGCTCCACGCTGAAGGCCCACGTCAACCTGCTCGAGTCGCTCGGCTCGGAGATCATGGTCCACTTTGCGCTCGACGCGGCACGTGTCGAGTCTGGCGATCCGGATGAGGCGAAGGAGACGGCCGTGACTGGCACGACCAATGCTGTCGGCCGATTCCATCCCCGGTCTCGCGTCCGCATCGGCGAGAACATCGAGGTCGCGGTCGCCGTCGAGAACCTCCACTTCTTCGACGACGAAACGCACCGAGCCATCTGGGACTGACGCGAGGTGTGACCTTCTTGGCGTGTCATTTCGCGTGTTGAACACAACGAGAGCATTTGGGACGTTCGACTCTGTGCGCCGAGGCGCCGCCGGGATGACGATTCTACGATCGGGTGGGCCCGAGGGATGGAGGGAACAAGATGAGGGCGCTCAAGAGTTCGACCATGGTCTTCGCGCTCGCCGTAGCGATCATCGGCGTGACCCCGCAGTCGACGCAAGCCGTCAAACCGCCGCTCCTGTTCGGCACGACCGGCGCATGCAACAACGTCCTCCAGGGCGGGCCTTGCACGCAGACGAGCGAGTTGGTCCAACTCGATCCCGCCACTGGTGCGCTCGTCCGCGACATCGGCCCCGTGGGGTTTACGGTCAACGGCCTCGCGTGGGATCGCCATTCCAAGCGGCTGTACGCATCGACGGCCATCGGAGACGTCGTGTTCCACGGTCTGATCACGATCGATCCCAACACCGGTGCCGGCACGCCGGTCGATCCAACCGTCCACAACTTCGGCCTGGACGGCGCCGACTCGCCGATCCACTCGATCACGATCGACTCGGGCGGGAACATGGTCGGCTGGTATGACGAATTCCCGCCGCCGCTCGGCGTGACCGACACGTTCGTGACGATCAACAAGAAGACAGGCATCGCAACGGAGTTCACCAACACAGGGATCAACACATCCCAGAACGGTCTCTCGTTCGACGACAACGATGACTTGTGGAACATCGACGCATCGCGGCGGATTGGTCCCGGGGCGCCACTGACGCAGACCGCTTTCCTGCTGAACCCGACGAACGGATCGGCGTCGCGGTCTGTGCAGTTGACTCCGCCGCTCGACGCTGCGCTAGGGGACTTCAATCCGGCGAACGGTCTCTATTACGGCCTCAACTTCGTGTCGTTCAACCCGACGGTTCCGACGTTCATCGAGGTGGTCGACGTCGTCCAGGGCAGCGTGACAACGCTGGGACAGACAGTCGACGGCCTGCACACCCTGGCGTTCGCCAAGAAGGTGAAGTAGCGCCCCCGGGAGGATTCGAACCTCCGACACACGGTTTAGGAACCCGACGCTCAGTACGAGTGTTCGACCTGGTCAGGGTAGGTTCTGACGGCGAGATGACTGGGGGTGATGACTGATGGCTCGACCGATGCAGATGGTCAAGGTGTACGGGGTTCAGGATCGCCGTTCCACGTTACAAACCAAGCTGCCGTTGGTGGTCGCGATCGGTCGTGTCAGGACCTCCGTGCGGAGGCCGTGAGTGCGGTGCGGGCGATCACGCGATTCGCGCGTTGATTCACCAGCAGGAAGGCCAGCAGACCGCTGAGGACAATGGCGATGCCGACGAACTGCTCACCGTTGAGTCGTTCACCGAGCAGCAGGAAGGACCACACGAACGCAAGTGGCGGTTGGATCACTTGGGTGATCCCGATCGTGCCGATCGGGATCGTCTTCTGGGCGAAGACCATCAGCCCGTGGGCTGCGACGCCGGTTAGGAGGGTGAGGATCAGCATGTAGGTCCATCCGGTACCGCTCATCCCGAAGATGTCGCCGTTGGTGATGGCGAGCGGTAAGACGGCGACGGCGGCGATCGGGCTGATGGTGGCCATGAACACGGCGACGTCCATGTCGCGACGGAAGTGACGTGTCGAGGTGACGTAGCCGGTCCACAGCAGCATGGCGAGCACACCGAAGAGGTTGCCGCGTGTCGTCGCGTCGCCGTTGGGTGGGGCGTTGTACAACACAATGGCCAGGCCGCCGAACGCAGCGAAAGCGAACGTCAGCGCCATTGGGTTGATGTGTTCTTTGAACAGGTACGCGGCGAGCGGAACGATCAAGAATGGTGACAGCGAACCGATCAGGGCAGCGTTGGCGACACTGTTCTTCGTCGCACCAGCGAAGAAAATGGCCAGGTTCAAGCCGAAGAAGATGCCCGGGATGAAGGCTTGGCGTATGTCGGCCATGGTGACCCGCCTGCCGGTAGCGCGTACATACAGGTTCCAGATGACGCTGACGGTGACCAGCCTCCAGAAGGCGACGAGGACGCCGGGGGTGTGAGCTCGTTTGACGAGTGTCGAGCTGAGCGAGAAGGCGACGACCAGTCCGACGACGGCGAGCGCTCCAAGGGCCTTGGCGCTGACGGCTCGGGTGGCGACCGGGGACACGTGAGCCGTCATGGGGACTGGTCCGCCTTGGCGAGCTGGTGCTGCCGGAATGCGTG
>Ga0207648_10006651_pt1 | contig 11474 bp, 9 predicted proteins | sample KBSMisM32_FD_184310 | JGI IMG/M metagenome (GOLD analysis project Ga0207648, IMG submission 184310) | Miscanthus rhizosphere microbial communities from Kellogg Biological Station, Michigan, USA - KBS Miscanthus M3-2 (SPAdes) (version 2) | ecosystem: Host-associated > Plants > Roots > Rhizosphere... | reverse complement strand
GCGAGCTTCACCGCCTTCTGCATCAGCTCCTTGACCATCGCCGATGCCTCGTCGGCCTGCTCCGTCGGTGCCTCGAACACGAGCTCGTCGTGCACGGTGAGGATCATGCGCGTGCGGGTGCCAGGTCTTGCCAGCGCGGTGTGGATATCGATCATGGCCCGCTTGAGCACGTCGGCCGCCGTGCCCTGAATCGGCATGTTGATGGTGGCGCGCTCGGCCGCCATGCGGATCTGGCCGTTGCGGCTGTTCAACTCGGGCACGAGGCGGCGCCGGCCGAACATCGTCTTCACGACGCCGCTCTTCCGCGACTCCTCGATCGTCGTGTCGATGTAGTCGCGCACCTTCGGGAAACCGGCGAAGTACGCGTCGATGAACGCCTGCGCCGCCTCCTTCGTGACGCCGATGTCCTTGGCCAGCGTGAACGCGGTCTTTCCGTAGAGCAGCGCGTAGTTGATGATCTTCGCGCGCCGGCGCAGTTCGTGTTTGCTCAGACCGCTCTCGGCGCCGAACACCTTGAGCGCGGTGCGATCGTGAATGTCCTCGCCGACGCGGAATGACTCGATGAGCGAGTCCTCGCCGGCCAGGTGCGCCAGCACGCGCAGCTCGATCTGCGAGTAGTCGGCCGAGATCAGCACGTGCCCGGGGGCGGCGATGAACGCGCTCCGGATCTGGCGCCCGATCTCGGTGCGGATCGGAATGTTCTGCAGGTTGGGATCGGAGCTGCTCAACCGGCCGGTCGCCGCCACCGCCTGGTTGAAGCTGGTGTGCACGCGACCCGTCTCCGGGTTCACGAGCAGCGGCAGCGCGTCCACATAGGTGCCCTTCAACTTGTGCAGGCCGCGGAATTCGAGAATCAGCTTCGGCAGTTCGTGGCTGAGCGCGAGCTCTTCCAGCACTTCCACCGCGGTGGAGGCCGACCGCGTCCCGCCGGTCTTCTTGAGCACCGGCAGGTTCAGGCGCTCGAACAGCACCTCGCCCAGCTGCTTCGGCGAGCTGATGTTGAACTCGCCGCCGGCCAGCTCGTGAATCCGCGCGGTCAGCGCCAGCAGCTGGCTCTCGAGCTGCGCTCCCTGCTGCGCCAGGGCGGCGGTGTCGACACGAATGCCCGCGCGCTCGATGTCGGCCAGCACGTCGATGAGCGGCAGCTCGAAGTCGCGGTTCACAGGCGCGAGCTGCTCGGCCTCGAGCATCGGCGCCATCTTGCGCGAGAGCTGCCGCGCGACGTCCACGCGTTCGCACGCCAGCTTCAAAACCGCCTCGGGCGCCAGCTCCGACAGCGGCACCGCCTTCACGCCCTTGCCGGCCACGCCGTCCTGATCGATGGCCTTGTAGCCGAGATGCTCGAGCGCGATCTCCGGCAGCCCGTGGCTCGATCGGTTGGCGTCGAGCAGATAGCTGCCCAGCATGGCGTCGAACTCGACGCCGCGCAGGGTCACACCATGGCGCCCGAGCAGGATGGTTTCCTGCTTCAGATCGTGTCCGAGCTTGCGGATGCCGTCGTCTTCGAGGAGCGGCTTCAGCCGCCGCAGTACGGTCGCGAGCTCGAGCTGGTCGGGGCGGCTCGCGGCGCTCAGCAGATCGCCGCCCCCATCGCCGCCTTCGTGGCCGACCGGCACGTAGGCCGCCTGGCGATCGGCCACCGTCAGCGTGAAGCCGACGATCGGCGCGCGTACCGCCGCCATGTCGTCGGTCACGATCCGGATTGCGAACTCTTTGGCCGCCGTCAGCTTCGCCACCAGCGCGTCGAGTGCCGCAGGAGTCGTCACGAGCTCGTACTCGTGCGGCGTCGAGTCCATCGTCGGCGCGTAGTCGTTGACGAGCGTGCGGAACGCGAGGCGGGTGAACAGCTCGTAGCACTTCTCGCGCGACGCTCCGCGGTAGGCGAGCGTCGCCAGGTTGACGTCGAGCGGCACGTCGGTGCGGATGGTGACGAGCTCGCGGCTCTGCAGCGCCGCGTCACGGTGGGTGGTCAGGGTCTCGGCCTGCTTCGGCTTCAGCTCTGACGTGCGCTCGAGCAGCGCATTCAAGCTGCCGAACCGCGTCAGCAGGTCGATGGCGCCTTTCTTTCCGATGCCCGGCACGCCGGCCACGTTGTCGCTGGTGTCGCCGACGAGCGCCAGGACGTCCACCACCTGCGCCGGTGGCACGCCGAATTTCTGCGCCACGCCCGCCTCGTCGAACCAGGTGCCGTCTTCGCGCGGGTCGTACACCTTCACGTGCGGATCGGCGACGAGCTGGAAGAAGTCCTTGTCGATCGACACGATCGCCACGTCGTAGCCGGCCGCCACCGCTTTCACCGCGAGCGTGCCGATCACGTCGTCGGCCTCGTAGCCGGGCGACGTGAGAATGGGCACGCCCATCGCCTCGCAGGCCTCGTGGACCCAGCCGATCTGCTCGGCGAGATCGTCGGGCATGGCTGCGCGGTTGGCCTTGTAGTCGCTGACGATGTCGTCGCGGAACGTCTTGCCGCGCAGGTCGAACGACGCCGCGATGAAGGGCGGCGCGTGGTCGGCCATCAGCTTACGGAGCATCGTCACGAACAGGTACACGGCGTGCGTCGTGGAGCCTTCCTGGTTGGACAGGCCGCCGCCGCGCATCGCGTGGTAGGCGCGGTACATCTGCGAGCTGCCGTCTATCAGGAAGAGCCTCGGGCGGGCCATGTGAGTCGAGAAGGATATCATTGAGGATTCATGCGGTTCGTCGCTCTGCTCATCTGCGCGCTCGCGTTGTCGGCGTGCGGCGTGCGCTCGCCGTTCAGGCAGCTTCCGGAGTACGAGGAGGAGATCTACCTCGCGCTCGACGGCACCGCGACGCTGAACGTCAACGCGTCGATCGCGTCGATCGTGGCGCTGCGTGGCGCCAATCTGCCGACCGATCCGCGAGCGCGGGTCGATCGCGGCGACGTCCGCCGCTTCTTCGAGGGGCCTGGCGTCCGCGTGACGAGCGTCAGCCTCTCGCGCCGTCACACGCGCCGCTTCGCCCACGTGGCCATCGACGTGGACGACGTGCGGAAACTCTCGCAGGTGGCGCCGTTTGCGTGGTCCCGCTACCGGCTCGACGCGCGCGGCGACGCCGTGGACTACCAGCAGCTGGTCGGCAAGGGGACGGGCCGGGCCGTGAGCAACGTTGGCTGGGACGGCTCCGAGATCGTGGCGTTCCGGATGCACATCCCCAGCGAGATCCTCTTCCACAACACGACGGGCACGCAGCGGGGCAACATCCTGGAGTGGGATCAGCCGCTGACGGCGCGCCTCAACGGGGAGCCGCTCGACCTGCAGGTGAACATGGAGCCGCGGTCGATTCTCTATTCGACGCTGCTCCTCTTCGGCGCGACGGTCCTGGCGGCGGCCGCGACCTTCGCGATCGTGATCTGGCTGATCGCGAGAAAAGGCCGCCCGGCAGACGCCGTGCGGCCTTCGTAACAGGCCGGTCCAAAGACCGGCAGCCACGTGCCTTCGTAGGGGCCGCCTTCAGGCGGCCCGTCCTCAGAGCTTCTCCAGTTCTTCCTTCGCTTCCTGCGTCGTCTTCAGCTCGTTCTTGAGGTCGAAGGAGAGGAAGTTCGACGCGATCGAGCGCGCAATCATGCGGTCCACGTTGTTGTTCACCACGCCCTCGAGCGTGACCTTGCCGTGCTCCACGATGATGTGGATCGGCGGGTTCACCATCGAGCCGTAGCCGCGGAAGTGCGGGCTGCTGTAGATGGCGCGCGCGATGCGCACGCGCAAGTTGTCGTCGAACTGCGAGACCGGCAGCTCCTTGATCTTGTTGACGACACGCGTCACGCCGTCCACGCGGCTCACGCGCCGCTCGATGTCGCTGCTCTTGTACGGCATGGTCACCCAGCCGGTGAGCACCACCGTGCCGTCGTTGATCTGCGTGTTCACGCTGTCGAAGATCGTGAAGTGCGTGTAGTTCAGCACCTGCTTCTGCACGGCCTTGAACAGCTGCAGGTTTTCCTTGTCGGCGGCCGTGGCCGGGGTCGTGAAGCCGAAGGCGCCGAGCCCGATGACGAGTGCCGCAGTAGCGGTTAGTTTCCTCAACATGACGTCTCTCCGATCGAATCTATCGGGACCTACGGGCGCTCGCGGGTCCCGGATGTTCAGATGCCTCTTAACGAGGCAAGGACCTTGCCAGCGCGGATCGTTCGGAATCTGACGAGACGTTCAGAGAGAGTCTGACGATTGTCCTAAGCGAGAGACACTGGTCAGGTGGGCCGGGTGGGTCAGGTAGGTCAGGTAGGAAAGCTCGTCTACACCAGAAGCATGGTCGCGACGCCGGCGCCGATCAGGAGAATCTGGCGGAGCGAACTGGCGTCGGTACGGCCGCGGTGCAGCCCCGGGATGAGATCCGCCATCGCCACGTACAGAAAGCTGGCGGCGGAGAGCGACAGGAAATAGGGCAGCAGCGCGGGAACGCGATCGAACGCGAAGTACGCCGCCAGCGCGCCCACGATGCTCGCGAGCGCGGAGAGGACGTTCAGCATCAGCGCCTTGCTGCGCGAGTAGCCGGCGTGGAGCAGGATGGCGAAGTCGCCAACCTCCTGCGGGATTTCGTGCGCCGTCACCGCCACGGCCGTGGTGATGCCGAGCGGCAGCGACGTCATGGCGGCGGCGGCGATTACCGCGCCGTCCACGAAGTTGTGGAAGCCGTCGCCGACCACCACCGGCAGCACGGCGCCGTCGTGCACCTCGCAGTCGTGCGTGTGGCAGTGGCGCCAGAGCACCAGCTTCTCCAGGACGAAGAACAGCAGGATGCCCAGGAGCAGCGTGGGAAAGACGTCAGTGGCCGGGAGCTGTTCGAGCGCCTTCGGCAGGATCTCCAGCATCGACGCCCCGAGCAGGGCGCCGACGGCGTAGCTCACCAGCCACGGAATGAGTTTCGTGCGCGCGGGCTCCTTGATCAGCAGGATGCTGGACGCGACGAGGAGCCCACCCAGGCCGCCGAGGAGCGTCAGCCCGAGCACGGAAAGGAGCGTAGACACGAACCTCGATCATACCGGGCCTTGGGCCTTGGACCTTAGGAAGTACTCGCCATATAGCCGCGGCGGGCGCGGACGGTGAGGCGCCGATCGCGAACTTCCACCCGGATCGCGTGCCAGCGGCCGTCGCGGTCCTCGGTGCTCGAATACGCCAGCGAATACTGCTTGCTCAACTCGTCGGCCAGGCGCGCCGTGGCCGCCTGCAGATCGCCGAACCCGCGGACGATCTCGGTGCGGCCGCCGGTGTCGTCGGTCACCTCGCGCAGAGCCTCAGGGTTCACACGCTCGCCGGTCGTGCGCGTCCAGGTGCCGCCGCCTCCTCCTCCGCCCCCGGTGATCGGCGGGAACTGAACCGGGCCTCGCCGCGGTTGAGGAAACGGGTTGGGGATGGGAAGCCCGATCGGCGGCTGCGTCCGCCGCGACTCCGTCCGCACGGCGCCATCGACACCCAGCGCGTAGACCAGTACTTCGCTGTCGCGAATCTGCTGGCGCAGCAGCGGCACCGAAACGGTGCTGCTGGTGTCGTTGCCGTCCGAGATGACGAGCAGCGCCTTCTTCTTGTGGCGTCCCGCGGCCGCCATCGGAATGGCCTTGGCGACGGCGTCGTAGATGGCGGTGCCCCCCACCGGGTCCACGCGGCTGACCGCGTGGCTGATGGCGGCGCGATCGGTCGTCCACGCCTGCGTCAGCCGCGCGCTGCTCGCAAACTCCATGAAGAACAGCTCGTCGTCGCGTCCGAGCAGGTCGTAGATGAAGCGATCGATGGCCGACCGTGCCGCGGCCATCTTGTCGGGCGTCATGCTGCCGCTCGCGTCGAGCAGGATGCCGAGGCTCACCGGCGCCCGGTCGCGGCTGAAATGCGAGATCTCCTGGCGGCGGCCGTTCTCGAAGATCGCGAAGTCGTCCTTGGTGAGCGACGGCACGAAGCGCCCGTCCTCGTCGGTGACGGTCGCGGTGACGTTGATCAGGTCCACGCCGCTCTTGAATCGGAAGCCGTCCTGCGCATGCGTGGCCAGGCTGCCGATCGTGGCCGCGATCAGCACCGGAAGGAGGAGCGCGCGCAGCGGACGTCGAACGGTGGAGTGAGAGTGTGGTGAGGTCATGGTGTGGCTGGGGCTGCTGTGCGCTCCGCGCGCCGGTCAACGTGCGTCAGTGGTCCGAGCGGCGTTTCGAACCGCACCTGGTAGCGGCGGACGTCGTGGCCGGACACGGACACCTGGAAGGACGACTCACCGTCGAGATCGAGCGTCGCGTCGTCGAGCGGCGCGTGCGCGCTGCCGACGATGTGGCCGGCGCCGTCACGTCCGGTGACCACCGCTGTGACCGGCGCTGTGTCGCGGCCGCGGACGCGCACGGTACCCGTGACGGTCAGCACGTCGCCACTGCGATCGTGATGCATGTCCAGGAGTTCCAGCGCGTCCGGCTGACGTGACACCGCGGGCGCCGGCGCCGGCCGCGGACCGCGCGAGGCGAGCAGCGCCGCCACGACGAGCACGAGCGGCACACCGCCGGCCGCAATCATCCAGGCGCGCCGGGCCGGCATCGCGTGTACGTGGCTGCCGGTCTTCAGACCGCCCTCGGCCGTGAACGCGTCGAGCGGCCCGTCGATCGCCGCGGCCAGCGCCGCGACGCGAGCGTCGGAACGGCGCCGCGCCTCGAGATGCTGCCGCCACGCGATTGCCGCGAAGGTGCAGGCGGCCGCGAGCGCGACGAATGTGAGCAGCGTCCACGGGGTCATCGCAGGTTGAACTCCATCGCGACTTCCACCACGACGTCAACCGGGACGCCGGCGCGGCGTGCGGCCGCAAAGCGCCACTGTCGTACTGCGGCGGCGGCGCGTTCGTCGAGGCCGAACCCGAGGCCGCGCGTCACGCGCGCGGATCCCACGGTGCCGTCGGCGCGCACCACGACCTCCATCAGCACGTCGCCGATGACGTTGGCGCGGCGCGCTTCCTCGGTGTAGGTCGCCTTGACCTCGCGCAGCAGCCGCGGCGGCTCGATGCCGCTGCCGGGCCGATACGCGCCGCCGCCAAAGCCCCGGTCCTCGCCGTCCCCGGCGCCGCTGCCGCGCCCGGGCCCGTTGCCGCCGTCGCGTCCGCTGCCGGCGCCGTCCACGCCTGGGCCGGCGCTCGCAATCGTGCTCACCGGCGCGTCGATCTCGCCCTCGTGACGGTCGATGGCGGCGGCCACGGGCGCCAGCGGAGCCGTGAGCGGCTTGACCGGAATCGGCTCCAGCTCAGGCGAGGGTGGGCGCTCGGCCACCGTGACGGGCACGGAGATCGCCTCGACCACGGGCGCCTTCGCCGGCTCGAGCATTCGCGTGGCGGGTCGCGGCACGCGCTCGCCGCCGCCGCCCCCGCCGCCGCCCGGCCCGGGCTCGACGAGGAACACGAGATGGCTCGCCGCCCTTGCGGTCGTCGTTGACGCAGCGGGCGCCGCCGTGCGCCCTATTGTCAGGATCAGGATGGCCGCGCTGACATGTACCGCCATCGACCACGCGCCGGGCCGCGGCATGGCCCCAGGCCCTGACACAGTGTGTGCGAACAGATCGTGAGCGACCGGTTGCGTCGACAGGAGCGCCGAATGACGCAGCACGCGCGTGGCGGCCAGCGCGTCGGCCTCGCCCACGAAGCGGGTCCCTGGGATCGGCTGCAACCGCCCGCGGGCGACGAGAGCCTCCACCGCGGACCGCTCCACGTACGCGGCCCGCGCGATCTCGTCCAGCGAGTACACCTCGGGCGGCCCTGCGTGCATGGCAAGGAAGGGGAGGCAAAACCCTTGCCTCACCTGGACTCGCTGTTTGCGGGCAAAAAGAGCGGCTGGTGGGCTGGCGAATCCAACCCGCCGTCCACCACAGAGGGCGCGGCCTGGGGTCAGGTCGTTCTAATACCCTCGAGGAACTTCATTCCCTCGCGGTCACCCAGGTCCCGTACGGCGTTGAAGCCCGCCTGACGGAGCGCCGCCGCCGAGCCACCGCTGGCGTCGTAGGGGGCCTGGGCCGCCGGAGCCGGGCGGAGCACAGACCGCAGTCCGGTTCTGGTCCCCGCCTCGATCGTCATCACTCGCCCGCCGGGCCTGAGCACGCGACAGCAGGCCTGGAGCACCGCATCGCGCTCGTCGGCGGTCGCCGAGGCGAGCTGGCCGCGCATGCTGTGAATCACCACGAGGTCGAAGGCGCCGTCGTCGAACGGAAGGCGATCGATCGGCCCCACGCGCACCTCGACCAGCACTCCCGCCTTCCTGGCGCCGCGGTTCACCAGCACGGCCTCGTCGTCGGTCGAGACCATGTGGGCCGCGGTGCCGCTCAATCCGGTTTTCGCGGCGAGCTGGCCGGCGAGCGACGGGTCGTCCACGCCGATTTGCAACAGGCGTTCGCCGAGCTTCACGCCCGCCATCGAGACCGTGAGCGGGTCGATCGTGAGCCGGCGAAACGAGAGCAGCGGCATTCTGCGAAGAATGATCCTCCAGACCGGCAGGCCTTGTCGCGTCCTGACTCCCCGGACTAAGATGGCCGATTGTGACTCAACCAAACGATATCGCCCCCGCGAAGGGCAAGCTAGGCCTTCTCCTGGTCGGTCTCGGGGCGGTCAGCACCACCACCATTGCCGGCGTGATGGCCATCCGCAAGGGTCTGGCCCAGCCGATCGGCTCGCTCACGCAGATGGGCACGATTCGCCTCGGCAAGCGCACCGAAGGGCGCGCGCCGAAGATCAACGAGTTCGCCCCGCTCGCGGGCCTCGACGACATCGTGTTCGGCGGCTGGGACATTTTCGAGGAAGACTGCTACGCGGCGGCTCGCGTGGCCGGCGTGCTCGAGAACTCGCAGCTCGATCAGGTGCGCGCGGAACTCGAGGCCGTGAAGCCGATGCCGGCCGTGTTCGACCAGCGCTACGTGAAGCGGCTCGACGGCCCCAACGTCAAGAAGGGCAAGAACAAGCGGGACCTCGCCGAACAGCTCATCGCCGACATCCGCGCGTTCAAGGCGAAGAACGGCTGCGATCGCCTCGTGATGCTGTGGGTGGGCAGCACCGAGGTGTTCATGAAGGAAGGCCCGGTGCACCAGACCGTCGCCACCTTCGAGAAGGGGCTCGAGGAGAGCGACGACTCGATCCCGTCGAGCATGGTCTACGCCTATGCGGCGCTGCGCGAGGGCATTCCCTTCGTCAACTGCGCGCCGAACCTGACCGCCGACGTCCCAGCGTTGCAGGAACTGGCGGCGCGCCACAAGTCGCCGCTCGCCGGCAACGACATGAAGACCGGACAGACGCTGATCAAGACGATCATTGCGCCCGGCCTCAAGGCGCGCCTGCTCGGTGTGAAGGGCTGGTACTCGACCAACATCCTCGGCAACCGCGACGGCGAGGTGCTGGACGATCCGGAGTCATTCAAGACGAAGGAAGAGAGCAAGAAGAGTGCGCTCGACTACATCTTCCAGCCGCACCTCTATCCCACGCTCTACGGCGATCTCACCCACGTGGTGCGGATCAACTACTACCCGCCGCGCGGCGACAACAAGGAAGGCTGGGACAACATTGATCTGATCGGATGGCTCGGCTATCCGATGCAGCTCAAGATCAACTTCCTGTGCCGCGACTCGATTCTGGCGGCGCCGATCGTGCTCGACACGGCGCTCTTTATGGACCTGGCGAAGCGGTCGGGGATGTCCGGCATCCAGGAGTGGCTGTCGTTCTATTTCAAGGCTCCGATGCACGCGCCGTCGGTCTACCCCGAACACGACCTGTTCATTCAGCTGATGAAGCTGAAGAACACACTGCGGCACATGATGGGCGAAGAGCTCATCACGCACTTGGGCCGGGAATACTACGACTAAAGCGTGCTCCGCTCAGCAGCGCTCGGCGGCGTGTTCATCGGCGTGCTGTCCGGGCTGCCGTTCGTCAGCGCCGGCAACTGCTGCTGCTGCATGTGGATGGTGTCTGGCGGCGCACTCGCGGCCTACCTGGAGATCCAGCAGAAGAACCGCTCGCTCACGGCCGGTGAAGGCGCGGCCATCGGGGCGCTCTCCGGCGTGATCGGCGCGTTCGTGTGGATCCCGATTGCGGTGGCGCTGGCCCTGCTGCTCGGCCCGCTGCAGCGCGCCGTCTTCGAGGAGTTCGCGCGCAACGCGCGCGACATGCCGCCCGAGGCCCGCGAGTTCCTGGAGAACATGGGCGGCGGCGGCACCGCCGTGGGGACGGTGTTCGGCTTCATCTTCCAGCTGTTCGCCGGCGCCATCTTTGCCGCCATCGGCGGCGTACTGAGTGCGGCCTACTTCAAGAAGGAAGTGCCGCCGGCGCTCGGCGGCGACTGGGTCCCGCCCCTCCCGCAGTAGCCCAAACGATGTAGAGGGCGGTCTTCAGGCCGCCCTGTCAGGTATCCTGATCGGCGCTCATGGCTGACCAGAACCCGCCTGCAGAACTGTCCGATCTCCTTCAGGAAGACCGCCGCTTTCCGCCGTCCGACGCCTTCCGCGCGGCCGCGACCGTGAACGGCGACGACGTCTACGCACGTGCCGAGCGCGACCCCGAGGCCTTCTGGGCCTCGTTTGCGAAAGAGCTCGAGTGGTTCACGCCGTGGACGCAGGTGCTCGACTGGAAGCCGCCGCACGCCAAGTGGTTCCTCGGCGGCACGCTGAACGCCAGCGTGAACTGCGTCGATCGGCATGTGCGCGGGGCGCGCCGCAACAAGGCCGCGATCATCTGGGAAGGCGAGCCGGGCGATCGGCGCACGCTCACCTATTTCGATCTCTACCGGCAGGTCAGCCAGTTCGCCAACGTCCTCAAGTCGCTGGGCGTGAAGCGGGGCGACCGTGTCGCGATCTATCTACCGCTCGTGCCCGAGCTCGCCATCGCCATGCTCGCGTGCGCGCGCATCGGCGCCGTGCACTCGGTGGTCTTTGGCGGCTTCAGCTCCGAGTCGCTGCGCGATCGCATCAACGACGCGCAGGCGACGCTGCTCGTCACCGCCGACGGCGGCTGGCGCCGCGGTCAGGTCGTGCCGCTCAAGCAGATGGCCGACGTGGCGCTCGAGGGGACGCCGTCGATCACGAACGTCGTCATCGTGCAGCGGCTGCACGGGTCGCCCGTCCCGGTGCACGTGAAAGAGGGGCGCGACCACTGGTATCACCGCCTGATGCAGGACGCCTCGTTCGTCTGCGAGCCCGAGCGCATGGACGCCGAGGACATGCTCTACACGCTCTACACGTCGGGCACGACCGGAAAGCCGAAGGGCATCGTCCACACGACCGGCGGGTACCTCGTCGGGACGTACGCGACGACGAAGTGGGTGTTCGACCTGAAGGAGGACGACGTCTACTGGTGCACCGCCGACATCGGCTGGGTGACCGGACACAGCTACGTCGTCTACGGCCCGCTGGCCAACGGCGCCACCGTGGTGATGTACGAAGGCGCGCCGGACTGGCCGCAGAAGGACCGCTTCTGGGAGATCGTCGAGCGCTACGGCGTGACGATCTTCTACACCGCGCCCACCGCCATCCGCG
>Ga0207648_10006646_pt1 | contig 11475 bp, 11 predicted proteins | sample KBSMisM32_FD_184310 | JGI IMG/M metagenome (GOLD analysis project Ga0207648, IMG submission 184310) | Miscanthus rhizosphere microbial communities from Kellogg Biological Station, Michigan, USA - KBS Miscanthus M3-2 (SPAdes) (version 2) | ecosystem: Host-associated > Plants > Roots >... | reverse complement strand
ATGGAATCGTAAGTCTGCGAATGCTCCAGCACCTTGCCGTTCGAATCGGTGAGGATGTAAACGTGGCGCAGACGCTCGACGATGTAAGCTTCTTCGGGATCGGAGGCGTCCGCGATCCACACCGGCCTGCCGCCTTCGATGTGCAGATAGCCTTTGGCCGCGCCCCATTCCTCTTCGAGCGTCGCCCGCGAATCATCGTCCATTTCAAACTGTAAGGTTTTTTGGAACAACAATCCGATCGCAATCAGCAGCACAGTAAAAAACAGAACGTAGCTCAGAGTCAGACGGAAGCGCAGGCCACGGAAGAAACTCGTCCGGTGCTTGGGACTCCGTAACTCTGGCACGCGCGACCGCATGGCTAAATGCCTTTCTCCACCGGGCGCTCCTGCGAATCCAGCATGTAGCCGATGCCGCGCACCGTCGAGATCATCTTATCTGACCACTTCTCATCGATCTTGCTGCGCAGGTGGCGGATATAGACGTCGACAATATTGGTGAGCCCGTCGTAATCCATATCCCAAACATGTTCGACAATCATCGTGCGGCTGAGCGGTCGCCCGCGGTTGCGCATCAGGTATTCGAGGATGCTGAATTCCTTGGGCGCCAACTCGATATTCTCCCCCGCGCGCGTCACTTTGCGGCGGATGCAATCCAGCGAAAGGTCGCCCACCTGCAAGCGCTCCGGCGTGGGCTGGCCTCGGCGCAGCAGCACGCGAACGCGCGCCAGCAGTTCGACGAAAGCGAACGGTTTCACCAGGTAATCGTCGGCGCCGCCCTCTAGGCCTTTCACCCGATCGTCCACGGCATCGCGCGCACTCAGAATCAAAACCGGAGGGCTGGTCTTACGCGTGCGAATCTTCTTCAGCACCGTCATGCCATCCATATCCGGCAATCCCAAGTCGAGAATGATCAGGTCGTATTCAGTGGCGTGCACCATCTCGACGGCAGCGTTGCCGTCGCCGGCCACGTCCACTGCGTAGCCGCCGCTCTCGAGGCCGCGCGACAAAAAGTCGGCAATACGTTTTTCATCCTCCACGACCAGAATTCTCATGTTTTGAGTTTACCTCGGTGAAAGGATGGGTAGGATAGAATCGTTTGAGCCATGCGCTCCTACCTGGCATCCCCCGGGGTGAGTCTGCAACGTTAGTACACTGATGTATCGATGATGATGAACGTGGCGGGGGCTTTCCCAAATGACGAATCTAAAACCTGTTGACGTCGCGATCATTGGTGGAGGCTGGAGCGGCCTCGCCATGGCCAAAGAGCTCACCACACGCACCGCGCAAAATGTGCTGGTGCTGGAGCGCGGCATTCCTCGCAAAACGCTCGACTACGTGCTGGACATGGATGAGCTCGATTACGCGGTGCGCTTGCGGATGATGCAAAATATCGCGGATGAAACGATTACGCACCGGCACTCACCCGGCGGTATGGCGGCTCCGGTTCGACAATATGGCTCCTTCTTGCCGGGCTCAGGGGTGGGCGGGGCGGGCGAACATTGGAATGGCGCGGCGTGGCGGTTTCTTCCCGACGTGTTCACCCTCCGCTCGCACCTCAATCAGAAGCACGGGGCGGGGAAGTTGCCCGCCGATCTGGCGGTGCAAGACTGGGGCGTCACCTACGACCAGTTGGAGCCGCATTACTGGTACGGCGAACAGATGCTGGGCGTCAGCGGCAAGGCCGGCAATCTGCGCGGCAAGATCATCGAGGGTGGGAATCCTTTCGAGGGACCGCGGCAGAACGAGTATCCGACGCCGCCGCTGAAGGACTCGTATTACGCGACGCTGTTCGCGGAAGCGACAAAGAAGCTGGGCTATCACCCGCACACGCAACCGGCGTGCAATTTGAGTCAGACGTACAAGAATCCCGATGGCGTAACGCGCCCGGCGTGTGCATACTGCGGTTACTGCGAACGCTTCGGCTGCATGATCGGCGCCAAGGCGCAGCCTTCGAACACCTTGATGCCGGTGCTCGCGCAGCGCAAGAATTTCGAGCTGCGCACGGGCGCGTGGGTGCGACGCATTGTACATAAAGATGACCATGCGACCGGGGTCGAATACGTCGGCGCCAATGGCGAGGAGTTCTTCCAGCCGGCGGGGATCGTGGTGGTGGCCACTTTCACGCTCAACAACACGCGGCTGCTGTACTTGTCGAAAATCGGGACTCCTTACGATTTTTCTACCGGCAAAGGCACGCTTGGGCGCAATCTCACCCACCAGGCGGAAGGCAACACGCGCCTTTATTTCGACAAGCCGCTAAATTCTTTTATGGGCACGGGAGCGCTCAGCATGCGGCTCTCCGATTTCGACGGCGACCATGGCCTCAACGGCTCAGAAGGACTACTGCGCATGGGAATGCTGTGCGCCAATGCTTTTGGCAACCGGCCGATTGGTTCCTTCGAGGCGGCGCCGCGCGGCGCATCGAAGAGCAATTGGGGATCAGAATGGAAGGCCGCGAACCTCAGAGTGCGCGACCGCAATGCCGGCATCAGTCTGTCGGGCGAGCATCTTTCCTATCGTCAGAACTTCATTGACCTGGACCCGACTTATACAGACAAGTTCGGCGACCCGCTGCTGCGCTTCACCCTCGATTGGACGGAGCATGAGCACCGCCAGCGCGCTTTCGCCGACGAGATCGCCCGCAAGATTGGGCGTGCGATGGGAGCAACGGTGGATGACACGCCGCCAGCCCGCGGCAAATACAACGTGATCAATTATCAGACCACGCACATTCAAGGCGGCGCCATCATGGGTGCGTCGCCGGAGACGAGCGTCGTCAACCCCCACCTGCAGCATTGGAACGTGCCGAACTTGTGGGTGATCGGCGCGTCGGCGTTTCCGCAGAACGCTTCTCACAATCCCACGCTCACCGTGCTCGCGCTCACCTATTGGGCTGCCGATGCGATGATCACACGGTATTTGAAGAATCCCGGCAAATTGGTCTGAAGAATGTACATATTGTTGTACACTTGAGTCATGGCACAAGCACTGGCTAAGAAGCGCGCCCGGACGTCCGTGGGGCGGGCGCCGATCGCGATGGCGGAAGCCCGCAAGCAACTGCCCAAGCTGGCGGATGCGCTCGAGAAGCATCCGGAGATCGGGGCGGTGAAGATCACACGGCATGGCAAGCCGGTGTTGGCGGTGCTGTCGTGGGATTTGTACGAATCAGTGCTTGAAACCATGGAGATCATGTCTGATCCGGAGTTGATGGCGGCATTCCGGCAGGGCGTGAAGGAGATGAAGGAAGGGAAGGGCATTCCCATTGAGCAATTCAGCCGGGAGCTCGGCCTTTGATTTACCAGGTCGACATTCAGCCGGCCGCGCAAGAGATGGTATTGGAAATCGGGGATCGGCGCATTCAGGAGAAACTCCTGGACAGAATGACGGCACTTGCGAATGATCCGGAATTACAAGCCAAGCCATTGGGTGGCGACCTCGCGGGTTATCGCAGCGTGCGAGCGGTTGGGCAGCGCTACCGGATTATTTATCGCGTGGAGCGGACGATCGTGACGGTCGTCGCGGTAGCGGCAGGAATTCGCAAACAAGGTAGCCGCGAGGACATTTACAGGGTGGCCGAAAAGCTCATCCGGCTTGGCTTGCTGTGATCCGCGGGAAATGGCAGTATGGACTCTCATGACCAATCTCAAACCTGTTGACGTGGCGATCATCGGTGGCGGTTGGACCGGCCTCCTGATGGCCAAGGAGATCACGGCGAAGACCTCGCAGTCGGTTGCTGTTTTCGAGCGCGGGATCCCGCGGAAGATCGACGACTACGCGGTGACCATGGATGAGCTCGACTACAACATTCGTCTGCGCATGATGCAGAACACCGCCGAGGAGACCATCACGCATCGGCACTCGCTGAAAGACACGGCGGTGCCGGTTCGCCAGCACGGGTCGTTTCATCCGGGTACGGGCGTGGGCGGCGCGGGGGAACATTGGGGCGGGGCGTCGTTTCGCTTTCTGCCGGATGTGTTCACGCTGCGTACGCACCTCACGCAAAAGCACGGCGCGGCAGAGTTGCCGGCGGACCTGGCGGTGCAGGATTGGGGCGTCACTTACGACGAGCTCGAGCCGCTGTACTGGAAATCCGAACAGTTGATGGGCATCAGCGGCAAAGCCGGGAATCTGCGCGGGAAGAAGATCGATGGCGGCAATGTTTTTGAAGGGATGCGGCAGCAGGAGTATCCAACGCCTCCGTTGAAACATTCTTACGCGTCGAGCATGTTTGAAGATGCGGTGCGCAAGATGGGCTATCATCCTTATCCAACGCCCGCTGCGAACTTGAGCGAGACCTATAAGAATCCTGACGGCATCACGCGCGCCGCGTGCGCTTATTGCGGGCACTGCCAGCGTTACGGATGCATGATTGGCGCCAAGGCGCAGCCGACGAACACGTTGCTGCCAATCCTCGCCACTCGCAAGAATTTTCAGTTGCGGACGGGGAGTTGGGTGCGGCGCATCGTCCACAAAAACGGGCGCGCCACCGGGATTCAGTTTACCGATGCCAACGGTGAAGAATTCTTTCAGCCCGCAGCCACCGTGGTGCTGGCGTCGTTCACGTTGAATAACACGCGGCTGCTGGCGCTCTCGAAAATCGGCACGCCTTACGATCCGCTGGCGCGCACGGGAACGCTGGGACGCAACCTCACGCATCAGGTGCAAGTCGCCACGCGCGTGTTTTTCGACAAGCCACTCAACGCCTTTATGGGAGCGGGGGAGCTCGGACAGCGCATCTCGGATTTCGACGGCGACATCGGACTCACTGGCGCCGAAGACGGGCTGTTGCGCGTCGGCATGATCGCGGTTAGCAGCAATGGCGACGGGCCGATCGGGTCGTTCGGGATCATGCCGCGCGGTGCGAACGAAACCAACTGGGGCTCGGATTGGAAGAAGGCGGCGCTTAAGTGGAAAGATCACACGGCTGCCATCAGCATGGCGGGCGAGCACCTGTCGTATCGCCAGAATTATATGGATCTGGATCCGAGCTACACCGACAAGTTCGGGGATCCGCTGCTGCGCTTCACTCTGAATTGGACCGATCATGAATATAAGCAGCGCGAGTTCGCTGCGCAGATCCAGGCGAAGATCGCGCGTGAGATGGGCGCGAAGTTTGATGAGGGTCCGCCGAATCCCGCGCCTTATAACGTGATCAATTATCAGTCGACGCATATCCAGGGCGGGGCGATGATGGGAACGTCGCCTGAGTCGAGCGTCGTCAATCGTTACCTCCAGCATTGGGACGTGCCCAATTTATTCGTGGTCGGAGCGTCGGCATTTCCGCAGAATGCGGCGCCGAATCCGACGTTGACCGTGCTGGCGCTGACCTATTTGTCGGTCGATGCCATGATCAACCGATACTTCAAGCATCCGGAGAAATTAATATGAAACGCCGAGAGTTTTTGACTGTGCCCGCGGCCGCGATTGGCGGTACCTTGCTCTACACGCTAGCGGGCGAGCCCTTTCGTTTGCAGGCGCAGAATGGCAACGTGAAAGTGCCGCTGCGGTTCTTCACTGCCGATGAGGCTCGCGTGGTCACGGCTGCGTGTGAGCGCATTTTCCCTAGCGATGCTTCCGGGCCGGGCGCTACGGAGGCGGGTGTGGTCATCTTTATCGACCGGCAACTCGCGGGGCCGTACGGTCGTGATAAGTATCGCTATACGAAAGGGCCGTGGGTCGAGTCGGTGCCGGAGCATGGCTATCAGGGAAAAGAGAATCCGCAGGAAATTTACCGGAAGGGGATCAAGGACCTCGGCAATTTCGCTAGTTTGGCAATGGAGGAACAGATCAAAAAGCTGACGTCGATCGAGAAGACCCGGTTCTTCCAATTGCTGCGCACTCACACTATCGAGGGGATGTTTAGCGATCCGATGCATGGCGGCAACGCGGGGCTGATTGGGTGGCAACTGGTGGGTTATCCGGGTCCGCAGATGAGCTACCGCAACGACATCGACAAGCATTTCGGGCAGCCTTGGCGGCCGAAACCGGCTAGCCTGGAACAGGTCATGGGGCGGCCAGGGAAGCCTTGGGAAGACGAGAAGGGGTAGCTTCCGGATACCCATGTATGGTAATCTCGATAGGGAAGGAGGCCTATGTCGATTGCCGATGTGTTGACTGAACAACAACTCGTGGAGCAAGAATACGATAGGGTCGTCCGCGAGGATATCGAATTGTTCCGGTCGCAGGCTGCTTTGCGGACCGCGGGGCAAATGACCGACGACGAATTACGGCCGCAACGACTGCGGCGCGGGGTTTATAGCCAGCGCCAGCCGGACGTGCATATGATCCGCACCAAAGTGCCGGGTGGGCTACTGACTTCCGAGCAGATGCGCCAGATGGGGCGCGTCGCCGATGAGTTTGCGGGCGGCAAAGGGCACCTGACCACTCGCCAGAATATTCAGTATCATTTTGTGCCGCTGCCGAAGGTGGCGGACCTGTTGCACATGCTGGCCGATGTCCGGCTCACGACGCGCGAAGCTTGCTACAACACGGTGCGCAACGTGACCGCGTGTCCGCTGGCGGGGATTCATCCCGAAGAGCCGTTCGACGTGCAGCCCTATGCGCGGCGCGTGGCGTTTGCGTTTTTGCACAAGGAACTCACCGATAGTTTGCCGCGCAAATTCAAGATTGCATTTGCGGGCTGCCCGGAGGATTGCATTGCGACGGCGATCAACGACGTCGGGCTGCGCGCGATGATTCGCGATGGCGTGAAAGGTTTCCGCATGACGGTGGCGGGAGGGTTGGGGCCGCTGCCTACGGAATCGAAAGTCCTGCACGAGTTTATTCCGGCGGATGATCTGGTGCGGCGCATCGAGGCCGTGATTCGCGTATTCAACGTGCATGGGAATCGTAAGAACAAGAACAAGGCGCGTCTGAAATTCGTGCTGCGCGAGCGGGGGTTCGAGTGGCTGCGTGACACGATTGAAGAACAGTATCAGGACATTTTAAAGAACGGCGGCATCGCGATGCCGGCTGACGTTCCGGAAAACTTTGGCGGTTTCAAAGCGCTGCGGCCTCCGCTGGCGTCGGGCGAATTGCTGCCGGTGTGGGAGCCTTCCTCTACCGCGTTCGCCGAGTGGCGCAAGACCAACGTGCGGGCGCAGAAGCAGAAGGGCTATTCGATTGTCACGGTGACTACACCACAGGGCAATTTGACGGGCGATCAGATGCGCGGGCTGGCAGACATCGCCGATCAAGCGGGCGACGGGTTCCTGCGGTTCTCGATGATCCAGAATGTGATCTTTGGTTGGGTGCCGGATGGCGCGCTAAAGCGGGTTTATGGTGCGCTGGCGAAACTCAATCTGGCCGAGGGCGGCGCTGATGAGATCACCGATGTGATTACATGCCCCGGCTCGTACAGTTGCAATTTGGGACTCACCAAGACAATGGGATTGGGAGCGGCCCTGCAAAGTGTAGTCGCGAACCAGACCGATCCGCAGATCCGCAAGCTGCGCATTAACGCGAGCGGCTGCCCGAATTCCTGCGGCCAGCATTGGGTGGGCGATATCGGCTTCTACGGCAACGCGCGCAAGCTGGACGCGCCCGGCGGCGGCAAGAAGGAAGTGCCGTACTATCAAATGCTGCTGGGCGGCACTTATGAGCAGTTTGGTGTCGCAGTGCAGAGCCTCCCGGCGCGGCTGGTTCCGGTTGCCGTAGGGCGGGTGCTCGAGCACTTCAAGCAGAATCGTGAGGAGGGCGAAAGCTTCCGCGCGTATGTGCTGCGGCACAAGGTGGAGACGTTCCGGCAGCTCACTGCGGATCTAACCAAGCCGCCGATGGATGTCCCCGAGATGTTCCGCGACTGGGGCGACGACATCGAGTACAGCCTGCAACTCGGCCGCGGCGAGTGCGCCGCGTAGCGACACCTGCCAAACAAACAAGTCTGATTCCGCCGTCAAAGGACTATGGGCAGCGCCAACAATGTGTATTTCGTATACATACTGATGCCTTTGTTTGTCCTACTGACCGTTGGGACTCCGCGAGCTTGGCGCTACTGGAAGAGCCGGCAATCCAAGGACTGGCCCATGGTACCCGGGACGTTCATCGATGGGAAGATATCGCTGGCCCAAGGGGGAACAAGGGGTGCGGATTGTAATCTGACCGTGTGGTTCTCCTATAACGTAAACCAGGAACGAAACGATGGATACTACGAAGAAACCTTCTTCAACTTGGACGAAGCTCAACAGATGTTGGAGAGCCTGAAGGACGGGCCTGTATTTGTCCGCTTCGATCCCGCTCATCCGTCGAAATACGTTATCGATCCGTATCGGGATGTACGTTCCACGCAAGTCTGAGCGTAAACTAAAAAGCCCCGGAGTCGTTAGGACCCCGGGGCCGAGTTCTATCCAGGTCTCTTTTTTTCGGTGCTGTTAACTTCTCTTCGAGCTGCGTGCGGCTTGGATGCGCACGGGTTCGGCGGAGGCGCCGCTGGCGGCGGCCATTTCGGGCATGCTCACCGACGTGTCCACCAGGCGCGCCATTTCCTGCACCGGCAAGCCTTCGCATTCGCGGGCGAAGCGCAGGACATTGGTGCCGGGATCGTAGTCGACACGAATCCAGTCACCGCCGCGGACTTGCTCGGTGGCGATCAGGTTCGATACTGGTTGTACTAGTAAGCGCTCGATGGCGCGCTTCAGGTGACGAGCCCCGTATTTTAGATCTGTTCCTTGTTCCAGTAAGTAATCTTTACTGGCATCGGAGACCGTAAATACAAAAGCACGGTCGGCTGAGGTATTGAAGATGCGTTGCTGAACTAAATTTAATTCGATGTCCAGCACCTTCTTTAGCTGCTCGGTGCCGAGCGGCTGGAAGGTCACGATCTTGTCTAACCGGTTAATAAACTCCGGAGTGAATTTACGCCGCGCGGCTTCCATGCCGGAGCGCGCGAGCTTTTCGCTCATGCCGTCTTCGACCTCACCGGTTGCCATTTTGGCACGCGCGGCGCCGGCTCCGAATCCCAGTTTAGGAGCGAGCAGGTTGCCCATTTCGGTTGCGCCCAGGTTGCTGGTCATGAAAATCATGGCGCGCGAGAAATCGACTTTGCGGTTGTCGCCCAGCGTCAGCGTAGCTTTGTCGAGGATCCCTAACAATAAGTTCCACAGGGCGTCGGAAGCCTTTTCGATTTCATCGAACAGCACGAAGCTGAGCTTCATGTTATCGGTGTGATATTGATTCAGAACTTCCTGCGACAACAAAGGATGCGTCTCGCGATGTCCGAGGTATCCCGGAGGCGAGCCGATCAGCTTGGCGATCTCGTGGCTGTGTTGAAATTCAGCGCAATCAATTTTGATGACGGCGCGCGGATTCTTCAACAGTGCCTCGGCGGTGGCTTCGACAATGCGGGTCTTGCCCGAACCGGTCGGCCCCAGGAACAGGAAATTTCCGATGGGACGCCCGGGCGCGCTCATGCCCGTCAAATTCATTTGATAGATGTTAACGATCTGTTGAATCGCCTCATCCTGTCCGACAATCATCCGTCGCAGGCTGTTCTCGAGAGACACTGCCTCCCGCCCCGTTTTTCCGGGATCCAAAGGGATGTTTAGCCGTACCATATCAGCCACCTTCCTGGCACTTCTCAGGGGCCTTATTGCGCCCCCTTTCCACAGATCCTCAGGCAATCCTAGTGCCATTTCTTTAGATGCTCCTAATATCGACACGATTCGTGCTCTATCATTAACTACGCTTAGGCTTTGCCGGACGGATCTCCACCTGGCTCACCATGGTTCTGTCGGGCATCGCCAGCAGGGTCCTTACTACCGCCGCCACGTCTTCGGGATGGACTTTCCAGTCCTTTCCCAAATCTGCATTCCCTTCGTTCCGGCCAAATTCGGTGGCGACGCTGCCCGGCAGGACGGTGCTCACCCGGACGTTGTCATACCTTGTATCCAATAGCAGCGCTTCGCTAAAACCGTTCAAGCCGAACTTGGAAGCGTTATAGGCGGCTCCGCCCGCGAAGGCGTTTTTGCCGGCCAGGCTGCTGATGTTGACGATGTAGCCGGCGCCCCGGCTTGCAAATCTTGTTAAAGCTTCATGCGAGCAGTAGAACGCGGAATTGAGATTCGTGTGTATCATTTTGTCCCAGTCCTCGACTGTAAGACGGGACACTTTGGCGAATATTCCCGCGCCGGCGTTGTTGACCAGGACGTCAAGACCGCCGCATTGGCGGTCGACGAACTCGAACAACGCGCGAACTTGTTCATGCTCACTTACATCGGCAGCTTTTCCCTTGACTTTACCTGGCCAATCGGCTTCCATTTCAGAAACCGCGCGGGTGACTGAATCCGGCCAGCGGCTGCAAACCACCACCAGGGCACCTTCGGAGAGCAGCATTTCGGCAATGGCGCGGCCGATGCCGCGGGTTCCGCCGGTGACCAGACAGACTTTGTTTTCTAGTATTTTTGCTGATTCCATGCTTTTAGAATACGTAGCAATCCGCCACACCGCCGGGGGACGTAGAATGGTAGACGGTATGACCATGGCGGATTCCAGCATCTTTTGGCTGCGCTTGGCGGCGCTGCTCTATGCCATTGGACTGCTGCATTCGCTGCTGGCCATCCTGCGGCGCGCTCACGGGTTTTACGAGTTTGCCTTAGGCGCATTTCGCGTGGGCGTGGTGCTGCATGGGGTGGCGATTATCGAGCTGGCGATGGCCGAAGGGCGGCTGCCGGTAGAGAACTTTTACGGCACTATAAATTTATGCGCTTTTCTGATCGCCCTCGCGTTCTTGTTTGTGGATTGGCGGTATCACTTCGCTAGCACTTCGTTAGCTTTGTTTCCGCTGGTCTTCCTGATGACACTGGTGGCGGGAATGCGACAGCCGGTGTCGGCCTGGTCCGATGTACGCGTGCGCGACGCCTGGCTGATCGTACACATTGTTCTGGTACTCGCGGGCTATGCGGCGTTGCTATTAACTGCGATCTCAGCAGTGTTTTATCTGGTCCAGGAGAGGCGGCTCAAGACCAAGAAGAGCCAGAGGCTGCTGGAGAAATTGCCTCCGCTGGGGACGCTGGACGATTTGATCAGCAGCTCCATGGGATTTGGATTCGTGTTCATCACTTTGGGTGTGGTGTTTGGGGTGATGTGGGCTTACATTGAACTCGGCACTAAGTGGGTGGGCAACGCTAGCATCTCGCTTTCGTTCCTGACCTGGGGATTGTGCCTGGCGATGATTTTCATGCGCGCGTCGGCGGGATGGCGCGGTCGTAAGGCGGCGGTCATGGCGCTGGTGGTGCTGGGGTGTGGGGCGCTGACCTGGGTGGCGCACGCGGGGTTGAGGCCCACGCTGATCCCATGAAGCTCCTGATTACAGGGTTGAGTCATCACACGGCTCCGGTGGAGGTGCGCGAAAAGCTGGCGTTTGAGGAGAAGACGCTGCCCGAGGCGCTCGACCGCTTGTGCCAGCGGCCGGGGATGGTGGAGGGGATGATTCTCTCGACGTGCAACCGCGTGGAAGTGGCGGTAACGGCGGAGGAGCACA
>Ga0207648_10006645_pt1 | contig 11476 bp, 9 predicted proteins | sample KBSMisM32_FD_184310 | JGI IMG/M metagenome (GOLD analysis project Ga0207648, IMG submission 184310) | Miscanthus rhizosphere microbial communities from Kellogg Biological Station, Michigan, USA - KBS Miscanthus M3-2 (SPAdes) (version 2) | ecosystem: Host-associated > Plants > Roots > Rhizosphere... | reverse complement strand
CCTACCAGCACACGCCAAGTGCTCTTGAGAGCTTATCTGGAGTCTCTTTATATCGTGGAGAAGTAATGGGCTGGCCATAAGACCACGTAACTCATTGAGAAAATTGGCGGAAGCGAGTGGGAGTCGAGCCCGCCGGCGACATCGCAAGATGCCGCCCGCCGGTTTTGAAGATCACCAAAGGTGTTCTGATCTATTCTGAAAATTCTCTACTATAACTGATTCTTCAGCGGCTTACGAGCAATGCGTTCTGATCTGTTCTGACCGAAATTGCTCCGGCACGAACGTGGAACTATCACGTTTTTATCACGCTACCTCTCGGTCTCCCCGTAGTCGGATCTCCCCTCTACTTGGAACAAGGCATCGAGTAGCCGGCGCCTTTGCCGGACCGACTTCTGCGTTTTTCATTGTTTCAATTCCCATCGTCTAGTATCGTGGCAGTTCTTCCCGACGTTGCAAACGCGGAGTTGTTCCTCGGGGATGAGCACACCCTTGTTCGAGACGATGAAGTCACGGCTGCCACTGTTTCCCTCATGAGACGACGCGAGTTCCTTCTCAGTTCAGCATCAGGCCTGCTGGCATCACGAATACCAGGACAAGTTTGGCTCGGGCCAAAAGCTGTTCAACCGCCTCTGGATACGAACGAAATACGGATATTTCCTGTACCTTTTTCCGCCTCAATGCGGGAAGGGCACTTCAAAATCACGCACGACGTCGACATCGTCACTCCTTCCGATGGTTCACTGGAGGAACTGTCCGCCGCCAAAGCATTACGCGACGACCTAGCAGATTGGTTCGGGCTCGTCTTGAAAATCAGCTCCACTTCCGCACTCCCGGCGGGCAAGCGTGCGATTGTGATTGGGACCTCACAACGCTCTTTGATTCGCCGTGCTATCGCGCAAGTGGGCCCGCAAGCCATCGAAAACAATTCCTTGCCCGAAGCGTATACGCTTCGTATCGGGCATGATCTCGCCGTCATATCTGGGGCGGATTCTCAGGGTGTACGCCACGGGTTGCAATCGCTTAGGCAGTTGATCGATTCTGACGACGCGCCGAGCTTGCCGTGCATTGACGTTATTGATCGTCCGCATAAGCCTTTTCGTGGATTGAAGCTGTATCTTCCCGGCCCCCAGAATATCCCTTTCTTCAAACGCTTCATTCGAGACTTCGTGGTGGCGCACAAGTACAACATCTTGATCATGGAACTCAACGCTGGCATGCGACTCGAGAGTCATCCGGAGCTGAACGCCGGCTGGAGGGAGATGTTGCTCGACACCAATTATTCCCGGCGCAACTACCCGCCCGGCTCTCTTCACGGGCGCGAGCAGAATTCTTGCCACCAGGACACGGCTGACGGTGACTTCCTCGATCCACAAGAAGTGGCTGAGTTAGCTGACTTCGTCCGCTCGCAGGGAATCGAACTGATTCCCGAGCTTCCTTCTTTCACGCACAGCTACTATCTTCTGGCGCGGCACAAAGAACTATCCGAGGTGCCGGGGGACAGGTGGCCAGACACCTACTGCCCATCGAACCCAAAGACATATGAGCTGCTTTTCGAGGTTTACGACGAGTACATTGACTTGCTGAAGCCAAGGATGCTGCATGTGGGGCATGACGAGTTGTTTGCTCCAGTAGGACTTTGTCCGGTATGCGGGGACCGCGATATTGGAGAACGGTACGGTGAGGACGTGGCTCGGATTCGCGCTTATCTTCGCACGAAGAACGTTGGCATGGCGATGTGGGGTGACATGCTTCTCGAGAGTGTCCGCGGCGTGGGTCTTCGCGAAAGGCACGCACGAGACGGCTGGAGTTATAAAGTCGCCGGTGGGATGACGCGCGAACAAGTTGAACGGCTCATCCCGAAAGACATCCTCATCTTCAATTGGTTTTGGTCCAAGGCTGAAGGCGAGTGGTCCGAAGAGCAGGCAGAGAAGAACGAGGAGGTTCTCGAGGGATTGGGTTTCATGCAGGTCTATGGAAACTTCAGTCCGACCATCGAAAACTACTCAACGCGCAGCACACGACGCACGGTCTTGGGAGGTGCGCCCTCAGCGTGGTTTGCGACGAGCGAATCTAACTTCGGGCGAACCATAATCACTGACGTCATGGGATGCAGCAACATCTTATGGCATGGGGACGTGATAAACGGAAGGCGACTGGCCGACATCGCGCAGGCGCGCATGCCACTCATTCGTAGTCGATTTCGCGGCCAACTTCCTCCGAGTTCCACAGAATCAGCGTTCACTCCATTTGATATCTCTTCCCGTTTCAACGTAGGGGGTCGTGAATGGGTGAGTGATTGCGACCTGAATTCAATCCAGCAACGGACGATCTATATAGGAAGAGTACCGTTCCGCCTCACTCGATTGAACGAGAAGACTGCGATCGTCGTCGCGACCCAGGGAAACAAGCCGACGACCCTGCCCTCGTCGGTAGATGCAATTCGGATTGATTCCGATCTCGCTAGCCTTTTGTTTTTGCATGCTTGCGCAGAACCGGCCGCGAATCGAGAACCTGATCGTTTGTTATGGGATGTTTTTGATTCCGCCGACCTGCTTGGGTGGTATGAAGCCCACTACGAAGATGGATATACGGAAACGATTCCGATTCGTTACGGCGTTAATATCGCCGAGTGGGATTGGCAATCACGTAAAACTGGTCATGGATATTGTTACGGTGCGGATCCGATCGTAGTTAACGGGGAAAGCGCGAAGCCCATCACCATGTTCGTTTATGAGTGGCAGAACCCTCGCCCTGGGAAACTAGTTTCGGAACTAAAACTCAAGGGAACGCATGGCTTCCGAGGTGCCGACGCAGATTACACGGACCATTTCGGCCCCGTGATAGCCGAAAACGCAATCCTGTTGTTGGCGGTGAGCATGGTAAAAAGTAGGGAGTCCGCACGGAACGCGGATGAGGGAAGGGGATGAGCGCCGCATCTGGCGGCGAGGAGATCTCGCATAGCCGATGGGTGTGGGGCTTTTAGACGTGCGGTCTGAACGAACCAGAACAGTGATTTCAGTTGCCCGGTTTCCGCATAACCCGCGATACATTTATCATGGTTTTTATCACGCTGGGCATTTTTCGACCAGTCATCCTCAACTCAAGCCTGCACCAGAGTCCCCGTAAACTACAAAAATAAATGGCGGAAGCGAGGGGGGGCGAACCCAACGGTGACATCGCAAGATGCCACCCGCCGGTTTTGAAGATCACCAATGGTGTTCTGATCCATTCTGGCGTTGGAAGTGGACACGAGCTTTGCGAGTCGAAGAGTGACGCGGGTGTTGGAGGGAATCGTTGCCGAACGGGGGAAGCCGCAGGCGATTCGCTGTGACAACGGGCCAGAGCTGACCAGCCGGCATTTTCTGGCGTGGTGCATCGAGCAGCAGATCGAGCTGGTGCATATCCAACCAGGAAAACCGACGCAGAACGCACACGTGGAAAGCTTTCATGGACGACTGTGAGAGGAATGTTTGGGCATAAGTTGGTTTAAGAACTTATTCGATGCAAGACGGAAGATTACATCGTGGCGGAAGGAATACAACGAGGAACGTCCGCACAGCAGTTTGGGCTACTTAACGCCGGAGGAATTTTCTACATCGAGGAGAGCGGCTGAGTCCGGCTCCGCTTTGCTGGCTACGCCGTCCTCAGCCGCAAACCCGGAGGCGCAAACTGTCGTATAATCGCGTGCACGAAAGCAGGGGGCAGGTCACTCGCAAACTTATGAAAACATTGGCGGAAGCGAGTGGGGGTCGAACCCACCGGCGACATCGCAAGATGCCGCCCGCCGGTTTTGAAGACCGGGGCAATCACCGGATTGCATGCGCTTCCATATTTTAAAATTCAATGGCTTATGAAGAATACAAGGATCCTTTCCATACGATAAAAGGCTCATCGACTCAGGCCGCCTCCCTTGGCGCAGTCTACCATTGCAAGGTTTCCGTTCTCGAGTGCCTTTGCCGAAGATGCGAGAGGGGCGAGACCGCCCGTATCAACCCTTGGCGCTGCGAACTGGGGCAGGTGTAACGTGGCTGAACGATGACCTAGCTGGCTTTCCCTCAATATCTCCAGCTCGTCAAATCTGCCCCTTTAGGGGCGCTCTTACGTATCCGATCTAGAATTTTAGGCAAGTATTGAGTGTTGTAGTGCAGGCGTGAGAGGTAGTTGGGCAAAGTTGGATCGCCGTTCCAGCAATGCTCGGCACGCGGACCGTATCTTACTTCGCCGTCGTATGGCGGATTCGTTGTGGACTTCAAAAAATCTTCCATGCGATAAACCGCATCATTCAGGAAGTATGTATCGTCGGAACCGACATAAATGTGAATTTTGCCGGCGAGCTTGGGGCCGATTTTTGCCCAGTCACGCTGCAAAATCGCTTCCAGATCGTAGTGTTCGCGCCAATATTCGGCCACGCCGTGATCGATCTCGCCAGTCATTTTGTTAAAGATGGGCTGCGGATACCCGTCCTCACCCACCGGACCGTAGACGGCTTGCCAGATATCGAACTGTTCGCCGCTGCGGCCATGATCGCCGAGCGCTAGCTCGTAAGCGTTGAACTCTTGGGTAGTGATGAAGGTATGGCCGAGGTAGTCGCGCATGGATGGCTGAGCGACACGGGTGTGCGGACCTTCGATGAAAAAAGCATTCTTATCCTCATAGAGATTCACGTTGGTGTATGCGTGAAAATCGATCGGGTCGGGACATGCTGCAAACGCACTGTTGTAGTAGTCGGGATGGTAAATCTGGACCGCAAGTGCCTCCCATCCCCCCGTTGATCCGCCGTAAACAAAACGCGCCCAGCCCTGACCAATTGCGCGAAACTGCTTCTCGATCGCGGGAATCAATTCCTGCTCGATGGCATCACCGTACGGCCCTACATTGGCGGAATTCACGGCATAGGAGTCGTCGTAATACGGATTGGCGTGCTGGATCTTGACAGCCAGAAAACGTGGAAATTTCGACGAAATCCATTGCTGGTAAAACTTGTACGCCTCCTGCTGCTGAATCTTGTTGTAGCCGGAGATATGGAAGCGTTCACTATAGTCCGGCTTCAGGTTGGGATCGGGAGGCGTGGTCCGAAAGTTATCGAAATCATCCACGAAGTGGTCGTGGAAGATCATCAGTGGAAAATGCGCCTTGGGATGTTCATCAAAACCTTCCGGAACCAGAACAATGGCGCTCAGTTCCATCGGCCGTCCCCAAAATTTCGTAAGCAGTTGGCTTTGAATATGGATGCGCCGAACGTACTTATTATCGGGCTTAGCAGCAATGGGCGGAATCACCTCTGTAAGCGAGATCGGAATGGCAGCTCCGCCCTTTGTTACCGTGATTTTTTGCGGCTTCGAATAAAGATTGCCCGGCGAAATGTTCCAGTGCTGGCCCTCCCCTTGATCCATGTGAAGTTTTATCGTCTTGCCGTCCGAGCGATGAAAGGTTTCGTACTTGTTGAGCACCGCTTGTACCGTGTATTCGCCCTGCGGAACGTCTTTCAGGCTGCGGACAGGATAACCCCACGCGCCAGCATCCACCGTCATAGGCTGGTTTGGCTCCCATCCATCAACAGTTACGCCAAAAAGCATTTGCGTGCGCGGGGTGTCATTAATCTGCATGCGCGGCTCCGCGCTGGGATCCGTCGAGAGAAGCAGCAAAAGACGCCCATTCAAGGATTGTGCGCTGGCTTCCGTCGGAAAAATGACCGTGAACGATTGACTGGCTGCGGCGACCTGCAACGAGAGGCAAACGAAGATAAGGGCAACGTATCGCATGGTGCGTACTATACAGGTTTGGAACTGAAAGGGCGGTATTGCCCCTGGCTAATGTTCCAAATCGTTTCTACGCCGGAACACGCGGTTCTTTGGCAGAAAGTGATGCAGAGAAGGAACCATGCTAGCGCGGGCGAGTCGTACATCGCTGACGCGAGTCGAACTTTTAGACCCGCTTGGACGTTCCTTCCTACAAGGGTGGAATAGTTGGGCTGGCAAAGATTCTAAATGGCGAAAATTGATCCCCGAGATGAATTGAGAGCCAACTTGCCTCCGCTATTTGTCCCTTCACTCTGCTTTGGATCATGCAGGCTTGGCGCGATGAGGATGGATGTTCTCGCGCGCCGAATGATCTTGCCCGTCGCTTCTGTGCCGTCTGGCCAGCGAACCGTTAAGCTCTCGCCGCTGACCCGTGCACGGATGCAAGCGTATTTCCCCAAGTGGAGGAATTTATTGTCTCTTTCTAGCGGCGGTTCGTACCCGACGGTGTAGATGGTGTTGCCCATTGCGACCGAAAGCCCCCGGATTTGACCACCGACTATGCTGACAATCAGATTTCGGAGGACATCTATCAACGTTCACTTGTGTCTCGCATAAGCGTTGGCACCCAGGAAATGGAGCGAGACATACGGTTCATCTCCGACGACCCAACTGTCGTGTCCCGGTTCAATGTGGAAGATGTCACCAGCTCGCATCTCGACGACGCGCCCATCTTGCATAGCAGCCGTTGCGCAGCCCGAGACAACCATGCCGACGTGCTCAACAGGACAAATCTTTAACCCAGAGGCCTTGCCGACGTGCAACGACCATTTCCAGCCCGGTTCATAGGTTGCGCGCCCGACTGTCATTCCGCCGAGCTGCACGATCTCGAACTTGCCCTTTTCAAACGTTCGTACTTCGTCTGGGTTTTCAAATCGCTTGAGGGTGACTTCGAACACACATTCCTCCTGTAGGCATGGCCAGAAGGGCAATTCCGTTAATGAGAAGGCCGCGATTGCTCGCGGCCTCCTGTGTCTCTGGCTATGAGTAAAATTCCGGCTCAGCGCCGTCCGCCGCCGTGACCTCCGTGGCCGCCGTGGCCTCCTCCACCGTGTCCGCCGCGGCGACGGCGATGGCGTCCACCACCTCCGCCAGGACGGCCGCCACGTCCTCCGCGATCGCCCCCGCGGTCACCTCCACGGTCTCCTCCGCGATCACCGGCGGGCGGTGCATCGATGCGATTGAAGTTCGGCTCGTCGCCTTCGTCGAACTCAGCTCCGCCTTCAAGCGTCAGCGCTGGACCTGCAGCGACGGGAACGGTCTGGGCCTCGGACTCTGTCTCGCCTTCGACCGGAGCAGCAGGCGCCGGCGCCCCACCACCCATCTTCGCGCGCTGCTCTTTGAGAATCGCTTTGCGCGACAGGCGAATGCGATTGCCTTCGACCGCTAGTACTTTCACCAGTACCTGGTCGCCTTCTTTCAGTTCGTCGCGGACATCCTTAATGCGATGTTCCGCGACCTCGCTGATATGCAGCAGACCTTCGGTTCCCGGAATGATTTCAACGAAGGCCCCGAAATCCGCCAACCGCGTGACTTTGCCAAGATAAGTCTTCCCCACCTCGGCAGTAGCGGTCAAATCGCGGATGATCTGAATGGCCTTGTTTGCGGAAACCTCGTCGTTTGAAGCCACGTTCACTTTGCCGGTGTCTTCGACGTCGATCTTCACTCCTGTCTGTTCAATGATCGAGCGAATCATTTTGCCGCCGGGCCCGATGACGTCGCGAATCTTGTCGACCGGAATCTGCAGGGTGTAAATGCGTGGTGCGTACGCTGAAACCTTCTCGCGATGCGTCGAAATGACCTCATCCATCTTTCCGAGGATGAACAGACGCCCGCGCTGCGCCTGAGCCAAAGCTTCGCGCATGATTTGCGGTGTGATGCCGCCGACCTTGATGTCCATCTGGAGGGCGGTGATGCCCTCTTTGGTGCCCGCCACTTTGAAGTCCATGTCGCCATAGTGATCTTCGGCGCCAGCAATGTCAGTCAGGATGGCGTATTGATCTCCTTCTTTAACCAACCCCATCGCTACGCCTGCGACGGGAGCCTTGAGCGGGACGCCTGCGTCCATCAGAGAGAGGGCTGCGCCGCATACCGTTGCCATCGACGAGGAACCGTTCGATTCCAGGATGTCGGAAACCACGCGCATGGCGTAGGGCCACTTTTCTTCCGTGGGCAGCACGGCAGAAACAGCCCGCTCAGCCAAGGCGCCGTGACCAATCTCGCGTCGACCAGCTCCACGCAGAAAGCCGACTTCCCCAACCGAGAATGGCGGGAAATTGTAGTGCAACATGAAGCGTTTTTTGGCTTCGCCCTCGAAGACTTCGAGACGCTACATATCGTGGCTGGTGCCTAGGGTAGTCGTTACCAGCGCTTGAGTTTCGCCGCGGGTAAAGATCGCCGAACCGTGGGTGCGCGGAAGGATGCCAACCTCGATCCAGATGTCGCGAATCTGATCGAACGCGCGACCGTCGGGGCGGCGCCTCTGATTGGTGACTGCCTCGCGGAAGATCCGCTCGCGAAGAACCTCGTAATAGGTTTTCAGCTTTGACTGTGCTGCTTCATCTTCTTCAGGAAGCGCAGCGATGAGAGCCTTCTTCAGCTCTGCCACCAGTGTGTAGCTCTCCGACTTGGGGTGTTTTTGAGTGTCGAGGCGGTCGGCAAGATCGGCGCCGATCTTCGATTTGAGTTCGTCATAATAAGCCTGATCAAACTCGGGTGCGGCAACTTGACGCTTAGGCTTTCCAGCCTTCTCGCGAAGTTCGTTGATGCCCGCACAGATCTTTTTGATTTCGGCGTGGCCGAATTCGATGGCATCAACCACCGTCTCCTCTTTGACTTCCTTGGCGCCCGACTCAATCATCACGATGCCTTCGGACGTTCCAACGACCATAATATTCAGCAAGCTTTCGCGCATCTCGCTGTAGGTCGGATTGATGATGAACTGGCCATTGATCAAGCCGACACGAACTGCTCCAACCGGGCCGTGGAATGGAATGTCGGAGATGGTGAGCGCGGCGGATGCGCCGTTAATGGCGCAAACATCGGGATCGTTCTCGGTATCAGCCGAGAGGACGAATGCAATGACTTGCGTTTCATTGCGGAAGCCCTCTGGAAACAACGGCCGAATCGGACGATCGATCTGGCGGCTGGTCAGTATTTCGCGCTCGCTGGGCCGACCCTCGCGCTTGATGAAGCCGCCGGGGATGCGCCCACCGGCGTATGTGTATTCGCGATAGTCAACCGTCAAAGGGAAAAAGTCGATGCCTTCGCGGGGTTCGGTATTCGCTACGGCACTGGCTAGTACTACGTTATCGCCTATGCGAACAACAGTTGAGCCGTGGGCCTGCTTGGCCAATTTTCCAGTTTCAAAAAAGATCCGCTTCCCGCCTGCGAGGTCGATCGAGATTTCTTGTTTCATGATTTGTCCTTGATGAGGAGGGCAGGTAGAGCCAGCCGTTAGCATCGAGCGGCAAGCTACGAGCACCCGCAACATGCGGACCGGCAATGAAGCTAGCCATACCACTTGCACACAGCTGCTCACTGCTGACCGCTGAGCACCAGAGAGAATGGAATTTCACTTACTTCAAAAAACACTACGACGCTGTCCCGAAAGCATGGAACAAACAGCCCAAAGAGAGAAGTCTCCTACTTGCGGAGGCCGAGTCTCTGAACAACCGTTTTGTAGCGCTCGGAATCGTATTTTTTGAGGTAGTCGAGCAAGCGACGCCGCTTGCTGACCAGCATAAGAAGACCGCGGCGTGAACCATGGTCTTTCTGGTGCGATTTGAAGTGCTCCGTCAGTTGACCAATGCGTTCGCTCAACAGAGCGATTTGGACTTCTGGACTGCCCGTATCGGTGGGATGCGTTCCGTACTGGTCAATGAGGGATTTCTTTTGCTCTCTGGCTAGCACTAACCTGATGCACTCCTTCTAATTTTTCAACCTTTAAGTTGTATGGATTTAGGCTAACATGCTGCTGGCGAGGCTGTAAAGCAAGCAGGATCAACGTTTACCAGCCGTTTTGGAGCGCCGACTTCAGGCACCTCGGTTCGGGCAAGCAGCTTCCAACGGCAGCAGCCTTTCTGCCATCTAACGAATGCGATATGCTTGAAACAATGTATGTCCGCTGCACCCATTGCGGGTACGACAACAGCCCAGAATACCGTTTCTGTGGAATGTGCGGGGCAGCCCTGGCGCATCCTCAAGTCCCACCAAAACCATCGGTGCGCGAGGTCGCCGCAGTACCTAAGCCCTCCAACGGAAGTGCTGAAGCGGAAAAGCGTGGCCCCTCTGCTGAGAACGTTCATGGCCCTTCCTTCCTCGGCCTTTCTGAAGATCCTAAGACCGAGTTTCACTACCTTTATGAGGACGAGCCACCCCGGTCCTACGCAGGGTTGATCTTTGTCGTGATCCTGCTGGCAGCCATTGGTGGGGCGGGTTATTGGCAATGGAAGCACCATGGGTATCCATTTAATCGCTTCGGAGCAGGCCAATCAGCACAGCAGTCGGCCTCTCCATCGGAAGTAGCACCGGCGCAATCACAAGAGCAACAGACCCACATCGATAGGCCGATGACGGGCTCCGGTGACGTCTTACCCACGCAGCCCGATCAAAACAAGCCGGCGGATACCGGTAAGAGCACTGAATTCCCGCCTGAAGGTGGGCAGCCGCCGCCGGCGCAGGGTGCGTCGGCCGCGAATAACCCGCCGACCGAACAACCGGCAACTGGCGCACAGACACCGCCTGAAAAACCCGCAGAGGAAGCGAAGGCAGCTCCTCCGCCTAGCGTGTCGGCCACCCCGAAGAAGCCGAATCGGACACCAACTCCGAAGCCTGCTGCGAAAGTAGCCACTCCTCCCGCACCAAAGACATCTCCAGATGCGGAGCTCGAAGTCGCGGGTGAACGCTATTTGTACGGAACCGGAGGGACACCGCAGAATTGCGCGAAAGCTGAAAGCAGTCTGCGGACAGCGGCGATGCACGGCAACGGAAAAGCACAGGCAGTGCTCGGCACGATGTACTACACGGGTCACTGCGTGAGCCGCGACCTGCCGGCCGCGTACCGTTGGTTTGCTAGGGCATTACGGCAAGATCCGCAGAACTCGACGCTATCCTCGGACCTGCAAGTATTGTGGCGCCAAATGTCAGCGCAAGAACGGCAACTCGCAACAACCAACGCCCAATAGCCCTTGTGCAGGGTGGGACTAGACTGGAAAGGCACCGCGTACGTGTTGCCTTTGTTTTTGAAGAAACTCAATCGTCTCCCTATTGCCCCCAAAAAAGGGAAGCCCAGCCTACTTTGCTTCGGCGGCTAACTTCCTCAACCGGTCGCTCACGTTCAACAGAGCCCGGCCGTCGTGATAGGCGGCTTTCCATATTTGGCCTTTGTCGGTTGAAACCGGATTCCCATCTTCGTCAACGGTTCCATAGAAACCGTGGGACTCGGAATCGCGCTGGTATTTTTCAATGAAGGCCAACTGCTGTTGGAAAGCCTTGAAATAGACATCCGTCCCCCCACCGTAGGTTTCGTGCATGAGCAACAGCGCATTCAAGCCTTCCATTTCGACCCACCAGTCTTTGCTTTTCTCCTCGGGTTTGCCAAAGGTCGTTCCTTCCCGATAGAAGCCGCCATTCTTTTCATCCCATCCAAATGCAAGCGCGTGATCAACCAGCATCTT
>Ga0207648_10006644_pt1 | contig 11476 bp, 6 predicted proteins | sample KBSMisM32_FD_184310 | JGI IMG/M metagenome (GOLD analysis project Ga0207648, IMG submission 184310) | Miscanthus rhizosphere microbial communities from Kellogg Biological Station, Michigan, USA - KBS Miscanthus M3-2 (SPAdes) (version 2) | ecosystem: Host-associated > Plants > Roots > Rhizosphere... | reverse complement strand
AAAAGTTTCATTCTTCCCAGGCTTCAGCCTGGGGTTACAGTAGGGCCCAATTTTGAGGAACCGTTTTAACGGTTTACGAGTTTCGAGCCAACCAAGCTCGCTGCCGAAGTTTCATTGGCATGGATTCATTCGCACACCGGGCAAAACCGTTGAAACGGTTCCTTAGTAATGGGCGGGCACCATAACCCCAAGCTGAAGCTTGGGGAGAATGAGACTTTTGCAAGAGGTTCTAAAGCATATCGGACATCGCAGTTCGGACATCAATACGGACAATGGCGACAACCGTTGTCGCAGCAGTAGCCACGCCGACGCAGATAGCTTTCACTAAACACCAGGGCGCCGTTTTCGAGATAGTAGTCAGTGCCCTCCGCAAGGCGCCCTTGCAGTATGTTCGTGTCCACTTTCTGAAATACTCCCTGGTTACTATGGCTTAATACGGACTCTGGAAATAGTTCAGGATGGATCAAATACGCCAGTAGCTCTGCACCTTCTACTACCCTCGGGCCGGGACGCGCGAAGTATGAGTTGGCGTCTACTGCATAGACACGGCCATTGCGAACCGCCGGTAGCTTGAAGAAGTCGGAACTAGGTGAACTGAACACGCTCCAAATCTGTTTCATCGTTTGCTGTAAGTTGAAACCACACGGCATGATGATGAGAACTTCCGGGGCGCATTCGACAATGTCTTTCCAGGAGACACGGACAGATTCGCCCCGCTCACTACCCAGCTCATCGACTCCACCTGCGAATTTGACTAACTCCGGAACCCAATGCCCGCTTGCGTAAACCGGATCCAACCACTCCATGCAGAAAACACGTGGCCGGTAAGATGCTTTTGCAACCGTCGCTGTCAAAGCTTCAAGTCGCGCCTCGCAAGTCTGTATCAATGTGGTTGCCTCTATCGACTTGCCCGTAGCGGCGCCTAAATCTCGAACGTTGTCGAAAATTTCACTGACAGATTGTGGAGTCAGCCAGAGAATCTCAGGTGCCTTGGGAAGAGCCCTTAGTACTTGCGACACTTCATTGCCAGACGGCGCGCAAACCTGACAAAGGTTTTGCGTGAGGATTAAGTCGGGCGCCAGTTCGCGCAGAAGTGTTTCATCAATCTGATAAAGGCTTAGTCCCTGGCGTATCCGCTCAGCTACAGCCCGATCGATTTCACTTTGACTCATCGTTTCAATGGGCAGGACATTTCGCACGACAACAGGCTTTGTTTTTACGTGGGCCGGATAATCGCACTCGTGGGTAATGCCCACCAGTTGATCCTCAAGTCCCAGGGCGCAGGCCATCTCTGTTGCAGACGGGAGAAACGAAACAATTCGCGGCATATGTTGAGTGTATCAGTATAGTGGCACAGACTTCAGTCTGTGTGACCAATGATTCTTGCTTGCGCCAGAGAGTTCCCATTCCGAGTACACAGACTAAAGTCTGTGCCACTTTCTCGTTTGCGCATTGCTCGGCTAGAATGCGCTGCGAAATCCGAAACATGGAGAAATCACTGAATGGCGCTTATCGGAGCTAACGAACTCAAGCGGAAGATGCTAATTGGAGTTGATGGTCAACCGTACGTTGTGTTGGAAGTGTTTTTTGCCTCACCCACCGCGCGTGGGGCGGCGACTATGGTGCGCACGAAGCTGCGGCACCTACTTACAAATGCAGTTCTGGAAAAAAACTTTCGGTCGAGCGAGAAGTTTGAAGAGCCAGATGTTGAATTGGTCCCGGCGTCGTATCTCTACAGCGACGCTGACGGCAGTCATTTCATGGATGAGAAAAGTTATGAGCAGTTTGCGTTCTCGACTGATGAAGTCGGGAACGATCGCAATTATCTAAAGGAAGGCTTATCGCTTCAGGTTCTGAAATACAATGGCCAACCCGTTTCGCTTCAACTGCCACAATTTGTCGAACTCGAAATCACCTCAACTGAGTTAGGGCAGCGCGGTGATACGGCAGCCGGTGGTGCGACCAAACAGGCAACTGTGGAAACGGGACTTGTCGTGCGTGTTCCGCTCTTCATCAAGGAAGGCGAACTGGTGAGGGTGAATACACAGACGGGCGAAGTTGCGGGCAGAGCCTGAACATTTGTCATTGGTCATTTGACATTTTTCAGTTGTCATTTGTTCTGGCGTTCTTGTTTGAGCTTGTTCGACCCACTGAGACCTCCTAATTTCGGGAGGACAAATGACAACTGATAAACCTCAAATGACCAATGACAAATGATCTTTTCTTCTAACTTAAAGGACCACCCCATGCGCCCCAAAGCTCTCCTGCTCTCTCTCGCCGTTCTTCTCTCGGTAACCACCATTACTAACGCACAGAATCGACCTACATTCACTGTTGGCACAGCTACAGCATCACGTGGTCAGAAAGCTACCGGCACGATCGAAGTGCCGGCGGGTAGTGATGCCGGGTTGAGTATTCCCGTCGCAGTCTTTCACGGCGCAAAACCGGGTCCGGTTTTGGCGCTCGTCTCGGGAGCGCACGGAACCGAGTACGCGTCGATTGTGGCGCTCGAAAAAGTCATCGGCCTTTTGAATCCAGCCGAGATGTCGGGAACCGTGATCGTTGTTCCACTGATCAATATTCCTTCGTTTGAGCAGAAGGTGCCCCACGTCAATCCGGTCGATCGCAAGAGTATGAACCGTTTCTATCCCGGCAAGATGGACGGGACACAAACAGAGCGCGCCTCTTTCTTGATCACTAAACAGGTCGTCGAACAGTGTGATCACTTGATCGATCTTCACGGAGGTGATCTCGACGAGAGTCTTCGTCCCTATGGTTATTGGACAAAGACCGGGATCGAAAAGCAGGACGACATATCGCGCGAGATGTTGATGGCGTTTGGACTTGATCACATCATCATTTCAACTGACCGGCCGAAAGACCCGCAGGCTTCGCGTTATTTGGAAAACACCGCGACCACACGAGGCAAACCCTCAATTACGGTTGAAGCAGGTTACGCAGGTACTGTCGAGACCGACGACGTCAACGCTTTGGTGAACGGATGTCTGAGTGTGATGCGCTATTTGAAACTACTGCCCGGCGTGCCAACTGCAATTGAGCATCCTGTTTGGATTGAAAAAGTGCTAACGGTGACCAGTGAACAAACTGGAATGTTCTATCCCTTGGTAAAGCGTGGCATGTGGGTGGAGCAGGGGATGAAGCTTGGGTACGTAACGGATTATCTCGGCAAAGTGATCTTTGAAGCCCGCGCGCCCGTGTCAGGTGTTGTGCTGTATGTTTGTTCAGTGCCGTCGATGACGAAGAGCGCGACGATTGCGAACATAGGCGTGGTGGTGCGGTGAGAGTGGTCCTTTAAAAACTAGGGACCCTTCCTAAGCTTTAATCGCCATTCCGTTTTTCGCTGCCAGCTTTCCATCCTTGAAAGCAACTTTCCCATTAACGATGACCAGCTCAATACCTGACGAATACTGATTTGGGTTTTCTACGGTCGCGTTACCGTTAATGGATGCGGGGTCAAACACTGTAACATCTGCGCTTGCTCCGTCTTCAAACACGCCGCGACCTTTCATTGCTGAGGACACAATGCTACCTGGTAACGAGGTTACCTTCTCGATGATTTTTTCGAGCGGCATGTTGATGTCCAGCGCATGGCGCACAGCAGTTGCAAAGCAGGCCGCGCCTCTTGGATGCGAATTCGCGCGCGCCTCGAACTGAATCCCACCGTCCGATCCAATCATGCAAAAAGGTTCCTTTAGCGCTAGGTCCACAGTCTTATCGAGAGGCATAACGCCTTCGGGAACCGCGACTAGCTTTGACGACTTGCGATAACGAGCAAAACTCTGCGGCGTAAGTCGCTCGCTACTGCCAACGACCCTCAAGTCGCCATACGAAATGCCATAGCGTTGCTGCCAACCTGAATCGAACCGCCGGTTGTAGAGGTAAGTGGCCCAGTACGAGTAAGGATAGACGCAGGTTGTAATCCTGAGTCCCTGAGAATTCGCGGACCGTATCTTTTCGAGCGCACTCTCCATGTGGAACGTACCACCGGTTGAATGAAGATGGTCAATGTGAACTTGTGCGCCACTTTCACGCGCCCACCGAATCGCCTCATCAACGCCGTCGAGCTCTTTGTCGCTTGATGAATAGCGCAAGTGAAGAAATAGAGGTCGGTCGTACTTCTTCGCGAGCTTTGCGTATTCGAGGACTTCCTCGTAAGGCGTTGGCTGATACTCCAAACTGTGTGAGACGCCAAGGGCGCCCTCTTCCAGGTTCTTTTCGATTAGTCGCATGCGGGCTGCGACATTGCTGCCCTGTCCGCGGATCACCATGACGAAAGTCGAGACCCCAAAGTTGATCAAATGCGGAAGCCTTGAGAATTGGTTGTAGTACGAGCCACAGTCGGCACTGCCGCCGTGCATTTGCAACGCGGTCGTCACTCCGTCGGTGACTTTGTATTTTTCAAATGTGTCGTAAGTCGAAGCTGGATCCATCGAGTTGTCGGCAAGAATGTCGACAAATCCTGGTGAGACGATCTTGCCGCTGACATTGATTGTCTCCTGCCCCCGAAAACTGTTTCCAAAACGCAATTTGCCGGACGGGTCGATGCCGACGTCGATTGTTTGCCACTTACCCTGGTAAAAAACTTTACCGCCGTGCAAGACAAGGGATAGCGCTTGTGGCTGAACAGACTCTATGAAGCGACCGCAGGTTGGAAAATCGAGTGCTACCGCGAAGGGTATCGAGAGTTGGAGGAATGTGCGTCGTTTCATGTCGGGGGCAATAGTGTAAACAATTTTCCCTTGAGCGCGTCAGGAAAATTGTTCTTCAAGTAGACAGGTTAGGAAGGGCGCCACCGCACTCCAAGGGGGCGCCCCACCCTTCCTAACCGGTTCTCGCTAGCGTCCAACTGATGCTGATGCAGATCCAAGTAGCCGATCCACTTCCACTCGCAGCTCGTCCAGCTCTTTCTTCAACACTGCGTATCTTTCAACCGCATCGCGTCCGATCTTCTGATCGACATTCGCCGTCATACTCGCCAGGTAAGTTATGTGAGCCTGAAGACCAGGCTTGCCATAACGCACAGGTTCGGACAACAACTTACTCGCGACCGCATTCACGCTCTTCAACTTGTCAGCATCGCCTGGCGAGTTCTTCAACTTGCCTTGCGCTTCCCTGACTCGCGTCACCAGTTCATTAACTGATGTCACGAGATCGCGCATGCGCATGTTGTGCTCAAACTGCTCCTGGAGATCAGCCAAAGTGACGCCATCTTCAGCGACCCGCGGATCAATAAGAACATTGAACGGTTGCGTAAGTGTTATCGTCCCAGTCTTCAGCCGCGCTTGATACTGACCCGGTGGTAAAGTTGCTCCGGCCTGATGTCTGACATCCCAGGCAAAGCGATTAATGCCCGCTGCTTTTGTCACCCTCGGTGGGGGCGAAAACCGTCGACCGCCGGCGGGTGCTGCATCCGGATCATCCGGTTGCGTGTCAACAGCACCACGGCCACCACCACGTGGCGGAGCGGTTTCGCTATTGTAAGAATTCAACACTGCTCCCTTGCTATCGAGTATTTCGATAACAACCGCATCGGTTGGCGCGCTCGGTAAGTAATACTCGATCACTGGACCCAGTATTGTCGGACTTACCCTGGTTCGATATCCATCGCGCGGCTTATAGAGTTGGACATCGGTGGATTTTGTTTGTGACGTTAGTTGATGAAGGGACGTGACGTTATCAAGAATCCACAACGCTCGACCCTGTGTTGAGACAACTAGATCTTTGTGATGAACTTTAATGTCGGAGATCGGAATGTTTGGTAAGTTTAGTTGAAAAGACTGCCAGTGATTTCCATTGTCGAACGAGATAAACATTCCAAACTCGGTACCAGCGTAAAGCAAACCCTCTCGATCGGGATCTTCCCGCACGACGCGAGTAGGCCAGTCGACCGGAATACCATTCTTGCCGTCAGTCAATCGAGTCCAGGTTTTCCCGTAGTCGTCGGTGCGATAAATGTAAGGTTGATAGTCGCCAAGCAACCAACGGTAAACGGCGAAGTAGGCGGAACCTTTTCTGTGAGGCGACGCGTCGATGTATTGCACTCGGCCACCGGTCGGTAAGTCTTTAGGTGTGACGTTTGTCCAGGTCTTACCGTTATTGCGCGTCACATAGAACGGTCCATCGTTCGAGCCCGTCCAGATAACACCTTTCTCTAATGGCGACTCGGTGATCGCGTAAATGGTGCTGTAAAACTCTTCGCCGGTAACGTCACGCGTAATTGGTTCACCGCTCGCGCCCTGGCAGCACGACGGATGCGCGGTTAAGTCCGGTGAAATCTTCTCCCAGGTCACTCCTCTATCGCGCGTGCGATGAAGGTACTGCGAACCGTAGTACAGCACATCAGGGTCATGCGGCGAGGTAGCCATCGGGGAAACGCGCTGCATTCGATAAATAAGATCGTCGGCCGGATTGCCATACAACGACTGGCCGCCGATCCAGTAGTTCTTCTCCTGCCCGGTCTTCAGATTCATGACTCCATACTGACCTTTACATGAACCATAGACGATGTCGGGATTTGCAGGGTGCGGCATGATTGGGCCAGTCTCGCAACCGGGACCCGTTCGCCAATCGGTAGTAGCTGAAGGGTCCGCCTGGCTCGAAATGATCAGCGTCGTGTTGTCCTGCTGCGCGCCGTAGAGTTTGTAGGGAAACTGGTTGTCGAGCCAGACGCCGTAGATTTCCGAAGTCGGTTGATTCATCTGACTCGACCACGTGCGACCGCCATCAGTGGAAACGTTTGCGCCGCCGTCATTCGACTGAATCATGATCTGGCCGTCCTTCGGGCTGATCCAGATATCGTGGTTGTCGCCGTGCGGTGTGCGGAAGATAGAAAACGTTTTTCCGCCATCGACGGATTTGAAGAAGCTCTCTGCGCCGGCGTACACGACATCAGCGTTTGTTGGATCTGCGCCAAGCGATGTGTAGTAGAAAGGACGTTGAATTAGCCCACCCTGCGAATTGAGCAGACTCCAGGTTTGACCGCTGTCGTCAGAGCGATAGAAGCCGCCTCCGGGTTTAGCCTCAACTAGTGCGTAGATTCGATCAGGTTTTGCAGCAGTCACCGCCAGGTTTGCTTTACCGATCAATTCGGTTGACAAACCATTTGTGATCTTGCTGAAGTGCTCGCCGCCATCGGTGCTTTTGTAGAAGCCGCCGTCACGCGAGCCACTGATGATCGTCCAGGGCTTCCGTTCTAGCCGCGACATCCATGCGTAAACTACATTTGGATTTCCCGGTTGAAGTTCGATGTCCATCGCGCCAACCTGATCGGAAACAAACAACACTTTGCGCCAGGTCTGTCCTCCATCGGTTGTTTTGAAAACACCACGCTCCTCGTTAGGTTTGAAGATGTCTCCAACGGCCGACACCCAAACTATGTCTGGATTCGTTGGATGAATGCGGACCGCTCCAATCTGTCCGGCGTTGTAAAGGCCGGAGAACTTCCACGTTTGTCCGCCGTCAGTCGACTTGTAGATACCGCGACCAGTTGAGACATTGCTACGCACACCATCAGAACCTGTGCCCAGGTAGATGATGTTTGGATCCGAATCCGCAACGGCAACCGAGCCGGTTGAACCCAGCGGCACTTTGCCGTCAGTGATGGGAACCCAGGTGGCGCCGTTGTCAGTTGTGCGAAACAGTCCGCCGCTGGCGACGCCCATGTAGAAAGTCTTAGGTTGTGAGGGAACACCGGTGACTGTTGTGACCCGGCCTCCTCGCGATGGACCGACTAGTCGATAACGTAGCCCCTTAAAAAGGGAGGCATCGATATTCGACATGCTTTCACGTTGTGAACTCGATTGGCCGTGAATAGTGATCGCGAGCGTTAACGAGACAAGGATCAGAAAGACGGAGCGGTGCATTAATCGGCCTCCATTAGGGATTGCGAATTGAAATAGACTGTTGAAAAGAATTTCGTTGAAGCGCGAAAAGAATAAGGCGAGCCCGAGAGGGATGCAAATTGCTAATGTCCGATATGCTTTAGAGGCACTTGCAAAAGACTGAAGTTGTCATCGGATCAGCAGCAACAGTGCGAACGCTCTCATTCTCCCCAAGCTTCAGCTTGGGGTTATGGTGCGCGCTCATTACTCAGGAACCGTTTCAACGGTTTGCCAGTATGCGAATGAATCCGAACGCCAATGCAACTTTGGCGGGGAGTTGTTTGGCTCGAAACTCGTAAACCGTTAAAACGGTTCCTCAAAATTACGCCCTACTGTAACCCCAAGCTGAAGCTTGGGGAGAATCAGAGTTTTTGCAAGAGGCTCTAAAGCATATCGGACACAGGCGCAAACCAGCTGCGGACTTTGTGGGTAACCTGGCTGAAGAAGCGAAGAACGCGATGGAACAAGTAGATTGAAATGCCGACACCAACCGCGACGATCACAAACAGCAAGATCGGAAAAAAGACTGAAACGATCGTTGAACCGATAGCCAGGACGTCTTCAATGATACTTGCGGTAACGTTGGTGATTGGTTCTGGAAGAGTGTTGAGCACTGCTCTTGTGGCGGCCTTCGCTCCGTGGGAACTTAAGGCGAGTCCACCACCCAAAAGTAGTGCAATGACTTGTATGCTGCGGTCGAAGTCGCCAAATGCTCCAGCCGCCAGAACTGCTCCGGCTGGGACGCGAATGAACGTATGAATCACATCCCACGTGGTATCGATCCACGGAACTTTGTCCGCGACAAATTCAATGACGTAAAGACCAAGGGCAACGCCAATCACCCACCAACTCGTCACGACCTGGAGTTCGCCAGGCAGCTGCAAGTGGCCAAAGCGACTAAGCAATCCAAGCGTCGCGACACAGGCGTAGAGGTTGATACCCGACACCCAAGCGGAACCCATCGCGATTGCCAGAGTAGAGAGCAGGTTCATAGAGTGATTATGTCCGATATGCGTCTGTCTTGTCGTTGCCTTAGTAGGTTGGACTTCCTCACTTCACGTTGCTTCGTTTTGTATCTGCGTCTTTCTGCGTTCATCTGCGCCGGAACTGTTCTGGCTGACAAACGACACGCTAAGGCATATCGAATACGTTGCTTCCGCCGAACGTTTTCCTTAGAGTGTCCGGTCATATCGATGTACGCCCCGCAGGGCTGGAGGGTTCATGAGTTTTCCTGAGCCGCAATCAATGCTGTTGCATTATCGCCTGCTTGAGAAAATCGCGGCTGGCGGGATGGGCGATGTTTATAAGGCCGAGGACACCAAACTCGGTCGTACTGTTGCACTGAAACTTCTGCCTCAAGCTGTCAACCAGGATCCAAACGCCAGGCGCAGGTTTCTCAACGAGGCCCAGTCAGCTTCAGCTCTCAATCACCCCAACATCGTCATCATCCACGCCATCGAAGAAGCCGGAGGCCTCGACTTCATCGTCATGGAATACGTGGAAGGACAAACGCTCAAGCGGATGATAGTTCAAGACGGTGCGTTACCTTTCATCGGGCTCCTCGATGTTGGAATCCAGATTGCCGAGGCTTTGGAAGCTGCGCACACCGTTAACGTAATTCACCGGGATATCAAATCAGCGAATGTTTTGATTACGCCAAGAGGAATCGCAAAGGTCCTCGACTTTGGTTTGGCGAAAAACATTCGAGGCATGACTGATAAGGTGGATAACGAAGCCGCAACACTTCTCGACCTCACCGGTGAAGGTGTGGTGATGGGAACCGCGTCTTACATGTCGCCAGAACAGACACGTGGCGAAGTTCTCGATTTGAGATCCGACATCTTTTCACTTGGAACTGTGTTGTATGAAGCGGCAACCAGGTCTTTACCGTTTCCCGGACAGAGTGTGCTCGCCATCATGGATTCGATTTCCAGAGTTGCACAGACGCCACCGAGTCAGATTCGTCCGGAATTGCCCCCGGAGTTTGATGCCATCCTTGCTCGGGCCCTGGCAAAAGAGCGTGAGCGTCGCTACGGGTCTGCAGCTGAGATGGCTAACGATTTGAGGAACCTGCGGACCGGCATAACGGACTCGTGGCGCGGCCCTTCCGTCGTTTACGATCGCGATCTCATCGATACGTCTGCAACTTCGTTTGTAGGTCGTGAAGCTGAGTTAGGAAAACTCGAAGGATTCCTGAGACAGGCAATTGAAGGAAAGGGTCGGGTGGTCTTCATCACTGGCGAACCGGGGATCGGCAAAACATCACTCTCCGACGAGTTCCTTCGCCGTGCACGTTCTCAGTCAAAAGGGTTGATGGTTTCTCGTGGTCGATGTATTGAGCAATACGGCACCGGTGAAGCTTACCTTCCGTTTCTTGATGCGCTGGGATCGTTGCTCGACGGACCAAGCCGGGAACGCCTGGGTGCAATCATGCGGAGTTATGCCCCAACGTGGTGCACACAATTACCGGCGGCGTTTTCATCTACCGGCACTGTTGACCACCTTCAGCAGGATACGATTGGCGCTACCAAGGACCGCATGATTCGGGAAATGGGCGACGCGTTGGGGTTGTTTTCAAATACGACGCCAGTCGTGCTCCTCCTCGAAGATCTCCACTGGGCAGACCCTTCGAGTATTGACCTTCTCCGCCATCTTTGTAATCGAATCAATACCCAAAGTGTGTTACTCGTTGGCACCTTCCGTCCGGAAGATGTCGAACGAAGTAATCACCCACTGAAGAGTTACAAAGCGGAAATGCAGATGCATAAGCTCTGCGAAGAGATCGCGCTCGATTCATTGACTCGCGATCATATCGTTGATTACTTGAACGTCACGTTTAAGCCGAACGACTTTCCCGCCAACCTCGCTGATCACCTGCATGAAAAAACTGAAGGACATCCCTTATTCACGACCAACCTGCTTCAGTTTCTGAGTGAACGAGGTGACATAGTCAAAGCGAACGAACACTGGACGTTGGCGCGTCCGCTTTCCCAGGTTGAATTGGAGATACCCCAAAGCATTCGCAGCATGATCGGAAAGAAGATTGACAGCCTCGACGAAGAGGATCGCAGGACTTTGCAATACGCGAGCGTTGAAGGAGCGGAGTTTTTGTCGACCGTGGTTGCCGATCTGCTCGGCATCGATCAGGTGGATGTGGAAGAGCGTTTGGCGGGCCTGGAAAAAACGCATCGCCTGGTCGTAACACGCGAGGAGGAAGATTTACCCGATGGGTCGCTCGCAACGCGTTATCGTTTTGCGCACGCGCTCTACCAGAATTTTCTGTACGGAAACCTGGTCAACAAACGACGTGTGATGTTGCACAAGCAGGCCGGTGAGCAACTGGAGAAGCATTATGGAAAGCGCGCTCCTCAACTTGCTACGCAACTGGCTTTGCACTTTGAAAGAGGCCGCGATTTCCCGCGCGCCGTTGAATACTTGATTCATGCCGGCGACAACGCCACAAAGTTCTATGGAAACGGCGAAGCTGCGGACCACTACACGCACGCACTTGAGTTGGTTGAGAAATTACCTGACGAATTGAAGCAGCAAATGTTTGCCCGTCTCTATATGAAACG
>Ga0207648_10006641_pt1 | contig 11485 bp, 11 predicted proteins | sample KBSMisM32_FD_184310 | JGI IMG/M metagenome (GOLD analysis project Ga0207648, IMG submission 184310) | Miscanthus rhizosphere microbial communities from Kellogg Biological Station, Michigan, USA - KBS Miscanthus M3-2 (SPAdes) (version 2) | ecosystem: Host-associated > Plants > Roots >... | reverse complement strand
TCGAAGCCTATCTCGCCGGCGATCTCTGGCTCAAACTCGCACGTCACGCCAACGCCATGGCCGACAGGCTCGCGGCCGGACTTATCGCCGCAGGGCTTCATCCGGTGTGGCCGGTCGAAGCGAACGAGGTGTTCGCCGCGCTGCCCTTGACGATCGATATGCGACTCAAGGCCGCCGGCGCGAGCTACTATCCGTGGGCGACGGATGCGCTGCCGGACGACCTCACGCCGGCGCGCGATGCCATCCTCGTGCGTCTTGTCACCTCGTTCGCCACCACTGCGGACGAGGTCGATCGTTTCGTGGCCGTGGCGCGTGCTTCTTGATGACACCGCAGCGCCAAAGCTATGCCCAATTCCTTGCTATCGTTGCGGCATGCGCCGCCAAGCCGTGATCGATTGCGCTTGCGCCGCATTGCGTTCGCGCTGTCGCGTCGAGCGAGGCAGCGAACAGGAGACAACCAGATCGGGGGAACTTTATCTTGCAACACAAGATCGCCCTCTGCGCGGGACTTGTCGCCGCGCTCGCGGTAGCCGGACACGCACTGGCGCAACCCGCGCCACCGCCCGTCTATCCCGGTACCGTCTATCCCGGCGCGGGACTGCCGCCGCATGAGATCGTGACGATCGTGCGCTCGACCGGCCTCGAGCCGATGGGTAGCCCGGTGCGCCAAGGCCCGACCTACGCGCTGCGTGCGGTCGATCCCGCCGGCGAAGAAGTCAGGGTGATCGTCGATGCGCAGCGCGGACGCATCGTCAAGGTGATACCGCTGATGGCGCCGCGCTACGCCATGCCGCTGTTGCGGCCGCCTTATGGCCGTCCGCCGCGGCCGATGGCGATGGTGCCGGAGGGCTACGGCCCGAACCCGCGTGCCCCAATGCTGCCACCGGGCACTGAAGGTCCACCGCCGCCGAATGCTGCCGGCCCCGGCGGCGTGCCGAGCGGGCCTGCTCGCGCTCCGGGCGCGGGCGTGTCGCCCGATCCGGCGGTCCAGGTGGGACCACCGCCGCTGCCGCGACCACGGCCCAAGCTCGCATCCACCGATTCATCCGATGCCAAGCAGGGTGTGGCGGCCGCGCCGCCGCAAGTCCAATCAAAGCCGGCCGACGATCACGAAACCACCGGCAGCGTCACCACGCCGGCCAATCCGGCCGAAGCGCCGGTCGAGGAGTGAGTAGGACCTGCTGCGGGATTATGAGCGTGCCGCAAAATGAAAGCGCCCCGGAAAACCGGGGCGCTCCCGCTGATGAACCGACGGCTCAAGCAGCCTTGGCTTCAACCACCTTGGGCTGACCGTTCCCGATCGGGATCTGGCGCGGCTTCTTGGCCTCGGGAATCTCGCGCACGAGGTCGACGTGCAGGAGACCGTTCTCGAGGGCTGCGCCCCTGACCTGGACGTAGTCGGCAAGTTGGAAGACGCGCTCGAAGGCGCGGGCTGCGATGCCCTGATAGAGCACCTCGCCGCTGTTGCTCTCGTCCTTCGCCTGTTTCTCGCCCTTGATCGTCAGCGTGTTTTCTTTCGCCTCGATCGAAAGCTCGTTCTCGCCAAAGCCGGCCACCGCCACCGAGATCCGGTAGGCGTTATCGCCGGTGCGCTCGATGTTGTAGGGCGGATAACCCGGAGTGGCTTCGAAGCCATCGAGCATGGAGAAGAGCCGGTCGAAACCGACGGTCGAACGATAGAGGGGAGCAAGATCGAAAGTTCGCATGGCATATCCTCGTTGTTGAGCGAAATGCGATTGGTCCGCCCGAATGGGCCAGACCGGTTGTTTTGCGCAGCCCATTTGGGCCTGCGCGACCAGCATGTGGGGATCGGCTCCGGCGCTCGCAAGAGGGGCTAACAGGTTGAAAATGATGGACTTCCCTCCGCCCTACGGCGGCCTGCCTGCCAGCATCCGTCGCGCCCGGGAGGCGGATTGAGCCAAGCCGCTACCCTGCTATAAGGCGGGCGCCCCAGCGTGCCCGAAGGTCATGACCCTCGTCTCGATCCCCGCCAATCCGGTGCCACCAGACGTCGTGTCGGGAACTTTCAAAACCCCCGACGGGGTGTCGTTGCGGTTCGCGCGCTGGGCACCGCCACCGGGCCGCAAGGGCACGGTGTGTCTGTTCCAGGGCCGCTCGGAATTCATCGAGAAGTATTACGAGACGGTGCGGGACCTGCGTATGCGCGGCTTCGCCGTCGCGACGTTCGACTGGCGCGGGCAGGGGATGTCGGACCGTGCGTTGCGCAACCCACGCAAAGGCTATGTGCGCAGCTTCAATGAATATCAGATCGATCTCGACAGCTTCGTGAACGACATCGTCCTTCCGGACTGTCCGCCGCCATTCTTTGCACTTGCCCAGTCCATGGGGGCGACGATTCTGCTGCGCGCCGCGCATGCGGGAGGATCGCGCTGGTTCGACCGCATGGTGCTGCTGGCGCCGATGATCGGGCTGCCGGGAATGCGTCGCTCGCGCCCCACCCGCATACTAGTCAAGACCATGCGTCTCCTGGGGCTCGGCGCGTCCTATGTTCCGGGCGGCGATGCATCGGTGATGATGCAGCGTCCCTTCATGGGCAACCTGCTCACTTCCGATCCCGTCCGCTACGCCCGCAACGTCGCGGTGCTCGAGGCGGAGCCGTCGCTCTCGATCGGCTGGCCGACGGTGGCGTGGACCGACTCCGCCTTTTGCGTGATGGGCGAGATGAGCGAACCCGGATATCCCGGGAGAATCCGGCAGCCGATCCTGATCATCGCCGCCGGTCAGGACGCGATCGTGTCGACGCCCGCGATCGACGAGTTCGCCGTGCGCCTGCGCGCCGGCTCCCACCTCATCGTGCCGGGCTCGCGCCACGAACTGCTCATGGAGCAGGATCGCTTTCGCCTGCAGGCCCTGGCGGCGTTCGACGCTTTCGTTCCCGGCACCCCGCTGTTCGCCTGACGCGTTCGCCGCGTGCGCAGCTTCCGCCGTGGCGGCGGAGCGCAATCGCAGCGTTGAGCCGCCATTTGGTCTGTCGTCCCAGCGCACATCTGGAAGGACTCTTGGGTCGGACGCGCTCTATGACGTGGAGACAGAACGCTCGCGCGTCATCCCTTGAGCGCCTCCAGCGCCGCCGCGTGCACGCGTTTGTCGCCGGCCGCGACGATGCGTCCGCCGGCATGCGGCGAGCGGCCCTCCCAGGTGGTCACGATCCCTCCGGCGCCGGCGATGATCGGCACCAGCGGAAGCACGTCGTAGGGTTTGAGGTCTGTTTCGATGACGAGATCGACGTGGCCTGCCGCCAGCATGCAATAGGCGTAGCAGTCGCCGCCGTAGCGTGAGAGCCGCACCAGGTCCTCGACCCGGCCGAAGGTTTCGCGGTCGTTCGCGTTCATCAGCCGCGGGCTGGTCGTGAACAGAACCGCCTTGCCCAGATCGGCACATGCGCGCACGCGCAATTCGCGCTCGCCGGCCGGACCGCGGTAGGACGCTCCGCCGCCGTCGCCGCTGAAGCGCTCGCGGGTGAAGGGCTGGCTCATCATGCCGTAAACGGGTTCGCCCGATCGCAGCAGCGCAATCAGCGTACCCCAGTTCGGCATGCCTGAAATGAAGGACTTGGTGCCGTCGATCGGATCGAGCACCCAGACGTATTCGGCGTCGGCGCGTTCCTTGCCGTACTCCTCTCCGATGATGCCATGGTCCGGGAAGGTCCGGCGGATGAGGGTGCGCATGGCGGTCTCGGCCGCATGATCGGCCGCGGTCACGGGATCGAAGCTCCCGGAGCGACCTTTGTCCTCGACCGTGAGCGCCGTGCGGAAGAACGGCAGGATGGTCTCGCCCGAGACCGAGGCCAACTCGTTCACGAAGGCCGAAAAGTCGATCGCCGTCATGCCGCGCGCCCCTCACTCATCGCTTGTCATTCGACCTAGCGAAGACCGGCGCGCGCGGCAACCGCTCCCGGCTTGTCGGGCTGCGGGCGCCGTGCGACGTAGAACCGCCGGCCAGTGCTCGGTCGGTTCAAAGGCCGGGTTCATGAGCATCCAAAGCGGTCCGCAGACGGCGGGCGCGGGCGCCGCCGTTGCGCTCGTCGCCACGCTCATCTCGGTTTACATCGTCAGCCAGTTCCTGCGCAATTCGATCGGCGTGATCGCGCCCAATCTCGCGCTGGAGCTGGGGCTTTCGCCGGTTGAGATCGGGCTGCTTTCGAGCGTCTTCTTCTTCGTCTTTGCGGCCGTCCAGATCCCGGTCGGCGTGGCGCTCGACCGCTTCGGCCCCCGGCTTTGTCTTCTGGTCGGCGCGGCGGTCACGGTGGTCGGTGCCGCCGTATTCGCCGCTGCCGAAAATCCGGGCATCCTGATCCTGGGACGCGCCCTGCTCGGGCTTGGGACCGCGGGCTCGCTCGTGGCATCGCTTGCCGTCTATGCCCGGCGATTCCCGCGCGATCGGTTTGCGACGCTCACCGGCCTGCAGATCGGCTTTGGAACGCTTGGCGCTCTGCTGGCGACTGCTCCGCTCGCCTTTTCCACCGCGACCATTGGCTGGCGCGGCAGCTTTCTCGCGGTGGGCGTCTGCACCGGTCTGATCGGCTTGCTGATCGCGCTCGTGGTCCGGGACAACGGCCCCGCGCACGGCCGGCACGAGGCCCTGCGCGAGAGCTGGTCCGGCATCGTGGCGGTGCTGCGCACGCCGTCGGTCGGCCGGTTGTTCGTTATGAACCTCGTGATGTATTCGACCTTCGGTCTCATCGTCGGTCTCTGGGCCGGGCCCTACCTCACTCACATTTATGGTTACAGCCTGGAGGCGCGCGGCAGTTTTCTGCTGATCCCGGTGCTGGCGCAGATCGTCGGATCGATGGTCTGGGGTCCGATGGACCGGCTGACCGGAAGCCACAAGCTTCCCGTCCTCGTCGGCGCCGGCGCAACGGCCGCCGCGCTCGGCTATCTCGCACTGGCCGGAACGCTGACACCGTTCATGTTGGTTGTTTGGTTCGTATTCTTCGGCGTGGTCAGCGCCTTCGGCCCGGTCCTGATCGCGCACGGCAGGGCGCTGTTTTCGCTCCATCAGGTCGGGAGGGGACTCACGGTCCTCAACATGGGCTCGATGGGCGGCGTATTCCTGTCGCAAGCGGTCAGCGGATTCGTCATCGAGTGGTTTCCGGTTGCCGCCGACGGCGCCTATTCGCTGTCCGCCTATCGCGCCGTGTTCGGCCTGCAGGCAATATTCATCCTATTGGTTTCGCTGGTTTATTTCCAAGCCAGCGACCCCATGCAAAAGCCGCGGGAGGGGCCTCGCCCTTTGTTCCCTGCATAGCCGCACACCCCGCTATGCACAGTTGGGTCAACATCCCTTACTTTTCCTCTTGCCATTTGTGCGTTGCGGTGTATCTTATTGCGGTGCGGTAGCGCCTCGCGTTACCGCCGCCCTCCTTGGGCGTTTCCTCCCTAGACTTGGGCCGCTTGCTTCGCGCAAGCGGCCCTTTTTTCTTGTCGGCGTTCTGCTCGGGGACCGGCGGCTGCTCCGCTACCGGGGGAATCGCGCGTCTCTATTCCGCGGCGGCGCGATAGGGCCGCAGCTCCTGCAGGGGGATCGCGGCAAGGCAGTCCGCCAGCGCCTCCAGGTCGGCGGCCAAACGGCCGAAGGTGGCGGAGCGCTCGAAGCGCCGCTCGTCCATGTAAAGCGCGCGGTTGAGTTCGAGCTGGATGGCATGCAGGCCGGCGGCCGGATTGCCGTAATGCTCGGTGATGAATCCGCCGGCGTAAGGTTTGTTGCGGCTTACCGAATAGCCCTGGCCGCGGAGCGTCGATTCGATCGTCTCCACGACCGCAGCCACGCAACTCGTGCCATAGCGGTCGCCCAGCACCACGTCCGCGCGAGGACGCTCGTCCTTGGAGCCCGCGGCCGACGGCATGGAGTGACAGTCGATCAGGACGGCCGCACCGAAATCCCTGTGGACGCGCGCGAACAGCCGGCGCAGCGCCCGGTGGTAGGGCTTGTACAGCCCCTCGATGCGCCGGATCGCGTCATCGACCGGGATGCGCTGGCCGTAGATCTCCTGGGCGTCGCCCACCACGCGGGCCACGGTGCCAAGCCCACCCGCGACCCGCATCGAGCGGGTATTGGCGAAGGAGGGCAGGCGGCCCTCGAACATGCGGGGATCGAGCTCGTAGGGTTCGCGATTGACGTCCACGTAGCAGCGTGGAAAGTGCGCCCGCATGAGCGGGTACCCGCGCTCCACCACGCCCAGAGCCAGCTCGTCGACGAACGAGTCCTCGGAGCGGCGCAAGGTCGTGACCTCGAGCCGCGACGCCGTGAGAAAGGCGCGCGGGTAGACGCTTCCGCTGTGCGGGGAATTGAATACGACCGGCCCACGCCACTGGGCCGGTTCGATGATCTCGAAAGGCGGATCGAGTTCGTCGTTCGTTTCGGACATGACGAAAATGGCTGGCCTCACCTGACCGGGAGCGACTGGATGCGCCCCTGATGCTTTTGTGCACCACTTATCGCTGGAAACACGATATTGTCCATGGGCGAAGGCGCAGCGCCGACCGAACGGCGCAGGGGTTCACCCGTTATTTACCCGGCATCCCGCTTATGGATCGCCGGGAAACAAGGGGCGGGGGATAGCTCACCACCCCCAGTGGGCTGGAAGATGGCGAAGATTATCCTTGCCGAGGACGACAATGACATGCGGCGCTTCCTGGTGAAGGCGCTGCAGAACGCCGGCTACGACGTGATCTCGTTCGACAACGGGCTGTCCGCCTATCAGCGCCTGCGCGAGGAGCCGTTCGAGCTGCTGCTGACCGACATCGTCATGCCCGAGATGGATGGGATCGAGCTGGCGCGCCGCGCCTCCGAGCTCGACCCCGACATCAAGATCATGTTCATCACCGGCTTTGCGGCGGTGGCGCTCAACTCGGACTCGGCGGCGCCGAAGAATGCCAAGGTCCTCTCCAAGCCGGTGCATCTGCGCGAACTCGTCAGCGAGGTCGGCAAGATGCTGGCCGCCTGAGGGCCTGCGGACGCAGCCAGCGGTGCTTGCCTCGCCCCGGGGGAGCCGATATGACCAAGGCCCGCCGGCGAGCGGGTTGTGCGGGCGCGTAGCTCAGCGGAAGAGCACTACCTTGACATGGTAGGGGTCACAGGTTCGATCCCTGTCGCGCCCACCAAAATTTCCCCGCGAAATCCTCGTGCGCGAGGACGCCACCAACGACCTCAGAGCTGGAGCGGCCGCCGCAAATATTGGCCGCGTGCCGGCCCGACGACCTCGCCCTGATGGTAGATCAAGGCGCCGCGCAGGAAGGTGCTCTTCACCCGGCCGGTAAGTTCCTGCCCTTCAAACGGCGAATACCCCTGTTTGGATTCCGACTCGGCCGCGCGAACCACAAAGCTTTCGTGCGGGTCGACCAGCGCGATGTCGGCGTCGAACCCCGGTGCGATATCGCCCTTGTTCAGCAGGCCGAACCGCCGGGCCGGGTTCCAGGCCAAAAGCTCGGCCATGTGATTGTAGGACATGCCGCGCTTGCTGCCCTCGCTTACGACGCCCGGGAGCAGATACTCGGTGCCGCCGAATCCCGCCTTGGCGAGCCAGATATCGGTCGGGTCGTCCTTGGACCACTTCTGCTCGCTCGAACAGCAGGCGTGATCGCTGACGATCCAATCAATCTTGCGGTCGAGCACGGCCTGCCATAACGCCTCAACGTCTTCGCGCGGGCGGATCGGCGGATTGACCTTGGCATGCACCGCGCATTCGCAGTCCGTGTCCAGCAACAAGTGTCCCACCGTGACCTCGCGCCGGAACGCGATGTGCGGAAAGACCTGCTGCATGGTCCAGGCCGCGTCCACCGCCTTGCGCGAGCTCAGGTGCAACAGGTTGATGTTGAGGCAATCCGTTTCATTGGCGAGATAGGACGCGATCCAGATCGCCAGCCCCTCGGAGTGCGGAGGGCGGGCCGCGCTGTAGGCATGCAGCCCGGTGAGCTTGCCCTCGCGCTCGACGATCCTGGTGTAGGCGTTGAGGATCTCCGCGAGCTCGCAGTGCAGGCTGACGCTGACGTAATCCGCAAGCTTCGGATGCTGCGTCATCAATCGCCGGGCGGAGCGCATGATGAATTCGAAATGCGCGATGTCGTAGCGTTCCTCCGGGCCGATCATGAGAAAATCGTTCTGGGCGTTCGACCGCCCATGCAATCCGTAGCCGCCATAGAACATGAAAATCTTGAACGACGTCACGCCATGATCGACGGCGAGATGCTCCATTTCGTCGATGTGCTGCGCCTCGATCGGAGCGACGTGGTAGCCGTAGTCGACCCAGAACCGCCCGTCGGACTGCTTGAAGACTTCGGGCATGAATGCCCGGTACGGACCGCCGCGGTTGAGATAGTATTGTCCAGTCCGGATGTAGTTGAGGCTCGACGTCACGCCGCCCATCGCCGCCGCCTTGCTCTCCGAGACGGCGTCTTGCGCGAGGGGCTGATAGATGCCGACATGCATATGGGCATCGACGCAGCCGGGAAACGCCAGGTAATTCTTGGCGTCGAAAATCTCCTTGGCTTGCTCGGCGCGGATATCCGGGGCAATCCGATCGATCTTGCCATCGCTGACCGCGATGTCGAGGCAATCGACCGACGTCTTGTTCGGCCGCACGATGCGGGCATTCTTGATCACAAGGTCAAAAGGCTTATCCATCCTGATAGTTCCCTGCAGATGTTATTCGCGGTCGTCGCGATGACGGTCGAGCCGAACCGCGCGAAGCCGCGCCACGGCCGAGCCATATCACCGGCGGACGTCCGTCCTCTCGCCGGCCGGCTGAATTCGTGTTTCGTAACGCTTGCCGAGCGCCACCATTTCCGGCGTGCCGATGAGAGTGTTGAGCTGTTCGAGATCAAGCATCCGGGAGCGGAACGGCTCGGTCGTGCCCTGCTTCGCCAGTGATGCATAATACTCGCCCGCCGTCCGGGCGAGCGCGCGCACGATCCCGCCGGGAAAGATCACGAGGGCGAACCCGATCGCCTCCAACTCGGCTGCCGACAACGGCGGCGTCTTGCCGCCTTCCACCATGTTCGCCAGCAGCGGAATCCCCGCGCCCAAGCGCGAAGCGATGCGGGCCAGATCGTCGCGCGTCCTCGGCGCCTCCACGAACAGCACGTCGGCGCCGGCAGCGCGGTAGAGCTCGGCGCGTTCGATCGCAGGTTCGACGCCTTCCACCGCCACCGCATCGGTGCGGGCGATGATCAGCGTCTCGGGCGAATGCCGCGCATCGACCGCCGCGCGGATCTTGCCGCACATCTCCTGCGCCGGGATCAGAGCTTTTCCATCGAGATGGCCGCAACGTTTGGGAAAGTCCTGGTCTTCGAGCTGTATGCCATGGGCGCCCATCCGCTCGAGGCAACGAACCGTGCGTGCCACGTTGAGTGCGTTGCCGTAGCCGGTGTCGGCGTCGACGATGAGATGGGCGTCGACCCGATCGCGGATCAGCGCGAGCGTATCGGCAACCTCGCTCATGCTGACCAGACCGATATCCGGCCGGCCAAGCCGGGTATAGGCGATGGCGGCGCCGGAGACATACAGCGTGCTGAACCCTGCCTGCGTGGCGACCAGCGCGGTGAACGCGTCATAGATACCGGGCGCCACCACGATCGGCTTCCGGTTCAGGCGAGAGCGCAGCGTTTCCGCATCGGCCATGGCTACATTCCGAGATAGGTACGTTTGAGATCGGGATCATTCTTGAGGTCTGCCGCTTTTCCCTCTAGCACGAACATGCCGTTGTCGAGGATATAGGCGCGCTCGGCCACCTCGAGGCTTTGCACCACATTCTGTTCGACCAGCAGCAGCGCTGTTCCGTCCGCATTGATGCGCTTGATCAGGGCGAACAGCTCTTCGACCAGGAGCGGGGAGAGCCCGAGCGACGGCTCATCGAGGATCAGGAGTTTTGGCTCGGCCATCAACCCCCGGCCGATGGCCAGCATCTGCTGTTCGCCGCCGGAGAGCGTGCCCGCGCGCTGGCTCTGCCGTTCGGCGAGGCGCGGAAAAATCGAGAACACCTTGGTTCGGTTGGGGTCGCGACGCGCCCGGCCCCGGCGGTAGGCGCCGAGATCGAGATTCTCGCGCACGGTCATGTTGGGGAAGATGCGCCGGCCCTCGGGCACGTGAATGAGGCCGTGCGCGACGATCGCCGCCGGCCGCTCGCGCTCGATCGCGGCATCCGCAAATCGGATGGCGCCGCTCCATGGCCGGACCAGGCCGGAGATGGTCTGATTCAGTGTCGACTTTCCAGCGCCATTGGCACCCAGCACGGCGACGATCTCGCCCTGCCGCACGGTGAGATCCACGCCCCGCAGGATTTCGGTCGTGCCGTAGCCGGCGTGCAGGCCGCTCACTGCGAGGATGGGTTCAGGCATCGGCGGTTCCCGCTGCCAGCATTCGGCCGGCCGCGCCGTGGCCGAGATAGGCCTCCACGACGCGCGGATCGCCCGCGATCGCTTGCGGCGGGCCCTCCGCAATGATGCGCCCTTCGGACAAGACGAGCACATGTTCGGCAAGGCTCATGACGGCCTGCATGACATGCTCGATCATGACGATGGTGATGCCGCGGTCGCGAATGGCCCGGATGATCGGCACCATATCGCGGATCTCTGAGGGGTTGAGGCCGGCCAGCACCTCGTCCAGCAGCAACAGCCGCGGCTCGATCGCCAGCGCGCGCGCCAGCTCGAGCCGCTTGCGGCCGGCAACCGTCAGCGTCGCGGCCGGCCGGTCGAGCAGCTCGCCCAATCCCACCGCGCGCGCCACCCCGCCGGCGGCGGCGAGCGCATCGGACCGCGCCGGCCGCGACAGGTGCGAGCCGACCGCGATGTTCTCCCGCACGTTCAGGGTCGTGAACGGCTGCACGATCTGGAACGTGCGGGCGATGCCGCGCCGCGCCAGCCGATGCGGGGGCTCGCCCGTGATATCGACGCCATCGTAGACGATGCGGCCCGCGCTCGGCGGCGCAAAGCCCGCAATGATCGAGAATAGCGTGGTCTTGCCGGCGCCATTCGGTCCGATCAGCGCGGTGATGCATCCGGCCTGCGCCAGGAACGATGCCCGATCGAGGGCGAGCAGGCCGCCGAAGCGCTTCGATACCTGCTCGACACGCAACAGCGGCTCAACCATGGCCGCCGCCCAACGATGCAGGTGCCGCCCGCCTGAGGGACCGGAGACGGCGCTGCAGGTCGAGAAGAATGCCACTGATGCCGCGCGGCGCGAACGCGATGACCAGGATGAGGACGCTGCCATAGATGACGAGATCGAGTCCCGGTGCATCGCCGGTCATGAGCTTGGTGAGCTCTCCGAGGGTCTTGACCACCAGCGCGCCCAGGAGCGGGCCGAAGACCGTGCCGATGCCGCCGATGATGGGAGCGAGCAAAGCCTCGACCGAGATCCAGGGCCCATAGGCGATGCCTGCATCGACGAACAGGAAATACTGGGCGTAGAAGCAGCCGCCGGCCGCGGTGATCGCCGCCGAGATGGTCATCGCGAGCAGCTTGACCAT
>Ga0207648_10006637_pt1 | contig 11488 bp, 7 predicted proteins | sample KBSMisM32_FD_184310 | JGI IMG/M metagenome (GOLD analysis project Ga0207648, IMG submission 184310) | Miscanthus rhizosphere microbial communities from Kellogg Biological Station, Michigan, USA - KBS Miscanthus M3-2 (SPAdes) (version 2) | ecosystem: Host-associated > Plants > Roots > Rhizosphere... | reverse complement strand
TTCCAGCGTGGGCTGCAGGTTCTGAAAGGCTGGCTCGCTGACAATGTTGACCTTGATGCCGGTCTTCTCCTCGAACGTCCGGGCGGCGGCCTCCTGAGGGAGCAGCATCTGGGGTTGACCGAAGGTGTAGACGGTGATCTCGGTCACAGCCTCGATTTTTTCCTTCGGCGCCGGCCCTTCGTCACGAGCACAGCTCGCCGCTGGAATCAGCGCGATCAGAGAGATGAGATACGAGTGTCGCATGATTACCCCCATGAGCCCTGCGAGCCAGATGGCTGCAGCTCCATCGCTGCTACGGGCATACGCCTCGCAACCCTAAGGGTCAGTGCCCAATCAGTACGTGTGTTCGATCTCCAGGTACAGCTCGCGGGGCGCGAGTGGATACTCAAAACCCGAGAAGCCTGGATCCGGGCCACGTTCGGCGAACAGGTTGCGAGCGCGGAACGCCACGCGCGACTCGTGTCCCGGAACGAGATACAGCTCTCGGGTTGCCAGCGACGCCTCGACCAACAAATAACTCGGCAACGAGAAAGAGCCGCCCCGTTCGAGAATGCTGGTGTCCGCCGCGCGACGCGGCGCGACCCAGATCGCCTGAGCTGCTAGCTCCAGAGGGACCTCCGGCACGGATGGCAGAGCGAATGAAACGCCAGCCCAAGAGATCCAGGGAGGATAAACGACATTCTCCGTCCCGATCAGGCTCGCGGCATAACCCTCCTGGCCGAGCTGGCGACGCGAACGAACCAGCTCGAACGAGGCATACAGCGCATAGTCGCTATAGTGTCGGAGGTCGGCGCGCGTCTCCCAGGACAGGCTGCGCTGACTCGACACGTTGCGCGCCGTCTGGTTGATTCCATTCGGCATGAACTCAGCCTTATCGAGCAGCCGGTTGTAGGACACGCTCGACGTGACACCCCACGAGCGATCCGGCTGGAACGACATCTGATACTCGAGCGTGGCGATGCGCTGCGGCTCCAGATTTGGATTGCCTACCACGTCGCCCGGTCGAAGCGGCAGTGCATAAGACAGGTAGGGCGAGGGCGCCTTGAAGGCGGTGCCGTAGAGCAGCTTCGCGGCCAGCGCTCTGGTCCAGCGCGAGGTCACGCCGACGCGACCCGTGAGCTGGTCGCCATAGACGCTATGGTGATCATAGCGCATGCCGCCCGTGAGCTTGAGCCAAGGGTCGAAGGCCTTATAGTTGGCGCTGATGAAGGCTCCGACGTTGAGCAAGCCGAGCGCGGGCTTGTGCTCGCTCGCGTCAAACACCGCCTGGTTCGTGTCGCGATCGATACGCTTGGGCACGCCGAGCTTTTCCCGATCGTAGACGGTATCGGTGCCCGCGATCACGTTGAACCGCTGCGAGGGAGTCCAGCGCCCTTCGGCGGCCACGTTGACGCTGTGATAGGATTCGTCACGCTCGACATAGAAGAGGTTGCTCGCGATCTCGACGCGGTCGGACGGCAAGACTCCGCCTTGAAAGTAGCTGGTGGTCAGCGCCAGCTCGACGCCGTCACTCACGCGTAAGAGCCCGTCGAGGCTCGCCCGGAACTGACCGAGGGCGACCACGGTTCCGTAGCGACGTCCTTCCTGGTCAGAACCGGCCGAGAGCTGAGCCCAATGTGCGAAGTCGCCGCCGCGCTCGAGGCCCGAGGCATAGGCGCTGAGGATCAGATGGCCGTTGTCTCCGTCGCGATAGCCAAGGCGCGTTTGCAACACCAGCGAGCTACGCTTCAGATCGAGAGCGTTGCGTCGAGCGCCCACCGAGCTCGGTAGGGTTGGCGCGGGTGACTCGCTCGGCAACTCGAGCCCGGAACGATCGGCGATTTCGCCGGCCGCGCCCAGTAGCAAGTCGAATTTGCCGAAGACCGCGCCGCTCGCGACGTCGAAGCGACCGCCGGGGTTGCCTTCCGTCAGACCGGCGACGACCCGTGCGCGAACCGGTCGCATCTGTTCGGGCGAGAGGGTGATGATGTTGACCACGCCCAGGAATGCGTCTGCTCCATACAGCGCGGACGCGGGCCCGCGAATGATCTCGATCTGAGCGATCGATTCGAGCGGGATCAACTCGACGCCGAGCCAGTTGCCGGAGGTGATTCGATAGGCGACCGATACGCCGTCGATCATCACCTTGATCACGCCACTCTGCGCTTCCAGCCCGCCGCTCATGCCACGCACGCCGACGTTGGGCAAGATGTGATCATCGATCGAATAGAACCCGACGGTATGGTTCAACACGTCGGCGACGCTCTGAAACCCCCAGCGCTGTATGTCTTCGCGAGTGACCACCGTGATCACGGCGGGGGCGTCGTCGAGACTCTCCGCCGTTTTCGTCGCCGTGGACACTTCCACGTTGAGCAGCTTGACGAGATCGAGCTCCTCGAGGCCGTCCGGTTCCTCGGCTTGCGCCTGCGACGTGGCCGCGAACAGTCCCAGCACCGCGACGACAGAGTAGAGCAGTGGTTTATTGCGAAGCGACAAGAGTGGTCGGCCAGGTACCAGAGTGTCCGCGCGATGAGCGCGCTCTTACCTGTCCCCCTCTGCTCTCCCTACGGCTTGATGCAAAATGTTCTTACGATCTTTGGACGCACCGGATCGGCGACGAGGCATAAAATTGGAGACGAGCTCTCCGGCCTGTGTTGAGCCTTGCGGAGTCCCGGCGTGGGACTTGTGCGTCGCTGTGCGCAGGAGCGTTCCAAGTGTGCCGACCAGCCTGACCAAAGCCCTCGAGCGCGCATTCGAGCAGGCCCACGACGGACGCGCTGCTTAATACTGTCAACCCGGTCGTCGTACGAAGCGGGGGGGGCTGGGCGTCATTCGTCCGGGGGGCTCGCGCCCCTCACCGCCGCGCCTGCTTCTTCGCTGCACTCGACACCCGATGATGCTCAGCAATTTCCAGCTCCCCATCGCGGATGGGAAATCACCTCGCGCCCATCTGGGCGGCACGGTCGCCGGCGCCACGGCGGCCGGCGCAGCGGCCTCGGTTGTCGCGACCGGCGCGGGCGGCCCCGGCGCAGCGACGGGTAGCCTGCTCGTTCATTTACATGTATTCATGAAGCAGCGAGCGTTTCAGACCTTGCTGGAGGCCGGACTTCCGGGTGTGACGGCCACGGCGGTGAGTCGCATCGCGGACTTCGAGCGAGCGCTCGAGGATGCTCCCGACGCGGTGCTGACACTCCCGATCGTGCTCAGCGCCAAAGGGCTCCCCCTCTCGTTGCGTGGGGCGATGGGCGGCTCGACCGAGGAGCGCTACGCGCTGCTCGGCAGCGGGGGCCCGCCGGACCCCGTCCAAGTCGCCTCGGTCGGTGCCCTCGACGTGCTCGGGCGAGACGGCACCAACCGCTTCGTTCGCAGCTTTGTGAACGCTGGAGCGCACGTCGAGCGCGTGACAAAACTCGAAGACCTGTTGCCTCTCTTGCAGATGCAGCGGGTAGAGGCCGTGCTGTTGCCGGCCCGGCTCATTCCCGAGCTGCGCGCGGCGAGCCGCTTGCCCCTGGCGGAGAGCGTGCTCGCGGCAACGGTGGGCTTGCCCGCGGTGGCCAACACTGGGGCGAATGGATCGTCGGTGCTCGCCGCCATCAGCAAGATGCCCAAGGACCTGTCGCGGCTGCTCGGAGTGGACGAATGGCGCTGACCAGAAGAGACTTCATCATTGTATTGCCGGCTCTGGCTGGTTCGGCCGTGAGCTGCTCGCGGCCGCCGCGTGAAGGCTCCGTTCCCGAGTCTGACGTGGTCCTGTTCGAGGTGCACGCCGCGCACAGCGGCGCCCCCTGCGTCCTGGTGTGCATGCCGGAGACCCGGCAGACGGCGGAAGTTTGGCGCGGCCTTTCTGACGAGCTCAGTGGCGAATTCGAGCTGGCGGCGCTCCGTACCGAGGGCGTCCAGTCGAGCGCGACGATTGCGCGCGGTATTCAGCGCTATCGCCCCGCTGGCCTCGTGCTCATGAACAACCCGACGGTGGAGGCCTATCGACGCTTGCAGGCGAGCTCGCAAGATCCAAAATTTCCGCCTGCCGTGATCGTGATGAGCTCATTCCTGGAAGGTACACCGCCGCGTCTGCGGGCAGCGACGGGCATCAGCTACGAGGTTCCGCTGATCACGCTGGTTACCAACTTGCGCAAGCTGATCGCCACGCCGATCGACCGCGTCGGCGTCATTCATCGGCCAGGCTTCAGCGGATTCGTCGAGCGACAAGCAGCTCTGGCGGGCCGTGAGCAAACGGTGGTGGTGCGCGAGGAGGTCAGCCAGAATCCGAACTCGTCGGAGATAAAGCGGGCGCTCCGGCGCGTGAAGCAGCGCTGCGACGCGCTCTGGGTGCTCAATGACGACCGCCTGCTCAGCCCCCGGCTGTTGGCCGAGGGCTGGCTTCCGGGCGTGAACGAGGCCCCCTGGGTGCCGATTCTCGTCGGAGCCGCGTCACTGGTCTCGCCCCGCCAGTCATTCGGCACCTTTGCGGTCCTGCCCGACCACACGGCCCTCGGGACTCAAGCGGCGAACCTGATGCTCGACATTGCCGACCAGGGCTGGTCGCTTGCTCCGGCAGCGGTTGTCCAGCTGCCGCTCTCGACGACCACGACCATAGATTTGGAGCAAGCTCGCGCGCGCTTCGCGCTCAGGCCGAGCGCCCTTTCCCATGTCGACAACGTGCTAGAGCGATGACGTCCGAGCTACCCCTCGAGCTCAGGAGCCTGCGTGGCCAGCTCGAGACCCGCGGCCACTTCGCATCACGCTGTGCCCACCAACGCTGAGCTCGTCCACTCGACGACTACTCACGTCAAGAAATGCGTTGTCGCCGCAATCAAGGCACACTGGGTTGGCCTCTTGGAGCCACGCTGGTGACCCCCCGGAGCCAGAGCGTCCACGGGAGTCGCGCTGTGGACACTCGTCGCGAGTGTTTGGCTTGAAGCCGGGCGCCGCCGCTGCTTGGATGGCGCATGTCTTCCAGTCCAGGAGCGGTGTTGGCGCTGCGCGGCGTCGAGAAGAGCTACGGGGCCGTGCCGGTGCTGCGGGGAGTCGAGCTCGAGCTCGATCGCGGTGAGGTGTATGCGTTCCTGGGCCGCAACGGGGCCGGCAAGTCGACCACGCTGCGCGTCGTCATGGGCATCACCCGGCCGGACGCGGGCGAGCTGTGGCTGTTCGGGGAGCGCGTGGCGCCCGGTGACACACGCCCGCGCCGTCGCATTGGCTATGTCGCGCAGGAGCAGCACTTCTACGGATGGATGACGCCCGAGTCGCTGGGCGACTTCGTGGGTGCTTTCTATCCGACCTGGAAGCGACCGGAGTATGAGCGGCTGCTGCGCTCGCTCGACGTGCCCTCGCGCAAGGTGAGCACGCTGTCCGGTGGCACGCGGGTCAAGCTGGCGTTGGCGCTCGCGCTGGCGCACGACCCGGAGCTGCTGGTCTTTGACGAGCCGACGGCCGGGCTCGATCCGGTGGCGCGCCACGAGTTCGTGGAGATCGTGCGCGATCTGGCCACGGAGGGCCGGCGTACGCTGCTGTTCTCGTCGCACCTGATCGACGAGGTGGAGCGCATCTCCACGCGCGTGGGCATCCTGGAGCAGGGGCAGGTGCGCTATCAAGGCGAGCTCGGGAAGCTGCGGGAGCGCTCGCGTCGGCTGCGTCTGCCCGCTCCCGACGCGGAGCAATTCGTCGAGCTGCAGCGGCAGCTGGCACGACTCGAGCTGCAGGTGCTCGCGCAACACCAGGCCAAGGGCGAGCTGGAGCTGACGTTGTGGTCGGTGCAGCCGGCGAAGCTCGCGGCACTCAGTGAGCTGCTGCCCGCGGCGCGCTTCGAGCTGCTCTCGCTCGAGGAGTCCTTCGTGGCGCTGGTGCGCAGCGGTCTCGCACTGACGATGAGCGCGGCGCTGGACGCTGGCGTGGTGCATGGCATGCCGGTGGTGGCGCCGGCATGATCGTCCATCAGCTCCGCCTGTGGCAGAAGGAGCTGCGCCAGCAGCGCTGGTCGCTACTGGTCGCGGCGCTATTTCTCGCGCTGCTCGGCCTGATCGCCTGGCACGCGTACGAGACGAGCGGGACTGCCACCACCCGTATGACGGTGATCTCGGAGACGCTCGGCGTGTTCGTGCCGCTGTTCGCGTTAACTCAAGCGCACTACAGCGTCGTGCGCGAGTATCGGCAGCAGACGCAGCTGTTCGTGGAGGCGCTGCCGCTGCGGCGCTGGGAATTTCCCCTGGCCAAGTTGAGCTGGGGCTTGCTGACGCAGGGCATGCTGGCGGGCGGGCTGTGCCTGTGGGTGACGCAGCTCGCCGACGACACGCCCGCGCGCTTCCTGGCCATCACCTGCACACGCACGCTGGCCTTCGTGGCCGTGTGCTGGAGCGTGGCTTTCGCTCTGGCGATGCTCGGTCGCCTGCGCTGGTTGGCAGGTGTCACTCTGTGGGTGGGCTGCTACCTGTTGAGCAAACGCGGTGTGGAGCTGGGCCGTTTTGGCCCCTTCGCACTGCTCGACAAGCTCAGCTTCCCGTTCGAGCGCGAGTCGTTCCCGGTGCGGGCGCTACTGCAGTCCGGCGCCGTGACGGCAGCTGCCCTGCTGTTGGGCCTCGGGCTGCCGCTGTTGCACGAGGGCTCCGTGACCGAGCGACTGGCACGGCCGGCCTCGGCAGGGGAGAAGACCGGGTTCTGGGCAGTGCTGCTCGCACAAGGCGCGCTCGTCTACCTGCTCCCGCGCGAGCAGCGTCGCGAGCCGTTCAGCTTCACCGGTGCCGGAGTCCTGGCCAGTGAGCAGCGAAACGTGCAGGTGAGGTGTGAGGACGCCGCGTTCGAGCCGAAAGCGCGTGAAGTCTTGGCAGAGCTGGAGCAGCTGTCGTCGCGGCTCACGACGGAGCTGCATGTAGCAGAGCCACCTGCGCTGCGCGTCACGCTCCGTCACACTGGAGGCATACGGGTCGTCTCTGGACAACCAGGGGAAGGCCTGCTGCTCGAGCTCAACCTCCAGTGGGCGACCCCTGCGCTGGTGGCGTTCCTGGCCGCCGGGCACAGCTTCAACCAGCTCTCGGCCGGTCGCGCGTCTTTCGAGCCCAATCGCTGGTTCAGCAATGGCTTCGCGCGTTACTGGGCGCCAACCAACGATCGTGCGGCGATCGATCAGTACTGGCTCGATGCGCTGCTGGTGCGTCGTAGGGTGCCGTTCGACGAGCAGCTACTCTCACAGTGGGAGCGCCTCGCCGAGCTCGCCGGCGAGGACGTGGCGACATCGATCGCTCTCACACTAGTGGAGGTGGTGGAGCAGCGCTTCGGCCGCGAGCAGCTGCTGCAACTGGCGCGCGCGCTGCTGGTGCGCCCCACGATTCGCAACGGCTTTGACTGGCTCGTCGCCGAGCGCGCGGACTTCCCGGCTGCGCTGGAGCGGGCCACCGGCGAGAGCTGGGCGGCCTTCATCGCAGCGTATCAGCTGCAGCTCGATGCCGCGGCGGTGCGCCTGGCGCAGCCGCTGGCGGCCCTGCCCACGTTGAGCGCAACTCTCGGCGTCGAGCACACGGAGGTGGGCAGCAATCTCGTCGCCGACCTCTCTGGGCTCGCGCCGGACAGCGCTCGCGAGTGTCTGTTCCGTCACGCGCCACTGCCGCCCTACGATCTGGCCGTGCCCAGCGACACGGTGCAGGACGCTTCGCTTCCCTGGTCAGCAGGTGTAGCGAGCTTCACCGGCCGAGTGCGCGGGCGCTATCAGTCGGGGCAGCGGGCGTTCGCAGCCATCGACTGCCCGCTGCCGGGGCTGGCGCGCTACTTGCGGCTCGACGCGCGCCGCCTGGACATCCCCTGATGTTGCGCGTGCTGATGCGCCAGGAGCTGCGGCGGCTGCTGCCCTGGATCGTGGTGTTGGTGGCGATCGATCTGTCGTATCTGCCGCTCGAGTTGTTCTTCCGCCCGCCGGACACCGCCGCCTGGGTGAGCAGCTCCCGGCTGTTTACAGGGAGTTTGCGGGACTACGGCGGACTGCTCACGCTCGCGTTTGCGCTGCTGTTCTGTCAGGCCGGGTTTCCGCGCGACGAGGAGGAGGGCACGCTGCCGTTTCTGTTCGGCTTGCCCGTGCCTCGCGCGCAGATCTTCCTGGCGCGCGTGCTCACGCCGGGGCTGATCCTGTCGGGCGAGGCGCTGCTCTGGGAGCTGCTGCGCTGGACTGTGCACCTGCCCGCCACCGGCTCCTTCATCGGTCATACGTTCCGGACAGACTGGCTGCTCACGACGCTCGTGACCTCGCTGGCGCTGGCCTGGATCAGCGTGGGCTATGGTCAGCTGCTGAGCGTCTTTCGGCGCTTTGGTCTGCTGCTCGTGTTCACGTTCTACTTGGCACTGAGCCAGCTGGAGGGCCAGGCACCGTGGTTGGGCAAGCTCGACCCGCTCCGCGTGCTGCGGGTCGAGTTCGTCGGGCAGCAGGCGCTCCTGCCGGGAAAAGCCCTGCTCGGACACGCGCTGGGCGCGCTGCTCGCCAGCTGTCTGGCGGGGTGGTTCTGGGTGGGGCCCACGGAGCGCGTCAGCGAGCTCTTCGCTCGCTGGCGGCTCCGTCCGCCGCTGCGCTGGCTCCTTCGGCCTGTCGTGCTGTGGAGCTGCGGGGCGCTGCTGGCGGGCTGGGCCGGTGTGTCGGCGCTGAAGAGTCGATATGGGGTGGTCAGCGCTGACGGGGCCACGAGGGCTCTCTTTGACGGCCGGGTGCTGTCGAAGCGCACGCGCTACCACGAGCTCAGGTACCGGGAGGCGCTGGCGCCCCGCGTCGAGCTGCTAGCGAAGGTTACCGATGAGCTCCACGAGCGCCTGGCGACCCGGCTGGGAATGGAGGCCGCCGGGGATGTGGTGAGCGTGGACTTCACCCGCGAGAGCGAGACGCACGCGGGCACTGCCAACCCGAACACCATCCGCATGGATCCGTCGGCGGCGCCTTCTGCCGACGCGCTGGAGCGCGTGTTTGCGCACGAGAGCACGCATGTGCTCTCGCTGCGGGCCAGCGCTCTGCGCCTGAGCAGGGAGGGCGAGGCGCTGGGCTTCTTCTCCGAGGGCCTGGCCGAGGCACTGGCGCTGGAGCTACGCCCCAACGCCGCAGTGCTCGAGGCCCGGCGGCTCGAGGCGGCCCTGGCGCAGCAGCGTCTGGCGCTGACCTTCGACCGCATGATCCGTTACGGCGACTTCAGGCAGCGCTACGGTACGCTCCTGGTGTATTCGGCCGGCCTCACCTGGACGCAGGCCCTGATCGCCAGCTGCGGACAGGAGTCACCGCAGAAGGTCCTGCACGCGCTGGGCAGCCCGGATGCGCCGCTGAAGCAGCCGCCGCTGGGGCTGTGGCAACACCTGCTGCAGCGCGCGGGCTGCGACCTCTCGCGCGTCAACGGCGCCTGGGAGAGCCAGCTCGCCGCCAGCACGAAGGAGCTGGAGGCCGAGCTCGCCCGTGTCCCGTTCCTGCAGGGCGGCAATGCGCGCTGGGATGGCGATGCCGTACAGCTGCTCGCGCAAGCGGACGGTGAGCCCGTCGAGGGTACCGTGTTCTTCGTCAACGTCCGCACCCAGAGCACCGGGCCCGAGGCGGGCGGTACGCCTGTGTCGGGCAGGCGTCGCGCCGACGGAGCGCTGGAGTTTCGCGTCCCCACGCGCAACGTGGTGGACGGCGGGCTAGAGTTTCAGCTGTGCCTGCGCTTCGAACGGCAGGGTGCTCCGGTGAGCTTCGGGAACGAGTGGGCCAAGACGCGCGTCGCGCCCTAGCTGAGGCCGCACGCGAGGTAGCGCGCACCGCACGACAACCCGGCGTCCGCCCTTTCAGGGCCGGCGCTGACCTAGCCCCTAGCTAGTCGCCCCAGCGCCGAGCTCGCTCGATCAGGCGCTCTTTCGTGTTCAACTCCGGCTGCTCGATCACCTGGTCGAGCAGCGCGGCGAGCAGCCTGCCGATCTGGGGTCCCGGGGACATGCCGAGCTCCGTCATGAGCGCCTTGCCGTCCAGGGCCAAATCAGACAGCGAGAGAGCGGGTTTGCGTTCCAGCTCGGCCGCCGCGCGCTGTTCGAGCCGCTCGAGTGCCGCCCGGCGTGCCGGCAGCGCCGCCCCTGCCGGCCCTTGCTCGCGCGCTTCGAGGTCGGCGCGCTCGAGGGTGCACAGCGCCCGATACTCCGTGGGGCCCAGATCGCGCAGCCAGCGGCGCAGCCCGGCGTCACTCGGCTCCGGGTCGAGCGGCAGCTCAGCAAATCGCAGCGCGCGCCCGACGGCCTTGCGCTCGGCGTTGGAATAGCGCAGCCGGACGAGCAGCGCGTCGGCCAGCTCTGCCGAGCTCGAGGCATCCGGCCCCAGCTCGCGCAGCAGCGCCGCGAGGCGCAGCTCCGGCACCGCACACAGGTCGGTCCGGCGCAGCGCGAGGCTCAGTCGATCTTCGCCTGCTGCCGACCGGAGCGCGAGCGCTGCGAGCTCCGGCGCGGTGATGTCGAGCAAGCCATGTTCGTGCATGACCCGGAAGGCACGGCTCGGCTGGCGAGTGCACAGGGCTTTGTTCCACTCGTCCCGGATGCGCTCCGCGCTCACTTGCCGGTACGTGTCGAGCGAGGGCCGGATCGCGCTGGCCGTGTCCGCATCGAGCTCGAACTCGAGCGCCGCCACGAAGCGCGCCGCGCGCAGCACGCGCAGCCCATCCTCGGCGAAACGGCGCGCCGGGTCGCCCACGGCGCGCAGGCGCCGGCTGCGCAGATCGTCGAGCCCGCCGAAGGGATCGATCAGCGCCTCTGCCCGCGGCTCGAAGGCGATCGCGTTGACGGTGAAATCGCGGCGCGCCAGGTCCTCTTCGATCGAGTGGACGAAGTCGACCTGGTCTGGCCTGCGGCCGTCGGCGTAGCCGACTTCGGTGCGCAGCGTGGTCACCTCGACCTGCATTCCGGGCAGGAGCACGGTCACCGTGCCGTGGTCTACTCCGGTCGGGATGACCCGCCGGAACAGGCGCATGACCTGTTCCGGCGTCGCGTCGCTGGCGAGGTCCCAGTCCTTTGCCTGCCAGCTGCCGGGCGCAGCGGGCCCTGTCAGCTGCGCGCGCAACGAATCGCGCACGCAGCCGCCCACGAGCCAGGCGCCATGACCCGCGCTGCTCAGCCGCTGACAGAGCTCGAGCAGCGCCGGTGGCAGCCCCGCTCGGCCCAGGCTCAGGGCTTTTCCCACGGCTCGACGAAGAGCTGCCCGCCGATCGACTCGCCGCCCCGACCTTTCGTCGCCGACGAGCGCGCAGGCGCTGGCTTGGTGGGGGCGCTCGCAGGGGTGGCGCCGCGCCGAGTCCTGGCGTGCGCGCCGACAGGCAATGCACGACCATGTCGCCCCCGTTATGTCCAACGCCCGAAGCCGTCGCGACATCCTGATCGAAACCCTCCGGACCGCCATACCAGTTTGAAAATGCCTCGTAGCGCCCCGCGTTAAAAACCATGTAGCGATCGCGCCGATCGTCCATCCGCCCGTGAATTGACGGGATGTGATTCCACAGCCGCACTGGATATTTTGCATCCAGGCGCCGAACGCGTGCGG
>Ga0207648_10006636_pt1 | contig 11489 bp, 7 predicted proteins | sample KBSMisM32_FD_184310 | JGI IMG/M metagenome (GOLD analysis project Ga0207648, IMG submission 184310) | Miscanthus rhizosphere microbial communities from Kellogg Biological Station, Michigan, USA - KBS Miscanthus M3-2 (SPAdes) (version 2) | ecosystem: Host-associated > Plants > Roots > Rhizosphere... | reverse complement strand
GACGCCATCACCGGGTCAGCCAAACGAAAGCCGCCCCGGCTCCCACCGGGGCGGCTTTCACCTACCCACTTGACAGATCCGCCTACATATCAGATTCTCAAATTCGATGTCCCATTCTCAAATTCAATGTCCCACTCATGTCCATTGGGACACGCATATGAGACTGGGTCGGGGGTCGTGAGCGAAGGTTCTCATGGCAAGAACTGCGGGACGCGAATCGCACAGAGCCTGTTTTGCCGGTGGGCTCATCCTGGCAAACCCCCCACCCGCCTTGGTGGAGAAGGGCGACACGGCGAGTCGGTCCCACGGTGAAAGCGGACGATGAGAGAAGGTGATGGGATGGGCGTGAATGGCCGCTATCGCGAGTGTTGATGTGAAGGCGAAGGCGAAGGCACCGGGATAACCGAAAATGGATGTGATTGTCATACCCGACGTGATTGGGCAGAGACCGAAGACGTTGACCGCTGAATACCCGATCCTTGGGGAAGAGACATGAAAACCATTGGACTCGAAGAACACTTCATGATGGCGGAGATGTTCGGTTACAGCGCGAGCACAAAGAACGTAGCTGGCCCCGGTGCCTGGGAGGACGCGACTCGTCGCCTCACCGACTTCCTCGAACTGCGCATTCCCGAGATGGACGAGCACGGCCTTGACATGCAGGTGCTGTCGCTCACGTCCCCCGGCATCCAGGCGGAGAAGGACACCAGGGTTGCCGTTACCAATGCGCTCAAGGTCAACGACTTCCTCAAGACCGTGATCGACCAGCACCCAACCCATTTCGGTGGCTTTGCGGCGCTTCCCCTGCAAGACCCGAAGGCGGCAGCGGACGAGCTCGAACGCACCGTGAAGCAATATGGCTTCAGTGGCGGCCTCATCAACGCGCACACACAGGGGAAGTACCTCGACCACCCCGACTTTAACGTCGTGTGGGAGCGGGCGGTGACTCTCGACGTGCCGCTCTATCTGCACCCCGCCGTCGGCGTGGACGTACCGCACATCTTCAAGGGTCACGAAGAACTCATCGGCCCGATGTGGAGCTGGGGAGTCGATACCGGTACGCACGCCATGCGCATCATCTTCGGGAAGGTCTTCGACCGTTACCCGAAGGCGAAGCTGCTGCTCGGCCACATGGGCGAGGGCCTCCCTTACGCGCTGTGGCGCATGGACTCGCGATGGGCGTGGCACAACCACCGCGGCATCGAGCTCGACCTCGGCAACCCGTCCGAGTACGTCCGGCGCAACATCTACATCACGACGAGCGGCGTCGACTCGGCTCCTCCGCTGCTCTGCGCGCTCCTCGCGGTTGGCGCCGAGCACATCCTTTTTGCGACCGACTACCCATTTGAGGAAATCTCGCTCGCGACCGAGTTCCTGCGCACGGCCCCGATCAGCGCGGCGGATCGCGCGAAGATCGCGCACGAGAACGCCGAGAAGCTGCTCCACCTCAGCAAGTGAGAAGGAAAAATAGCCTACGACCCGCGCGCCAGCGCAGAAGTGAACGAAGTGACGCTTTCACCGGCTGGCCCATCGAAGGAAACACCCACCGAAGGTGCGCGATGGTCGAAATACTCAGTTCCAGAGCGGCAATGCAAAGCGCACAAACGAAACGGTCGATCAGTCGTCTAGGACATGTCAGTCCGGACCCATCGCTCAGTCATGGCTGGCTTTCCCTGGGATCACGTGCCGCCGTCGGCGTGTCCTGGCGTCCGTGCTTTGGGGGCAATGGCTCCAACAACGTTGGATCCGTGGGAGTTTCGATCCCAACCAGGTACCCAGACTTCGGTTCACCGGTGTCGCCGTCTGTGTTGTCCGCCGTCATCTACGGCGCCCATCCCAAGCCTGTTATCGCTGCTTGCGCGCGTCAAAAGCTTGGCGGCGCAGCATAAATAGGATTGCGCAGTGCTCGTGATTCTGATTCCGTAGGGCCCAAGTCATTCTGGCGTCACGTGGTCAGAGGTTCATGTTCACGTGCAACTCCGGGACGGCGCACAGAGTCGCTTGAGGCCACTCGACCTGCTTGCTAACGCCGCGGCAGAAAGTGGACACGAGAGTGAGACGACTCGATGTGGACACCGAGTGAGACCAGCGGCATAAGAGCTGCTCAGCGCAGCGTGAGTGGACGCGAGATCTGAGAACCGACATAAGCAAAGAAGATGAGTTGTACGTTCTCAAACTCGATGTCCAATTCTCAAATGAAATGTCCAATGCATGTCCAATTGGACATTTCCGTGACAAACGAACGCGGTGGTGATCGCGCCGGAGAGCTGCTCGCGAACCAGCGGATGCTGGTCCGCGGTTGAATCAGCAGACAACGAGCGCACGAGCTGCAACCAGTTCGCGGCCGCCCGTTCGGTCAGGTCCAGGTGTTCGGGAAGCCGGCGTGCTGACTCGGCCAATAGCCGCGACATCTCCGGGTGCAGATAGTCGCGCTCGAAGCGGACGCCGACGATGCTGCTGGACTCGCTCCAACGCCTGATGCAAGTCGGGGTGTCCGGCGGAGCATCAAGGCTGAGCTGCTGTTCGCCGCCCAGGAGTGCGGCGGCCTCGACGCCATGAAGGGCTTCGCCGAGCAATGCCTGTCCAAGTACGACCTGGGCGGCTGGACGGTGCCGGATCTCATTGGCAACGACGACGTTTCGTACTTCGGTCAGAGCTGACCGGGGAGCCGGGCCGGAACCTGTCGACAACGGTTCGTTCCCGCGAACCCCGGGGTCGTAGACTGTTGCCCTGCCGCAGCGGAGCACCAACGACGAAGTTGGGGGCCATATGGCCGGAAGCGATCCGACCTCGACTCAGCGGCGCGCCGATGCCGGCGTCGCCGCGGAGCTGGAAGCCGAGGGCCTCGACGACGCCACCGAAATCGGCCGCGGCGGTTTCGGAATCGTCTATCGCTGCCGGCAGCCGTCACTTGACCGAACCGTCGCCGTGAAGGTGCTGACGACGGATCTCGACGGAGACAATCTCGATCGATTCCTGCGCGAGCAGCGCGCGATGGGCCGGCTGTCCGGCCACCCCAATATCGTCAATGTCCTGCAGGTCGGCGTCACCGCGACCGGACGCCCCTATCTCGTCATGCAGTATCACCCGCAGGATTCGCTGGACGCCCGCATCCGTGGGTCCGGTCCGCTGTCTCTTGGAGAGGCGCTTCGGATCGGGGTGAAGCTTGCCGGCGCCATCGAGACGGCCCATCGCGCCGGGATCCTGCACCGCGACATCAAGCCGGCGAACATCTTGCTGACGGAATTCGGCGAGCCCGAGCTGGGTGACTTCGGCATCGCGCGAATATCCGGTGGCTTCGAAACGACGGCCGGGTCGATCACGGCCTCACCGGCGTTCACTGCCCCGGAGGTACTGCGCGGCGATCCGCCGAGCGTCGCGTCCGACGTGTACGGGCTCGGCGCCACGCTGTTCTGTGCGATCACCGGGCACGCCGCCTTCGAGCGCCGCAGCGGCGAACGACTGGTTGCCCAGTTCGTTCGCATCACCACCGAACCCGTGCCGGATCTGCGCCGCGACGGGTTGCCGGACGAGGTGTGCGCCCTCCTCGAGCGCGCGATGGCGCACCTGCCAGCCGATCGACCGGCGTCAGTAGTCGAGTTCGGCGACGAGCTTCGTAAGGCTCAGCGCGCCAATGGGTTTGCTGTCGACCGTATGGCATTGTCCGGGGAGGTGACGACTGAACCGGCCCCTGAAAGCGGGCCCTGGCCCGCCGTCAGACCGCATGCGGTGATCACCAGCTTCGTCGGCCGTCGTCGTGAGCTTGCCGAGGTGAAGAAGGCGATGACGGAGTCGCGTCTGGTGACGCTGACCGGGCCCGGCGGTGTTGGAAAGACCCGGATCGCATACGAACTGGCCGAGCGGTCGCGTCGGGCGTTCCGCGACGGCAGCTGGGTGGTCGAACTGGCGAGTGTCGAGGACGAATCGGGTCTCGCATCGATCGTGGTGTCGTCGTTGGCCGTGGCCGATCAGTCCAACCGCGCTCCCATCCGCAAGCTCGTCGATCATCTGCGTGAACGGCAGCTGCTGATCGTGCTGGACAACTGCGAACACCTGTTGGCGCCGGTTGCGAATCTGGTCGACGCGATGCTCGCCGAATCGCCGGGGCTGCGGATTTTGGCCACCAGCCGGGAGCCGCTCGGCATTGGCGGCGAGCACACCTGCACCGTTCCGCCTCTGACGACTCCGCCCAAGGACGGCGTGCTGACGCCGGAGCGGGTCGACCAGTACGAGGCGGTGCGCTTGCTGGTCGACCGCGCCCGCGCGATCAATCCCGATTTCGCTGTGACACAGCAGAACTCAGATGCCGTGGTGCAGCTGTGCAACCGTCTCGATGGCATCCCGCTGGCCATTGAACTCGCCGCCACCCGGCTGCGCGCCCTGTCGCTCACCCAGATCGTGGATCGGTTGGACAAGCGATTTTCGCTGTTGACCGGCGGAAACCGGATGGCCATGCCGCGCCAGCAGACCCTGCGCGCGCTGATCGACTGGAGCTACGAACTTTGCACTGAGCCCGAAAAGCTGCTCTGGGCAAGGCTTTCAGTGTTCACCGGCAGCTTCGACCTGGATGCCGCGGAACAGGTGTGCGGCTTCGGCGAACTGCACCCCGAGGACGTGTTTGATGTCCTGGACCGGTTGGTGGCCAAGTCGCTTCTGGTGATCGACCGTGACGATGAGCTGGTCCGGTACCGGATGCTGATGACCGTGCGTGAGTACGGTGCTGAGCTGCTCGTGAGTGCGGGTGAATACGTCACCGTCCGGCGCCGGCACCGGGATCACTATCGGCGCAATGCGATTCGCACGGTCGAGCGGTGGTGCGGCCCGGGTCAGGCGGCCGCGCTGGCGGCGTTGCGACGCGACCACTCGAACCTGATGTCGGCGCTGGAGTGGTCGGTTGCCACGCCGGGCGAACTCGATCACGGTGCGGAACTGGCCGCCTTCCTGCGTTACCACTGGATCGCGGGCGGATTTCTCGGCGACGGCCGGCGCTGGCTTGAGCAGATCCTGACCGCGATGGACCCGTCGAGCCCGCAGCGCGGCGAGACGCTGTGGGTTGCCGCGTGGGTCGCGCTCATCCAGGGCGACCGGGATCCGGCGGCGCGCTGGCTCGCTGAGGGCGAGGAACTCGCACGCGCGAATGACGACGGCCGGCTCGCCGCGCACGTCGCGCAGTGGACGGCGATGCATCGATTGTTCTCCGGTGAGCTGCCCGCGGCGATCGCACTGCTCGAACGGTCGATCGACGGTCACGTCGTTTGCGACGATCGGGCGTCCCAGCTGACCGCGTTGTTCCAGCTCGCGATGGCGCAAACGTACGCCGGCCGGCACCAGGACGCGCTGCGCACCTGCGCACACGCACTAGGCCTGAGCGGCGAGTGCGGCGAACGGTGGACGCACGCGTACTCGCTGTGGATCAGCGGGGTCGCCCGCTGGCATCTCGGCGATCTCGACGGGGCGCAACGCGACGCCCAGGACGCGCTGCAGCTGCAACGGGATTTCAAGGACAGCATCTGCACCGCACTGACCATCGAGCTGATCAGCTGGGTCGCACTGTCGAGATCGAACTACGAGCGCGCCGCCGAACTCCTCGGCGCCGCCACCGCGGTCTGGACGGCGCTGGGAACGACCGTCGAGGCGTTCGGTCCGCACATCCAGCGCGACTCGGTGGAGTCGATGGACAAGGTCGCGAAGGCATTGGGGCGAAAGCGGTTCGCCGAACTGTCGTCGCGGCACGTTCGTCTCGGCAAGGACGAGGCGATCGACCTCGCGCTCGGCGCCGGCCGGTCGGCGCAGGCGCGCCCGGCGAAGTCGCCGCTGACCAAACGAGAGCGCGAGATCGCCGCGCTGATCGCCCAGGGCATGAGCAACCGCGCGGTCGCCGAATCGCTCGTCATCTCGCCGCGCACCGTCGACGGGCACGTCGAGCGGATCCTGGCGAAACTCGACTTCACCTCGCGGGCTCAGATCGCCGCGTGGGTGGCGAGCGCGCACGTCGATCCGAAAAGCGGGTAGTCGATGGGGTGATCTGCCCCACGTTTTTTGCGGCCGGACCGCCGAGTCTGGAAGCCATCGACCACATGGCCCACTACCTCGGGAGGACCGCCAATGACCGCCATCATCGACGAGCAGAACACCGCGACCGCCGTCACCGACTTCGACGCGATCGTGATCGGTGCCGGCTTCGCCGGGCTGTACGCGCTACACAAACTTCGGGACCAGCTGGGCCTGTCGGTACGGGTCTATGAGGCCGCGTCAGACGTCGGCGGCACCTGGTATTGGAACCGGTACCCGGGCGCGCGGTGTGACATCGAGAGCGTGCACTACTCATACTCGTTCTCCGAGGAACTGCAGCAGGACTGGGAGTGGAGCGAGCGCTTCGCCGGCCAGCCCGAGATTCTGCGCTACCTGAACCACGTTGCCGACCGGTTCGACCTGCGCAAGGACATCTTGTTCGACACCCGGGTGAACTCGATGGTGTGGGACGACGACGCCAGCCTCTGGCGGGTCGGCACCGAGCTCGGCGACACCGTCACCGCCAGGTACGTGATCTCCGGGGCGGGCAACCTGTCGGTGCCTAAGACGCCCGAGTTCGACGGTGTCGAGTCGTTCCGCGGTCAGGTGTACCTCACCGGAAACTGGCTCGACGAGAACATCGACTTCACCGGCCAACGAGTCGCCATCATCGGGACCGGGTCCAGCGGCATCCAGGCGATCTCCGAGATCGCGAAGACCGCGGGACACCTGACGGTCTTCCAGCGGACGCCGAACTACGCCACCCCGATTGTCAACGGGCCCGCGGATCCCGATGTGATCAGCGCCGTGAAGGCCAACTACGCCCAGGTCCGCGAGGCGTCGCGCAACCACTTCCTCGGCGTGCCCTACACCCAGGTGCAACCCTCCGCGCTCGCGGTGTCGGCCGAGGAGCGGCGCCGCACCTTCGACGAGCGGTGGAACGCCGGCGGGTTCCAGCTGTTCATCGACAGCTATCAGGACATTCTGTTCGACAAGAACGCCAACGACACCATCGCCGAGTACATCCGCGAGCGCATTCACGAACGGGTGAACGACCCCGCCGTCGCCCACCTGCTCGCGCCCAAGGGTTATCCCTACGGCACTAAGCGCCCGCCGCTGGAGACCAACTACTACGAGGTGTTCAACCAGGACAACGTCACGCTGGTCGACATCAAGACCACTCCGATCGAGTCGATCACCGAGACCGGGGTCCGTACCGCGGACGCCGAGTACGAGTTCGACATCATCGTGCTCGCCACCGGCTTCGACGCCATGACCGGTCCGCTGATGAAGCTGGGCATCGTCGGGCGCGACGGGCTGAAGCTGTCCGACAAGTGGGCGCACGGCCCGCGCACCTATCTGGGCCTCACGGTGAGCGGATTCCCGAACCTGTTCCTCATCACCGGCCCGCAGAGCCCGTCGGTGCTGTACAACATGCCGCTGGCCATCGAAGACCACGTCGATTTCGCCGCCGAAGCGATCACCTACATGCGCGACCGCGGACTCGACGTCATCGAGGCGACGCTCGAATCCGAGGACAACTGGGTGGCCCATGCCCTCGAGATCTCGTCGAAGACGCTGCTGCCGGAAACCGACTCCTGGTACATGGGCGCCAACATCCCCGGCAAGCCGCGCATCTGCCTGCTGTATGTCGGTGGCGCGCCGGCCTACCGGGCCACCTGCGACGACGTTGTGGCCAACGGGTACGCGGGGTTCACGCTGGACCGCGCCGCCGTCCCCGTCTCCTGAACCGCGGCACCACTTTTCGAGGAGAAACCCGATGCCAGTCGACCCACACGTCCAGGCGCTGCTCGACGGCCTGGCCGAGCAAGGGACGAAATCGTTCGAGCAGATCGGCGTGGCGGCCACCCGTGCGGTCGTTGAGACCTTCACCGGCCTGCAGCGCCCGGCCCCGGCCGTGGCCCGGGTAATCGACGGGACGTACCCCGGACCCGTTGGGGCACAACCGTTGCGAATCTATATTCCGGACGGCGAAGGGCCGCTACCGATCGTCGTGTACTTCCACGGCGGCGGATTCGTCGCCGGCGGGCTTCCCGTGGTCGACGAGCCGGCGCGCGCGCTCGCCAACGACGTTGGCGCGATCGTCGTCGCAGCGGGCTACCGCCTCGCCCCCGAACACAAGTTCCCTGCGGCGACCGACGACACGTTCGCGGCGCTGCGGTGGGTGGCCGACCACGCCGGGGATTTCGGGGGCGATCCGGCACGCATCGCGGTCATGGGCGACAGTGCCGGTGGCAGCCTTGCTGCGGTCGCGGCGCAACGCGCACGGGATGGGGGCGGCCCGCGGCTGGTGGCGCAGGTTCTCGTCTATCCCGTCGTCGATCCGACCGCGCGGCTGGCGTCGCGGGAGCTGTTCGGGGAGGGGTACGTGATCACCGCCGCCGGGCTCGACTGGTTCTGGGAGCAGTACCTGGGGTCGCCGGCGCCGGTCGAGACCGCGCTCGCGGCGCCGGCCAAGGCCGGCTCGCTCGCCGGCCTTCCGCCCGCGTTGGTGCTGACGACCGAGTACGAAGTGTCGCGCGACGAGGCGGAGGCGTACGCAAAGCGACTCGCCGATTCCGGCGTCGAGACCGAGTGCATCCGGTTCGACGGGCTCGTGCACGGCGTCTACTGGATGTCCGGCGCCGTGCCGCGCAGCGGCGAACTCCGGGACACGGTGACGCGGTTCCTGTCCAAGCGGTTCACCCAGGAACATATCCAGTCAGCTTGCCGCTCACGAGAATCCGCTGACGGTTCGTGGGAGACCGGCCCGAGGCACGACATAGCGGCAACTGCCCCTCGGTATGTCGGCAGCTAGTCCCACAATCAGTTGGTATACCTGCAACTGCATTCCGCATCATCTTGGTCTCGGACAGCGGGAAACCGCCTGGCTCAGAACACGTTCCACGACCATGAAGCCCACGAGAGACTCGAGCTGATGACGAGAACACAAGCCCGAGAGCACGATTCGTCTAGCCGAACAATAGTTCGCGACGCAGCCAGCAGACCTTCTCGTTCCTAGTTTACTGCGCCGTCGCACAAGCACCCGTCATGGAGTACATCACATGAACTTGTTGGTCCTGCCAGATCTGAACCCCACGGACGACCTCGTCGCCTGCGTGCCCCCCGACGACCACGGCGTGAGCGACAGATCGGTTGTCGACGCCGTTCGGTGGGCCGACCCGATTGCGCCTAAATGTGGCTCGTCGGACGTTGACCATGGCGCGATCGCGCTCTTGGACGTCTTACCCGTCCCCGGGAAAATTGTTGGAGTTACGGATGATTCGACGCATACGCTGCGCGCTGGGAATACACGTGACACCGGGACGGTGCCGGCGCTGGTGGCCGGCGACGATTGCCTGGAGGTGCATGCGCTGGGTTTGAGGCTGCCCAACGGGCGCCGGCTGTTGACCGATGTCTCGTTCAGCGCGCGGCCGGGGTCGCTGACCGCGATCATCGGCCCGTCGGGGGCGGGCAAGTCGACATTGGCCAAATTGGTCGGCGGGGCCCTCAGCCCGACCGCCGGCGCGGTGTGTTTCGACGGGCATGACCTGCACGCCGAGTACGCGTCGCTGCGCCACCGCATCGGGCTGGTTCCCCAAGACGACGTGGTGCATCACCAGTTGACCGTGGATGCGGCGCTGCGCTTCGCCGCCGAACTGCGGCTGCCGCACGCCACCGCCGACGAGCGCGCCGCGGCGGTGCGCAGAGTCCTCGAGGAACTGGAGCTGACCGGCCATGCCCGCACCCGCGTCGACAAACTCTCGGGCGGACAGCGCAAACGCGCCTCGGTGGCCATGGAACTGCTCACCGGGCCAGCGCTGCTGATCCTGGATGAACCGACCACCGGGCTGGATCCGGCGCTGGACCGTCAGGTGATGAGCATGTTGCGCCGGCTGGCCGACGCCGGGCGGGTGGTGCTGGTGGTCACCCACTGCCTGACCCATCTGGACCTCTGCGATCAGGTGCTGTTCTTGGCCCCCGGCGGCAGGACCGCCTACCGCGGGCCAGCACAAGAGATCGGCGCAGCGCTGGGCAGCACCGACTGGGCCGACCTGTTCGCCAGTGTGGCCGCCGACCCCGACGCGGCTCACCGCGAGTTTGCGACCCGCTGCCGCGCCGAGGCACCCCCGGCCAAGCTGACCCGGCCGCGTCCCACGTCGTCGTTGCGGCCGGCGCCGTGCCGGCTGCTGCACCAGGCGTCCACCGTGGCACGCCGCCAACTGCCGCTCCTCCTGGCCGACCGGGGCCATTTCCTGTTCCTGGCGGTGCTGCCGTTCATCCTGGGCACACTCGCGCTTTTGGTGCCCGGCGATGTGGGGCTGGGTGTCGCTAACCCGCGCGGTGATGCCGCCGACGAGCCGGTGCAGATCGTGTTTCTGCTCAGCATCAGCGCCATCTTCATGGGCACTGCGCTGACCATTCGTGACCTGGTCGGTGAGCGAACCATCTTCCGGCGCGAACAAGCGGTCGGCCTGTCCGCCACGGCATACCTGTTGGCGAAGATCGTGGTGTACTGCGTCACCGCCGCCGCCCAGACCGCGATCCTCACCACGATTGTCGTGGTCGGCAAGGGCGCACCCACCCGCGGCGCGGTCGTGCTGGGCAATCCGATCCTGGAGCTGTATTTGACCCTGGCGGCCACGGCGGCCGTCGCCGCGGTCATGGGGTTGGCGATATCGGCGGCGGCCAAGTCCCAGGATCAGATCCTGCCGATGCTGGTGATCTCGGTGATGCTGTCCATCGTGTTCTGCGGCGGGATGATTCCGGTCACCGGCCGACTTGTTCTCGAGCAGGTGTCCTGGGCGATCCCGGCCCGCTGGGGATTCGCAGCCACCGCGTCCACCACCGATCTGCGCACCATCGCTCCCCTGCTGCGAACAAACGAGACGCTGTGGTCGCACCAAGTTGGCTGGTGGCTGCTCGACATGACCGTACTGATCCTCGTGGGAGCCGTCCTGGCCGGCTGCGTGCGCTGGCGCATCCGGCTCAACGCGGCAGCACAAATTCTCGATCACACCGGCTGGTATCGATGGTGCATGCGGCTGGGCCCCGTCGTCGCTGTTCATGCTGTTCGCCGCGCCATTGCTCATTGGGCCGCTCCTCGTTGCGGCGATCAAGATGCCCACAGTGTCCGTCCAGACCATCGAAACAGAAGCGAATGAAGGAGCAAGGGCATGAACGACATCGCCGAGGTGACACAAGTAGTCCTCCGAGAGCGGCGGGCACGGGATCGCGGATGGTGGGACCAGATGCGCGAATGCATCGCCCCTGATGCCCAGATCCGTCTCAGCTGGTTCCGCGGCAGCGGAGGAGATTTCGTCGCAGAGTCGTTGACATCTGATCTGTGAGGTTCGTTCCTCACCTTGAAAGGATGTTGCAGGCGTTCGGGGTGTGGTGCACCTTTGAGGCGTACGTACTTGGCCGGCGTGCGGTAGCCCAGCGGTCTACTGGACTCTGAAACTGGCCGGACTCAT
>Ga0207648_10006631_pt1 | contig 11497 bp, 8 predicted proteins | sample KBSMisM32_FD_184310 | JGI IMG/M metagenome (GOLD analysis project Ga0207648, IMG submission 184310) | Miscanthus rhizosphere microbial communities from Kellogg Biological Station, Michigan, USA - KBS Miscanthus M3-2 (SPAdes) (version 2) | ecosystem: Host-associated > Plants > Roots > Rhizosphere... | reverse complement strand
CTCAGGCGGTAGCCTCGCGCCGCCGACTCCGCGCCGCGCAGCGTTGCGCGGTATTCCTCGATGCGCGCGATCACCTGGTACGTGTGCTCGACCCAATCGAAGCTGGCGGCCGTGCGCTGGAAGCTCCACACCGTCGCCGCCCCGACCGAGGCCAGGATCGCCAGCGCGAGGCCGAAGACCGTGTAGCGGAGCAGGCGCTTGCGCGGATCGAGGGACGGCATCGGGCGTCGGGCACGTCGGTGGCCGGAGCGCCTCATCGTAGCGCCGTGCAATCCGCGCGCCGTGAGCGATGGCGGGGGATGGTGCGCTGCGGTAGGCTTCCGGGCCTTCCAGACGTTGCCATGCCGTGTCCGCCGACCCCGCCGCCTACGATCCCGTCGCCGTCGAATCCGCTGCCCGCGACTACTGGGAGCGGACCCGGGCCTTCGAGGTGCGGGAAGACCCGACCCGGCCGAAGTTCTATTGCCTCTCGATGCTGCCGTACCCGTCCGGTGCGCTGCACATGGGCCACGTGCGCAACTACACCATCGGCGACGTCATCAGCCGCTACCAGCGGATGATCGGCAAGAACGTGCTGCAGCCGATGGCCTGGGACGCCTTCGGCCTGCCGGCCGAGAACGCCGCGATCAAGAACAACACCGCGCCGGCGAAGTGGACCTACGCGAACATCGAGCACATGCGCGCGCAGCTCAAGACGATGGGTTACGCGATCGACTGGTCGCGCGAGTTCGCAACCTGCCGGCCCGAGTACTACGTGCACGAGCAACGCATGTTCGTGCGCCTGTTCAAGAAGGGCATGGTCTACCGCAAGAACAGTGTCGTGAACTTCGATCCGGTCGACCAGACCGTGCTGGCGAACGAGCAAGTCGTCGACGGACGCGGCTGGCGCTCCGGCGCGATCGTCGAGAAGCGCGAGATACCTCAATGGTTCCTCAAGATCACCGCGTACGCGCAGGAACTCCTCGACGGACTGGACAAGCTGCCGGGCTGGCCGGATTCGGTCAAGACGATGCAGCGCAACTGGATCGGCCGCTCCGAGGGACTGGAGATCCGCTTCGACCTGGACGGGCAGGACGGCGCGCTGAGCGTGTTCACGACGCGGCCCGACACGCTGATGGGCGCGACGTTCCTGTCGATCGCGGCCGAGCACCCGCTGGCCCAGAGGGCTGCGCAGAATAATCCAGAAATCCAGAAATTCATCGACGAGTGCCGGCACGGCGGCACTGCCGAAGCCGACATCGAGACCCAGGAAAAGAAGGGCATCGACACCGGTTTCAAGGTCGTGCATCCGGTGACCGGCGAAAAGCTGCCGGTCTGGATCGCGAACTTCGTGCTGACGGGCTACGGCACCGGCGCGGTCATGGCCGTGCCCGGCCACGACGAACGCGACTGGGAGTTCGCGACGAAGTACGACCTGTTCATCAAGATGGTCATCGTCAGCGACGCGGTGCGCGATGCAATCGCCGAGCTCGGTCGCGAGGCCGACGAAAACCAGGATCCGATGAGCGCTGCGCTCGGCGTCAGCAAGCCGCTCGACGTCGTCGAGGCGCCCGGAGCGCTCGACCTGGTGCAGGACTTCGAGCGCTCGATCATCGAAGACGGCGCCTATACCGAGTACGGCTGGCTGGTCAATTCCGGCGAATACGACGGCCTGGATTACCAGGGCGCATTCGACGCGCTCGCCGAACGCTTCGAGCGCGAGGGCAGCGGCGCGCGCCGCGTGAATTTCCGCCTGCGCGACTGGGGCGTCAGCCGCCAGCGCTACTGGGGCTGCCCGATCCCGATCGTGTACTGCGCCAAGTGCGAGGCCGTGCCGGTGCCCGAGGACCAGCTGCCCGTGCTTCTGCCCGAAGACGTGCAGTTCATGGGCGTGCAGTCGCCGATCAAGGCCGATCCCGAGTGGCGCAAGACGACTTGCCCGAACTGCGGCGGCCCGGCCGAGCGCGAGACCGACACGTTCGACACGTTCATGGAGTCGAGCTGGTACTACGCTCGCTACACGAGTCCCGGCGCGAGCGACATGATCGATGCGCGCGCGAACTACTGGCTGCCGGTCGACCAGTACATCGGCGGTATAGAACACGCCATTCTGCACTTGTTGTATTTTCGCTTTTACCACAAGTTGCTGCGCGACGAAGGCATGGTGCATTCCGACGAGCCGGCGACGAACCTGCTGTGCCAGGGCATGGTCATCGCCGAGACTTTCTATCGGGAAGGCTCCGGCGGCAATCGCGAGTGGATCAATCCGGCTGACGTGGAAGTGATCCGCGACGACAAGGCGCGCATCACCGGCGCCGTGCTCAAGTCCGACGGCCTGCCGGTCGAGATTGGCGCCATCGAGAAGATGTCGAAGTCGAAGAACAACGGCGTCGATCCGCAGACGATGGTGGACAAGTACGGCGCCGACACGGTGCGGCTGTTCTCGATGTTCGCCTCGCCGCCGGAAATGTCACTCGAGTGGTCGGAGAACGGCGTCGCCGGAATGGCGCGGTTCTTGCGCAGGCTTTGGGCGTTTTGCGGCCTGCTGCGCGATCCGCTGCGATCCCGTCCCGAAGGCACGTGGAACGTCGCGCATGCGGACGCGGAAACCAAAGACTGCCGCCGCCAGGTTCATGAACTGCTGAGCCAGGCGAACTACGACTATTCGCGCAAGCAGTTCAACACGGTCGTCTCGGCCGCGATGAAGATGTTGAATACGCTTGAAGCGCTCGGGCCGGCGAAGATGGGTTCCGGGGCCGGCGGTGCACAGACTGATATCGATGCTACGACGCAGGCGAATCGACAGCGTACGTTCGTGTTTTTCGAGGGAATGTCGACCCTGCTGCGCCTGCTGGCGCCGATCACGCCGCATGTCGCGCATGCGTTGTGGAGTGAACTCGGCTATGGCGGAAATATCCTGGATGCCGGATGGCCGCAGGCCGACCCGGAGGCATTGCTGAAGGCATCGGTCACGCTCGCGGTGCAGGTCAACGGCAAGTTGCGCGGCACGATCGAAGTCGCCGTCGATGCGCCGCGTGAGCAGATCGAACAGATCGCGCTGACCAGCGTTGACGTTGCGAAGTATGTCGCCGGAGCGACGCCGAAGAAGGTCATCATCGTGCCCGGCAAGATCGTGAACATCGTCGTTTGATGTTTCGCGTCTCCCGCTGGCGGGAGAGGCCGGCGCGCGGCCTCTCTCGGCCATCCGTGGCCTTCGAGGCACTTGGGCTCCTGCCCGGCGAAGCGCGACGGGTGAGGGTGGCGGTTTGGAATTGCGGCACGCTCCGGGCGCCACCCTCATCCGCCTCCGGCACCTTCTCCCGCCAGCGGGAGAAGGGAAAGATGCTCGTCCGAGCGGGCTTAGAGTCGCCACTCGAGCAACGAAGGCCAGGTTCGCCGTATCATCCGCTACAAGCGCAACACCCCATCCGCGCCGGAACCCGAACATGACGTCACGCCGAACCGTTTCCTTCATGCTGCTGGCAGGCATCGTTCCGCTCCTGACTGCGTGCGGCTACCACTTGCGCGGCGAAGCGCAGTTGCCGCCCGGCATGGAGCGCGTGCACGTCGACAGTTCCGATCAGTTCGGTCCGCTCAAGCGCAATGTCGAAAAGGCGCTCGAGCGCTCGGGTGCGAAGATCGAGCCCGCAGCCGGTGATGGCATCGCGGAGGTGAACCTGTCTGCCGTTTCGCTCGCGCCGATCGTGCGCTCGGTCGCCGCCAATGCGAAGGTCAACGAATTCACGATGCTCTATCACGTCGAACTGCAGATCACCGATGGTGCTGGAAAGATCGTGTTGCCGAAACAGGTGGTCGAGCAGTCGCGCGTTTTCACGTTCGACCAGACCCAGGCGATCGGCACCGGCGCCGAGCAGGACGAGATCAAGAAGGAAATGGAACGCGACATGACCCAGGTCGTGATGCGCAAGGTCGAGAGCGCCGAGCGCAAGTCAGGCAGTTGAAACGCGTGCGCGATGAATCGAAGAACGTGAAAGCGTCTCCCGCCATTGGCGCGGCGGCGGTTCGGCGGCGGGCGTGCGCATGTCGCTGACGGTCGCACAATTCCACAAGCACCTGGCCGGAGCGGATCTCAAGCCGGTGTATCTGCTCGCCGGAGAGGAGCACCTGCTTTTGCTCGAAGCCGCTGACGCATTGCGCGCGCGGGCGAAGGAACTCGGCTATGCCGAGCGCGAAGTCCTCGATGCCGAAGGCAGTTACGACTGGAACGAATTTTCGATGGCCGCGGCCTCGATGTCGCTGTTTTCTTCGCGGCGCGTGATTGACCTGCGCCTGCCGGGTGGCCGACCCGGCAAGGACGGCGCGGCGGCGATCGTCGAGTACTGCGAAAATCCGCCGCCGGACACGGTGTTGCTGATCACCTGCACGCAATGGAGCAAGCAGCACGAGACGGCGTGGGTCGCCGCGCTCGAGCGTGCCGGGACATTCGTTCCGGTCTGGCCATTGAAGCCCAATGAGCTGCCGGACTGGATCGCGCAGCGCATGGCGCGCCGCGGATTGAAGCCCGACCGCGACGCGATTGCGGCGCTGGTCGAGCGCATCGAAGGCAACCTGCTTGCGGCCGCGCAGGAAATCGACAAGCTCGTGCTGCTGCACGGCGACAAGCCGCTCGATGCGGCGACGATGGAGGATCTCGTCGCCGACAGCGCGCGTTTCGATGTATTCCGCCTCGCCGATGCAGCGCTGTCCGGCGACGGAGCGCGTGCACTGCGCGTTTTGTCCGGTTTGCGCGCCGAGGGCGAGCAGGTTCCCGGGCTCATGGGCTGGATACTGAACCAGCTGCAAATCATCGTGCGCCTGGCCAACGCAGAGAATCTCTCGGCCGCATTCCGCACGGAGCGCATATGGCCGGCGCGCGAGAGTCTGTATCGCAAGGCGCTCACGCGCGGCGATGCCGGCCACTGGGAGCGCTGCCTCGGCGAAGCCGCCGTCATCGATCGCCTGAGCAAGGGACGCGGCAGCGGCGATCCGTGGCTGCAGCTCGAGCGCCTGATCGCCGCGATCGCGCAGCCGCGTTCAGGATTGATAGGGCTGAGGGCTGAGGGCTGAGGGCGGGGGTCGGTTCTGTATACCGTCATTCCGGCGAAAGCCGGAATCCAGCATCTTCTTTTCAAGTGGAATCCAAGCGTGAGTTCCGTGCGCCCACGCACCGTGCGGCCTTGCCCAATTCATGAAGGAAAAGCTGGATTCCGGCTTTCGCCGGAATGGCGAATCTGGGATGCTCAGCCCTCAGCCCTCAGCCCTCAGCCCTCTTGACGCAACCCATCGCCATCCTCGGCGGCACGTTCGATCCGGTCCACAACGGACACTTGCGTGTCGCGTGGGAAGCCGGCGAGGCTCTCGATGCAGAAGTGCGCCTGATGCCGGCAAATGTGCCGCCACATCGCTCGGCTCCGGTCGCCAGCGCGGCGCAACGCGTGGCGCTGCTGCGCGCGGCCCTGGCCGGACAATCACGGCTGCAACTCGACGAACGCGAACTGCGGCGCGACGCGCCGTCATACACGGTTGAAACGTTGCGCGAAATGCGCGTCGAATTCGGGGAGGACCGACCGCTGATCCTGCTGATCGGCGCCGACGCATTCGCCGGACTGCCAAGTTGGCGCGAGTGGCGCGCGCTGTTTGGTCTCGCGCACATCGCCGTGCTCACGAGGCCGGGGCACGGTGTGGATGTTCCGGCGGAATTGCATGCAGAGATCGCGCCACGGCGGGTCGAGTCCGCCCGGGTACTCAGCGAATCGGCGGCGGGCATGATCTGGCGGCTTCCGGTCACGCCACTGGAAATCTCGGCCAGTGCCGTCCGCGCGCTGCTGGCTCAAGGCCGCGAACCGCGCTGGCTGGTTCCCGACGCGCTGTTCGCCGATCCGGAACTTCTCGAACCGTACCGCCGCGCGGCTCAGCCCTCAGCCCTCAGCCCTCAGCCCTAGTGCCAGTCAGCCTTGGATTCAGGTCCTTCCGCCGTCACAAAATCGGCGTATATTCCAAAACTGCGGGCAGAGCCCGCCTTTGTCCAACCAAGAGGTGAACCGCGTTTGGCCAGTCCAGCAAAGAAACCCAGCGGCGCCCCCGCGCGCCCACGCTCCACTTCCCGCAGCCGAAAAAAAGACACGGTTGCCATCGATCAGGTCGAACATCTGCGCCAGCAAGTGATGGTGGCGCTCGATGAACTCAAAGCCAAAGACGTTCGCGAGATCGACGTCCGCGGCAAGACCAGCATCGCCGATTTCCTCGTCATCGCCAGCGGCACATCGACGCGACACGTCAAATCGATTGCCGACGAAGTCGTCCGCTACGCCAAGCGGGCCGGAATGATGCCCCTCGGCGTCGAAGGCCAGCGCGATGCCGACTGGGTTCTCGTCGACCTCGGCGACATCATCGTCCACGTCATGCTCCCGCGCATCCGCGAGTTTTACGGACTCGAGCGCCTGTGGACCGTCGGTGACGACTTGCCGGCGGCCGCAAACGCTGATTGAGAGCAGGGGCGAGGGACTAGGGGCCAGGGGCTAGTGAGAGCAAGAGCTCCGCCGCCCTTGATCTTCCCTAGCCCCTAGTCCCTGGCCCCTCCACCCGTGCGCGCCCATCTGATCGCCGTTGGTGAGCGCATGCCTGCGTGGGTCGGCGAAGGTTTCGCCGAATACGCCAAGCGTCTGTCACATGACCTGCCGTTGCAACTTGTGGAAATATCCACAAAGGCGCGAAGCCGCGAGCCGCAGCGGGCGATCGCCGACGAAGGCGCAGCGATCCTCGCGGCGATTCCGAAGTCCGCTCACGTCGTTGCGCTCGACGGTCGCGGCAAGGCATGGAGCAGCGAGGAACTCGCCGGCCAGCTGGGGCGCTGGCGCATGCAAGGCCAGGATCTCGCGTTCGTGATCGGCGGCCCGGATGGCCTGGCGGCGGCTGTGCTCGAGCGCGCGCAGCAGCGCTGGTCCCTCGGGCCGGCGACGCTGCCGCATCCGCTCGTTCGCATCGTCGTCGCTGAACAGCTTTATCGCGCGGTCAGCCAGCTCGCGAACCATCCTTATCACCGCGGCTAGTCGGTCGTGCCGGCTGGCGGTCGCGCGCTGGTCGAGTCGTTCGGTCCGGGAGTCTTGCGCGCCGCGAAGGGCCTTTGACCGCTCCAGATGGCGTGCGGCCATCTGCTATGCTGATTGCGAACGGAACGCAACAAGCTGAACGGAACCGGCAGATGTCGACAGACGTCGAAATCACCGAACTGTTGAATGCCGCAAACTCGGGCGATGCGGCGGCGCAGGATGCCGCATATGAGTTCGTCTACGCCGAGCTCAAGCGCTGCGCGCGCAGGCAAAGCGCGTTGACGCCGGGCTCATCACTGTCGCCGACGGCGCTGGTCAGCGAGCTGTACCTCAAGCTGAGCGAAAAACGTGTCGCTCGAATCGACAACCGCCGCCACTTCTTCGCGCTGGCGTCGCGCGCGATGCGCCAGATCATGATCGACTATGCCCGGCATCGCACCCGCGTCAAGCGCGGCCGCGGCGTCGTTCATACGACCGTCGACGCGGCGGATCTCGGCGCGACGACGGCGGAACAGGCGATCGAACTCGATGCTGCTTTGACTGACCTGGGGCGACGCGACGCGGACCTGGTCCGCGTCGTCGAATGGCATTTCTTCGGCGGCATGACGTTTCAGGAAATCGGCGACGAACTGGGCCGCCACGAACGCACCGTTCGCCACGACTGGGAACTGGCACGAGCCTGCCTGCGCGAGGCCATGGACCGGCACGCCACCCCATGACCGATGCGCAGCGCTGGGAACGGATCAAGCAGCTGTTTCGCGACGCGCAGAACGTGCCTGCCGGCGAGCGCGCCACCTGGCTGGCGCAGCAGGACGGCGATGGGGCGCTGCTCGACGAAGTCCGGCGCCTGTTGTCGGCACAGCAGGTTTCGCACGGCATCCTCGAAGGCGATGCCGCAGCAGCGCTGAAACGCATGGGCACCGCCGCTGCGGCCGTCGATTTGTCCGGCTCCCGGATCGGCAGCCTGCGCCTGTTGCGCCTGATCGGCGAAGGCGGCATGGGCAGCGTGTACCTGGCCGAACGCGACGGCGGCGATTTCGTGCAGCGGGTCGCGCTCAAGCTCGTGCGCGCGGATTTCGCCGGCCGCGAAGCGCGCGAACGCTTCTTGCGCGAGCGCAGTTTTCTCGCCCGGCTCGTGCACCCGCACATCGCGCAGTTTCACGACGGTGGCCTCGCCGCCGACGGCAACCCTTACTTCACGCTCGAATATGTCGAGGGCGAGCCGATCACGACCTGGTGCGATGCGCACCGACTCGACGTGCGCCAGCGCGTCGGGCTCGCACTGCAGGTCTGCGCGGCTGTGGCCTATGCGCATCGCAACCTGATCGTGCACCGCGACCTCAAGCCGTCCAACATCCTGGTCAGCGCGGACGGCGAGGCCAAGCTGCTCGACTTCGGCATTGCAAAGCTGCTCGACCCAGAAGCGGCCGAGGGCCAGACGGCGACGCATTCGCGCCTGATGACGCCCGAATACGCCGCACCCGAGCAGGTGCTCGGCGAACCGATAACGACCGCGACCGATGTCTATGCGATCGGCGTGCTGCTCTACCAATTGCTGAGCGGCCGGCTTCCGTATGCCCGTGCGGACTCCGGCGCGGTCAGTTTCCAGAAGGCCGTCGTCGAGGAAGTGCCCGAGCCTGTCCACCGCGCGATCAGCCGTACGGTGCGCAACGGCGGTGCCACGCTGACCGGCGAAGCGGTGGCCGCGGCGCGCGGCACGAGCGTACCGGCTCTGCGCCGCAGCCTGCGTGGAGATCTCGACCGCATCGTGCAGCGCTGTCTGGCCAAGCGTCCCGAGGCGCGCTACCAGAGCGTAGGGGAGCTGGCCGCCGATCTGCGTGCGTACAGGGAGGGACGCGCGATCAGCGGCAGCAGCCGGCGCTACCGCATGCGCGTGTTCGTGCGCCGCCACTGGCTGCCTCTCGGCGCCGCGGCGACTCTGCTGCTGGTCCTGCTGGCCAGCGGCGCGGCAATCCTGTGGCAGTCACATCAAGTAGCGCGCGAGGCGCAGAATACGCTGCAGGTGAAGAACTTTTTGTTCGGCCTGTTCACCGCAGTCGACCCGCACGAAGCCAAGGGCCGCGACGTCAGCGCGCGCGAGCTGCTCGACCGCGGCGCCGAACGCATCGCCGAGGGCGCCGCGCTCGACGCCGAACAGCGCGCCGAGATCGAAGCGACGCTCGGCCGCACCTATTACCAGCTTGGCCTGTTCGACCAGGCCGACAAGTTGCAGCAGAGCGCGCTCAAGGCGCTGGCGGGCGAGAGTTCACGCAAGTTGCTTCTGGCGCGAACCCAGTCGCAGCGGGCCGACACACTGTTGGAGCTCGGAGATCTGAAGGGCGCAGCAGCGCTGGCGACCGAGGCCAGCGCAAGGCTGGAGAACCTGGCGGACGCGACGCTCGCCGACCGCGCCGATGCACTGCGCACGCAAACGATGGTCGCGATGGGCCAGCGCGATTTCGACGCTGCCAAACGCTACGCGGACGCCGAGCTTGCGCTGGTGAATTTACCCGAAGCCGATTCGCGACTGCGCTACGCCGCGTTGATGATGGCGGGTGGAGCGAGTTGGGGCCTGGAGACGTATCCGGAAGCCGAAGCGCGCTTTCGCGAAGCGTTGGCGGTCGCGCTGGCCGATCCCCATCCCGACGAGTTGAACATCGCGAAGGCGCGCACCAACATCGGCATGGCATTGCAGACGCAATCGCGCTACGAAGAAGCCGAGAGGCTGCAAAAGCTCGCGCTTGCGACCGACGAAAAGATGCTCGGGGCCGAGCACGCGGCGACGATGGCGGTGCGCCGTGACCTCGCTCTCTGCGAATACCGCCTTGGCCGCTACGCGCCGGCCCAGGTAATGATGGAGCAGACGCTCGCGGCGCAGCGCAAGAAGCTTGGCAACGATCATCCGGCGATCGCCGGAACCGAGATCAACCTCGGCGGCCTGCTGATCGAACGCGGCGCAGCGGATGCGGCCGAACCGGTGCTGGCCGAAGCCGTGGCCATTTTCGAAAAGAAGTACGGGCCGGCATACCAGGGAGTCATCATGGCCGTCGGCAATCTCGCTGCGGCGCACCTCGCCATGGGCAAGCTCGACGCGGCCGACGCCGAACTCGAGCGGGTCAGCGCCGACGAGGAAAAAAAAGGAAACGCCGACAAGGATCGCGCGCTCACGCTGATGCGCCTCGGCGAATTGCAGCGCTCGCGCGGCAACTTTGCAGCAGCCGTCGAGCTGCATCGCCGTGCGGTCGCCGGCGCGCGCGAATTGCACGGAGAGAACCATCGCTTCACGGCGAATGCCCACGATCAACTGGCGCGCTCGCTGCGCGACGGCGGCGACAACGCGGGTGCCGAGCAGGAATTCCGCGCCGCGCTCGCTTCGTACGCCGGGTATCTGCCGAACGGCGAACATCCGATGGCGGCGACGACGGCGTACGAACTCGGGCAGCTGCTGGTTCGAACCGAGGCAACCCGGGCCGAAGGTCTGCGCCTGCTCGGTGCCGCCGTTGCCATGCGTGAAAAATTTCTCGGCGCTGACGACCCGGCGACGCAGAAGGCACGCACGGCTCTGAAATCGGCACAAGGCGGCGCGAAGGCCTGACCACACGCGTTTCGCGGCCCGCAGACTTTTCCAACTGCGAAAGACGGCAGGGCGACACAAGCGTGCCGCCCCACCAGGACTGGATCACTCGAACCCGTTCGCGAACACGGTGTCGTCGACGTAATGGATGCAGGAAGAAAACTCCGACGTGTTGCCGTCGGCGTCCTCCGCCGTCGCCGTGATGAACGGTGTCGACGCGTAGTCCACGAATGCCGGTTGGATCGCGAACGGTGCGAGGAACTGGCCGTCCAAGCCGAGGCCGCCGGTCGTCGCGAACCCGCCGCCGAAGTAGTATTTGCCTTCGCCGTGGCCGCTTGGATCGCAGGCGTTCGACGCGTAGATGCTGACCCAGTACGTTCCGGGTGTCGTCAGAAGGCTGCCGCTGATCGTACCGGAATTGTGGCCGCCTTTCGCGCTGTCCAGCAGCGGGAAGTTCAGCCCACGGTTCGCGTAGTCGACCGGCTGGAGCAGCGAATCGTTGTCGTTCGCCGTGACGCCGGCGCCGGCCAGATCGATGCCGAGGCCGCCGTTGCCGAGCAGGGCGACGGCATGAACCGCATTGTGCTGGCCGTTGACGACTCGAATGCCAGTGCCCGCGTTGTAATAGATCGAGCCGTACGTCACGGTGTTGTCATGGGCGCCGTTCTGGAAGACGATGCCGCCGGCGTTGCCCTGGCCGCTGTCGGAGAGCGACAACAGCTCGCCGATCTCATTGCTGAACAGCGCGTTGTCGTGCGCCTGGCTGTTCGTCACCGCGATGCCGTAGCCGCCGTTGTACGCGATGAAGTTGTAGCGCACGTCGTTGCTGGGACCGGCCAGCGTGATGCCCGCCGCACCATTGCCGCGGTCGACGAACGTGTTCGTGTTGCCGTTG
>Ga0207648_10006629_pt1 | contig 11501 bp, 13 predicted proteins | sample KBSMisM32_FD_184310 | JGI IMG/M metagenome (GOLD analysis project Ga0207648, IMG submission 184310) | Miscanthus rhizosphere microbial communities from Kellogg Biological Station, Michigan, USA - KBS Miscanthus M3-2 (SPAdes) (version 2) | ecosystem: Host-associated > Plants > Roots >... | reverse complement strand
GCGCCCGAGGGCGCGCGGGTCGGCGAGCTTCGACGGCAGGCGCGAGGCGCTGTACCAGTCGTCGCGCTGCATCAGGCCCTTTTCCTCGGCGATCACCGCACACGACAGGTAGTGGCGCGAGCCTTGGTAGCCGCCGGTGAAGCCCAGGCTGTTGGCGAACACGAACTGGTTCTGCTGCGCCGATACCGTGGCGCCCTCGGAATTGCGGATTTTCTTCGACACCGCGAAGGCCGCCGCCTCGCAGCGCTTGGCGATGTCCACCGCCTCTTCGGTCGACAGCGCCCAGGGGTGGTAGAGGTCGAGGTCGGGCGTCTCGCGCGCGAGCAGCTCGGCATCGGGCAGGCCGGCGCAATCGTCTTCCGCGGTATGGCGCGCAATCGCCACTGCCGCATCCACGGTCTGCTCGAGCGCGGCGCGCGAAAAATCCGAGGTGCTGGCGTGCCCCCGCCTGGCGCGGGGGCGCTCGCCGAGATAGATCGTCACGCCGAGCGAGCGGTCGCGGTTGTGCTCGATGGTGTCGGGCTTGGCCTTGCGCACCGTGACGCTCAGGCCGTAGCCCTCGGACACGTCGCAATCGCAGCCGCTGGCGCCGGCGCGCTTCGCCCGCGCGAGCACGGCGTGCGCAAGCTCGCGCAGCTCGGCCTGGTCGCAGCTGAATCCGTGGCGCTTCGGCATGGGGGCGCTATGATAATCGCGTGGATCCCGGAATTGTCAGCAAGACGCGCCGCAAACGCGAAATGCACGAGCTGCAGGCGCTCGGTGTCGCGCTGGTCGCGCTGCCGGAGGGGATGCTGCAGGCCATGACGCTCGAGCCCAGGCTGCTCGAGGCCGTGCTCGAAGCCAAGCGCATCACCGCGCACGAAGGCAAGCGCCGCCAGATCCAGTACATCGGCCGCCTGATGCGCGACGTCGACCCGGCGCCGATCCGCGCGCGCATCGCCGAGCTCGAGGGCAGCTCGGCGCAGGCCACTGCGCGCCACCGCCGCCTCGAAGCGTGGCGCGAGCGGCTGATCGGTGACGACGAGGCCCTCACCGCGTTCGCCGCCGAGCATCCGGGCGCCGACCTGCAGACACTGCGCGCGCTGATCCGCAACGCGCGCAAGGAGTCGAAAGAAGGCAAGCCGCCGCGCGCGTTCCGCGAGCTGTTCCGCGTCCTAAAAGACATTGAACCTTCACCCTCTGTTCAAGGTTGAGATCACCCTCGCTCCGCCGCAGGAGCTGGGCGACACGCCGCAGGGCCGCCGCCGCATCATCGGCATCACCGGCGGGCGCTTCCGCGGCGAACGGCTCGCGGGCCGCGTGCTTCCCGGCGGCGCCGACTGGCAGGTGATCCGCAGCGACGGCGTCGCCGATCTCGATGCGCGCTACACGCTGGAAACGGAAGACGGGGCGCTGATCTACGTGCGCAACCGCGGCTTGCGGCATGGCCCCGCGGAAGTCTTGAGGCAATTATCTCTTGGGCAAAACGTGGATCCGTCCCTGTACTACATGCGCACCACGCCGAGCTTCGAAACCGGCGACACGCGCTACTTGTGGCTCAATCGCATGGTGTGCGTTGCGACCGGGGCGCGGCGCGCCGCCGCCGTCGAGCTCGACGTGTTCGAAATCCAATGATCATCGGCCTGGTCTCGATCAGCGACCGCGCTTCCGCCGGCGTCTACAAGGACGAGGGCATTCCCTCGCTCAAGGAGTGGCTGACGGCGGCGATCGCCGCGCCCGAGTGGCGCGACGAGACGCGCCTGATCGCCGACGAGCAGCCGGTGATCGAGGCCACGCTGAAGGAGCTGGTGGACGAGAAAGGCTGCAGCCTGGTGCTGACCACCGGCGGCACCGGCCCGGCGCCGCGCGACGTGACCCCGGAGGCGACCCTCGCCGTCGCCGACAAGGTGATGCCGGGCTTCGGCGAGCAGATGCGGGCCGTCAGCTTGAAGTACGTGCCGACCGCCATCCTGTCCCGCCAGGTCGCTGTGGTGCGCAAAAAAGCCTTGATCATCAACCTCCCGGGCCAGCCCAAGGCGATCCGCGAGACGCTCGACGGGGTGTTCGCCGCCGTGCCGTATTGCATCGACCTGATCGGCGGCCCCTACATCGAGACCCACGAAGCGGTGGTCAAGGCTTTCCGGCCGAAGTCAGCCCTGCGCAGGAAATAGCGGGCAGTTCGGACTATGTCGTCGATAAAGGGACAGAACACGCTATCCGTACTATGAACGCGACTTCACAGCCGTCCCTACATGCGCAAGCGCATCCTGGTCGCCGACATCCCGGAGAGCGACCGCCGCCTGAGCGAGGTCCTCGATGGACACGAGCTGGCGTTCGCGCGCACTCTCGGCGAAGCGCAGCGCCTGCTGGCGTCGGCCACGTTCGACCTGATCGTCATCGGCGTGCAGTTCGATGACTCGCGCATGTTCGACCTGGTGCGGCATGTGCGCAGCGTCGGTCAGGACAAGCCGCCGGTCGCGTGCGTGCGCTGCCACCGTTTCACTTCGCCCGCACTATCGATCGAAGGCCTCGAGCTCGCGGCGCAGGCGGCCACCTGCAATCTGTTCCTCGACCTCACCAAATATCCCGACGACGCCAGCGGCAACGCCGAGGTACGCCAGCGGCTCGAAGCGCTGCTTACAGCTTGACGTAGCGCTGCAGCGCCGCGCGCAGCGCGTCGTCGCCGCTCTTCTCGTCCTGGAACTGCAGCAGGTCGACGAAGCAGTCGGCCGACAGCGCCCGCACCGCCACCTCGAGCGTGCGCGTGGTGACCGCGGCGAATCCCGGCCCGCCGCGCACGCACACGACCGGCACCTCGTTGTGCAGGTCGTGGCTGCGAATGGCGCGCACCAGGTCGAACATCTGCGAGTCGTCGAAGTACACGCCGACCGCGATCGCGGCGTAGCGCGGCGCCTCGAGCGCGGCGCGCGCTTCCTCCATGCTGCGCACGAAGACCAGCGGCCAGCCGGTGAACGCGGCGAAGTAGCGGGCGTCCATCGAAGGCAGATCAGCGACCAGGATCTTGTCCATCGCTCCCGCTGCTAGTTTAATCCGCGTCTACTCAGGGGTGACTGATGGAAGCCATCGAGATTGAAACCGGGCCCAACCCGACCGCTTCGGTGATCTGGCTGCACGGCCTGGGCGCCGACGGCCACGACTTCGAGCCGATCGTGCCCGAGCTGCGCCTCACCAAACCGGTGCGCTTCGTGTTCCCGCACGCGCCGGTCCGCCCGGTGACCATCAACCAGGGCATGCGCATGCGGGCGTGGTACGACATCTTCCAGTTCGGCGCCGGGCGGGAAGACGATGCGGGCATCCGGGCTTCGCAAAAGCTGGTGGAGGACCTGATCGCGAAAGAGCGCGGCAGGAAAATCGTGCTGGCCGGCTTCTCTCAGGGCGGCGCCATCGTGCTGCAGACCGCGCTGCGTCATCCCGAGCGGCTTGCCGGGCTGATGGCGTTATCGACTTACCTGCCATTGGCCCCGACGCTGGAGAGCGAACTGAGCAAAACGAATCACGACCTGCCCATCTTCATGGCGCACGGCAAGTTCGACGACATCATCCCGATCGACCGGGCCCGGCAGTCCAGGGATTTCCTGAAAAAACTCAACTACCCGGTCGAGTGGCGCGAGTACCCGATGCCGCACTCGGTCTGCGCCGAAGAGATCGCCGACATCTCGGCGTTCCTGGTCAAGCTTCTCTGACCATCTCCTTGAACTTGACGATCTCGTAGTCGTCGCCGCGCTCGGCGAGGCCTTGCGGCATGTAGATGCGGTGCTTGCCGCCGGCGCTGGTCTCGAGGTTCTCGCCGCGCGCATAGGCGCCCGCGCGCAGCGCGATCGCGGCGTCGCCGTTGCTCGGCGTCACCGGCGGCAGCAGCACGCCTTGCACCTGCTGCAGGTTGGGCAGCGCGAAGCGCGAAGGTGCGGGCGTGCGCGAGAGCGTCTCGACACCGACGCGCAGCTCATCCTTGGAGACCCGTGAAACGCGCCGCACGGTGCCGACCATCCAGTTGGCGCCGCCCTCGGGCCGCGCCGCGATCAGCGCGCCGACCTTGACCCACTCGCTTTTCGCCTGCGGCACGATCGCGCCGAAGCCGCCGGCGCTGACGTTGTCCGCCGCCCACTCGTCGCCGGCGATCTTCGCGCCGAAGTTGAGCGAGTCGTCCGGGTCGCCGCCGAGCGCCTCGATCACGCCGTCGAAGCCGTGCGCCACGGTGAGCTTCGACTGGACGTTGTGGCGCTTGTGCTTGCGCTCGGGCGCCGCCGGCGCCCAGTACATCGAGAGGTGGCGCAGCAGGCCGAGCACGGTCTCGGGATCGTCCTCGGGCTGCGGCTTGAGCTCGGCGGGGACCTCGCGCTTGGCGAGCAGGCGCTCGCTCAGGTTCTGCAGCGTGCCGAGCGCGCCGCCGGCACCGAAGTAGCGTGCGCCGGCGCCCGGCTTGGCGCGCGAGGCGCGCGTCGGCGCCACAGGCTGCGCCAGGTCCACCGCGTAGGGCAGCTCCGGCGACGGCGCGTTCGAGATGGTGAAGGCGCCGGCCAGCTCGCCGATGATGCGCTCGGCGAGCTCGAGCTCGGCGGCCGGGCGCGTATCGGGCGAAGCGGCGCTGAACATCGCGGCCTTGAGGTACTCCGTCTTCGCCTCGGCAATGCCGCGCGTTTCCGCGACCAGGTAGATGCGGTTCATCTGCGCCCACACCGAGGGGTCGATCGGCCCGTAGCGCAGCTGCTGCCACTTGAGCTGCTGGGCGAATGCGCGCAGCGCGCCGAGCACGATGGCGGGCTGCGGCTTGTTGCCGTCGATCGCCTTCGCGAGCGCCTGGGCGGTCAGCCGCCAGTATTCGTGCATCCGGGTCCAGACCATGCCCTCCTGCGCGCGCGAGCCCTTGGCCGAGCGCACCGACGCGAGGTAGTCCTTCGCCACCTTGCGCAACCGCGGCTGCGCCGCTTCGTCCAGCATCGCGAAGCGCTGGGCGCGCTCGTCGGGCTTGAACCCTTCGGCGCTGCTCAGCGACTCGTACCAGTGCGAGAGCTCTTCGAGAGCCTTGTGGTCCTGTGCCGGCAGCTCGCCAAGGACGCGGGTCGCCTCCTTGCGATCGGCCATGGGATGATCTGGCTTGCCAGCGCCGAAGAGCTTCATATGGATTTATCTCCCCGTACTGATGCTACCAGAATGAAATGGCAAAATAGCCCAATGGCGAAGCCGCAGCCCGTGCCGGGCTACAACGTGGTCCACATTATCGGGCAAGGCGGACAGGCGCAGGTATTTCTCGCCGAGCGCGAGCACGACGGGCTGCGCGTGGCGCTGAAAGTCCTCAACAGCGCGCTGCGCAACGACCGCGTGTTCCTCGAGCGCTTCGTGCGCGAGTACAAGCTGGTGGCGAGCCTGGACAGCGCGTTCGTGGCGCGCATCTACGACCAGGGCTTCACCGGCGACTTTCCCTACATCGCGATGGAGTTCCTGCCCTCCGGCACGCTCGCGAGCCGCATCCGCGAGGGCATCACCACGCGCGTCGCGATCCGCCTCGCCGGCCAGATCGCCCAGGCGCTCGACGCGATCCACTCGCGCGGCATCGTGCACCGCGACCTCAAGCCGGCCAACATCCTGTTCCGCGCCGACGGGCGCCCGGTGCTGGTGGACTTCGGCCTGGCGCGCGACCTCACCGTCAGCTCGACCCTCACCATCGCCGGCAACGCGTTCATCGCCACGCCGCGCTACATGAGCCCCGAGCAGTGCATGGGCAAGCCGGTCGACGCGCGCTCCGACCTCTACAGCCTGGGCTGCATCCTCTACGAGATGCTGACCGGCTCCAAGATCTACGATTCCTCGAACGCCGCCGACGTCATCGGCATGCACGTCAAGGCGCCGATCCCCAAGCTCGCGGTGCTGCTCGCCGACCACCAGCCGATCCTCGACAAGCTGCTCGCCAAGTCGCCCGACGACCGCTACCAGAGCGCCGGCGACCTGCTGCAGGAGATCGGCGCGTGAGCGAAAGACAGTACCTCGACCTGCTGGCCGAGGTTCTGCAGAACGGCGCGCGCAAGACCGATCGCACCGGCACCGGCACGCTGTCGGTGTTCGGCCGCCAGCTGCGCTTCGATATTGCCGACCGCTTCCCGCTGCTCACGACCAAGAAGCTGCACACCAAGTCCATCCTGACCGAGTTGTTATGGTTTTTGCGCGGCGACACCAACGTGAAGTGGCTGCAGGAGCGCGGCGTCACCATCTGGGACGAATGGGCCGACGAGAACGGCAACCTCGGGCCGGTGTACGGCTACCAGTGGCGCCACTGGCGCACGCCGGACGGAAGAGAAATCGACCAGATTTTTGAAGTACTGAAAAATTTGAAAACCAAACCGGATTCCCGGCGCCATATCGTTTCCGCCTGGAATCCCGCCGACGTCGACAAGATGGCGCTGCCCCCGTGCCACGCCCTGTTCCAGTTCTACGTCGCCAACGGCAAGCTTTCCTGCCAGATGTACCAGCGCAGCGCCGACCTCTTCCTCGGCGTGCCGTTCAACATCGCCTCCTACGCCGCGCTCACGCTGATGGTGGCGCAGGTCACCGACCTCAAGCCCGGCGACTTCGTGCTCACCCTGGGCGACGCGCACATCTACCTCAACCATCTGGAGCAGGTGCGCGAGCAACTTACGCGCTCCCCGCGCCCGTTCCCGAAGCTCAAGCTGAATCCCGCGGTGAAGGAGCTGCTCGACTTCCGCTACGAGGACTTCACGCTCGAAGGTTACGACCCGCATCCCGCCATCAAGGCACCGATCGCGGTCTAAAACCTGGCAGCATCGCGACTAAGGATGAATCCCAGATGCACGCGTCAATAACGGTTGACGAGCAGCGGCGCTTCCTCCGCTTTCAGTTTGACCAGCGCGCAACCCTGTTCGACTGGAAGGAAGCGCAGGCGGCTTTTCTGCGGCTTGCAGAGGAAACCGGGATTCATCGAGCCCTGGTCGATATTCGCGACCAAACGGCCGCGGGACCACCTTTGGACCTTTTTGAATTCGGACACAACATCCCATCGCAAGCGGCGTTTGCCGTTTTGAGCAGCCCGCATCGTGGTGATCATGAATTCGTTGAGACCGTGGCCCTTAACCGGGGGAAGAACGTCCGCCTTTTTCTTGGATCGGAAAAGGAGGCGATTGAATGGCTGATAGCGCAAGCACCATAGTGGCCCACTCTCGCGGCTACCCGCCGGGAAGCACGAAAGAGCGGTACAGTATTCAAGCGGCACGGCCACAGATGGCGGTCCACTGCAGTCCAAGGAGGAATCGATGAAGGCATTGATCGGTCTACTGCTGGCCCTCGCAACATCGACCGCCATCGCGCAGAACTATCCCGCGCCGCAGGAAGGAACCTGGGTCGTTCGCGACTTCAAGTTCCACACCGGCGAGACGCTGCCGGAGCTCAAGCTGCACTACCGCACGGTCGGCGACAAGAGCGGGGAACCGGTGATCATCATGCACGGCACCACCGGCTCGGGCGCGGGGTTCCTGACCCCCGGCTTCGCGGGGGAGTTATTTGGTCCGGGGCAACCGCTCGACGCGAAGCGCTACTACGTGATCCTGCCCGACGCGATCGGGCACGGGCGCTCGAGCAAGCCGTCCGACGGCCTGAAGATGAAGTTTCCGCGCTACAACTACGACGACATGGTCGACCTGCAGCACCGCCTGGTGAACGAGCACCTCGGCGTGAGGCACGCGCGCCTGGTGATGGGCAACTCGATGGGCGGCATGGAGACCTGGATCTGGGTGCAGAAGTATCCCGGCTTCATGGACGCGGCGGCGCCGATGGCCGCGACGCCCACCGAGATGGCGAGCCGCAACTGGATGACGCGCCGCCTGATCATCGACTCGATCAAGAATGACCCGGACTGGAAGAACGGCGAATACACCACGCAGCCGCGCAGCGCGCAGTTCGCCTCGGTGTTCTTCGGCATCGCCACCAGCGGCGGCGACCAGGCGCTCTACAAGGCCGCGCCCACCCGCGCCAAGGCGGACGCGCTGCTCGACGCGCGCCTCAAGGCGGCCTACACGCTCGACGCCAACGACGCGCTGTATCAGTGGGACTCGTCGCGCGATTACAACCCGTCCGGGGGTCTCGAGCGCATCGAGGCCACGGTGCTCGCGATCAACTCGGCCGACGACGAGCGCAACCCGCCGCACACCGGGGTGATGGACCGCGAGATCAAGCGCGTCAAGAACGGCCGCGTGTACCTGATCCCGGCGAGCGAGAACACCGCCGGCCACGGCACCACCGGGCAGGCGAAGTGGTGGAAGGACGAGCTGGCGAAGCTGCTGCAGAACGCGCCGCGGAGGGGCCAATAGAGTACTGGCGCTCCTACGTAGTTACGTTCCTGATCGGCGCCATCCTGGGCCTCGCCGGCGGCGCGGTGCTCGGCGTGTTCGCGTATCCGTACGTGTTCATCCCCACCGACAGGGTCGCGCGGGAGAAGGTAGACAAGCCACCGGCGAACGTCGAGCGCAAGGTGCTGGCGCGCGGCACGTTCGTCCAGCCAGCCCCGCCGGATCCGCTGCATTACGGCAAGGGCCGGGTGACGCTCTACGACGCCCTGCTCTCCCTTGAGGCCGATTTCGAAGTCGGGCCGGGGCCGAACTACCACGTCTACCTGGTGCCGGAAGCCGAGGTGCTGGCATCTACCAACGTGGCGAAGACCATGTTCATCGACCTCGGACGCCTGCGCGCCTTCAAGGGTAGCCAGAACTACGACGTGCCCGCGGGCGTGGATGCGACGAAGTACGGCAGCGTCGTCGTGTGGTGCGAGCAGTTCGGCGTGCTGATCTCGCCCGCAAAGCTCACTCCGCCCTAGCGCGGGGTCAATCCTGTCGAATCGACAGGACATCGTTGTAGCAAAACTACTACGCCAAATTCTGGAGCTTGCGGCTTTCGGCGCCGCGCGGCGCTTTGTTAAATAGCGCCGCGCCAAAAATAATTCCAGGGACCTATGAACGACATCGCCAACAACGCTGCCGTGGCCACGGGGATTGCCGGCCTCGACAACATTCTCGCCGGCGGCTTCACGCCGAACCGCATCTATCTGGTCGAGGGCGACCCGGGCGCGGGCAAGACCACGCTCTCGCTCCAGTACCTGCTCGAAGGCCTGCGCGCCGGCGAAAAGGGCATGTACGTCTCGCTCTCCGAGACCAAGGAGGAGCTGGAGGGCGTGGCGCACTCGCACGGCTGGAGCCTGGACGGGATCCACTGCTACGAGTTGCTGCCCTCGGACGAGAACCTCACCCCCGACGGCCAGTCGCGCCTGTTCCATCCGTCGGAGGTCGAGCTGTCCGACACCACGCGCTCGATCCTGAGCGAGGTCGAGCGCCGCCAGCCGACGCGCATCGTGTTCGACTCGCTGTCGGAGATGCGCCTGCTCGCGCAACATCCGCTGCGCTACCGGCGCCAGGTGCTGGCGCTCAAGCAGTTCTTCATCGGCAAGAAGTGCACGGTGCTGCTGCTCGACGACCGCACCGCCGCCGACAACGACCTGCAGCTGCACAGCCTGGCGCACGGCGTGATCTCGCTCGAGCACGTGGCGCAGGAATACGGCGCCGAGCGCCGCCGCCTGCGCGTGCTCAAGATGCGCGGCCGGCCGTTCCGCGGCGGCTTCCACGACTTCATGATCCGCACCGGCGGGCTCGAGGTTTTCCCTCGCCTGGTGGCCGCCGAGCACCACCGGCCGTTCGACGCCGAGGCGGCGAAGAGCGGCATCCCGGAGCTCGACCGGCTGACCGGCGGCGGCCTGCACCGCGGCACCAGCGCGCTGCTGATGGGTCCCGCGGGCTGCGGCAAGTCGACCATCGCCACCCAATACGCGGTGGCCGCGGCCGAGCGCGGCGAGCGCTCGGTGCTCTTCACCTTCGACGAGAGCGTGGCGACGCTCATCATGCGCACCGAAGGCCTGGGCATCCCGCTCAAGAAGCACATCGACGCCAAGCGCATCCGCATCCAGCAAGTCGATCCGGGCGAGCTGTCGCCGGGCGAGTTCATGTACCAGATCCGCGGGGCGGTGGAGCGCGAGGCCGCGCGCATCGTGGTGGTCGACAGCCTGAACGGCTACCTCAACGCGATGCCGGAGGAGCGCTTCCTCACCATCCAGCTGCACGAGATGCTCACCTACCTCGGCCAGCAGGGGGTGGTGACGCTGATGGTAGTGGCGCAGAAGGGCCTGCTCGGCAGCGGCATGCAGACCCCGGTCGACGCGAGCTACCTCGCCGACACGGTCATCGCGCTGCGCTACTTCGAAGCCAAAGGCGCGCTGCGCCGCGCGATCTCGGTGGTGAAGAAGCGCAGCGGCGCGCACGAGGACACGCTGCGCGAGCTCAGCATGCGGCGCGGCGGCGTGAAGGTGGGCGAGCCGCTGCACGATTTCCACGGCGTCATGTCCGGCATTCCCGCGATCATCAGAAGCGACGAGCCGCCTCTTGCGCGACGCTGAAGGAGTTTTCCGTGAAGAAGCGGTCCTGATCCTCGCGCCCACCGCGAAGGACGCCGCGGTCTGCCGCAAGGTGCTGGAAGAGGCCGGGGTGGAATGCGCCCCGTGCCGCGACATAGGCGACGTATGCGCCGGCATCGACGGCGGCGCCGGCAGCGCGGTGCTGAGCGAGGAAGCGCTCACCCACGAGACCCTGGAGCTGCTGCGCCTCGCCGTGCGCCGTCAGCCGGCCTGGTCCGACTTTCCGCTGCTGGTGCTGACCGAGGAGGGCGCGGACTCCGAGCTGGTGCTGCACACGCTCGAGACGCTCGGCAACGTCACGCTGCTCGAGCGCCCGGTGCGCGTGCCCGCCCTGGTGAGCGCGGTGCGCGCCTCGCTGCGCGCGCGCCGCCGGCAGTACCAGATCCGCGATTACGTGGGCGAGAGCGACCGCATCGCGGCCGCGCTGCGCGAGGCCGACCGGCGCAAGGACGAGTTCCTCGCCATCCTGGCGCACGAGCTGCGCAACCCGCTCGCCCCGCTGCGCAACGGCCTGGAGGCGCTGCGCCTGAGGCCGCACGACCGCGAGGCCACGGCGTGGGCACGCGCGCTGATGGAGCGCCAGGTGGCGCAGATGGTGCGGCTGATCGACGACCTGCTCGACCTCTCGCGCGTCAGCCGCGGGCGCATCGAGCTGAAGAAGGAGCGCGCCGACGTGGCCTCGCTGGTGCAGGGCGCGCTGGAAGTCTGCGGCACGGCGATCGCCGCCGGCGGCCACCGCCTCACCCTCGACCTGCCCCGGGAGACGCTCTGCATCTCCTGCGATCCGACGCGCATGGTGCAGGTGGTCTGCAACCTGATCAGCAACGCCGCCAAGTACACGCCCCCCGGCGGCAGCATCACCGTCGGCGCGCGGCGCAGAGGCAACGGCGCCGACGGCACGATCGAGATCTCGGTGCGCGACACCGGCATCGGCATCCCGCGCGACATGCTCGGCAAGGTGTTCGACATGTTCACGCAGGTGGCGCAGTCGCTCGATCGCTCCCAGGGCGGCCTGGGCATCGGCCTCACGCTGGTGAAA
>Ga0207648_10006625_pt1 | contig 11506 bp, 10 predicted proteins | sample KBSMisM32_FD_184310 | JGI IMG/M metagenome (GOLD analysis project Ga0207648, IMG submission 184310) | Miscanthus rhizosphere microbial communities from Kellogg Biological Station, Michigan, USA - KBS Miscanthus M3-2 (SPAdes) (version 2) | ecosystem: Host-associated > Plants > Roots >... | reverse complement strand
TCAAGGGTGGAATCCGTCGACTTTGCCCTTAGAAATAAGGCGATTCGAAGGTGGTCTTCGTCGGAATGGCGGTGCCTCAACCACCGCCCACCCGCCACCCGGCCGGCGACCGGAACCCCGGGCGACGCCCTCTCCGTCGCTGCGCTCTTCAGACCCTGACATCCGCAGCCGCGACGTCGTGGTCTCGATCCCGCTCGCTGGCGCTCGCGGCTCGTCCAACAGAACATGGACCATGGCCCCCACTGCCGTGCTGGTCACCGACCGCTTCCAGGCGTTCAGCACCGAGCACGTCGGGCTGCTTGCCATTTTTCTGCTCGTCTGCGTCGCGCTGGTCGTCGTCGGGAGGCGCCGACGCGGTGACGACACGGTGTTCCGGCGCGGCTTCGCCATCGTGCTGGCGAGCGTGGTCGTACCGATCCAGGTCGTGCAGCTGCGCCCGTGGGACTTCGACCTGCAGTCATCGCTGCCGATCAACCTGTGCGACCTGGCGTGGCTGTGCGCGGTCTACGCCCTGTGGACCCGACGTCCGTGGGCGGTGGCGCTGACCTACTACTGGGGGCTGACCCTGACCAGCCAGGGCATCCTGACCCCGTCGCTGGGGCAGCAGTTCCCCGACCCGCGGTACTTCGGGTTCTGGGGGCTGCACTTCCTGACGGTGTGGAGCGCGGTGTACCTGGTGAGCTCGGGCAACCCGCCCACGTGGCGCGGCTACCGGTTCACCCTCATGGTCACCGCCGTCTGGGCGGCCGCCTCGATCCTCTTCAACGCCGCGGCGGGCACCAACTACGGCTACCTCAACCGCAAGCCGGACACCGCGTCGCTGCTGGACCTGCTGCCGGGGTGGCCGGCCTACGTCGTGCTCGAGATCGCCGTGGTGGCGGTCGTGTGGGCACTGATGACGTGGCCGTTCACCCTGTCCGGGCCTCAGCCGTCCAGAGCCACCGTCTCGCCTCGCGAGGGCACGTAGGTCGTGCTGCCGAAGCCGGCCTCGGCTGCATGGCCTACCCATTCCTCGATCGGTGACCGGAACACCCGGTAGTCGTCGTAGTGCACCGCGAGGGCCCGCGCGGGCCGGAGCCGACGCAGGTAGTCGGTGCCTTGGCGCCCGTCCATGGTCACGGTGTGGAAGAGCACGCGGGTGCCACCGAGGTGCACCACGGCCGTGCCCACGTCCGGGTGACGTAGCCGGATCTGGTCCACGTGGTCACCGCTGAGCGTGTCTCCGCTGAGCAGCACGCGCCGGCGTACGTCGCCGAGGCGGTGCTCGAGCAGCGACCCGATCACCGGTGGCAGGACCCGGCCCATCACTCCTCTCGCATGGATCGCAGGCAACGCCTCGATCCGCAACGTCTCGTTTCCTCTGGTGAACAGCCGTTCGTGCCAGGGCTCGAGTCCTTCGGCGGTGAAGCCCCAGGTGCTGAGCCGACGCGCGGCAGCCTGCGTCGTGACCACCGGCGGCCGGCGGTCGAGCCCCTTCCTCGCCACCCGGTCGAAGTGGTCGCCGTGCAGGTGGGACAGGACGACGGCGTCGAGTGACGGCAGCTCGTCGACGCGGCAGGCCGGGTCGGTCAGCCGCTGCGACCACAGACCCTTGCCCAGGTAGGCGCGCTGGCCGCGGCTCAGGAAGTTGGGATCGGTCAGCAGCGTGAAGCTGCCCAGCCGGATCAGCGTCGTCGCGGTGCCGATGAACGTGAGCGAGTCCATGGGGTCCTCCTCGGGAAAGGAGCCCTTACCCGATGCCGGCCGGATCATGTACGCGTTTGCCGCCTCGCTGGCGGGGTACCCTCGCCAGGATGCGCGAGCGCCGATGGACCACCGAGCCCCCACCCGACCGACCGTGACGGGCGGCTACCTCGAGCGGCCAGCGCCCAGCGGTCTTGCCGACGTCATCGAGATCATTCTCGACAAGGGCATCGTCATCGACGCCTACGTTCGCGTGTCCGTGGTGGGGATCGAGCTGCTCACCATGGATGCCCGGATCGCCATTGCGAGCGTCGACACCTACCTGCGCTTCGCCGAGGCCACCAACAGGCTCAACCTGTGGCCCGAGGGCGGAAAGGGGCTTCCCGAGATCGTGGAGGACCTCCAGGGCCCGGTGATCGAGAAGGTCGCCTCCAAGGTGGCGGAGAAGAAGGTCAAGAAGGTCGTGGCGAAGCCCAAGGAGAAGGTCGAGCAGGTCGCCGAGAAGGCACACGACGCGGCCGAGAAGGTGACCGAGGCCGTCAAGCCTGGCTGAGCCTGACGCGCGTCCCGGGTCGGCGCCAGCCCGTCACAGATGGATCATGTGACCGGCGATGCCCTCGATGGCTTCCTTGACCGCCTCGGAGAGGGTCGGGTGGGCGAAGATGTTGCGGGCGACCTCGTCGGCCGTCAGGTCCCACTTCTGGGCCAGCGTCAGCGCTGGCAGCAGCTCGGTGACGTCCGGTCCGATCAGGGCGGCGCCGATGATCTCGTTGTACTTCGCGTCGGCGATGATCTTGACGAAGCCGCTCGTGTCACCGAGGCCCTTGGCCTTGCCGTTGGCGGAGAACGGGAACTTGGCCACCTTGACGTCGTAGCCCTTCTCCTTCGCCTGCTCCTCGGAGTAGCCGAAGGAGGCCACCTGCGGTTGGCAGTACGTCGCCCGCGGGATCATGTCGAAGTCGATCTCGACCGTCTCCGCGCCGGCGATCGTCTCTGCGGCCACCATGCCCATCATCTCGGCGGTGTGGGCCAGCATCAGCTTGCCGGTGACGTCGCCGATCGCGTAGACCCCGTCGACGTTGGTGCGGCCACGCGCGTCGACCACGATCGCGCCCCGGTCGCTGGTCTCCACTCCGGTGTTCTCGAGGCCATAGCCCTCCAAGCGCGGCGCGAAGCCGATCGCCTGGAGCACCTTCTCGGTCTCGATGACCTCCTCCTTGCCGTCCTTGGAGACGGTGACGGAGACCTTGTCGCCGTGGTCCTCGATCTTCTCGACCTTGGTGGAGAGCCGGACGTCGACACCCAGCTTCTTGTAGTGCTTGAGCAGCTCCTTGGAGACCTCGGCGTCCTCGGTCGGCACCATCCGGTCGAGAAACTCCACGATCGTCACATCGACCCCGAAGTTCGTCATCACATAGGCGAACTCGACGCCGATCGCCCCGGACCCCGCGATCACGATGGAGCCGGGCAGCTCGGCGTCGAGGATCTGCTCCTCGTAGGTGACAACGTTGTCAGAGAGCGAGGTGCCGGGCACCAGCCGCGTCGTCGCGCCGGTGGCGATGATCAGGTTGTCCCAGGTGACCTCGTCGGAGCCGCCGTCCTCGAGGTCGACGTTGAGCGTCTTGTCGTCCTTGAAGGTGCCCCAGCCGTGGATCTCGGTGATCTTGTTCTTCTTCATCAGGAAGTGGACGCCCTTGACGATGGAGTCCGACACCTCCCGGCTGCGGGCGTGGGTCCGCGCGAAGTCCATCGACGCGTCGCCGGTGATCCCGAAGAGGTCCTTGTCGTGGCTGAGGATGTGCGACAGCTCGGCGTTGCGGAGCAGTGCTTTGGATGGGATGCAGCCCACGTTGAGGCAGACGCCGCCCCAGTACTGCTTCTCGACAACGGCAACGCTCTTGCCGAGCTGGGCGGCGCGGATGGCGGCGACGTACCCACCAGGGCCCGCACCGAGGACGACGAGGTCGAAGTGGCTCACGACCCCGACCCTAATCCCTTACCCGGGGTGGTGTGCCAACCGGCCGGGCATGCGAGCGTGAGTGCCATGCGCTTCGTGATCGCAGGTTCTTCGGGCTTCCTCGGCACGCAGCTGCGCGAGTCCCTCCAGACCGCGGGCCACTTCGTCGTCCGCCTGGTGCGCGGGACCCCGACCGCGGCGGACCAGATCCGCTGGAGTCCGTACGACGAGCCGCTCGCTCCCGAGGTGCTCGACGACGTCGACGTCGTGGTCAACCTCGCCGGGTCGGCGCTGCTCGGCAACCCGCACTCGTCCCAATGGGCAGATGAGCTGATGCGGAGCCGGGTGGAGACCACGCGCACCCTGGCCGAGGCGATCGCGAAGGCGCCGAAGCAGCCGGCGTTCCTCGCGGGCAACGCCAGCGGCTACTACGGCGACCACGGTGACGAGCTGCTGACCGAGTCGTCGAAGCGTCGCGGTGACTCGTTGCTCTCCAGCGTCGCATCCGCCTGGCAGGACGCCGCCCAGCCGGCTCGCGATGCCGGCGGCCGGGTCGTCGTGCTCCGGACCGCCCCGGTGCTCGACCGCCGGAGCCCTCCCCTGAGCCTGCTGGCACCGCTGTTCAAGCTCGGGCTCGGCGGTCCGCTCGGCACCGGCGACCAGTACTTCCCGGTGACCACCACTGACGACTGGGTGCGCGCGGTGATCTTCTGCGCTGAGAACGACGCGCTGTCGGGGCCGGTGAACATCACGCTGCCCGAGCCGGCCACGAACGACGAGTTCACCAAGGCGCTAGGCGACCTCGTGCACCGGCCAACCTTCTTCAAGGTGCCCGGAACGGTTCTCCGCGCCGTCGGCCCCATGGCGCCGGAGCTGCTGGGCTCGGTGCGGCTCCTGCCGCAGGTGCTGCTCGACGCCGGGTTCGAGTTCCACCACCACGACATCCGCAGCGCCCTGGCGTGGGCACTCCGCGCCGGCCGGTAGCGCGCCGGCCGGATCACAACGACGCAGCCGGCTCCGGAAGACCCGCGCGGTCCGGGTTCAGCTCGAGCTCGACGTACATCGCCGAGTGGTCCGAGAGCTTGCTCAGTCGCGTCTCGTGGAGGTAGCCGCAGCCGCGTACCCGGGGCGCGAGCTCGTCTGCGACGAAGACATGGTCGTAGCGGTAGCCGTCGCCGTTGTGGTGCACCCAGCTGTGCCCGTCCTGCGGAAGCGTGTCGTGCGCGAGGCCGTGCCGATAGGCGTCGACGAGGTGGTGCCGGGACTCGAGCGAGTCCATGAACGCGTACTCGGCCTCGGTGAAGCATCGGTAGTGCGGCCAGTGCGCGCGATCGACGACATTGAGGTCGCCTGCCACGACCAGCGGCTGGTCGGCGAGGTCGGACAGCGCCGCGGAGAACGCGGTGAGCCATGCTTGCTTGCGCGCCGTCCGGTCCGACCGCTGGCGCACCCCTTGGGGCGGTGAGGTCGGACCGTAAGCCGCGACGAGGCGTACCGAGTCGGGCCCGCTCTTGCGACTTGTCGCTGGGTGCAGGGCGAGCAGGACACTGAGCGCACGGCCCCCCAGGTCGGCCGACCTGGGCCCGGACGTGAGCGGGTCGTCGTCGCGGCGGAGGGTCACGCGGCTGGCCACTGCGACTCCGTAGCCGTCACCGCCGGGTGCCGAGGCCACCACGATCCACCCGGCGTCCTGTAGCCCTACCAACAGCTGCGCGCATCCCTTGCTGTTCTTCGTCTCGGAGAGAACGAGAACGTCTTCAGGTCGCTCGCGCAGCCACGCGACCTGGCGCCGCACGCGCGTGGGCGAGGGATTGGCGATGTTGAGCGCCAGGAGACGCAGCGTCATGACACCTGCCTACCAGCACCCGGCGCGTCCTCATCGCACCGACGCGACCCGCCACGCACCGGCCACGCGACGGAGCGCGATCGTGCGCGTCGTGGGACGGTCGACCGGGAGCCGCAGCCGGTGTCGTCCGGCGACCGCCACTCCCCCAGCCACGCGGTCGGTGACGCGCACCCGGAGGATGCCGGCGTCGCGGCGTACCACGTGGAAGGCGAACACCTGCATCTGCAACTGGCGGACGACGAGCCCGCGGGCCAGGTAGCGCCGGAGCAGCCGGACGTCGGCCCGGCCGGCCGCCGAGCCGGCGACGTACAGCCGACGCAGCGCACCCACGTCACCCGTCGCCCACGCGTCCGACCGCGCGTCGTCCCAGCCGTGCAGCACGTCTAGCGCCTGCGACCGGGCCGGCGCAGAGGCCGGCGCAGAGGCCGGGGCCGCGGTCGGGGCCGGCTCGTGGCCGATCCCGGCCTGCACCAGCCCGACCGCCACCAGGGCACCGACGACGCCGAGCACGAGCACGGTCCGGAGCTGACCCATGCCGCCAACTGTGCTGCAGCCCGCGGGATTCGGCGAACCGCTGTCCACAGGTGGCGAGCGCCGGGTTGGGGCTGGCTGGGGGCTGGGGTTTCACCACGGTATGCAGCCGAACCGGCGCTCCCCACGACGGGCACTTCGTGGGGAGCGCGGGTACATCGTGGGAAGTGCGTCGGCACCACACCGGTTGTCCGGATTGCCCGCAGATTTCTCTGCATACCGTGGGGAACCCTCACTCCCCACGACCAACCCGCACCCTCAGCAAACCGTCAGCCTCCCCGACGGGCCTTGATCTCCGCGCTGATCGCCGGCACGACCTCGTGCATGTCGCCGATGATCGCGTAGTCGGCCTTGGTCACCATCGGCGCCTCGGCGTCGGTGTTGATCGCCAGGATCGTCTTCGAGCTCGCGCATCCGGCCCAGTGCTGGATCGCCCCCGAGATGCCGCACGGGATGTACAGCTCGGGCGAGATCCGGCTGCCGGTCTGGCCGACCTGCTCGTGGTGCGGTCGCCAGCCGAGGCTGGTGACGACGCGCGAGACGCCGAGCTGGGCGCCGAGGAGGTCGGCCAGCTCGATCACGCCGTCGAACCCGGCCGGGCCACCGGCACCTCGACCGGCACCCACCACGACCCGCGCGGACTTGAGGTCGCCGGAGTGGTCCGGTGCCCCCGGTTCGGTGGAGACGACGCGTGCCAGCAGGTCGCCGGACGCGATCTCCGGCCGCACCTCGACCACGGCCGGGTCGGTGACCTGCGCGGCGGGACGTGCCTCGACCGCGTGGCCGGCGACGCTGAAGATCGCCGGGCGTTGCGGCAGCCGCATCTCCTCCCACACCGAGCCGCCCATCACCTGCCGGGTGACGACCAGCGGAGACAGGCCGTGGAAAGACACCGCGTTGGCGGCCATCGGCACGTCGAGCCGCGCGGCCACGTGTGCCAGCAGCTCGTTGCCGCGCGGCGTGCCTGCCGCGGTCACCACGACCGACTTCGCCTGCGCCCGCACGGCCACGATCACGGACGCCCAGGCGGCTGCGGCGTACGACGCCAGGTCGGGTCCGACCGCGGCGTACAGCGTGGCGACGCCGTGCTCACCGAGCTGCTTGCGGGCCACGTCGCCGGCCTCGCCCACCATCAGTGCACTGATCGGGACGCCCCCGCCCTCGGCGGCGAGGTCGCGAGCGAACCGGATCGTCTCCAGCGACGTCTCCTCGACCACACCGGCGGCGGTCTCCACGAAGACCAGAATCATCGGGCCACCCCCAGCTCCTGCAGCACGTCGACGGCGGCCGCGGCGGCCTCAGGTCCCTCACCGAGCACGCGCACGTTGGCCGGCGCGGCCGGCGGCAGCGTGAGCCGTTCGCGCGAGGCACCGACCGGCCTCGACACCGGCTGCCGGGTCTCGACCTGCACCTTCTTGGCCGCCATCCGGCCCTTGATCGTCGGGTACGGCGGGGCGACACCGCCCTCGAGCACCGAGACCACCGCCGGGAGCGGCACCTCGAATCGCTCGGTGCCGCCGTCCGGTGCGTCACCGTGGGCGATGACGGTGTCGCCGGAGACCTCGACCGTCTTCGCGCCGGTGACGACCGGCACGCCGAGCGCGTAGGCCAGCCGCACCGGCACCTGGAAGTCACCCGAGTCGGCGGCGTCGTTGCCGAGCAGCACCAGGTCGTGGCCGCGTCCCTCGGCGCGGTGTGCCTCGACCACTGCGGCGATCTCCTTCGCGACGTCGGCCGGCCCGAGCGCCTTGGGGTCGGTCTCGACCAGGGTCGCCGCTGTCGGCCCGACCGCGAGCACGCTGCGCAGCTGCTCGACGGCCTCCTCCGCCCCGACGGTGAGCGCGGTCGCGGTGCCCGACGTGGCCGCGGCCACCTGCACGGCCAGCTCCACGGCGCAGCTCTCGTGGTCGGACACAGTGAACCCGACGTAGCGGCCGTCTATCGACTGGGCGTCGTCGGTGAGCTGCACCTGCCCCGAGGACTCCGGGACGCGCTTCACGCAGACCAGGACGTTGGTCACTGCCCCTTGATCCTCTCGTTCGTCGGGTCGAACAGCGGTGTCGCGTCGACCGAGCCCACGGTGACCGGGTAGAGCTCCTCCATGTACGACACGGCGAGCTCGTTGCCGACGGTCGCCGCATCCACCGGGAGGTAGGCCAGCAGCACGTGCTTGCCCAGGCTCGGCGCCGACCCCGCGGTGGTGACGTACGGGTGGTGCCCGTGACCGTCGGTCAGGGTGCCGCCGTCACGGGTGAGGATCGGCTCGCCACCGAGCATGTAGCGCTTCTCGCCGCTCTTCGACGTGTGGTCGTCGACCGTGAGCGTGCACAGCACCGTCTGCGGCGCCGCGTCGCGCTGGGCGAGGTAGGTGTCCCTGCCGACGAAGTCGGCGGCCTTCACCTTCGGTCGCTGCATGCCGGCCTCGACGATGGAGCGCTCGGCGTCGAGCTCGAACCCGAAGGCGCGGTAGCCCTTCTCGATCCGGCCGGTGGTGCCGTAGACACCGATCCCGACCGGTACGGCGCCGTGCGGTGCGCCGGCGTCGAGCAGAGTGTCCCACAGCTGGGCGGCGTGCTCCATCGGCACGTAGAGCTCCCAGCCGAGCTCACCGACGTAGGAGATCCGGGAGGCCAGCACCGTGGTGCCGGACCCTCCTGAGCCTGTCGAAGGGGCGACCGTGATCTCTCGGCAGGTGAGGAAGCCGAAGCCCTCGTGGGAGACGTCGTCGTCGGTGAGCGCAGCGAGGATGTCGCGCGCCCTGGGTCCCCAGAGGCCGATCGTGGCGATCTGGTCGGTGAGGTCCTCGAGCGCGGCACCCTCGGCCAGGTGGTCCGAGAACCACTTGCGGTCGGCCATGCCGTGCGCGCCACCGGTGACCACGCGGAAGTGGTCGTCGCCGAGGCGCATCACGGTCAGGTCGGACTTGAAGCCGCCCTTGGTGTCGAGCACCGGCGTGTAGACCACCTTGCCGACCGCGACGTCGCACTGCGAGACGCAGGTGCCTTGCACGGACTCGAGCGCACCCGGCCCGGTGATGTCGAAGATGCAGAACGCGGTCAGGTCGATCACGCCGGCCGCCTCGCGCATCCGCAGGTGCTCGGCGTTGATGATCGGGCTCCACCAGCGGGAGTCCCACTCGTGCGGCCGCGGCATGACAGCGTCGCCGTACTCCTCGAGCAGGCCGGCGTTGGACTCGTACCACTGCGGCCGCTCCCAGCCGACGGCCTCGAAGAACACCGCGCCGAGCTTCTTCTGCGCGTCGTTCATCGGCGAGAGCCGCTGCTCGCGGTCGGACTCGTACTGCTCCGCGGGGTGGATGATCCCGTAGGTCTTGATGAAGGACTCGGTGGTGCGCAGTCGGGTGTGCTCGCGCCGCATCTGGTGCGGGTAGAAGCGCGCGATGTCGCTGTGGTGGATGTCGATCTCCGAGTGACCCTGCGTCATCCACTCGGCGACCGCGCGGCCGACGCCCGGACCCTCCTTGATCCAGACCGCGGATGCGGTCCACAGCCCCTTGACCAAGCTCTCGCCGAGGATCGGGCTGCCGTCGCAGGTCAGCGACAGCAGGCCGTTGATCGCGTAGCGGATCTCCGCCCCGTCGGCTCCGAGCAGCTCGGGCATCAGCTCCAGCGCCTGCTCGAGCTGGGGGTCGAAGTCGTCCTCCGTGAACGGCATCTCGGTGGGTGACAGCTTGGACTGCTCGATCGAGGGGATCTCCTCGGGCTCGTGGAGGATCGCGCGATGGGCGTAGGAGCCCACCTCCATGTCGGCGCCGTGCTGGCGCTCGTAGCAGAAGGTGTCCATGTCGCGCACGATCGGGTACGTGATCTCACCCTCGGTGCCGGCCAGCTGCGGGCAGGGGCCGACGGAGATCATCTGGTGCACGGCGGGCGTGAGCGGGATCGAGATCCCGGCCATGTCGCCGAGCTTGGGGCTCCACACGCCGGCCGCGATCACCACGGCCTCGGCCTCGATGTCGCCGCCGCTGGTGCGCACCCGCCGGATGCGCCCCTCCTCGAGGTCCATGCCGACGACCTCGACGTTGGGGACGACGGTCAGGGCGCCCGACTCCATCGCCCGCTCGCGCATGATCGTGCCCGCGCGCAGCGAGTCGACCACGCCGACGCCGGGCTGCCAGAAGGCGCCGATGAACTGGTCCTCCTCGATGAAGGGGACCTTCTCCTTGACGAAAGCGGGGTCGACGATCTCTGCCTCGATCCCCCATGCCCGGGCGCTGGACATGCGGCGCCGGAGCTCCTCCATCCGCTCCTCGGTGCGGGCGATCTCGAAGCCGCCGGACTGCGTGAAGACGCCCATCTCCTGGTACTGCTCGACCGAGTCGAGCGTGAGGTCGGTGATCTCCCGGGAGTGGTCGGTCAGGAAGATGAAGTTCGACGCGTGCCCGGTGGAGCCGCCGGGGTTGGGTAGCGCGCCCTTGTCGATCTGGACGATGTCGGTCCAGCCGAGTCGTGCCAGGTGGTGCACGAGGCTGTTGCCGACGATGCCGGCGCCGATGACGACGACCTGGGCGGAACCGGGGACGGAGGCCATGTTCACTCTTTCGGTGGAGGTAAGACTGTTGCGTTATGCGCAACTCGATGCGTGATGCGGAACAAGTCTAGGATCAGCCGCGCCTCCCGCACCTGTCAAGGTGCGGGAGGCGCGTCGTCGTACTTTCTGTCGGGGTCGGCCCAGGGCTACTTCAGCCAGGAGTCGACAGTTTCCTTGTTGGCGTCCACCCACTTCTTGGCGGCGTCGTCCGGCGACATCCCGTTCTGGGCGATGTCGGTGGAGACCTCGTTCTGCTGGTCGTTGGTGATCTTGAAGTTCTTGATCAGGCCCACGGCGGGCGATCCGGACTTGTCGAACTTCGTGGCGATCAGCTTGTTCAGCTTGTACGGCGGGTAGTCGCAGGCGACCTTCGCAGGATCCGCGTCACAGCCGGGCTTGTACTTCGGAAGGTCGACGTGCACCAGCTTCATCTCCGAGAAGAACCACTGCGGCTCGTAGAAGTACGCGAGCAGCGCCGTGTGGTTCTTCTCCGCGGACTTGAAGCTCTGGATCAGGCCGGCCTCCGAGCCGCCGACGACCACCTTGTAGTTGAGCTTCAGGTTCTTGACCAGGGCCTCGTCGTTTGTGACGTACGACGGGTCGCCGTCGAGGAGCTGTCCCTTGCCGCCGGACTCGGAGGTCTTGAACAAGGAGGCGTACTTGTTCAGGTTCTTCCAGTTGGTGATGTCCGGGTACTTCTTGGCCATCCACGGCGGGACGTACCAGCCGATGATTCCCTGACTGCCGGTCGGACCGGCGTCCACGACGGTCTTCTGCTCGTCGATGTACTTCTTGACCAGGTCGGGGTGACCCCAGTTCTCCACGATCGTGTCGATCGACCCGCTGGCCATGCCCGCCCAGCCGACCTCCTCCTTCACGTCGGGGTAGGTGACGTTGCAGCCGAGCCGAGTCTTGGCGACGTAGCCGATGACGTGGGC
>Ga0207648_10006622_pt1 | contig 11508 bp, 5 predicted proteins | sample KBSMisM32_FD_184310 | JGI IMG/M metagenome (GOLD analysis project Ga0207648, IMG submission 184310) | Miscanthus rhizosphere microbial communities from Kellogg Biological Station, Michigan, USA - KBS Miscanthus M3-2 (SPAdes) (version 2) | ecosystem: Host-associated > Plants > Roots > Rhizosphere... | reverse complement strand
CAGCCCCCACAGCCGGCCGTAGCGTTGCCCCGCGCCGGACAGTCGACCGCTGTCAGGATCGAACCGCCAGAACCGCGACCAGCGTCCGTCGAACGAGACACAGACGATGGTGTCGACGCCGATCGGCGACATCGGGCACTCGACGCCGAGGTGCGAGGTGGCGATGTTGGTCTGGTTCTCGAGACTGGCGCGCACGAGTCTCGTTGTCGTGCGCCACTCCTCGTGTGGCTCGGCTATCAGCAATTGCCGCCAGGTGCTCACGATGCCGAGTGCGAACGGTCCTTCGCCAACGCGCGCGTCCGCGTATCCCTCGCCCACCGGGATCGTCCACGTCGTGTCGCGGGTGTCGGAGCTGCCCACGCGGCCGTCAATGCGCGTCATTTTCCGGCCGTGCCGTGTCACGGCTCGCCAACGCCCGTCGGGCGCCGCTTGAAGTGACCAGATGCCTTCCGATTCGATCGGCAGTGTCCACGTTTCGCGGCCAGTTCGAGCATCGTCGACGTGCAGCCGGCCGCCGTTGGCCGTTCGTTCCCACGCGAGCACTCGATTCGCGTCGACGAGCACGGCCTGCGGCGCTTCCAACGATCGCGACCAGCCACTCGCTGCGCCAACCAGAAACTGTCGCCGGCTCTGGAACTCGTCCTCGGTCTCCTCGTCGTCTTCGGCATCCGCCGACAGCAGGAAGGTGTCACCATCGGGCGCCAGCGACACCGAGTCGAACCAGCCGTCGACCGTCTGTTTCGAGCCGGCTTCCAAAGAGACGGTCCGCTCTTCCAGAACCGGCATCGATGCAACGAGGTCGTCGCGGACGACGTTCACGAGGAACCAGGGACAGCCCACGACGATGGCTGCCGCGGCCACGACCGCCATGTACGACGCGATGCGACGCGAGTGCGCGGCTGGTGAACACCACCAGAACGCGGCGAGAGCCATCGTCGAGGCCGCGAACCATGCCCGGTCGCGGACGGATACATGCAGATCGAAGAGGTTGCGTGTGTCGACGGCAATCAGCGCGACGCCGACCACCACCGGCAGCGTGAACGCCACGGGTTCGATCCACCGCCATGCCGTCAGGTCTCCGGTCGTCTCGTCGTGATGAAGTGCACGCGCTTCCCACAACGCAAGCGCCGAGAGCATGGCGAGCACCAGCATCCCAGCGTAGCTGACGTCCGCCTTGACGGCGAAGGCAGACGCGGCACCGATCAAGGCGGTTGATAGCGCGATCATCAGCCTGCGAGTGGGCCGGCGAAGCACCAGAAGCGCCGGCACCAGGATTGCGGCGAACGCGCCGAAGGCGCTGCTCATCATCAGAGCGACGAATGCGGTCAGCCGCTCGCCGATGCGGACCCGGCTGGATCGTGGATGCGACGGGGCGATCAGGTGGTCGACGCGATCGAGCGCCGCCTCTACATCGGCCGCGTCGCGCTCGTGAACGGCCAGCGAGAATCGCCGCGCGTGGCGATCCATGGCCGTGAGTGCGAGCGCTCCGCCACGGCCGGCGGCGAGACGCAACTCAACCAAGTCAGTAAAGAGGAGTCGCTCCAGGCGCTGCGCGCGTTCGACGAGGTCGCCGGCCGCCGCCGTCTCTCCAGCGCCCGTCCACAAGAAGGTGAGGCGATCGTCCTCGATGAGCGCCCATCGCCCCGGCTCCGGCGACGCGACGACGACCCGCTCAGCCGCCGGCGCCGCGACGGGATCCGCCGTCTGCGCGTGGCGTCGAATGTCGGCAATGCGCTTTGCCAGGCTCGGGTGGGTCGCGCGCTCTTCCGTTCGGGCCGACCATCGGCGCGGGATGCGATTGGCCGCGTAGACGTGCGTCAGCCCGCTGACCAGTGCTTCCGGGTTCTCACACAGATCGACCGCTCGAAGGTCCGCCTCGGTCTCCTTGGGCCGGAGACGTTGCGCGCGCAGCACGAGGCCGCCGACAACCGCGGCGATCGACAGCACCGGCAGCCACGACGGCACATCGTTCCACACGTCGCCCATCGCGCCGAGGAGCACCAACAACGCGATCGCGCCGAGACCGATCAGCCACAAGCGCCGCAGACGTGGCGTGTAGTGCTCGAGATGGGCGACCTCATGCGCGAGGATGGCGGTGATTTCTTCGACGGAGAGACGTTCGAGAAGCAGGTCGAAGAACAGCACCCCGTTGCCGGTGAGCGACGGCAGCGCGAGGGCGTTCATCAACGTCCCGCCTCCGCATCCCACGCGCCATATCTCCGGCGCGTCGACGCGCGCGCGCCGGAACACGTGCTGAAAGCGTTCGTCGAGATCGGATCGCGTGAGGCGCGTGGCTCCGAGCACGAAAAGCAGCACCCGCATGTACCAGCGATTCCAGGACGCCAGAACGACGAAGGCCGCGGCCGCGGCCCACCAGCGAAGCGGGTGCGGCGTGTAGACGACGAGGGCCGGCGTCAACGCGAGGCAGACCCAATACGCCCACACGCCGCCGAACATGCGAAGCCGCCACAGCAGATAGCGGCGAAGCGGCCATGTTTCGCCGAACAGCCGCTGCCGCGTGCGGTGGGTGGCGCAGACGAGGGCAAGGATCTGAAGCGGCACAATCCACAGCGCGTGCCAGCCGGCGACGATGCCGATCCCGATCGCGCACGAGGTCGTCGCGGCCGAGACGCGCTGGGTCAGAGCCATGTGCCGCTCCGGCAGCGCCGTGTCGTCGCCCGTGGGAAGGCGATGAGTCCACCACAAATTGAGCGCCGCTGGCACGAGCGCCAGCGGAATGGCAATCCACAGCGAGTGGGCCTGGAGCAGATCGAAAGCGCCGGGCATGGGACTCGACTGTGGTTATCGGCGCCAGCCCGAGGAACACCTTGTCGTTCGCCGTGGCCGTGAGCAGCTCTGTGCAGAATCGGCGGGACCGCGTGCTAGCATCGCGCGGACTTGAGACGCCAGCTTCGGCGGTGGGCGACAGCCGCAGCCGGTCTCGCAGTCGCGCTGCTCTGCGACGGCGCGATCCGGGCCGCTCCACGCCAGCAGCCTCAACCGCAGCGCACTCCCCTGCCGATCTTTCGTGACGTGGCTCGCGAGGCCGGGCTGGATTTCATCCACGTCAACGGCGCCAGCGACGAGAAGTTCCTGCCGGAGATCATCGGAGGCGGCGGACTCCTTTTCGATTTCGACAACGACGGCTGGCTCGACGTGTTCCTCGTCGACAGCGGCTCGCTTGCCGATCCGGCGGTGGACCGGCGCGCGCGCCACCGGCTGTATCGAAACCGGCGCAACGGGACGTTTGCGGACGTGACGGACGCCTCGAACATCCGGCACCGCGGTTACGGAATGGGGGCGTGCGCGGGCGACATCGACAACGACGGCCTCACCGACCTGTACATCACCAACGCCGGCCCAAACGCCCTCTACCGCAACACCGGCGGCGGACGGTTCGCCGAGGTGCCCAACGCCGGCGGGGCGGGGTCCCCGCTGTGGAGCACGAGCTGCGCGTTCGTCGACATCGATCGCGACGGAGACCTCGATCTCTTCGTCACCAACTATGTCGACACCTCGCGCGCGAATCAGTTCTGCGGCTTTGCGGGGCCGCCGGCCATCCGCGACTACTGCCACCCGCTCGTGTATCCGCCGCTGCCCAACGTGCTCTATCGGAACAACGGCAAAGCTCCAGGCGGCGGCGTCACGTTCGAGGACATCAGCATGCAGGCCGGCATCGCTCCGTACCGGGGAAACGGGCTCGGCGTGGCGGTGAGCGACGTCGACGACGACGGCTGGCCCGATATCTTCGTGGCCAACGACAGCACGCCGAACTTCCTCTTTCACAACGACAAGAACGGACGGTTCACGGAGATTGCGGGCCTCGCCGGCGTGGCGGTGGCGGCGGACGGCAAGCCGCGCGCCGGGATGGGAACCGCGTTCGGCGATTTCAGCGGGATCGGCCGTCAGGGGCTGGTGGTCACGAATCACGAAACCGAGATGCACAGCCTGTTTCTCAACCTCGGCGGGCAGCTGTTCTCGGACGTGACGATTCGCAGCGGCGTCGGACCCGCGACGCGCCCGTATGTCGGCTTCGGCGTGGTGTTCTTCGACTTCGACAACGACACCCGCCTGGACATCGCGATCGTCAACGGCAACGTGATGGCGAACGTGGCGCAGGTGCGGGCCGGTGCCAGGCTCGCGCAGCGAAAGCTGCTCCTGCGAAACACCGGAGAGCGTTTCGTGGACGTGACGAAGCAGGCCGGTCCCGGGTTCGCGCTCGAAGGCGTCGGTCGCGCACTCGCAGCCGGCGACGTGGACAACGACGGGGATCTCGATCTGCTCGTCGTCAACAACGGCGACCGGCCCAGCCTGCTGCTCAACGACGGTGGCAACGCCAGCAACGCCGTGCTGGTGCAGGTGGTGGGCACGACCAGCAACCGCGCCGGCATCGGGACGAAGCTGACGCTCACCGCGGGCGGACGCCGGCAGACGCGAGAAGTACAGTCCGGGTCCAGCTACCTCGCCCAGAACGATCCGCGGGCGCACTTCGGCCTGGGCGGGGCGGAGCGCGCGGAGCGTCTCGAGATTCGCTGGCCGGACGGCTCGAACGAAGCCGTCGAGAATCTGCCGGCGAACCATCTGGTGGTCGTCCGCCAGGGAAAGGGAATTGTCAGCCGTGCGCCGCTGGCGCGTTGAGGTCGTGTGGCTGCTGCTGGCGGTCCTTGCCGTCCCGTCGACGGCAGCCGCGCAGCGGGACGGCTTCCTCGCCGCGTGGGTGGAGTTCTACCAGACGCTGCCGGGAGCCTACGGCGACGAAGGCCCGCGGCTGGCGGCGGCGCTGGAGAAGATGACGGCGGCGCTGGCGGCGTGGGACCGCGAGATCCGCGACGGGGAGAGCCAGCTACAGGCGCGCTTGAAGGGCGCCGACGCCAACACGGCCCTGGAGGTCCACGCCATCCTGGCGGCGCTCTACCTGGATCGAAGCCGCTTCGACGACGCGCTGCGCGAGTTCGACGCGGCCATCAGCATCGCCCCCACGCGCGCGGCGTTTCACCGCTACAAGGGGCTCATCTACCTGGCCACGGCGCGACCGGCGGAGGCGGCGGAGGCGTTCCGCTCGGCGTGGCGCATCGAGCCGATGGATCCGCAGAACGCCTATCGGCTGATCGTGTACCGCTCGAACAGCACGACCCGTCAGGAAGCCGACCAGGCGCTGGCCACGTTCGCGACGGTGGAAGCCGATCTGATCCGGCTCGCCCGGCCGCGAGCCACGTCACCGTTCCGAACGACTGACGCGATCGACGACGACGCTGGTGGCGCACTGGGATTCGTTCCGCCGCCGTACGCCCGTGGATTCTCGTTGCTGCAGCGGGGACAGTACGAAGAAGGTCTTCAGGCCCTCCGTGCCGCTGTCCGCGCCGACCCTCTCGTCGCCGACGCGGCGTCCCGCTCGGAGCCGCTGACCCAAGGGAGCGCCGCGCTGCGGCAAGGCCAGGTCGGCACCGCAATCGAGCGTTTCGAAACTGCGGTCGCGGGTGCCGCCGGGTCGTCAGAAGCGCACCGGCTCCTGGGCACGGCGTACGGAGTCCGCGGCGACATCCCGCTCGGCGTGCAGCACCTGCGCGACGCCGTAAGGCTGAACCCGCGAGATGAACGTGGGTGGATCGCGCTCGCGCGGACGCTCGAAGACACCGGCGAGCGGGCGGACGCGGCGGCGGCGCTGCGCGCCGGCATCGACGCGCTGCCCGACTCCGGCGCCCTGCGGTGGCGGCTCAGGTCGCTGAACCGCGAACGGATCGACGAATCCGATCTCGGCCTGCTCGCGGGCGCGGATGCTCTCGTCCTGTTTGCCGGCAAGGGCGCGCTACTGGGTCAGGTCGCCGGGATGGCACGGGGCCACCTGGACTACGACCGCGCCCTGCAGCTGGAGGAGCGGCGAGTGGCGCTCACGCCGAACAACGCCGCGGCGCATCAGGCGCTCGGCCGCGCCTATGTGGAGCAGGGGCGAGAAGAGGCCGGGTACGCGGAGCTCGTCACCGCATTGCTGCTCGATCCGCTCGACGCAGACACGCTGACGACGCTTGGACAGCTGCACCTCGCGGCAGGCCGCACGCCTCAGGCACTGGCCGCCCTGCAGCGGGCGCTCGCGCGCGATCCCGCCAACAGCCAGGCGCTGAACGCACTCGGCAACGCACTGATCCGCGCCGGCCGAACGGAGGAAGGACAACAGCGCCTCGAGGAATCCGTGCGCCGGCAGGCGCAGGACGTCGACGATCAGCGGAGTCGGCGAACCGCTGCCATGCTGACGGTGCAGGCCGAAGTCCACATGTCGAAGGGCGAGTTCGACGCGGCCCTCGACCTCTGGAAGCAGGCGGCCGCGATCCGCCGCGACAGCGTCGGCTCCCTCCAGGTCGCGGACGCCCTAATCAAGGCCGGGCGGCTCGAAGAAGCCGCCGCCGTGCTGCAGGCGTCGATCCCGGTGAACGCCCGGTCCGAAACGCACCGCCGCCTAGCGGAGGTCTACGCCGCGCTGGGCCGAGCCGATGACAGTGCACGCGAACGCCAGGCGTACGTACAGCAGCGTCTCGACGAGTTGCGGCGCGGCGACTAGGAGGAGCTAGAGCACCCAGGCGCCGAAGGCCCAGCAGATGAGCGCGTTCGCGGTGGCCATGGTGAAGTCGTCGGTCCCGCGCGGCGACCAGAGCTCGAGTATCGAGTTCGACACCGCAATGACGATCGCGAGCCCGAACCAGGCGCCGCCCGGTGAATTCGCAGCGACCAGGCTCACGCACAGGACGAGTCCGCCGATGAATCCCGTCACCGTGCCGCCGATCGATTTGCGGTTCACGTCGCCGATGCCGACCACGCGGATCTTCTGCGTGCCGTAGAGCGCGCCGCCGACCTCTGCGAGCGTGTCGGTGATCATGTACGAGCCCCAGATGAGCATGAACACCAGGGCGAAGTGCTGCGGAGAGTACAGCGCGTACAACTGCGCGCCGATCGGCACCATCACGAACTTGAACAGCGCCCAGAGCGTCATCAACGACACGCAGTTGGCGCGCGCCAGAACGCCGTCCATGACCCGCGACTGCGGTCCGTAGACCGACGCGGCGAACCAGCCGCTGCGCCAGAACACGCCGATGAAGATCCAGAGCGTGATCAGGCCGTCGAGCAGGTTCGCGTTGAGGAATGCGTAGGCGAAATTGGCCGGGCGAGTCTCGTCGACCATCGTAAACAGGTAGATCACGGCGCTGGCACCGAGCGTGATGAAGCGCCCGCGCCTCCCGATCATGTCGACGATGCGGATCCGGCGCTCCGAATGGCGCGCGACGAGGTCCGCAACCTCGTATGGCTGGTTCATGCGCGAGCCGAAGGCCGCGCGGCGTTCCTCGCGCGTGAATTTCGCCACCTTGGCGAGCAGCAGCGCCTTGATGCCGAGCCAGATGAAGCCCCACAGCACCGTGATGACGAGGACGTTGGCTCCCACCCGAATCGCGGTGTCGCCATCGATCGTGACCGAGCCGACGAGGGACGCGCCGAAGCCGGTGAAGAAGGTCACGGCGCACAGCAGGGTGAGCGAGGTGTTCACCGCCAGCGCGGCGCCGAATATGCGGCGCGCGGTGGTGATGCGGGTGTCGCCCGCGATGGGTGACGTGGCGGCCAGTGTCGTCATACCCCCTATACGAACGGAAGTGGTGCCGTTCGACATGGTCCAGGCTCTATTTCGCGAAGGCGCGGCGATCCACGAGCCCGCTGCCTTCCCTGACGGTGACGACGTGATCGATCGGCACGTCCTGGACGACGTCCACACGTCCGCTTGGCCAACTCACCTCGAGCCGCTCGGCGCGCGTGCCCTCGCCAAGTCCGAAGTGCTGCCGCAGATCGTTCTGGCCCAGGTAGCTCGACCCGGCTTTCACCTCGCGCAGCTGCGTCCGCCCGGCCGCGGTGAGACGGAGCCGCGCCCCGATGCCGTCGCGGTTGCTCTGCGTGCCGATCAGGCGGACGACGAGCGCGTGGCCGCCCGGTCCGTCGTTGCGAAGCAGGTCGGCGGTCTGGCCGTTGTTCGTGACGAGCAGATCCAGATCGCCGTCGTTGTCGATGTCGCCGGCGGCCAGGCCGCGGCCCACCTTTTCAAGCGCGAAGCCCGGGCCGGCGCGGCTCGTGACGTCGCTGAAGCGGCGCGACCCCGTGTTCCGGAACAGCAGCTTGCGTTGCGCGTGCGACGCTCCGGCACGGAACTGCGCCGGGTTGTCCAGCATGTGTCCGTTGGCGAACGCGAGGTCCAGGAACCCGTCGTTGTCGAAGTCGAAGAACACGGCGCCGAAGCCGACGAACGGCAGCGTGGCAGCTCCGATGCCGCTCTCGGGCGTCGCATACGTGAACAGCCGGCCACCCAGTCCGCGGAACAGGCTGAACATCTCGAAATCGAGATTGGTGACGACGAGGTCCAGGCGGCCGTCGCCGTCGTAATCTGCCGCATCGGTCCCCATGCCCGCGCGCGCGCCGCCATCGGTGGCCACCGCCACGCCGGCACGCAGCGCGGCGTCCTCGTAGCGCCACGCGCCGGTGCGGTGAAACAGGACATTCGGCACGCTGTCGTTGGCCACGAAGACGTCCGGCCACGAGTCGTCGTCGTAGTCGGCGATGACCACCCCGAGCCCGTTTCCGCGGAGCGCGCCGATACCAGACTCGCGGCTGACGTCTGTAAACGTCCCCTTGCCGTCGTTGCGGTACACCACGTTCGGAAGCGGCGCGAAGATGAGCGGGTGACAGTAGGCTCGCGCGTTCAGTCGTGCGTTGCCGCAGTAGGGGTTGTGTGTGGCGTCGGCGGAGACGTAGTTCGCGACGAACAGGTCGAGATCGCCGTCCTTGTCGAGATCCGCGAAGGCGCACCCCGTGCTCCACAGCGCCGAGCCGACACCAGCGGCGCGCGTGACGTCGGCGAAGGCCCCGCCACCAGCGTTGCGGTAGAGCGTGTTGGCCCCGACGCTGGTGACATACAGATCCACCCGACCGTCGTTGTCGTAGTCGCCGGCGCAGGCACCCATGCCGTAGCCGCGATGACGAATGCCGGATGACGCGGTCACGTCGTCGAACGTGCCGTTGCCGCGGTTCCTGAACAGCCGGTGCCGGGCCTGACGCGCGACCGCTGGTTCGGCAAGCGAGCCGCCGTCGACGAGGAAGATGTCAATCCACCCGTCGTTGTCGAAATCGAAGAACAGGCCGCCGGACCCGATGGTTTCCGCCAGGTGCTTGTCGGGGCTGGCGCCGTTGATCTGGCGGAAGTTCACCCCGGCGCTGCTGCTGATGTCGGTGAACCGGACGTCTTCTTTCTGGCTCTGCACCTCGCTGCGGCCGATCGCGGCCAGCGCAATGACCGCAATGAACCGGCAACCAGCGCGTCTCACCTCACGGGGCTCCCGCCGCGCAGGGCCGCTTCCTCACGCAAGGTGTCGAGCAAGAGCTGCCGCCGCCGGTCTGCGAGCCGCTGCCGCTGCACCTGCTCGACGTGCTCGAAGTGCCGCGCCGCGTCGCGGTCGTTGCCCAGCCGGGTCAAGGCCGTCGCCAGCGCATATTCCGCCTCGATGAAATCCGCGTTCAGCTCCGTGGCGCGGCGCAGCGCGTCCACGGCCTCGGCGGTGCGGCCGGCGTTCAGGTGGATCTGCCCGACGCCGAAGTGCGCGCCGGCGTCGCGAGGGTCGAGGCGCAGGGCCGCGGCGAATTCGGCCAACGCCTCGTCCGGACGATCTTCGAGGACGAGCGCACCGGCCAGGAGCCGGTGCCACGCCGGGTTGGCGGGATCGTCAGCGGCCGCGCGTGAGAACGCCTCCACGGCGCCAGCGCCATCGGCCGCGCCCGACGCCAGCCGGCCAACCGCCCCGAGCAGGTGGCTCCTGCCGGCCACCGCCATCGAGGCGGCCTCCTCGTATTCGCGGCGGGCATCCGCAAAGCGATTGGAGTGTTCGTAGCTGGTCGCCAGCCACCAGTGCGAGCGCCCTGATGCCGGGATGGCGCGAATCGTGTCCTGCAACGCGCGCTGCGCGTCGGCGTCGCGGCCGGCGGTGCTCAGCACTCGAGACAACGCCAGCCTGGAGCGCTCGTCGGCGGGGTTCATGCGGATCGCGGCCTCGAGCTGCTCGAGGCTCTTGTCGAACTCCGACTCCGCCCAGTGGACCAGCCCCTGGACCCGCCGCGCCTCCGACGGGGCGCCGGTCACGAGCGAGTCCATGGACGCCACTCGCCGGAACTCTTCGATTGCTGGACGGAACTCCCCTCTCCTGAGCTGTTCGAACCCCTGGCGGTAGGCGGCCAGCGGCAGGAGCGGCATGCCCCTGACGGCCTCTTCGAGGGGGCGCCCTCCGGACGGGGCGCTCTCACGATTCCACTCGTCGAGCGCCTTGGACATCGTGTCCAGGGCCCGGACCACGCGTGGGCCTTCGTCGCCGGAGATCCCCTCTACGGCGTCCGCCAGCTCGGCAACCCCCTGAAAAAACGCCTGCCGCTGTGCGTTGGCCACGCCGGGCATCGCCAGGACGGCCGCCGTCAGGGACGCTCCCAATACCGTCTGAACAGCCTTGACAGCCACTCGCGCGGAGCGTATACCCATCGCCGACGAACCAAAAGGGGTAGACGAAGCTCAGGACCCAAACAGGCCACACACAGCGATCGAGCGGGACGAAGGAGGCATCGTCATGCATCGAGCCCTCAAGGGGATCCTCGCGGTTGCCACGTTTCTGGTGTTGTTCCCTCACATGGCGGCCGCGCAGGTAGGACAGGTGGCCGGCACCGTTCGCGACACGTCCGGCGCCGTCATGCCGGGTGTGACCGTCGAAGTCACGAGCCCCGCGCTCATCGAAAAGATCCGCTCGACCACGACCGACGGCTCGGGGCAGTACCGAATCGTCAATCTGCCCGTCGGCACGTATTCCGTAGTCTTCACGCTGCCGGGCTTCTCCAAGCAGCAGCAGAACGACGTGGTGCTCACGACCGGCTTTACCGCCGCCGTCAATGCCACGATGACCGTCGGCCAGCTCTCGGACCAGATCACGGTCAGCGGGCAGGCGCCCATCGTCGATATTCAGAGCTCGAAACAGATCGCCACGTTCCAGAGTGAGCAGATTCGCGATCTTCCGACGACGCGCAACATCCGCAGCGTGCTGACGCTGACGCCCGGCCTCACCAACACCGGCCTCGGGGCCGACTGCGTCGGCGGCGTCGGCGTGTGGTGCAACAACAACATCTACAACCTGAGCGCGCACACCGCCAGCAACGACACCGACGGCGGCGCGCAGGGCCGCGTCATGGTGGACGGGACGATCATCAACACCGGGGGCGGCGCCGGCATCATGGGCATGACCGGCGGCTACGTCGCCGACGTCGCCAATGCGCAGGAGGTCACCGTGCAGATCTCCGGCGGGCTGGGCGAGTCGGAAACCGGCGGCGCGACGATCAACATCATTCCGCGCACCGGTGGCAACCGCTTCGCGGGCAACTACTTCCTGACCTACACCCAGGGCGATTACGACACGAGTGGCAACCTTCGCGGCGGTGGGCTGTTCGGCGGTT